>PJUI01000026.1_pt1 | contig 335033 bp, 279 predicted proteins | sample 1512201 | NCBI WGS metagenome assembly PJUI01 (sample SAMN08177670, study PRJNA422409) | Feces metagenome, whole genome shotgun sequencing project. | isolation source: Chicken feces (2) enriched on wood chips | host: Gallus gallus | place: USA: Madison | collected 2015-01-15
AACCGGCTCAAGCAGTTCCGCGCGCTGGCCACCCGCTTCACCAAACGCGCCGCCTACTAACGCTCCGAACTCACCATCGCCGCGATCATCCTCTGGCTCCGCGATTCACCGGACACGCCCTAGGCTCGGGGCGTGCCACCGAAGAAGCCGACGACCGAGCCGCCCGTGATCGACCCCGTCGTGTTGGACGACCTCCAGCGCGGCGACGCCTACGACCTCGAGGCGGAGGCCGACCTCGAGGGGTTCGAGCTCGTCGACCTCCGCCTCGACCGGCTCGACCTGCACGGCGCGAGCGTGTTCTCCACGCGCCTGGACCAGGTGCGGGCCGACGAGGCGGACCTCGGGGCGGTGACGCTCACGGAGGTGCTGCTCGACCGTCTCGACGTGCCCGTGCTGCGCGGGACGCGCGGCCGGTGGCGCGAGGTCGAGGTGCGCGGCGCGCGCCTCGGGTCGGCTGAGCTCTACGAGTCGTCCTGGGCCGGGGTCCGGTTCGTCGGCTGCAAGCTCGGCTTCGTCAACCTGCGCGGCGCGACGCTGCGCGACGTGATGTTCACCGACTGCACGATCGACGAGCTCGACCTCGTCGCCGCGGACGCGCTGCGCGTGGCGTTCGAGGGCACGCGCGTCCGCCGTCTCGACGTGCAGGCCTCGACGCTGGCGCACGTGGACCTGCGCGGTGCGGAGATCGACGAGCTGAGCGGCATCGAGTCGCTGCGGGGCGCGACGATCGACTCGACCCAGCTCGCCCGCCTCGCAGCGACGTTCGCGCACAGCCTCGGCATCACGGTCACCGACTGACCGGGGGATAGGATTCGCGACGTGACCGACGCGACACACCCGTCCACCGCGCTGCCCGACCCCGCCGGGACCGACGTCCTCGTCGCCGGGCCGGCGTCGTGGAACCTCCTCGTCCAGCTCGACGAGCTGCCCGCGCCCACCCCGCACACCGTCTTCGCCCGGTCGCACCGCGCCACCGTCGGCGGGACGTCGGCGGGCAAGGCGCTCAACCTCGCGCGGCTCGGCCGGTCGGTGCTGCTGCGCACCGTCCTCGGGGCGGACGACGATGCCACGCGCGTCCGGTCCGTGCTCGAGGGCGCGGGCGTGCGGCTGCTCGCGGAACCGTCGCCCGACGGCCTCACCGAGAGCCACCTCAACCTCATGGACGACGACGGCGGGCGCGTCTCGGTCTACCTCCGCGCCCCGGGCGAGGTCCCGGCCCAGGGCCCTTCGTGGGACGTCGCGGTCGCGGCGCTCGACGCGGCGAGGGCCGTCGTCGTCGACCTCGCGGTCCCCGCGCTGCCCGTGCTCGACCTCGCGGTGTCCCGCGGGCGCGACGTCTGGGTCGACCTGCACGACTACGACGGCGAGTCCGCGTTCCACCGGCCGTGGGTCGACGCGGGGACGCACGTGTTCCTCAGCGGGGACCGCCTCGAGGACTGGCGCGGCTTCATGTCCGCGCGGGTCGACGCGGGCGCGCGGCTCGTGGTGTGCACGCACGGGTCGCGCGGCGCCGTCGCGCTCACGCCCGAGGGAGGTTTCGTCGAGGTGCCCGCACAGCACGTGCCGCGCGTCGTCGACACGAACGGTGCGGGCGACGGCTTCTTCGCGGGCTTCCTCGACGCCCACCTGCGGGGCGCGGGCGTCGAGGAGGCGATGACGGCGGGCGCCCGGCACGCCGCGCTCGTCGTGCAGAGCCCGGACATGGTCCCGGCCTGACGGGTCGGGCCGGCGTCGGCGCGCCGCGCTCGGTCACCGCGCGGCGCCGACGGGCTCGGCCGCGGGTGCGACGTCGTCCGCCTCGCGCAGGGCGGCAGCGGTCGCCGCGCCGCGGTCGCGGAAGTGCCCGACGAGGGAGAGCAGGAGCCCGAGCACGGCCCACCCCGTGAGCACGAGCCATGGGAAGGTCGTGTCCGCGCCGGGGAAGTACGACAGGTCGCGCAGCAGGGTCGCGGACGCGCCCGGCGGGAACCACTGCCCGACGGCGCCCCACGGGCTGAGCAGGAACTCGACCGGCATCGCGGCCGCGGAGAGCGGGTTCGCGACGAGCAGGAACAGGACGGGGCCGACGGCGATACCGGAGCGCCCGAGCACCGCGACGGCGCCGACAATCGTCCCGCCGATGCCGAGCAGCGTGAGCCCGACGGCGAGCGAGTCGGCGAGGTACGCGCCGTGCAGCCCGCCGAGCCCGTGCAGGATCCCCGCGATCGCGAGCCCGCCGACCACCGAGTAGACCCCGAGCGCCGCGACGCGCCGCCACACCCCGACGACGGCGAGCGAGATCGCGATGCCGCCGACCATGCCGCCGAGCACGAGCGGGAACGACGCCGCGGCGAGCGTGGAGCCGCGTGGGTCGTCGACCGAGAGCGGGACGACGTCTGTCACCGTCACGGTGGGGACGGACTCGGCGGGCACGCCCTGCGCGGTGGCGGCGGCGGAGACCTGGGCCTGGAGCGCGGGCTGGAGACCGGCGAGGAGCTGCGCGACGGCGGGGCTCGCCGCGGAGGCGGTGAGGACCTCGGGCTGCTGGCCGAGGACGATCGCGCCGTACGCGTCCCGGGTCTCGACGAGGTCGACGGCCGCGTCCCGGTCGGCGACGGTGACGAGCTCGATCGCGCCCTCGGCGCGCTGGTCCAGCCCGGCCTGCACCTGGGCGACGAGGGCGGGGTCGCCCGCGGCCGCGACCGGGAGGTCCTTCGGCTCTGCGGTGACGGAGGGCCACAGGAACGCGAGGACGACGACCGCGACGAGGGCGACGAGCCCGACGGCGGTCGTCACGACGCGCGGCCAGTGCGTATGCGGGGCGGTGGCGGAGCTCATGGGGAGACCTCTCATAAAACGAATGTTCGTTCTCTATAGAGTCGTCCTGGCTGTCGCCTCCTGTCAAGGACGATCGTTCGGTTTAGGGTGGGCGGATGCCCCGCGTGAGTGACGAGTACCGAGCGCAGCGGCGCGACGACATCGCCGCGGCCGCCCTGCGCGTGTTCCGCCGCAAAGGCTTCGCCGCCACCTCGATGGCGGAGATCATCACCGAGTCCGGGCTGTCCGCCGGGGCGATCTACGGCTACTACGACTCCAAGATGGCCATCGTGCACGACGTTGCGGGCCGGATCGTCGGCGGGCGCATCGCCGACGTCGAACGGCTCGCCGAGCGCGACCCGCTCCCTCCGCCGTCCGACCTGGTCGCCGTCCTCATGCACGGGGTGGTGCGCGAGCTCGGCAGCACCGCGATCCTGCTCCAGGTATGGGGCGAGGCCGTGACCGACCCCCGCATCCTCGAGTTCGCCTCGGCCGTCCTCGGCCGGCTGCGCGCGGTCTTCGCCGACTACGTCGCCGCCTGGCACGAGCGCACCCACGGCCTCGACCCCGTACGCGCGGCAGAGCTCGGCGCCGAGCAGGCGCCGCTGTTCGTCGCCGCGTGCCAGGGCTTCATCATCCAGAGCGCGCTCATGGACGACTTCGACCCCGACGCCTACCTCGACCGCACGACCCGCCACCTCCCGCGCTGACCCTCCTCCGCCGAGGTAGAGCCCTGGTCCGCCGAGGTAGAGCCCTGGTCTGCCGAGGTAGAGCCGTGGTCGCGCAACAAGGGTTCTCCCTCGCGCGACCGGGGGATTCAGGCGAGGCCGGTGTCGCGGGCGACGATGGCCGCCTGCATGCGGGTCGCGACGCCGAGCTTGGCGAGGACGCGCGAGACGTGGGTCTTGGCCGTGGCCTCGGTGATGTAGAGGTCCGTCGCGATGCCGTGGTTGGAGAGGCCGCGGCCGAGCGCCGCGAGCACGTCGACCTCGCGGGGCGTGAGGTCGGCGAGCCGTGGGTCCTGTGCCGAGCCGTTCGCGTCGGCGTGCGGCCCGGCTGCGGGTGCCGGGGGGCCACCGGCCGTGCCCGACGTCGGCCCTGCAGCCGAGGGGCCCGGCTCGCCCGGGTGGGTGGGTGGTCCCGGACGCGGGGCGCCGTCGGGCACCGGGCCGCGGGCGAACGCGGCGAGGAGGCGGCGGGTGACCTCGGGTGCGAGGACGCCGTCGCCGTCGGCGACGCGCCGCACGGCGTCGAGCAGCGCGGCGGGCTCCGCGGACTTGAGGAGGAAGCCCGCGGCGCCGGCCCGGAGCGCGCCGTCGACGTACTCGTCGAGGTCGAACGTCGTGAGCACGAGCACCTCGGCGAGACCCTCGGCGGTGATGGCGCGGGTGGCCTCGATGCCGTCGACCCCGGGCATGCGCAGGTCCATGAGCACGACGTCGGGTCGCAGCGCCCGGGCGTTGGTGATCGCGGCCGTCCCGTCCGGCGCCTCGCCGACGACCTCGACGTCGTCCGCGGCGTCGAGCAGGAGGCGCAGGCCCGCGCGGATCGCCGCGTGGTCGTCGGCCAGCAGCACCCGGACCGGTCGGCGTGTCACGCGCTCTCCCTCTCGCTCGGACGGGCCGCGACCGGGACGGACGCGCGCACGACCCACCCGCCGGCCGCCGTCGGCCCGGCTGCGAACGTCCCGCCGAGGCCGTCCGCGCGCTCCCGCATGGTCAGCAGGCCGGTGCCCGCGCTGAGCGGGCCGTCGACCGGCGGTGCGGCTCCCGGGGCGCCGTCGTCGCGTACCTCGAGCGCCACGGTGGCCCCGTCCCGGGAGAGCCGCACCGTGACGGGCGACCCCGGCGCGTGCTTGACCGCGTTCGTCACGGCCTCCTGCACGATCCGGAACAGCGCCTGGTCCGCCGCGGCGGGCAGCGGGTCGGTCACGACCCCGTCGGGGTCGTCGAGCACGACCGTCGTGGTCGCGCGTGCGGCAGCGAGGAGCGCGTCGAGCCCCGCGAGCCGACCTGGCGCGGCGACGGTGTCGAGGGCGGTGCCCGCGCCGTCGTCTCGGCGCCCCTCCGACCGGAGCAGCAGGATCATCGACCGCATCTCGTCGAGGGACGCGACGGCGCTGGTCCGCACCTGCTCGAGCGCGGCCCGGTCCTTGGCGGCGTCGGGCGGGAGCGCGAGCGCGGCGCCCGAGTGGATCGCGATGGTCGACAGGTGCGACGCGATGACGTCGTGCAGGTCGCGCGCCATCGCGGCACGCTCGGCCCGGACGGCCTCGTGCCGGTCGAGCTCGGCGATGCGTTCGAGGTCGCTCGCGCGCTGCCGTTCCAGGTCCGCCGTGCGGGCCGCGGTCTCGGCCTCGCGCGCCGCGAGGTCGGCGCGCTCGCCCGCCAGCTCGGCGAGCTCGCTCTTGGTGCGCACGTTGGTCGCCCACCACATCGGCACGAGGAGGACGGCGCCGAGCTGCAGCCCCATGTACACGAACTCGCGCACGTCCCGGGCCGCCTCGCCCGCCGCGACCGACCCGGCCACGGCGACCGTCACCGCGACGCCCCAGAGCCACGCTCGCGCCCGCGGCCTCGACCAGAGCGCGGCGGCGTAGAGCAGGTCCCACAGGACGAGCGTGACCGCGAGGCTGCCGCCCCACCGCAGGTCGACGACCATGACGGCCACGCCGCCGAGCAGCGCGAGGATCGGGTGCGCGCGCTTGACGAGGATGAGGAGGCAGCCGACCCCGAGCAGTGCGACGCGCCACCACGGCTCGGCCGGCTCGACGACGAACGGGGCCCGCACGAGCCCGACGAGGCCCACCTCGAGGAGGACCCACCCGAGGACGAACGTCGTGACGGCGGAGAAGAGGTCGTTCCGACGGTCCTCGATGCGCCACACCTGCGTGAGCGACCGGGCAGCGGCCCGCCATCCGGTGTGTCCGGGCGCGACGCGCTGCGCCTCGCCCGTGTCGTCCTCCTCCGTCCTCACGCACCCATCCCAGCACAGCGCGGCGTCCCGCGGATCGGTCGAACGGTGTACGACGCCGGCGTCCCGGTCCGCGCCGGTGGCTCGCCGGGCGCTCCGGGTCCGTCGTTCGCCCGACGACGGGACGGCGCCCCGGAGGCGAGGCTCGACGACATGGACATCCCCTTCGACCTCGACGCCGTCGGCGGGCCGGGCCTGGGCCTCGCGGCCATGGCGGGCGTGCTCGTCGTGCTGGCGCTCATCGACTCCACGAGCTTCGGCACGCTCCTCATCCCGGTCTGGCTGCTGCTCGCGCCGGGTCGGCTCCGTGCCGGGCGCGTGCTCGTCTACCTCGGCACGGTCGCCGCGTTCTACCTGGCCGTCGGGATCGTCGTGCTGCTGGGCGCCGGGGCCTTCCTCGACCGGTTCGGCGACGCCCTGGACACGCGCGCCGCCGCGATCGTGCAGCTCCTCCTCGGCATCGGGCTGTTCGCGCTGTCCTTCCGGTTCGACAGCAAGCGCACGGCCCGGCGGGACGCGCGCGCGGCCGCCGCGGCGCCGGCGACGGTCGGCGCCCGGCCCACCGTCCACGGCGCCGTCACGGGCGACGCGCCCGGTGTGACGTCCGGGACGACGTCGGGCGCGCGCCCGGGGCGACTGTCCCGCTGGCGCGAGCGCGCGCTGGGGATCCAGGCGGACGCGGCCGGTGCCGGTGCGGTACGGACCCGTCCCTCCGTGCTGCCGCTCATGGGGCTCGCGCTCGGCGCCGTCGCCCTCGAGGTCGGGACGATGCTCCCGTACCTGGCCGCGATCGGGCTGCTCACGACGTCGGACGTCGGCTGGCCCGCGACCGGCGGCATCCTCGCGGCCTACTGCGTCGTGATGGTCGCGCCCGCGCTCCTGCTGCTGCTCGGGCGGCTCGTCGCGGCGCGCGCGGTCGACCCGCTGCTGCGCCGGCTCGACGCGTGGCTGACGCGGAACGCGACCGACATGACCGGCTGGGTGCTGGGGATCCTCGGCGTCCTGCTCGCGCTGAACGCGTTCGGCCGCCTCGGCTGGACCTGAGCGGGCCGCGGCCGTGCCGCACCCCCGCACGACGGCGGCCCGCCCGGAGGTCCGGACGGGCCGTCGTCGTGCACCGGCGGGAGCCGGTCAGGGTCAGTGCGAGGTGCCGTTCGTCGCCTTCTCGCCCGAGCCCGTGAGCTGCGTGCCCGCGAGGTTCGCGATGAGCTGGTTGATGTCGACGCCGGTGAGCTGCTTGATGACGCCCTGGCCCTCGCCCAGGACCGACGCGACGTTCTTGGTGACCGCGGACGCGCCGTCGGTCGAGACGACGGTCATGCCCTGGATGTTGCCGATCGGCTCGGCCGCGGCGCGCACGATCTCGGGCAGGCGCTCGATGAGCTCCTGCACCAGGGCCGCCTCGCCGTACTTCTGGAGCGCGTCGGCCTTCGCGTCGGTCGCCACGGCCTCGGCGCGACCCTCGGCCTCGATCGCGGCGGCGCGGGCCTCACCCTCGGCCTTGATACCGGCGGCGAGAGCGACCTGGCGGTCGCGCTCGGCCTCACCGGCGCGGCGCACGGCCTGCGCGGACGCCTCGGCGTCCTGGATGGCCGCCGTCTTGTTCGCCTCGGCGATGACGGTGCGCTTGTACGCGTCGGCCTCGGTCGCGGCGTTCGCGGCGTCACGGCGCGCGTTCGCCTCCTGGACCTCGGCGTACGCCTTGGCCTCGGCGGGCTTGCGGATCTCGATGTCGAGGCGCTCCTGCGTGACGCGGGCCTGCTCGGCGAGCGCCTCGCGCTCCTGCTGCGCGACGAGGCGGTCCTGCTCGGCGCGCGCGAGCTGGCCCGCGGCCTCGGCCTCGGCGTTCGCGCGGTCGGTGTCGGCCTTGATCGCGGCGCGCTTGAGGTCGAGCGCCTTCTGGCGCTCGGCGATCTGCTCGGCCGCGTCGATGACGGCGAACTCCGAGGCGCGCTGCGCCTCGGCCTCGGAGACCTCGGCGACCTGGCGGGCACGGGCCGACTCGGCGCGACCCAGGTTCGAGAGGTAGTCCGAGCCCGGCGTCGAGATGTCGGAGATGTTGAGCAGGTCGACCTGGAGGCCCTGCTCCGAGAGGTCGGCCTTGGTGGACTCGACGACGCGGTCGGACAGGCCCTTGCGGTCGGAGATGATCTGCTCGATCGTCATGTCGCCCACGATGGAGCGCAGCGAGCCCTCGAGGGACTCCTTGATGATCTCCGTCAGCGTGCCCTGCTGGGAGAGGAAGCGCTGGGCAGCGCGGCGCACGCCCTCCTCATCACCGCGGACCTTGAAGTTGATGGATGCCTTGATGGCGATCTTGATGCGGTTCTTGTCCACACCCTCGACCGTGATGCCGATCTGGCGCTGCTCGAGCGAGATGGAGAAGCCCTGCTGGAGGATCGGCCAGACGAACGTGCGGCCGCCGACGACGACCTTCTGCCCGCTGCCCGCGGCCTCCCTGCGGCCCGCACCGCGGCCGACGATGACCAGGGCCTCGTTCGGCGGGACGCGGCGGATGCGCTTGCTGATGAAGATGACCACCGCGAAGAACGCGATGACCAGGGCGACGATCGCCAGGGTCGTGATGAGGTTCGTGTCGTCGAACATGGTCCGCGCCGGGGCGCGTCTCCTTCCGTGGGTGCGTGCAGGTCAGGGCGTGCGGCGGTGCGGGACGGGCCGGTCAGGGTCGAGCCCGGCCGGTCCGGCCGGTGGTGCGGTGCGCGGCCTCCGCCGACGGCGCGGGGCGGCGTCGCCGGTCGGGGTCGGCCGTGCGGTCAGTCGTTGGGGTAGTGGCGCTGGACGCGCACGCGGCTCCCGGACTGCTCGAGCACGACGACGCGCGCGCCCTCCGGGATGGGCTCGTCCGCCCAGGCGAGGCGGCGCTCGAGCTCGTGCACGGCGTCCAGCGAGACCTCGCCGCGGGACGGGTCGATCGCGGTCGTCGCGGTCCCCTGCACGCCGACGAGGGACGTGGGCACGCCGTCCTCCGACTCCCGCAGGTGCTTGACCAGGGCCTGCACGAGCACCATGACGACCAGCGCCACGACGAGCGACCCCACGTACGCGAGCCACGTCGGCAGGTCGTTGGAGGCCACGATCACGCCGACGGCGCCGAAGACCACGCCGCCCACGCCGAGCGTCGTCCCGGACACCGCGCCGTCACCCAGGTCGACGATCTCGCCGACGAGCAGCGAGAGGAGCAGGAGGGCGAGTCCGGCGATGCCGATGACGATGAACGCGATCATGCGAGGTCCCCTTGCTGCGGCGGGCGGCCGTGCGTGTGTCGGTGCCGTGCGGACGGCCGTGCGGACCGTCGTGTTGACGTGGCGTGTGGAGTTGTCGTGAACGTACGCACACCCTATCGTGACCCGACCGTGCCGAGAGCCCGCCCGAGGCGTCCGGGCATGGGGAGCACTCCCCAGGTGCGACGGACGCGGTCAGGAGCCGAGCTCGTCCAGCATCCGCAGCAGGTTCGCGCGCGCCGTGCCGGCGTACCCCTCCACCCAGTCGCCCTCGTAGGCGCGCGGCACGACCTCGACGACGAGCAGGCACGCGAGGTACGCCCGGTACAGGCGCAGCCGCGTCCACGCGTCGGCGTCGCCCGACCCCGGGGTGCCGTCGCCCAGGCCGAGGTCGCCGCCCGCGGCGGCGTAGCCCGCGAGGAGGTCGGGGTCGACGGCCCCGGCGCCGAGCTGGTCCGCCCCCGCGAGCTCGAAGAGCGGGTCGCCCCACAGCGACCGCTCCGCGTCGAGCACCCCGACGATCGCGAGGTCGTCGGCGTTCTGCGGACCGTCGTCGGCGCGCCCGAGCAGCACGTTCCCGGGCCAGAGGTCCGCGTGCACGAGCCGGGGGACCGTCACGCGGGCGAGCAGGTCGCGGTGGTGCGCGACGGCGTCGAGCACCCGGGCCTCGGGGACGTCCACGCCCCACCGACGCGCGTCGTCGAGCGCGGCCCCGACCATGCGGGCGAAGGCGTCGGGCCAGGTCGCCGCGGCGAGGTCCGAGGCCCGGGCCGGATAGCCGAACCGGTCGCCCGTGATCCGGTGCAGGCGGGCCATGAACGACCCGAGCTCCCGGCGCACGACGGCGGTCGCCGCGGCGTCGAGCTCGCGACTGCTCCACAGGGTGCCGTCGAGGAACGTGACGACGAGCGCGTCGCCGTCGACGTGCGCGCGCGTGAGGTCGGCGTGCAGGACGCGCGGGACGGGCAGTCCGGCCGCGTGCGCCGCCCGGTACGCGGCGTCCTCCGTGGTGAGGATCCCGTGCTCGTAGCGCAGCAGGCGCGACGTGTCCGCCCCGGTGACCTTGACGACGACGCGCACGGGGACGCCGTCGGGCCCGCCTCCGTCCGGGTGCGGGGCGAGGTCCACCGCGAACACGCTGGCGAACATCCCGCCGCTCAGCGGCTCGACGCGGACGGCCTCGCCGAGCGGCGCCACGACGGCCGCGACCTGGTCCTGCGTGACCGACGCCTTGGTGAGCACGCGGCGATGCTACCGGTGCGGGTGCCCCGTTCCGGGGCGGTCAGGACGGGGTGAGGAGATCCTGCTCGGCCACGGCGTCGAGGCTCAGCGTCCGGTACCCGTGGGTCTCGAACAGGACCGTGACCCGGTCGTCGCCCTCGTACCCCATGACCGTCCCGGCGCCGAACTCCGGGTGCTGCACCGTCGTGCCGGTCGACCAGGGTGCGGCGTGGTCGTCGGCCGACCGCTCGGCGGCGGTGCCGGACCAGCAGGCGTCGCAGCGGCCGCACGGCTCGGGCAGGTCCTCCCCGAGGTAGGCGAGCAGGAACTGGCGGCGGCACTGCGTCGTCTCGGCGTACGCGCGCATCATCTGCAGGCGCGAGTCGTCGACCCGGCGCCGGGCTTCGGCGAGGTTCCGCGCGGTGTCGGCCACCGCGGCCGGGCGCGCGTCGTCACCGGCGAGCGCCCGCGCATCCTCGACGAGCGCCCGCAGGCGCGCGAGGCGCCGGGGGAGCCGCGCCCGGCCGCCGCCCGCGGCCCCCGACGCGGGGGCCTCCGCACCGGCTCGGCCCAGGGCCCGAGCGACCTCGCGCAGGTCGTCGCGGTCGGGCACGTTCACCGCGAAGTAGCGCTGGAGGCCCAGGTCCTCCGGGCGGTAGAACAGCACCGCGACGGCGGGGTCGCCGTCGCGGCCCGCACGACCCACCTCCTGGTAGTAGGAGTCCGGGGAGCCGGGCACGTCCGCGTGCACGACGAACCGCACGTCGGGCTTGTCGATGCCCATGCCGAACGCGGACGTCGCGACGACGACGTCCACCTCGTCCTCGGTGAAGCGCCGCTGGGCCTCGTCGCGCTCGGCCCGCCGCAGGCCGCCGTGGTACGCGGCGGTGCGCAGGCCCGCCCGCGCGAGCGCGTCGGCGACCTCGGTGGTGCGGCGCCGCGTGGCGACGTAGACGATCCCGACGCCGTGCTCGGCCTCGGCGCGCACGCGCTCGACGACAGCGCGGTCCTTGTCGTCCGCCTCGACGGCCCGCACGACCTCGAGCGCGATCCCCGGGCGGGCGAACCCGCGGACGATCACCGCGGCGTCGCGCAGGTGCAGGCGCTCGGCGACGTCCTCGCGCACGGGCGGGGACGCCGTCGCGGTGAGCGCGAGCACGGGCGGCCTGGGGTCCAGGGTGTCGAGGCGCTCGCCCACCCGGAGGTACTCGGGCCGGAAGTCGTGCCCCCAGGTCGAGACGCAGTGCGCCTCGTCGACGGCGACGAGGCTCGGCCGGGCCGCGCGGACCGCGTCGAGGACCTCGTCGTTGGCGAGCTGCTCGGGCGAGAGGAACAGGAACTCGAGCTCGCCCGCGGCGGCGGCCTCGAGCGCGGCGCGGCGCTCGGCGGCGGGCACGGCGGAGCTCACGGCCGCGGCCCGGGCGCCGTCGTCGCCGAGCTCGAGCAGCGACCGCACCTGGTCCTGCTGGAGCGCGATGAGCGGCGAGACGACGAGCGTGGGCCCGGGCAGCTCGAGCCCCGGGACCTGGTAGACCGCCGACTTGCCGGCACCGGTCGGCAGGACGAGCAGGACGTCGCGGCCGTCGAGGAGGGCGGCGATCGCCTCGCGCTGCCCGGGGCGCAGGTCGCGGTAGCCGAAGACCTCCCGGGCGGTGACGCGGACGTCGGCGAGGGTCGGCTCGTCCGTCACGGGCGCGGGACGTTGCGCAGGTTCGCGCGCGCCATCGACACGACCTCGCCCATGCCGCCGCCGAGGATCTCCTTGCTCATCGCGACAGCGAACCCGCGGACCTGGCCCGCGGTGATGTTCGGCGGGATCGAGAGCGCGCGCGGGTCCGTGACGACGTCGACGAGCGCCGGGCCGGGCCGGTGCAGCGCGTCCTGGAGCGCGCGGCGCAGGTCCTTGGGCTTCTCCACGCGCACGGCGGGGATGCCGATCGCGTTCGCGACGGCGGCGTAGTCGACCTGGGGCGACTCGGTGCCGAACATCGGCAGCCCGTCGACGAGCATCTCGAGGCGCACCATGCCCAGGCTCGCGTTGTCGAAGAGGACGACCTTGACCGGCAGGTCGTAGTGCTTGAGCGTCACGAGCTCGCCGAGCAGCATCGAGAGCCCGCCGTCGCCGGCCATGGCGACGACCTGCCGGCCGGGCTGCGACGCGGCGACGCCGATCGCGTGGGGGAGCGCGTTCGCCATCGACCCGTGGATGAACGACCCGATGACGCGCCGCCGCCCGTTGGGCGTGATGTACCGGGCGGCCCACACGTTGCACATGCCCGTGTCGACGGTGAACACGGCGTCGTCGGAGGCCACCTGGTCGAGCGTGTCCGCGACGAACTCGGGGTGGATCGGCGTCGTGCGCTCGACCTTCTTGGTGTACGCCCCGACGACGCCGGTCATCGCCTTCTCGTGCTTGGCGACCATCGAGTCCAGGAACTTCCGGGACCGCGCCTTCTTCACGAGCGGCAGGAGCGCGCGCACCGTCTCTCCGACGTCGCCCACGACCGCGAGGTCCAGGCGGGTGCGGCGGCCGAGGTGCGTCGGGTCGACGTCGACCTGGGCCGTGCGGACCGACTCGGGCAGGAACTGGTCGTACGGGAAGTCCGTGCCGAGCAGGATCAGCAGGTCGCAGTCGTGCATCGCGTCGAACGCCGCGCCGTAGCCGAGCAGGCCGGACATGCCGACGTCGAACGGGTTGTCGTACTGGATGAACTCCTTGCCGCGCAGCGAGTGGCCCACGGGCGCGGCGATCTTGTCCGCGAGCGCGATGACGTCGTCGTGCGCGCCGCGCACGCCCGCGCCGGCAAAGATCGTCACCTTCTTCGCGGCACCGATCGCGTCCGCGAGCTGCTGGACGGCGCCCGCGTCCGGGACGACGCGCGGGGGCGCGGGCCGGCACGCGACGTCGGGCACGGCGGCCGGGGCGTCGAGGTCCGCGACGTCGCCCGGGAGCGTGAGGACCGAGACGCCGCGCGCGCCGTAGGCGTGGTGGATCGCGGAGTTGATGACGCGCGGGGCCTGGTCGGCGCTCGAGATCATCTCCGAGTAGACGGAGCACTCGGTGAACAGGCGGTCCGGGTGGGTCTCCTGGAAGAACCCGGTGCCGATCTGCTTGCTCGGGATGTGGCTCGCGATGGCGAGCACGGGCACGCGCGACCGGTTGGCGTCGTACAGGCCGTTGATGAGGTGCAGGTTGCCCGGCCCGCACGACCCCGCGCACACCGCGAGGCTGCCCGTGACCTCGGCCTCCGCGGCCGCGGCGAAGGCCGCCGCCTCCTCGTGGCGCACGTGGATCCACTCGATGCCCTTGCCCGCGTTCTCGCCCGTGTTGGACCGGTGCACCGCGTCGACCACGGGGTTGAGGCTGTCGCCGACGATGCCGTAGATCCGCCGCACCCCCGCCTCGATGAGCTGCGCGACGAGCAGGTCCGCGACAGTCCGGTTGCGCTTGTCGACGGGGGAGCGACCGATTCCGAACGGCATGACGTACCTCCACGGCTGGGGCTGGGGTCGTCTCCCATCGTGCGCCGGGCCCGCGCGGGCCGCAGCGCGAGCCGACGTCTCGTGCGTCACGGTGCACGCCACGACGTGTCCCGAACCCGGGGTTGCGCGTCACCGGCGGCGCCAGGTGACGCGCAACCCCGGGTTCGGCGTGCTGAGGTGAACTGAGAGCCCGGGCTCGGTGTCAGGGGCGGGCCGCCACGGACGGGGTGCGGCGGCGCGCGACCGCCGACGCAGCGTCGGCGACGGCGAGCTCGCCGTGGATTCCCGCGCCGGCCATGACGCCGGCCGCCGCCGATGCGCCGACCTGGGCCATGAGGTCGCTCGAGTTCCCGGCCGCCCAGACGCCGGGGACGGCGGTCATGCCCCGCGGGTCGGCGGGCACGAACCGGCCCGCCGGGTGGTCCTCGAGCGTCCCGCCGAGCTGCTCGAACAGCTCGCCGCGCGCGACGAACCGCGGCCCGACGACGACCGCGTCGACCGCGAACGACGTCCCGTCCGCGAGGACGACCGACCGCACGGCCCGACCCTCGACGTCGAGCCGCTCGACCTCGCCCTCGACCACGCGCACGCCGAGCGCCGAGAGCTGCTCCCACGTGGCGTCGTCGGGCTCGGGGGCGGTGTGCTGGAAGAGCGTGACGTGCGGGGAGAGCTGGCGGAACAGCAGCACCTGGTGCGCCGCCGCCGGGCCCGTCGCGAGGACCGCGATCCGCTGCCCGCGCACCTCCCAGCCGTGGCAGAACGGGCAGTGCAGCACGGTCGCGCCCCAGCCCTCCCGCACGCCCGGGACGTCGGGCAGCTCGTCGACGAGGCCGGTCGCGAGCAGCACGCGGCGCGCGCGGACCGTCCCGCCTTCGTCGAGCGTGAGCGTGAAGCCGGACTCGACGTCGCCGCTCGCGTGGGCGACACGCGCGGCGCGGACCTCGGCGCCGTAGCCCTCCGCCTCGGCGCGACCCGCGGCGAGCAGCTCGCGCGGGGGGACGCCCTCGCGCCCGAGCAGGTTGTGCGCGCCCTCCGCGGGCGCGTTGCGCGGCTCGCCGGCGTCTAGCACGACGACGGAGCGCAGCGACCGCGTGAGCGTCACCGCGGCGCTCAGTCCGGCAGGCCCGCCGCCGACGATCGCGACGTCGTGGACGGTGTTCTGGGTGGTGGTGGTCATGGCTCTCCTCAGCACAGGGACGGGTATCACTGCTGACCGCGTGAGATCGTCGCGAGCATCGGCCCGGGCGGCGACGTTCTCGTGCACTCAGCGGGGACGGCGGGCCGCCCAGACGATGCGGCCGCCGCGGGCACCGACGGTGTGCGTGGGCGCGGGGTCGGTCTCGTCGGGCGCCGTCGCCGCGAGCACCGCGTCGAGCGCGGCGAGGTCGGCGGGATCGAGGTGCTCCGCGAGGTGCTCGCGCTGGCGCGCGGCGGTCGCGTGCGCCCAGCGGGACGCGTCCGGTCCCGGCGGCACGACGGCGGTCGGCTCGCGCCGGTCGACGACCTCCAGCCCGGCGTCGGTCAGGTAGGGCGTCCAGTCGGGGTAGCGGTTCCAGCCGGCCTGCGCCACGGCGCTCTCGAGGTGCGCGGCGAGGTCGGCGTGCGCCGCGTCGTCGGGCAGGACGGGCGACGTCGCCGTCATCTCGACGACGACGAGCAGTCCCCCGGGCGCGAGCGCGTCGTGGGCGTCGCGCAGGACGCGCGCCGGGTCCGCGACGTGGTGCAGCGACGCGGACGCCCACACGACGTCGGCGGTGCCGACGTCCGGCCACTCGGCGTCGAGGTCGGCCTCGACGGTGCGCACGCGTGCCTCGAGCCCGGTGCCGGCGAGGCCGTCGCGCAGCCGCCCGAGCATCGCGGGGTCCGCGTCCACGGAGACGACCTCCGCGTCGGGGAACGCGCGGGCGAGGGCGCGCGTCCCGGTGCCCGTCCCGGCGCCGAGGTCGACGACGGTGCGCGTCGGGTCCGGCGCGTGCGAGACGGCGACCGCGACGGCCTGGTCGAGGAGCCCGCCGAACACGGACGCGTCGAGCTCGAGCAGCTCGGCCATCCCGTCGGCGTCGTGCCCGTGCGGGGCGTGGTCGTGCGCGTGGCGGTGGTCACGACCTGGCCCGTGGCCGTGGCCGTGACGGTGGTCGCGCTCGGGGGAGTCCATGCCTCCACGGTAGGACGGTTCTGCGCAAGAGGCATAGGATCTTGCTCATGACGCAAGAAGTCGACCTCGACGCCGTCGTGCGGCAGCGCATCCGCGGGCTGCGCCTCGCGCGCGGCTGGACCCTGGACGCGCTCGCGGCGCGGTGCTTCCTCAGCGCGTCGACGCTCAGCCGGATCGAGACCGGGCACCGGCGCATCGCGCTCGACCAGCTCGTGCCGATCGCCCGCGCGCTCGGCACGACGCTCGACCAGCTCGTCGAGCCGGTCGACGACGAGGACGTGGTCATCCGGCCCGAGCCGCAGCGCCGCCCGGGGGAGACCACGTGGCTGCTCTCCCGCGACCGCCCGGGGACGATGGTCGCGAAGATGCGGCTCACGCCCGAGCGCGCCGTGGGTCCCGAGCACCAGCGCGTCCACCCGGGGCACGAGTGGTTCACGGTCCTGTCCGGGACGGCCGTCGTCTACCTCGCCGACCGGCGGATCCTCGTGCAGGAGGGCCAGGCGGCCGAGTTCTCGACGATGGTGCCGCACTCGTTCGGCGCGCACGACGGCCCGGTCGAGATCCTCACGATCTTCGACCAGGAGGGCGAGCGCGCCCACCTCTCCGACACGGACCGGGCCTGACACCACCCGCCGAACCCGGGACTGCGTGTCACCGGAGCGGTCGAGTGCCGCGGAACCCCGGGCTCGGCGACACTCGACCGCTTGGGGACGGTGCGCCGGGGTGTCAGTGGGCCGGGGCGACGTCCTCGCGGTCCGCGCTGCGGCGCAGCGACCGGAGCGCGGCGAGCACGAGCACGACGGCGAGCGCCGCCGCCGCGACGACGACCTCGAACCCGGCGTGCGCGCCGCCCGCGTCGATGCGCGACCCGGCGACGGACGACCCGATCGACACGCCCACCCCGAGCGACGTGCCCACCCACGCGAGGCCCTCGGTGAGCTGGTTCGGCGCGACGAGGTTCTGGACGAGGTTGTTGCCGTTGATGAGCGTCGGCGCGATGGCGAACCCGGTCACGAACATCACCGCCGCGAGCACCGGGATCGAGGTGACGAAGAAGAACAGGGAGACGCCCGCGGCGAGCGCGACGATCCCGATGACGAACCGGCGCCACAGCGGCGACACCCAGTGGCGCGCGCCGTACACGAGCCCGGAGATGAGCGAGCCCGTGGCGAAGACGGCGAGGATCAGCCCGGCGGCGCCCTTCTGCCCCTGCTCCTCGGCGAAGGCGATGGTCGACACGTCGGTCGCGCCGAACACGATGCCCATCGCGACGAAGATCACGGCGAGCACGATCATGCCGGTCGACCGCATCGCGGAGCGCTGCTTGACGCCGGGCTCCGGGACCACGACCGGCGGCTCGGTCGCGCGCTGGGACAGGAACCAGAGCCCGCCGACGACCGCCGCGACGAGCGGGACGAGCAGCCCTGCGGAGGGCGAGACGCTCGTGGCGAGGATCGTCGCGAGCACGGGCCCGACGACGAACACGAGCTCGTCGAGCGCCGACTCGAGCGAGTAGGCGGTGTGCAGGCGCCGCGCGTCGGGCACCGTGTGGGTCCAGCGCGCGCGGACCATCGACCCGTACGACCCCTGCGTCGCGCCCGCGAGCGCCGCGAACGCGTAGAGCGTCCACTCGGGCGCGCGCAGCACCGCGCACAGGACGAGCCCGCCGAGTCCGACCGTCGCGGCCGCCAGCATCGGCAGCATGACGACGCGCTGGCCGGTCCGGTCGACCAGCCGCGCGATCTGCGGCGACACGATCGCCTGCGCGACGACGAGCGCCGCCGCGACGCGCCCGGCGAGCGCGTACTCGCCGTAGATGCCCTGGATCATGAGGATCGTGCCGATCCCGACCATGGACATCGGCAGGCGCGCGACGAGCGCCGCGGCGGAGAACCGCCACGCGCCGGGCAGCGCGAGCACGGCGCGGTAGGGGTTGCGCGAGGCGCGTGCGGGCGCCTCGGGCGGGGTGCCCGACGCCGTCTCGTCGGTCGTCAGGTCGTCCCGCCGGTGCTCGGGGTGCTCGGGATCGTCAGCGCGCGACGGGGAATCCTGGACCACCGTCTCAGTGTCGCACCCGGAAGCCGTCCGCCCGGTAGTGAATTGGCGCTGTGAGGCGCGTGACGACGGTCTCGCTCGGCGTCCGGCGCGCGGGTCGCCGGTCGTCCGACGGCCGCCCGCCGCCGGTTGTCCGACGACCGTGCGGCGGCGACGATGGTCGCCATGACCGACAGCCCCGCACCCCGCACCACGACCGTCACCGTCACCGACGAGGGCGACCGCTTCGAGGCCCGCACCGACGACGGCGTCGTCGCCGGGTTCGCCGCGTACGTCCGCGAGCCCGGGAAGGTGATCTTCACGCACACCGAGGTCGACCCGGCGTTCGAGGGCCAGGGCGTCGGCTCCGCGCTCGCCGTCGGCGCGCTCGACCAGGTCCGCGCGTCGGGGGAGCGCGTCGTCCCGCTGTGCCCGTTCATCCGCGCCTACATCGAGCGTCACCCGGACTACGAGGACCTCACGCGGCGGTGAGCCGACGCCCGGCGCACGAGGTCGGCCGGTGAGACGACGGAGCGCCCCGGTCCCGAGGGACCGGGGCGCTCGCGCGCGGCCGCGGGCCGCGAGGACCGGCGAGGGTCAGGAGATGGTGCCGGTGCCCTCGCCCTCCATGCGCTCGTCGTGCAGCAGCTCGCCCTCGGCGTCGACCGGGACGATCGTGCCGTCGAACGTGATGGGCGAGCCCGACTGGTAGCGGAAGTTCGTCGCGTACGAGTAGGACTGGCCGGTGCCGAACGTGTACACGGTCGGCTCGCGGTACGCGCCCGGCGCCATGCCGTCGTCGTTCACGCCCTGCGCCTCGTACAGGTCGTCGTCGACGATGGTGTCCATGCCCTGCATGTAGGGCCAGTCGTCGTAGCGCTCGTCGATGCTCACGAGGCTCGAGCCGAGGTCGATCGGCGCGCCCTCGTTCGTGATGACGTAGTTGACGAAGACGATGTCGTCACCCTCGGCGATGATCGGCAGGTTGTTCTCCGGGTCGACGAACAGGCCGTCCTTCGTCGCCTGCGTGACGCCCACCTGGTAGACGTCGACGCGCACGTCGCCGATGGTGAAGGTCGAGATCTGCTCGCCCGGGTTCGTGAGGGGGTTCGCCCAGTCGGGCAGCTCGCCGCTCGTGCCGGTCTCCTCCGCCGCGGCGTCGTCGACCTCCTCTGCGTCGTCGACCGGTGCCGTCTCCTCCGAGGTGGTCTCCTCGGGCGTCGGCGTCTCGGGCGTGTCGCCGCCGACGTTGATGGTGCACGCGGTGAGACCGAGCGCGAGCGCGGCGGCGACGGTCAGGCGTGCGACGGAACGGACGGGACGCATGGTGAGCTCCGGGTGTTCGGGGAGAGGTGCCGGACGGACCTTACTCACAGAGGACCGCCCGCCTCGATGGGGAGCGGTGCCCATGAGACGGCGCGGACGTCCGGGACCTTCGCCTGTTGCGCCACGGCCGGAGCGCGAGGACCCTTCCCCTATGCCTCGGCACTCCCACTCCCCGACCCCTCCCGCGTGCGCGGACCTGCACGTTCGCCCCGCGACGGACGCACCGTGGGGGCGCGCGTGACCGCCCTGCGCGTCGAGCGCGCCGACGTCGTCGTCGTGGGTGGCGGTGGCGCAGGTCTCAGTGCGGCGCTCGCGGTCGCGGAGGCCGCGGCCCGGGACGACCGCCGCGCGCCCGTCGTCGCGCTCGTCTCCAAGGTGTACCCGATGCGCTCGCACACCGTCGCCGCGGAGGGCGGGGCCGCGGGCGTGGTGGGCGACGACGACTCGCTCGAGCAGCACGTCGCCGACACCCTCGCGGGAGGCGCGGGGCTGTGCGAGGACGAGGCCGTCCGGTTCGTCGTCGAGCGTGCGGCGGGCGAGCTGTACCGGCTGGAGCGGTGGGGCCTGCCGTGGTCGCGCACGGACGACGGCGACGTGGCCGTGCGCCGGTTCGGCGGCATGAGCCGCGCGCGCACGTGGTTCGCGGCCGACAAGACCGGCTTCCACCTGCTCCACACGCTGTTCCAGACGTCGCTGCGATATTCGGGCGCGGACGGTCCGGTCCGCCGGTACGACGAGCACCACGTGCTCGACCTGGTGGTCGACGACCCGGGCGGGCCGGACGCGCGGGTGCGCGGCGTCGTCGTGCACGATCAGCACCGCGGGGAGGCGCTGCTGATCGAGGCGTCCGCGGTGGTCCTCGCGACGGGCGGCTCGGCGCGCGCGTGGGGGACCAGCACGAACGCGGGCATCTGCACGGGCGACGGGACCGCGATGGCGCTGCGCGCGGGCGTGCTGCTGCGGGACATGGAGTTCCTCCAGTTCCACCCGACCGGCCTGCCGGGCAGCGGCATCCTGCTCACGGAGGCCGCCCGGGGCGAGGGTGGCGTGCTGCTCGACGCCGACGGCCGGCGCTACCTCGCCGACTACGGGCTGGGCCCGGAGACGCCGGTCGGGTCGCCCGTGCCGCGCACCATGGAGCTCGGGCCGCGCGACCGGCTGTCCCAGGCGTTCTGGCACGCCGACCGCGACGGGCGCACGATCCCGACGCCCGACGGCGGCGTCGTCCTGCTCGACCTGCGCCACCTCGGCAAGGAGCGCCTCGCCGAGCGGCTGCCGCTCGTCACCGGCCTCGCCAAGCAGTTCGCGGGCGTCGACCCCGCGACCGAGCCCGTGCCCGTCCGCCCGACGGCGCACTACACGATGGGTGGCATCCGCACCGACGCGCGCGGCGCGACCGGCGTCGCGGGGCTGTTCGCCGCGGGGGAGTGCGCCTCCACAGGGCTGCACGGCGCCAACCGGCTCGGGTCCAACTCGCTCGTCGAGACCCTCGTCGTCGGGCGCGCGGCGGGCGAGGCGGCGCTCGCGTGGTCGCGCGCGGCCGGGCACCCCGGGGCCGACGGCGGCGCGGCCGGTGCGGGGGCCGGCATCGGCCCCGCGTCGGCGGACGGCGAGGTCGTCGACCGCGCCGCCGAGATCGCCGACCGGTACCTCGCGATGCGCGGCCGCGGCACCGAGCCGCCCGCCGCGATCCGGGCCGAGCTCGGGCGCGTGCTCGACGCCGACGCCGGGATCTACCGCGACGCCGACGGGCTGCGACGGGCGCTCGCGACGGTCGAGAACCTGCGCGCGCGGTACGCCGACGTGCGCGTCGCCGACACGAGCGCCGTGCTCAACACCGACTGGGCGACGACCGTCGAGCTCGGCGCGACCCTGCTCGTCGCGCACGCGACCGTCGCCGCCGCGCTCGCGCGCGAGGAGTCCCGCGGCGCGCACCAGCGCCTCGACTTCCCGGAGCGCGAGTCGGTGGCATACCACTCGGAGGCCCGGCTGGGTGTGGACGGCACGCTGGAGGTAGAGCACGTCCCCGTGGGTGCGGTCGCCGCGCCCCACCCCGTGGGCGCCGAACACGACCTGAGGGTCGGAAAGAGCCCGATAACGACCCCCATGTCGTTCTCGGCGGACGAGGGGGCGGGGTCGTGAGCGAGGCAGAGTCGCCGGTCGAGGGGCGCAGGGTGCGGCTGGAGGTCGCGCGGACGTCGCCCGACGGCGTCGACACCGGGCGGCGGGACGTGTTCGACGTCCCCTACGACGACCGCACCTCGGTGCTCGACGCGCTCCAGTGGGTCAAGGACCACGCCGACCCCACGCTGACGTTCCGGTGGTCGTGCAAGATGGCCGTCTGCGGGAGCTGCGGCGTCATGGTCAACGGCCGCCCGGTGCTCGGGTGCGAGACGTTCGTGCGCGGCTACCGCACGTCCGGCCTGGTCGTCGAGCCGCTCGCGCATGCCGAGGTGCTGCGCGACCTCGTCGTCGACACCGACACGTTCCTCGGCAAGCTCGCCGCCGTGCAGCCCTGGCTCGTGCCCGACGGCGCGACGCGCCTCCCGCTCGTCGACGCGCCCGCGCCCGCGGCCGGGTCGAGCATCGGCGGCGACGCCGCGCTGCGGGCGCACGGACCGGCGTCGGGCCACCGGCAGACGCCGGGCGAGCTCGCCGCGTTCAAGGGCTTCGCCGAGTGCATCGACTGCATGCTCTGCTACGCCGCGTGCCCGCAGCTCGACGTCGCGCCCGACTTCCTCGGCCCGGCCGTCGTCGCGACGGCACGCCGCTGGGACGAGGACTCGCGTGACGCGGGCGAGCTCGACCGCGCCGACGTCCTCGACACCGAGTTCGGCGCCTGGCCCTGCATCCAGGTCGGCGCGTGCACCCAGGTCTGCCCCAAGGGCGTCGACCCGGCCCGCGCGCTCCGCGACGCCCAGCGCGTCGCGACCGAGACGTGGGACGCTCGCAGTCGGCGCGGGTGAGTCGCCCGGCGCGACCGTCGGCCGCACCGCTCGACCGGTGCGGCGCATGGTTCAGGGCCGTGGACCCGGTGCTCCCGGACGCTCAGATGCGCCGGGGCCCCGGACCGTCCGAGCCGAGTGCGTCCTCGGGGTTGAGCAGGCGGCACGCCTTGAGCGAGAGGCAGCCGCAACCGATGCAGCCGGTCAGCTCGCGCTGCAGGTGGTCGATCTGGGTGCGGCGCAGCTCGAGCTGGTCGTTCCAGAGCTTGGCCACGCGCCGCCAGTCGCGCTGCGACGGCGGGTGGTCCAGCGGGAGGCTGGTGAAGACCTCCTGGACGTCGGCGAGGGGGATGCCGAGCCGTTTCGCGACGACGACGAGCGAGATGCGCCGGAGCATGTGCCGGGGGTAGCGGCGCTGGTTGCCGGCCGTGCGGGTCGAGGCGATGAGGCCGAGCTGCTCGTAGTAGTGCAGCGCTGACACAGCGACGCCCGTGCGGCGCGCGACCTCGCCGACAGCGAGGAGATCGTCGGGTTCGAGCGACACAGGTACCTCCCTTGACCTCAAGTTTACTCGAGGTATTAGCGTCGCGGCGGGTCGTCCACCGGGGCGCCCGCAGGGGGGCGTACGCCCCGACAGGACGTGGCGAGAGGACGGCCCGAGATGACCCAGACCGAGCAGGACCGGCAGGACACGGGGACGGCAGGCACGTGGCGCGAGCTGCTGGGCGGGCGGTACGCCCCCGTCGCGGCGGTGCTCGCGGGCGGCGTCCTGCTGGAGGCGAGCAACGTCTACCTCACGACGAGCCTGCTCCCGACGATCGTCGCCGAGATCGGCGGTGCCGAGTTCTACGCCTGGACGATGACGACCTTCCTGCTGGCCTCCGTCGTCACCTCCATGCTCGTCAGCAGGGTCCTCACGCAGCAGGGCGCCGTCCGGGCGTACCTGCTCGCGCTCGGGCTGTTCGCGCTGGGGTCGCTGCTGTGCGCGGCCAGCCCGTCGATGCTCGTCCTGCTGCTCGGCCGCACGGTGCAAGGGCTCGGCGGAGGGCTGCTGGCCGGCCTGGGGTACGCCCTGATCCAACGAGCCTTGCCCGCGCGGCTCTGGGCCCGCGCCGCGGCGCTCGTCTCGGCCATGTGGGGCGTCGGGAACATCGTCGGGCCGGTCGTGGGAGGCGGGTTCGGGCAGGTCGGCGCCTGGCGCGCCGCGTTCGTCAGCCTCGCGGTCGTCGCGGCGCTCGTGTGCGTGCTCGTCGTCCGCTCGATGCCGCGGACGGCGCGGAGCCGCTCCAGCGAGTCGGTGCCGTGGGCGTCGCTCGTGCTGCTCGCGAGCGCCGTCGCAGCGGTGGGCGTCGCGAGCGTCGTGCCCTCCGGTGTCGCGACCGCGGCGGCGCTCGTCGTCGGGGTCGTGCTCGGCGTGTGGTTCGTCCGTCACGAGCGGAGCGGGCGCAGCGGGATCCTGCCCCAGGTCACGTTCGCGCGCGGGTCCTCGCTGCGCTGGGTCTACCTCACCGTCGCAGTCCTCGCGTTCGGCATCGGCACCGAGGCGTTCATCCCGCTCTTCGGGCAGGAGATCGGAGGACTCGGTCCGCTCGTCGCGGGACTGCTCGGGGCGGCACTCTCGCTCGGCTGGTCCGTGACCCAGATGGTCACCGCGAACGCCACGACGGTCCGGGCGCGGCGGGGCCTGATCACGGTGGGCCCGCTGGTGGTCGCGCTCGGTCTCACCGCGTACGGGTTGCTCCATCACGACGGGCCGTCGGGCACGGTGATCGCCCTCTGGTTCGTGACGCTCTTCCTCGCGGGAGCCGGGATCGGGCTCGGGTTCCCGCACCTGACGGTCGCCGCGCTGGGGAGCACGGTCGGCGAGGAGGAGGGTGCCAAGGCCGCGGCCGCGGTCAACACCGTCTTCCTCATCGCGACGGCGCTGAGCGCCGCCCTCGCCGGCGTCCTCGTGAACCTCGGGACACCCGACCTCGTCCGGTCCGCCCAGCTGCTCATGCTCACGTTCGCCGGCGTCTCCCTCGTCGGGACGATCGTCGCGCGCCGCGCCGCGGCGGGAGTCAGGGCGGTCGCGTGAGGCGGTGGGTCAGCCGGCCCACCGCGCCGAGGGAGAACCCTGGTCCTGCCGAGAGAGAACCGCGGTTCGCCGAGGGAGAACCCTGGTCAGCGCGTGGGTTCTCCCTCGGCAGGGAGGTCAGCCTCCGAGGGCGGCGGAGACGACGTCCTTCGCCTCGGTCTGGACCTGGGTCAGGTGCTCGGCGGAGACGAACGACTCGGCGTAGATCTTGTAGACGTTCTCCGTGCCCGACGGCCGGGCCGCGAACCACGCGTTCTCGGTCGTGACCTTGAGCCCGCCGATCGGGGCGTCGTTGCCGGGAGCGTTCGTGAGCTTCGCGGTGATCGGCTCGCCCGCGAGCTCGGTGGCGGTGACCTGCTCGGGCGAGAGCTTGCCGAGCGTGGCCTTCTCCTCGAGCGTGGCGGGCGCGTCCACGCGCGCGTACCAGGACTCGCCGTAGCGCTCGACGAGGTCGCGGTGGTGCTCCGACGGCGTGCGGCCCGTCGTCGCGATGATCTCCGACGCGAGGAGCGCGAGCAGCAGGCCGTCCTTGTCGGTCGACCAGACGCGGCCGTCCTTGCGCAGGAACGACGCCCCGGCGGACTCCTCGCCGCCGAACCCGACGGTCCCGTCGAGCAGGCCGGGCACGAACCACTTGAACCCGACCGGCACCTCGACGAGGCGCCGTCCCAGGCCGCCCGCGACCCGGTCGATGAGCGCGGACGAGACGAGGGTCTTGCCGATCGCCGCGTCGTCGCGCCAGCCCTCGCGCGCGCCGCCGTAGAGGTACTGGATCGCGACGGCGAGGTAGTGGTTCGGGTTCATGAGCCCGGCGTCGGGCGTGACGATCCCGTGGCGGTCGGAGTCGGCGTCGTTCCCGGTCGCGACGTCGAACGGCGCGCCGCCCTCGGCGTCGCCGGAGTCTCCCGTCATCCCCGCGACGAGCGACGCCATGGCGTACGGCGACGAGCAGTCCATGCGGATCTTGCCGTCCCAGTCGAGCGTCATGAACGCCCACCGCGGGTCGACCTGCGGGTTGACGACCGTGAGGTCGAGCCCGTACCGCTCGCTGATCTCGCCCCAGTACTCGACCGACGCGCCGCCCAGCGGGTCGGCGCCGATGCGCACGCCCGACTCGCGGATCGCGTCGAGGTCGAGGACGTTCACGAGGTCGTCGACGTACGTGGTGAGGAAGTCGTGCTTGTGCACGTGCTCGGAGGTGAGCGCCTGGGTGAGGGGCACGCGGCGCACGCTCGCGACGCCGTCGCGCAGGATCTCGTTGGCGCGGTCCGCGATCCAGCCGGTCGCCTCGGACCCGGCGGGGCCGCCGTGCGGCGGGTTGTACTTGAAGCCGCCGTCGCGCGGCGGGTTGTGCGACGGCGTCACGACGATCCCGTCCGCGAGGCCCGGGCCGGTGGTGCGGACGCCGTCGACCGTCGTCGCCTCGTTGTGCAGGAGGATCGACTGGGAGACGGCGGGCGTCGGGGTGAACGAGTCGCGCGCGTCGACGTACGTCTGCACACCCGCGGCGACGAGGACCTCGAGCGCGGTCTGCCAGGCCGGGAGCGACAGCGCGTGGGTGTCGCGGCCGATGAACAGGGGGCCGTCGGTGCCCTGCGAGCGCCGGTACTCGACGATCGCCGCGGTGATCGCGACGATGTGCGCCTCGTTGAACGCGTGGTCGAGGCTCGACCCCCGGTGTCCCGACGTGCCGAACATGACCTTCTGCGCCGGGTCGTCCACGTCGGGGGCGAGGTCGTAGTAGGCGCCGACCACGGCGTCGACGTCGATGAGGTCGCTGGGCTGGGCGGGCGTGCCGGCGCGGGGGTCCATGGGTCGATCCTGCCAGGGGTGACGTCTGCGCGTCAGCCGGTACCGCCGTCCGGTCGGGTTCTACCCGGCAGGTCCGGAGTTCGCGCGGTCGATCGCCATCTCGACGGCGTCGAGGAGGCGGTCGAGGCTCGCGTCGAACGGGCCCTGCGGGGCGTCGAACCCGCCCGCGACGTAGACGCGCGTCATGACGGGGTAGCGCTCGACGTCGAACCAGTCCTCCCAGAAGCTGCCGAGCGTCGTCCAGTACTCGTCGTTGCCGACGCCGGTCGCGTCGCGCTCGGTCCGCTCGGCGACCGTCGCGCGCGCGAGGCCCTGGACGTAGTTGTCGACGAGGCCGAGCGTGTCGACGACCTGGAGCTCGGAGAGGCCGGTGTCGACGATCGTGCGCAGCCCCGCCTCCTGGGCGTCGAGGACGTGCGGCGCGAGCGGGGCGCGCCACATGTTGGTCTGCAGGATCCAGGGGTGGCGCAGGTAGAGGTTCCACAGCTCGTGCGCGTACTGCGCGAGCGCGGCCCGCCACGGGGCTCCCGCCGCGGGCAGGTCGAGCTCGGCGTACGCGCGGTCGATCATGAGGTCGACGAGCTCGGTGCGACCGGGCACGTAGGTGTACAGCGACATCGCGCCGACCCCGAGCTCGGTCGCGACGCGGCGCATGGACAGCGCGTCGAGCCCGCCCTCCTGCGCGACGGCGGTCCCGGCCCGCACGACGTCGTCGAGCGTGAGGCGCGGCTTGCGCCCGCGCGTCGCGGGGGCCGGGGGGTCCCACAGGAGCGCGAGGCGGCGCGTGATCTCGGGCGTCCGGACGACCTCGGTGAACTGGGCCCGTGCGTGCTCCGCGGCCTGCACGGCGGAGGCGACCCCGGCGTCCGCGGCCGCGACGACGCCGAGCGGGCGCTCCGGCTCCTCGGGCTCCTGGGTCGCGGGCGAGGTCTGCGGGGTGCCCGACGGCGCGAGGTCGCCGTCGCGCTCGTCGGTGCGGTCGGTCGTCACGTGCGTATCCTCCCCGACTTCGGTCGCGTCCCGCCCGGACGAGCCGGGCAGGACAAGGGCTTGTCTCTTCCCGTACACCGTATGCTAACGTGGATCGTCAATTTCGGTACGGCGTACGAAAGGGTGGCTCCGGTGATCCGAGCCCGTGGCCTGACCAAGACCTTCCACCGCAAGAAAGAGACCGTCGAGGCCGTCAAGGGCATCGACGTCGACGTCCGGGAGGGCGAGCTCGTCGCCTTCCTCGGACCCAACGGGGCCGGCAAGTCCACGACCCTGAGGATGCTGACGAGCCTCCTCGAACCGACCGCCGGGACCGCCGAGGTCGCCGGCTACGACGTCTCCCGCGACCCGGCCCGGGTCCGCTCCCGCATCGGCTTCATCGGCCAGGGCAACGGGGGCGGGTACTCCTACCGCGTGCTCGACGAGCTGCACAACCAGGGCCGCTTCTACGGCCTGCCGCCCGCCGAGTACGCGCGACGCGCCACCGACCTGCTCGCCGCGCTCGACCTCGGCGGGCTCGAGAAGCGCACGGTCCAGTCGCTCTCCGGCGGGCAGCGGCGTCGGCTCGACGTCGCGCTCGGGCTCATGAACCACCCGCCGCTGCTGTTCCTCGACGAGCCGACGACCGGCCTCGACCCGCACGCCCGCGCCAACCTGTGGGAGCACATCGCCGCGATGCGCGAGCGGTACGGCATGACGATCGTGCTCACCACGCACTACCTCGACGAGGCCGACAGCATGGCCGAGCGCGTCGTCGTCATCGACCACGGCGAGATCATCGCCGACGCCACGCCGGACGCGCTCAAGCACAGCCACGCCGACGACGTCATCACGCTCGCGGTGGTCCCCGCGGCGGGCGCCGGCAGCCTCCCGGGCAGAGCCCCGGGCGAGGGGTCGGGCGCGGTGCCCGACGTCGTCGGCCGCGTCCGCGCGTCCCTCACCGCGGACGTGGGCCAGGTCGAGACCACGAGCGGCACAGACGGCGTCGTGTCCGTCCGGATCTCCACGACCCACGGCGCCGACCGGCTGCCCGAGGCCATCGAGGCGCTGCGCGTCGGCGGCCTGGCCGTGCGCTCGGCCGAGCTCAAGCAGGCGAGCCTCGACGACGTGTTCCTCAACCTCACCGGGCGCAGCCTGCGAGAGGAGGCCGCATGAGCACGCGCACCGACCTCTCGTCCCCGGCCAGCCGGACGACGCCGGGCACCGACGCGTTCCTGCGGACCGGGGTCGCGAAGTTCTTCGCCGACACCTGGGCCGTCTTCACGCGCGAGATCCTGCTCGTCCTGCGCGACCCGTTCACGCTGATCTTCTCGCTGCTGCAGCCTCTGATCTTCCTCGGGCTGTTCGGCCCGCTGCTCACGGGCGCGGTCGGCGGGTTCGGGGGCGGCGCGCCCGGCGGCGGCGGGTCGACCGCGGAGACGCTGCAGTGGTTCGTGCCCGGCGTGATCGTCATGATCTCGTTGTTCGGCACCTCGATGAGCGGGTCGAACCTGCTCTACGAGATGATGACCGGCTCCTACGAGCGCGTCCTCGCGACCCCGCTCGACCGGTCCGCGATCCTCGTGGGCCGCTCGCTCAAGGAGTTCGCGCCGCTCGTCGTGCAGGGCCTGCTCATCGCGCTCGTCTGCGTCCCGTTCGGGTTCACGCTCTACCCGCTGCACCTGCTCGTCGGGCTGCTGCTGCTCGGCCTGTTCGGCATCGGCGTGGGCGCGCTGTCCATCGCGCTCGCGCTCGCCGCGAAGAACCGCGAGTGGCTGTTCTGGGGCGTGCAGCAGTCGCTGCTGTTCCCGCTCCTCATCCTGTCCGGGATGATGCTGCCGCTCGAGGCCGGCCCGGCGTGGATGCGCACGGCGGCACTGTTCAACCCGCTGACCTACATCGTGGACGCCGAGCGCGCGCTGCTCGCCGGGAGGTTCGCCGACCCCGACGTGCTGTGGGGCTTCGTCGCCGCCGCGGTGACGTGCGTCGTCGGCCTGTGGGTCGGCATCCGCCGCACCCGCAAGACCGTCTGACCTGACACCCGGCCCCGCTGTGGGCATGAATTGGGCCCGGTTCTCGCCGCAGAACCGGGCCCAATTCATGCCCACAGCGGGGGGTGGGACGTTTGTCCCGGGTCGGGTGGACGTCGGGCCCGTTTCGACAGCGTTCTTCCGGGACGTGCCGGGGGCGGTCGTACGCTCGCAGAGGTCCGGTGAGCCGGGCGGACGAGGCGACGGGAGGGTCGAGGGTGAGCGAGACCGAGACGGTGCAGGGGACGCGGGACCGCGCGGGGAGGGTGGTCGTGCGGCGGCACGCCGAGGTGGTCGCGGCGGCGCAGGACGCAGTCCTCTTCTCCAGCGCGGCGTCGGCCCACCTGCAGGTGCCCAACGGGCTCGACGGCGCGGAGCACGCGCGGGCGCGCCGGCTCCTCGACCCGTTCTTCGCCCCGGACGAGCTCGCGTGGCTCGCCCCGGTGCTCGACGACCTCGCCGCCGGGCTGGTCGACGACGTCGCGGGCGGGCCGTTCGACGCCGTCGAGCTCGGCGCGCGGTACGCCGTGCGCGCCCAGTCGGCGTGGCTCGGCTGGCCCGCCGACCTCGAGCCCGAGCTGCTCGACTGGGTCGCGGAGAACCGTGCCGCGACCCGCTCCGGCGACCGCGCCTGGACGGGCCGCGTCGCCGCGCGCTTCGACCGCATCGTCCGCGGCCTGCTCGACGCGCGCCGCGCCGGCTCGACGGCCGGCCCCGTACCGGGCGCTCCGGGGGCCCGTTCGACGGCCGGCCCCGTGCGCGGCCCTGCGGCGGCCGGCTCCGACGACGGCTCCGGTCCCGACGTGACGGCCCGGTTGCTCGCCCAGCACGACGACGGCCGTCCGGCCTGGACGGACGAGGAGCTCGTCTCGATCCTGCGGAACTGGACCGGGGGCGACCTGTCCTCGCTCGCCCTGTGCGCGGGCGTCGTCGTGCACTGGCTGGCCGAGCACCCCGGCCACCAGCACCACCTGCGCGACGCCCCGGACCCCGCGCTCGACGCGGCGGTCGACGAGATCCTGCGCCTCGACGACCCGTTCGTCTCGAACCGGCGCGTCGCGACGCGCGACACCGTCGTGGCCGGGTGCCCCGTCGCCGCGGGCGAGCAGGTCGTGCTCGACTGGCGCGAGGCCAACCGCGACCCGGAGGCGTTCGACGACCCCGCCGCGTACGACCCGGAGGGCCACGCCGACCGCAACCTCGTCTACGGGACGGGACCGCACGTGTGCCCGGGCCGCCCGCTCGCGACGCTCGAGCTGCGCGTCCTCGTCCGCCGCCTCCTGCGCGCGGGCACGGTCGTGCACGACGCCGCGCGGTCGGCCGAGCGCGAGACCGCGCCCGTCGCGGGTTTCCGCACCGTCCCGGTGCGCGTCGTCGCCGCCCCCTGACTCTCGACCGCGGCCAGGTCCGGCCGAGACGGGAGAAGTGGCCCCTCCGACACCGGCCGGAGGGGCCACTTCTCCCGTCTCGTCGGTCGCTACGAGGCGAGGTCCGCACCCGCGGCGGGTCCGGCGTCGGGCACGCGCGACCACGGGACGGCGCCGCCCGCCGCGAGGGACGCGCGCGCGTCGAGCACGCGCTGGTTGGGGCTGCCGCGGAACGCGAGGGTGAGGTCGCGGCGCGCGAGCTCGAACCGGCCGTCGACCAGCACGTCGACCTCGGCGAGCAGCGCGCGCTTGTCGGGGGAGCCGGTGCGCAGCTCCTCGAGGGTGTAGCCCGTCCAGCACCACACGTCCTTGCGATCGCCGTGCTCCGCGCGCAGCCGTCGCACGAGCCGCAAGCACACCTCCGTGTTGAGGAACGGCTCCCCGCCGAGCAGGGACAGGCCCTGCACGGCGGGGTGCGCGAGGTCGGCGAGGACCCGTTCCTCCAGCGCGTCGTCGTAGGGGCGTCCGTAGCGGAAGCTCCACGCCGCCTCGTTGAAGCAGCCCTCGCACGCGAAAAGGCAGCCGCTCACGTACAGCGAGCAGCGCACGCCCTCGCCGTCGACCATGACGAACGGCTTGTAGTCCGCGACGTACCCCCGGCTGACGCGGTCCGAGCGCCAGCCGGGGTCCGGGGTGCGTGCCACCGTCCCTCCTACGCGGTGCCCGACGGCGCAGCCCCGCCCGGGGCGGTCGGCGCGCCGTCGTCCGTGGTGGACGACGTCGGTCCCGCCAGGTGCTTGACCCGCGCGGAGATCTCCGCGTGGCGGCCGTGCACCATGGGGCGCTGCTGCGGGTTGCCCAGGTACCCGCACGTGCGCTTGACGACGTCGCACGTGCGCGGGTCGGCGTTGCCGCACGACGGGCACGCGAAGCCGCGCGCCGTCGGGTCGAAGTCGCCCGTGAACCCGCACGCGTAGCAGCGGTCGATGGGCGTGTTGGTGCCGAGGTAGCCCACGCGGTCGTAGGCGTAGTCCCACACCGCTTCCAGGGCCCTCGGGTTCTGCTGGAGCACCGGGTACTCGCAGTAGTGGATGAACCCGCCGGACGTGTACCGCGCGTACTCGGCCTCGAAGTCGAGCTTCTCGAACGGCGTCGGGTTCTTGCGGACGTCGTAGTGGAAGCTGTTCGTGTAGTAGTCCTTGTCGGTGATGTCGGGCACCGCGCCGAACCGCTCCCGGTCCAGGCGGCAGAACCGGTCGGTGAGGCTCTCGCTCGGCGTCGCGTAGACGCTGATCCGGTACCCGGTCCGCGCCGTCCACCCCGCGGCGTGGGCGTGCAGGGTGCGCAGCACGTCGAGCGTGAGCTCCTTGGCCTGCGGGTCGTGCTCCCACGCGCCGCCGTAGAACGCGGCCGCCACCTCGTACAGCCCGATGTACCCGAGCGAGACCGTGGCGCGGCCGTCGCGGAAGAGGCGGTCGACGTCGTCGTCCGGCGCGAGGCGCTCCCCGAACGCGCCGTGCACGTAGAGGATGGGTGCGTTGCCCGGCATCGCCTCCTTGCAGCGCTCGATGCGGAAGACGAGCGCGTCGTGGACCGTCTCCAGGCGCTCGTCGAGCAGTCGCCAGAACGTGTCGAGGTCGCCGTCCGCCTCGAGCGCGATGCGCGGCAGGTTGAGCGTCACGACGCCCAGGTTCATGCGCCCCTCGGAGACGTCCTGGCCGTCCTCGTCCTGCCAGCCCTGGAGGAACGACCGGCAGCCCATCGGCACCTTGAACGACCCGGTGAGCTCGACGATCCTGTCGTACGACAGCACGTCGGGGTACATGCGCTTGGTCGCGCACTCGACCGCGAGCTGCTTGAGGTCGTGGTTGGGGTCGTCGGGCTCGAGGTTCACGCCCCGGCGCAGCGTGAAGATGAGCTTGGGGAAGATCGCGGTGCGGCCCTCGCTACCGAGCCCGCGGATGCGGATCTGGAGGATCGCGCGCTGGATCTCGCGCTCCAGCCAGCCCGTGCCGAGCCCGAACCCGACCGACGTGAACGGCGTCTGCCCGTTCGACGTGAACAGGGTGTTGATCTCGTACTCCAGCGACTGCATCGCGTCGTAGATGTCCTTGCGCGTCTTCTCGCGCGCGTAGTCCTCGTGCGCGGACTCGTCAGTGATCCAGCGGCGCGCGTCCGCGAGGTGCTTCTCCAGGTTGCGCTCGGCGTACGGGGCGAGGAGCTCGTCGATGCGGTTGACCGAGCAGCCGCCGTACTGGCTGGAGGACACGTTGGCGATGATCTGGCTGATCTGCGCCGTCGCGGTCTGGATCGAGCGGGGCGGCTCCACCTGCGCGTTCCCGATCCGGAAGCCGCTCGACAGCATCGACCGGAAGTCGATGAGGCAGCAGTTCGTCATGGGCGCATACGGGTGGTAGTCGAGGTCGTGGTAGTGCAGGTCGCCCTTCTGGTGGGCGTTCGCGACGTGCGGCGGGAGCATCCGCAGCCCGATCGCCTTGCCCACGGTCCCGGCCGTGAGGTCGCGTTGGGTGTTGAAGACCTCGCTGTCCTTGTTCGCGTTCTCGTTGACGACCGTGGAGTCCTTGTCCAGCAGCCGCACGATCGAGTGGTTGAGGTCCGTCGCCCGGCTGCGGGCGAAGTCCCGCTGCACGCGGTAGTCGATGTAGGCGCGGGCGACGTCGTACTCGTGCGACCCGAGCAGCACGTGCTCGACGACGCCCTGGATCTCGTAGATCTTCACCGTGCCGACGAACCGCGCGGCGATCTCCGCGTCGACGCGGTCCACGACCTCGTCGACGCGGCTCCGGTGCGCGGCCGTGAGGTCGCCGTGCACCTCCGCGAAGGCCTTGGTCACGGCGGCGCGGATGCGGCCGTCGTCGAACGGCCGCCGACGGCCGTCGCGCTTGAGGACCTCCAACGTGGTGGCGCTGACGGTCGGTGCTGCCTGGTCGAGCTCGATGGTGCTCATCGTTCCCGTTCCCCTCTGCCCACCGAGTTCTCGTCTCCGTCCCGCAGGGGTTGCGAGACGGACCGCACCCCAACATGTGGGGTCTGGATCACGGCTGAGCCACCATATCTAGTCCGGGGAGCGCGTGCGACGCCGATTCCCGGCGTGGCGGGGAGCGCGGGACAGGTCGGGACCTTAGTCCCGCGGACGCAGGCCCTGCGGCCCGCCGCGGCCGGGACCTCTCGCGGTCGGGACCGCGCGCCGCGGGGCTAGCCTCGGGTCGTGTCCCGACGTCCTCCCGGCTGGGTGCCGAACCAGCACGGCGCGTGGCCGATGCTGCTCCTGCCGTTCGTCGTCGGGACGGTCCGGGGGGTCCAGGACGCCGGCTTCCGGCCCGTGACCCTCGCGCTCGGGGCCCTCTGGCTCGTCGGCTTCCTCGCCTACTCGGCCGCGGGGCTGTGGCTGAAGTCGCGCCGCAAGCCTCGCTACCGGCGCCCGATGCTCACGTACGGCGCGACCGCCGCGGCGCTCGGGCTGCTCGTGCTCGTGCTCGACCCGGCGCTCGCGCTCTGGGCGCCCGCATTCGTCCCGTTCCTCGCGCTCGGGCTGTGGGCCTCGGCCCAGCGCACCGAGCGGTCCGTCGCCGCGGGCGGCGCGATGACCGTCGCGGCGTCGCTCATGACGGTCGTCGCGTACGCCGCGTGCCGGTCCCCGGGCGCGCCCGTGCTGGCGGTCCCCGCGGTGGTGTGGCTCGTCGCCGCGCTCCTGCTCGCCTACCTGTTCGGGACCGTGCTCTACGTCAAGACGATGATCCGCGAGCGCGGCGTGCGGTCGTACGTCGTCGCCTCGGTCGCGTACCACGCGGCGGTCACCGTCGCGGCGGGCGTGGTCGCCGTCGTGCACGACCCCTCGTGGTGGTGGGCGACGGCGTTCCTCGCCGCGGCGACGGTGCGCGCGGCCGCGCTGCCGGGACGGCCCCTGAGCCCGCGGGCCGTCGGGATCGGGGAGATCGTCGCGACCGTGCTGCTGCTCGTCGTCGCGCTCGTCGTGCGGTAGGGCCGCGGTTCGGCACGTCCCGCGCGGATCGGCACCTCGTGCTGCCGAACGCCGACGGCGGGTGCCGAACGGTCGACGGCGTGCGGTGGTTCACTGGCCCGATGGACGACGACGCGCCCCTGACGGTCTCCCGCCTCGGCGAGCGCGTCGAGGCGGTCTCGGCGCTCTACGCGCGCAAGTTCGGCGTCGAGCGCGACGCCGACTGGTTCATGCTCAAGCTGGCCGAGGAGGTCGGGGAGCTCACGCAGGCGTTCCTCGTCGCGACGGGACGCACCCGCCCGCGCGGGGACGCACCGCCGTCCGGAGCCGCCCCTGACGGGGCCACCGGGAACGACGGCGGGGCCTCGCCCCTCGCGGACGAGGTCGCCGACGTCCTGGCGCACCTGCTCCTGCTCGCGCGCTCCCAGGGCGTCGACGTCGACGCGGCCGTGCGGCGCAAGTGGCTCGCGTGGGAGGCGGAGCTGCCGTGACCCGGCACGGCCCGGGCGGCACGCGGCCGCGCCGCACCGGCGCCGCTAGGGTGGCGCCGTGACCGACCACCGCACCGACCCGCCCGTCAGCGCCGACGAGGTCGACACGCTGCGCGGCTTCCTCGACTTCCACCGCGACACGCTGCGCTGGAAGACGTCGGGCCTCGACGCGGCCGAGCTCTCCCACCGGCTCCGTCCCTCGTCGATGACGCTCGGCGGCCTGCTGAAGCACCTCGCGTTCGTCGAGTCGAACTGGTTCTCCGAGGTGCTGCTCGGGGAGCCGCTCATGGCGCCGTTCGACACCGCCGACTGGGCCGAGGACCGTGACTGGGACTGGACGACGGCGGCGGGCGACTCCCCGGCGGAGCTGCGCATGCTCTTCGACCGTGCCGTCGCGGCGTCCGACGCGATCCTCGACGACGCGCTCGCCGACGGCGGCCTCGACCGGCTGAGCGTGCGAGCGGACCGCCACACGGGCGAGCGCTGGAACCTGCGCTGGATCCTCGTCCACATGATCGAGGAGTACGCCCGGCACAACGGCCACGCCGACCTGCTCCGCGAGGCGATCGACGGAACCGTCGGCGAGTAGCGCCCGGCGCCGTGCGGGCGACGGTTGCCGCGAGCGGCGTCGCCCGGGACCATGGCCGACGTGACCGCTCCTGAGCAGCCCTCGTCCGTCCCTCCCTCGCGCCGTCCGAGCGTCGCGACCGTGGTCCTCGCGGCGCTCGTCCTGGTCGGCGTCGCGCTCCTGGCCGTCGCGGCCTGGGTCGCGAGCCGCCCGACGCCGTCCGGATGGTTCGCGTACGCACCCCTGTCCGGTACCACGTTCGTCCCCCGCGGGGCGTACCCGCTGGGGACCGCGGCGCTCCTCGCCGGCGCGGGCGCGCTGCTCGTCGGGGGCGCGGTCGGGTTCGTCCTGGGCCGCCGTGGCGGCCCGGCCGCGGTGGTGGGCTCCGGGACGACCGGCCCGGGCACCTCGGGCCCCGGCGTCACCTCAGGTCCCGGCGTCACCTCAGGTCCCGGCGGTGCCGCGGGCTCGGGCGGGACCTCGGGACCCGGCGCCGACGAGGCGCCCGCCGGATGAGCGCGCGCGACGACCTCGTCCTGCTCGACCTCGACGGCACGCTCACCGACTCGGCCCCCGGCATCCTCGCGTCGGTGCGGCACGCGTACGCCGTCCTGCGGCTCCCGGTCCCCACCGAGGCGGTGCTCCGCGGCTTCGTCGGCCCGCCGCTCGGGGAGTCGTTCGCCGCGCACGGCGTGCCGCGCGACCGCGTGGCCGACGCCGTCGCCGCCTACCGCGACGTCTACGCGGCGGGGAACCTCCTCGACAACGCGGTCTACCTCGGCATCCCCGCGTGCCTGACGGCGCTGCGCGGCGCCGGGCTGCGCCTCGCCGTGGCGACGTCGAAGCCGGAGCCGATGGCGCGGCGGATCGTCGGGCACTTCGGGCTCGACGCGCACCTCGACCGCGGCCTCGACGACGTGTTCGGGGCGACGCTCGACGGCTCGCGCAGCACCAAGGCCGACGTCGTCGCGCACGCGCTCGCGTCGCTCGACGCGGCCCGGCGCGTGGTCATGGTCGGCGACCGCGAGCACGACGTCCTCGGCGCCGCCGCCCACGGGATCCCGTGCGTGGGGGTCGCGTGGGGCTACGCGCACCCGGGCGAGCTGGCCGCGGCGGGCGCGACGGCGGTCGTCGGGACGCCGGCCGAGCTCGCGACCGTCCTGCTCCGCCGGGAGCCGTTCGCGGCCTGACCGGACATCGCCGGCCGTCGGCGACGCGGGCGATCGTGCCGGAGCGGACCGTGGGTCGCCGCTCAGGCGCGGGCGACGACGAGGACGGGCGCGAGCAGCCCCGCCCTCGTCGCGGCGACGTTGTTGCTGATCCGCGTGACGAACTCCGCACCGAACACGACCACGAGGCCGTCCTGCGCGGGTCCGCCCCCGGCGGCGAGCGCCGCGCGCCGGTCCTCGACCCGCAGGACGTCGAACCCGGCGGCCGTCAGCGCGCGGCTGTAGTCGTCGGGGGTCTCGACGAACGACGACCCGGCGTCGACCGCCCACGGCAGGGGGAAGGGCAGGTCACCCGGTCCGACCCGCATCTGCTCGAACAGCCCGAACGGGCTCCCGGGGCGCACCACGCGGTGGACCTCCGTGAAGAGCGCCGCCTTGTCCGGTACGTTCATGCCGACGTGGACGAGCATCGCGCGGTCGTGCGAGGCGTCCGCGCACGGCAGCCGGTCGCCGTCGCCCAACGTGAACGTCACGAGGTCGGCGAGCCCCGTCCGCGCGGTGAGCTCGCGCGCGGCGTCGACGAAGTCCGGGCTGAGGTCCACCCCGGTGACCTGGCAGCCGTGCCGGTGCGCGGCGAGGCGCGCCGGGCCGCCGAGCCCGCTGCCGACGTCGAGCAGCGTGGTGCCCGGCGCGAGCCCGAGGAGGTCGAGGAGGGCGGCGGTCGACGACGCGCCCCCGGCGTGGAGCTCGTCGTACGGGGCGAGCGCGTCGACCGTCACCGGCCCGTCGCCGGCTCCCGCCGCGGCGAGGAGGCGGGCCGCGAGGTCCCTGCCGGCGTAGTGCTGCCGTACCTGCTGCGTCGTGGCCATGGCGGCCTCCGTGCTCGTCGCGCCCACCCGCGGGCGCTCTCCCTCGACGGTACGCCCGTCGACCCTGCCCTGCCGTGCCGGAAGCCCTGTCCGAGGCAACCTGTTGACCTTGACGTAGCGTCAACTTCTAGCGTGGTTCTCGTTGCCGCACGACGCGACCGCCGAGCCACCGAGACCGTGAGAGGAGACAGGAGATGCACCCCGCCGGAACGACGAGCGAGCGGACGGCCGACTGGTCCATCCAGGAGGTCGCGCGCCTCGCCGGCACGACGAGCCGGACCCTGCGCCACTACGACGCGGTCGGCCTGCTGCGCCCGAGCCGGGTCGCGTCCAACGGCTACCGCCACTACGACGCCGACGCGCTCGTGCGGCTCCAGCGGATCCTGCTCCTGCGCGACCTCGGCCTCGGGCTCCCCGCGATCCAGGAGGCGCTCGACGGCGACCCGGGCGCGCGGGGCGACCGGCCGCCGTCGGGCAGGGACGCCCAGGTGCGGGCCCTGCGCGGCCACCTCGAGTGGCTGCAGGCGGAGCGGCAGCGGCTGGCGCGACAGATCGCGTCGGTCGAACGGACGATCACCACGATGGAAGGAGGTGGCGAGCTCATGGCGGACGACATGTTCGACGGGTTCGACCACACGCAGTACAAGGACGAGGTCGAGGACCGCTGGGGCAAGGACGCGTACGCGCGCGGCGACGCCTGGTGGCGCGGGATGTCCGACGACGAGCGGGCCGCGTGGGAGGCCCGCACCCGCGAGCTCGGCGAGGACTGGGCCGCGGCGGCCGCGCGGGGCGTCGACCCGGCGTCCGAGGAGGCGCAGGCGCTGGCGCGCCGCCACGTCGAGTGGCTCGGCGCGATCCCCGGCACGCCGGGCGCCGGTGCGGCACCGGTCAAGGAGTACGTCGTCGGCCTCGGCGAGATGTACGTCGCGGACGAGCGGTTCGCGAAGAACTACGGCGGGGTCGAGGGCGCGACGTTCGTGCGCGACGCCCTGCGCGTCTACGCGGACCTGCACCTGTAGGGCTCGTGCCCGGGCCGGGACCTCCGGCCCGGGCACGAACCGCTCGACGTCACTAGCCTGGAACGTGGCGGGACACGGCGCCCCGCCGCCGCCAGGAGGCAGCCATGGCCACGACGTCGACGTCCACCGGCCCGGCCACGACCCGCAACGTCGCCCTCGTGGGGCACAGCGGGTCGGGCAAGACCACGCTCGCGGAGGCGTTCCTCCATCGCGCGGGCGCGATCCCGCGGGCCGGGTCCGTCGCGGAGGGCACGACCGTCTGCGACCACGAGCCCGAGGAGGTCGCGCGCGGCATCTCGGTGAGCCTCGGCGTCGCGCACCTCGACTGGCGGGCGCCCGACGGCGTCACGCACCAGGTCACCCTGCTCGACACCCCGGGATCCCCGGACTTCGCGGGCTCCGTGGACGCGGCGCTCGCGGTGGCCGACCTCGCGGTCGTGGTGGTGAGCGCCGTCGACGGGGTCCAGTCGGGCACGGAGGAGGTCTGGCGGCGCTGCGACGAGGCGGGGATACCCCGCCTCGTCGTCGTCTCCCAGGAGGACCGCGCGCGGGCGAGCTTCCGCACCGTCCTCGGCGCGTTGCGCGGCGCGCTCGACGCGCCGTTCGTGCCGCTCGAGCTCCCGCTCGGCGAGGAGCAGTCGCTGCACGGCGTGGCCGACGTCCTCACCGAGCGCGCCCGGGAGTACGACGGCGACGGGCGCACCCACGAGGAGGACGTCCCCGCGGACGTGCGCGACGAGGAGCACGCCCTGCACGACGAGGTCGTGGAGGAGATCGTCACGCACGACGACGACCAGCTCGAGGCGTACCTCGCGGGCGACGAGCCCGGGGCGGCGGACCTCGAGCGCACGCTCGCGCACGAGGTGCTCACGGGCGAGGCCGTGCCCGTCCTGCTCGCGTCCGCGGTGACGGGCGTCGGCGTCGACCGCGTGCTCGACCTCGTGTGCGAGCTCGGCCCCTCGCCCGCCGACCGCGCGGCCGTCGTCGCGCTGCCCGACGGCGCGGGGTCCGCGGGCGCCGACGGCTCCCCGTCGGGCGCGACGACCGAGGTCGCGGCCGACCCGTCCGGGGACGCGCTCGTGCACGTGTTCCGGACGGTCGTCGACCCGTTCGTGGGCCAGGTGTCGGTGTTCAAGGTGCTCTCCGGGTCCGTCGCGACGGGCGACCACCTCGTGAGCACCGCGACGGGCGCCGAGGACCGCGTGCACGGGCTGTTCCGGCTGCGCGGGCGCGAGCACGTCGCGGTCGACCGCGTGGTCGCCGGTGACGTGGCCGCCGTCGCAAAGCTCTCCGCCGCCGCGACCGGGACGCTGCTCGCAGGGCGACGGATGCCCGTCGCCGCGCGCGACCTGCCGTCGCGCGCACCGGTCTACTCGCTCGCGCTGCGGCCGGTGTCCCAGTCCGACGACGACAAGCTCTCCTCCGCGCTGACCCGCCTGCGCGCCGAGGACCCGACCCTGCACGTCGACCTCACCGGGTCCCAGGCCGTGCTCGGGGGTCTCGGCGACACGCACCTCGCCGTCGCGGTCGAACGGCTGGAACGCTCGTTCGGCGTGCGCGTCACGACCGAGCCCGTCCAGGTCGCCTACCGCGAGACCATCACGCGCGCCGTCGAGGTCGAGGGCAAGGTGAAGAAGCAGTCGGGCGGGCACGGGCAGTTCGCCGTCGTGCAGCTCCGGGTGTCGCCGCTCCCGCGCGGGGACGGGTTCGAGTTCGTCAGCTCCGTCGTCGGCGGGTCGGTGCCGCGCCAGTACCTCCCCGCCGTCGAGCGCGGTGCGCGCGAGGCCATGGAGGGCGGCGGGCCGCACGGCTACCCGGTCGTCGACCTGCGCGTCGAGGTGCTCGACGGCAAGGCCCACTCCGTCGACTCGTCCGACATGGCGTTCCGCACCGCGGGCGGGGTCGGGGTGCGCGAGGCGCTCGTCGCGGCGGGCACCGTCGTCCTGGAACCCGTCTCCGCCGTGTCCGTGACCGTCCCGCCCGACGCGCAGGGCGACGTCATGGGCGACCTCTCCGCACGTCGCGGCCACATCACCGCGACCGACTCCCTGCCCGACGGCCGCGTCCGCGTCGAGGCCCTCGTGCCCGAGGCCGAGCTCACCCGCTACGTCCTCGACCTGCGCTCCCTGACCGGTGGACGTGGGTCGTTCACGGCGGTGCCCGACCGCTACGAGGTCCTGCCGGGCGGGGTCGGCGGCCGCTAGCCGTACGGGACGGCGAGGCGTGCTCGCCCGCTGCTGAGAGGCCCCGACCTGCCGGCACGGGGGTGCGCCCCGAGCGCCGGTGACGGCGGACCGCACCCCATCACCTCGTAAGGTGCTGGCCGGGTGCGTCACGCTCCCGGCCCCGGTGATCGGACGGTACCCAGCGTCGTCCGGCCCCCACGTCGGCCGTGCACCCGGAGAGCCGGCAGGGGTGCAGAGGAGGACCGTCCGGTCGAGCCCCTCGTCTCTTCGCCCCGGAGAGGTGGCGGCTCCGCACGATCGGGGCCCCGCACGCCAGGCTGCGGGGCCCCGATCGTTCCCGGACGACGGACCGGGGGCTACGTCAGCCGCACGTCGGCACGTCGAACGCCGCCTCGACGGTCGACGTGCGGCCGTCGGCGGCGCTCACGGTGACGACCGCGGACCCCGCCTCGGCCGCGGTGCGGACCGCGAACGACTGGTAGGCGTTCTTGCCCGGATCGACCGACGGGAACGACTTCTCGCCGAACGGCGTCACGATCTCCACGCCCAGCGCCACGTCGTCCGTGTTGGTCGCGCGGACCGCCACGTACGGCTTCCCGGCGAGGCACCGCGGCTGGGCCACGACGTCCACCGAGAGGTCCGCAGCGTCCTCCACCGGGGTGAGGACCCAGAACCGGTCCGCCGTCTCCGCGTCGGTCGCGATGGTCGTGCCCCCCGTCCCGCCGCCCACGGTGATCGTCGCGTCACGACCGTTCCCCGACGAGTCGACGACCGTCCTGCCGCCGTCCTCGTCGAACGCGTAGCTCGCGACGTCACCGTCCGCGGGCTGCCCCGACGCGAGCGTCGTGACCTCCTGGGCCGAGAGCGCCCGGCCGTAGATCGCGAAGTCGTCGATCGCGCCGTCGAACGCCGGGTCGCCGCCGTACTGCGACTTGCCGAGGTAGTTGCGGCTGGTCGTGTCGCCCAGCGCGGACGGCGACGTCGTGATCGTGCCCGTCGCGACGGGTCGGCCGTTGATGTACATCGTGCCCGACGTGCCGGCGACGGTGATCGCCACGTGGGACCACTGGTCGAGGGCGAAGTTCTGGCCGTCGTAGCTCAGCCGCTGCTCGCCGCCCGCCCCGTTGGCCGTGATCGCGAACCGCGGCCCGTTGCCCGCGCTGACCGTGAGGAACATGCTCTTGCTGGAGCTCCCGCCGAGGTCGAACACGCGCGACCACGTCGCGAGCGCGCCGGGCTTGATCCACGTGGAGACGGACCAGTCACCGGTCAGGCCGCTCAGCGTCCCGTTGGGCAGGGTGACGTACGAGTTGCTCTTGCAGAAGTCGATCGCCGTCCCGATCCGGCCGGGCTGGCGGTCCCCGTCGGCCGTGCAGTTGGACGTCGGCGAGCCGTCGGTCCACTGCACCACCGGCGCTCCGGCGTCGGTGCTCATGTCCTGGACGCCGAGCGTGAGCCCGGTGCCGTAGTTCGCGAGCCGGACCCGGCCCTCGGGGTCGGGCACGAGCTGCCAGAGCGTGGACTCCGCGCCGTCGTCGACCTGCACGAGGGCCGGTGCGCCGTTCACCGTCGACGCGCCCTCGACGCCGAGCGCGAGGCCGCTCGCGTCGTTGACGATCGTGTAGAGGCCGTCACCCGCGTCCTCGACGCGCCAGACCTGCGTGGCGCCGCCCGTGGCTGCCGCCTGCACGACGTGCGTACCGGCCGTCGTCCCGCCGTCGACCGTGTCGAGCACCAGCTCGCTGTTGCGGTTGGTGAGGGTGTAGGTGCCCGCCAGGCTCTGCGTCGGGGCCGCGGGGGTCACGACCACGTGGTAGCCGTAGTTCGGGTTCATCACGACGGGGACCGTGATCGATCCGTCCTCGCCGACCTCGTAGGTGGTCTCCGAGATGGTGATCGGGCCCGGCGTCGGCACGGTGCGCCCGTACGACGGCGTGGTCTCGAGCCTGACGTTCACGGAGTCGCCGAGCGCGAGCTCGTCGAGACCGTTCACGACGATCGACGTGGCGCCGCTGTTGCCGCCCGCGATGATCTTCACCTCGTCCTGCGCGTCGTTCACCGACGCGGCACCGTCGAGCGGGCTCTCGTTGGACGGCGGCGTCGTGGTGACCATCTGGCCCTCCATGTCCGCGTACCAGGTGTAGAGCCAGTAGGCGCCGTTGGGCGCTCCGCCGCGCGAGACGAGCAGGTCGCCCAAGGTGCCGGACTGGTTCCAGAACGCGAGCTCGGCGCGCTCGATGCCGTACCGCTCGAACTCGGCGATGTAGCCGACGAGCGGCCCCGGCAGCCCTACCTCCTGGGGCGAGGCGTACTCCGCGATGTCGATCGGCAGGTCGGGCAGGCCCAGCTCGTCGAGCATGGCGCGCACCGACTCGACGTCGCCCTTCGTCTTGGACGCACGGATCAGCTCGTGCCACTCGAGCACGTCCGGGACGGTGTTCGTCGCCTTGGCGAACTCGAGGAACTCGCGCATCCGGCTGATGTTGTCCGAGAAGCTGGGACCCTGAATCGGGACGTCGGGCCCGACCTCCTCGCGGAGCACGTCGTAGGTGAACTTCCAGGCGTCCAGGAAGTCGCCGTTCTCGGCCGCCCGCCACGTGATGTCGGGCTCGTTGAAGGGCGCGTACGCCACGATGTTCGTCGCCCCGGACGCCTCGACGTCGGCGACGACGTCGCGGATGACGTCCTCCCAGGCCTTGCGGCCGTTCGCGTTCTCCCAGCTGAACTGGTACGGCCAGCCCGGGTAGTAGTCGATGATGCGCACGACGACGCCGGCGTCGTGCCGGGCCGCGGTCCGCCACACCTTCGCGGTGTCGCCCGTCGGCTGCTGCCGCCCGTTCGGCGGCATCTGCATGAACGTGTTGGGCTTGATCGGAGCGATGAGATCGTCGGAGGGGACGCCTTCGTCGGCGATCCCGTACAGCGAGCCGGTGGCGACGTACGACACGTCGCGGAACGGCTGGTCGGCCTCGACGACGAGCGTCGACTCCGGCCCGGGCGCGGCTGCTGCAGACATCGTGGTGAGCCCCAGTGCGGCTCCGGTGAGGGTCAGCGGTGCGACCAGGGCGGTCGCGAGCAGCGCGGCCGTGCGCCTGCGCGGCGCAGCGGGTGTGGTTCTCGTGGGTGACACGGTTGTCCTCCGTCTCGATCGGTGGCGCGGCGTCCTGGACGACGTGCTCGGATCCCGTGGCGTCGTCGCCCGGTCGATCGCGCCCGTGCGTGGTGCGCCCCGTGGTTCCTCCCGCGGGGCGGTCGTGCTGGGCCTTTCCGTGCCGCTCGCTCGGGCGAGCGGCGACTCGTCCTCCTCCTCTCCTGGAGCCCCCGGGAGCCCGGAGGCAGCCAGGCCACCCGGAGCCTCCTCGTCGAGGACCTCGCTCGTCGTCGAACCTTCGGGTCCGCACCCGGACTTCGTCGTCCGAGGCGGTGATCCCCGCGGCGGGGATCCGTCTCCTCCTCCTCCTCCTCCTGCGTCGAACCGGTTCGACGACGGCCGTCGGACCGCCGTCGTCGAGGACGGCGCGGTCAGCGCGGGTCGTGCAGACCCGCGGTACGGCCGACCAGCTCGGCCAGCGCCCCGTCGCGGAAGTACACCGGGACGACGTCGAGGGGCGCCTCCGCGCGGACCGTGACCCCGCCGTCGTGCACGACGCCCGAGGCGGCGTCGGTCCACCGCGCCCCTTCGGGAAGGTAGACGTCGCGGGAGCGCGCGCCCGCCTCGAGGACGGGAGCCACGAGCACGTCGGGGCCCAGCAGGAACTGGTCGCCGGTGTCCCACGCCACGCGGTCCTGCGGGAACTCGTGGAAGAGGCCCCGCACCACGGGCTGCCCGTCGGTGTGCGCGGCGTGCATGACGGACCGGAGGTACGGGCGCAGGGCCTCGCGCAGGTGCACGTAGCGCTCCAGCACCCGGTACACGTCGTCCCCGAAGCTCCACAGCTCGTTCGGCCCACCGGTCCGCAGGCGAGGGGAGCCGTCCGCGGCGGCGACGTCGCCGTACGGCAGCCGGTCGCCGTGCAGCCGCATCACCGGGCTGAACGCGCCGAGCTGGAACCACCGGACGAGCAGCTCGTGGAACGCCGGGTCGTGCACGTCACCGCGGTGGAACCCTCCGATGTCCGTGGTGAACCACGGGATCCCGGCCACGCCCATGTGGATCGCCACCGTGACCTGCCGCGCCAGGTCCGCCCAGGTCGACGAGACGTCCCCGGACCACACGAGCGCGCCGTACCGCTGGCTCCCCGCCCACGCGCAGCGCACGAGGTTCACGACCTCGTGCTCACCGTCCGCCCGCTGCCCGTCCCAGAACGCCCGCGAGTACAGCTGGGGGTAGAGGTTCCCGACCCGCAGGTTCGGGCCGAGGTGGTAGCGGTAGGCGTCGAAGTCGTAGACCCCGTACTCGGGCTCCGCCTCGTCGAGCCAGAAGGTACGGATGCCGTGCGCGCCGTAGTTCCGCCGGCACGTCTCCCACAGCCACCGCCGGGCCTCCGGGTTCGTCACGTCGAGGAACGCGCTGGGTCCCTGGAACGCCATCTGGACGTCGAGTCCCCGCTCCGCGCGCACCAGGAGGTTCTCCCGGCGCAGGTGCGAGTAGTTCTCGGACTCGAGCGACACCTGCGGCCAGACGGACACCATGAGCTCGACACCGAGGTCGCGGAGCTCGGCGACCATCGCCGCGGGGTCGGGCCAGAACTCCTCCTCGAAGCGGTAGTCGCCCATGCGCGGCCAGTGGAAGAAGTCGGCGACGATCACGTCGAGGGGCAGCCCTCGACGGCGGTGCTCCCGGGCGACGGCGAGCAGCTCCTCCTGGCTCGTGTACCGGAGCTTGCACTGCCAGAACCCCAGGCCGCGCTCCGGCATCTCGGGCACGTGGCCGGTCGCGTCCGCGTACGCGCTCGTGATCCTGGAGGGCGTGTCGCCGGCGACGACCCAGTAGTCCAGCTGCCGCGTCGACTCGGCGTACCACTCGGTGCGGTTGCGGGCGAACGTCGCGCGTCCGATCGCCGGGTCGTTCCACAGGAAGCCGTACCCGGCGCTGGACAGCACGAACGGCACCGAGGCCTGGGAGTTGCGGTGCGCCAGCTCGAACGTCGACCCCTTGAGGTCGAGCACCCGCTGCTGGTACATGCCCATCCCGTAGAGCTTCTCGTCCGGGTCGGCCTCGAACGACGCCGTGAGCTCGAGGTCGCCGCCCAGCCGCGGGCGGAAGCGTCGCGCCAGGAGGTCCAGGGAGCCGCCCCGGTCCTGCTCGCGCAGCAGCGTGCGGCCGTCGCGGTCGTGGAACGACACGTCGCACCGGGTGCGCTCGTGCCCCGTCGTCTCGTGGAACCAGCGGACCTCGCGCAGCTCGACGCGCAGGGCGCCGACGACGAGCGTCGCCCCGTCCGGCCGCAGGTCCACCGAGACGTCCGTGGCGGCGGGCACCTCGTCCCGCGGCAGGAGCGCGTGCTCGGTGTCTGCCACCTCCCCCATGAGGGTGGCGCGGACGCGGACGGCGTCCGGCCCCCAGGGCTCGACGACGAGCGTCTCGCCGCCCCCACGCCACTCGAGGCGCGTGCCGTGGGCTCGCACGGGGCTGGCTGTCAGGTCGTCGTTGCTCACCGGGTCTCCTTCGACGGGTGCTTCGGGTGCTTCGGGTGCTTCGGGTGCTTCGGGCGCTTCGGGTGGTCGGACGGGTTAGAGGGTCGGGAGGAAGACCCGCATGGTCGACGGACCGCGCTCGGCCCAGCGGTGGTAGGGGACGAGCACGAAGTCGACCTCCACGCGCCGCGCGGGGACGGGCGGGGCGCTCGGGTACGGCAGCGCCGCCCGGTCGCCGGACCGTGCGACGACGGAGCCCTTCACGACGGCGCCGTCGTCCTGCGCGCCGGGCGGCGCACCGGGGTCGACCCGGACGTCGTCGACCGTCACACCTGCGGGCAGGTCGACGGACTCCAGGCACAGCACGAGAGGTCCGCGCTCGACCGCGACGCACCCCCGCACCGCATCGATCCGCGGGTCCGGCCAGGTGAGGCGCGGCCCGACCGGGAGGTGCAGCACGACGACGTCCCCCGGCAGGAACGCGGCGCGCGCCTCGGCCCAGCCGGGGGAGACGAGCCGCTCGACGCCGTCCGGCCCGACGAGCGTCGCGCCGTGCGCCCAGGACGGCACGCGCAGGCGCAGCGCCACCTCGCGTCCGGGAGCCTCCACGACCTCGACGTGCACGACGCCGTCGTCCGGGTACCGCGTCGCCACGCGCACCGCGAACCGGCCACCCGCGTCGAGGGTGACGTCGACGTCGCACGCGGCGTGCTGCAGCAACGACAGCTCGTCGCCGTCGACCGACGCCACGGAGGTCTGCCACGACGCGAGGGTGCGCGCGACGTTCGTCGGGCAGCACGACACGTCGAACCACGGCGCCCGCACCCCGCCCTCCGCGCGCGGGTTCTCGGCGTCCGCGGCCACGTCCTGCCCGGCGACGCGCTGGTGCAGCGGGTTGGCGTAGAAGAACGCCCGGCCGTCGGCGCGCGGGGAGGTCGCCAGGACGTTGAAGAACGTGCGCTCCATGAGGTCCGCGTAGCGGACGTCCCCGGTCGCGAGGTAGAGCCGCCACGAGACCATCGCCGAGGCGATGCCCGCGCACGTCTCGCAGTACGCGCGGTCGGCCGGCAGCTCCCAGTCGTCCCCGAAGCCCTCGTCCTGGTGGCGTGATCCCATGCCGCCCGTGAGGTAGGTGCGCCGCTCAACCGTGCGCTCCCACTGCCGCACGACCGCCCCGAGGAGCTCGTCGTCGCCCGTGTCCACCGCGACGTCGACGGCACCCGCGGCGAGGTACAGCGCGCGCACGGCGTGCCCCCGCCACACGTCCGCCTCGCGCACGGGGACGTCGTCCTGGAAGTAGGCGGGGCTCAGCAGCGGGATCGGTCGGAGGGTCCCGCGCCCGCGCCGTTCCACGAACAGGCGCGCCTGCTCGGTGTACCGCGGTTCGTCGAGGGCACGCCCGAGCTCGGCGAGGCCGACCTCGATCTCCGGATGCCCGCAGATCCCCGGCCGCCCGTCCGCGCCGAACTCGCGGCACACCTGGTCCGCCGCGCGGCGCGCGACCTGCACCAGCAGGTCCTCGCCCGCGGTGCGCACCCGCGCGACCGCGGCCTGCAGCAGGTGCCCGACGCAGTAGAGCTCGTGCCCGCGCTCGAGGTCGCTCCAGCGCGCCGGCTGCCCCGCGTGGCCGTAGCACGTGTTGAGGTAGCCGTCCGGGTCCTGCGCTGCCGCCACGCGCTCGACGAGCCGGTCGTACGCGGTGGCGAGCGCGGGCTCGGGCGAGCGTGCGAGCTCCCACGCCATGGCTTCGAGGAGCTTGTAGACCTCCGAGTCGGAGAACTGCCACCCGGGCCTGTCGCCGCTCGTGCGACCGGTCGCGACCGTGTCGAAGTTCGCGACCCAGCCCAGGCGTTCCATCCACGAGAGGCAGTGGTCGATCGTCGCCGCCGCGTTCGTCGTCTGGAGCTCGCCCCAGAAGCCTCCGGTGAGTCGTACCTCGCCGACGCCCAGGCCGCGCCGTCCCGGGCCGCGGGGAGCGACGGGGCGTGCGGTCGGAGGCGTCGGCGTGGGCTCGACGACGAGGCACGCCGGAGCGGCGCCCGTGGTCGCGGTGGAACGGTCGGTCACGAGGAGTCCTTCGGTGGTGGGAGCTTCGGCATGCTTCGGCAGGGCGGGTCGGTGCGTCCCCCGCGCGGGATGCGGCGGCGGTTCAGTCCTTGACGGCCCCGGCGGTGACCCCGGCGGCGACGTAGCGCTGCGCGAGGACGAGCAGGACGGCTGCGGGGACGGACGCGACGACGGCGGTCGCCATGATCGCGTTCCACTGCGTCGTGTTGTTGCCGATGTAGTTGTAGATCCCGAGCGTGATGGGGATGAGGTCACCGTTGCGATTGAGCGTGGAGGCGAAGATGAAGTCGGACCACGCCCACAGGAACGCGAACAACGAGACCGTCACGGTGGAGTTGCGGCTCACCGGCACGACGATCGACACGAACGTGCGCCAGGCCCCCGCGCCGTCGACGCGCGCGGCCTGGAGCAGCTCGCGCGGGATGCCGGACATGAACGCGGTGTACAGCAGGACCCCGAACGGCACGGCGATCGTCGAGTCGGCGATAATGAGCCCGCCGACCGTGTTGAGCAGGCCCAGCCGCACGTAGATCGCGTAGAAGCCCATGGCCATGACGACGGCGGGGATCATCTGGGCGACGAGCAGCAGGAAGTTGAGCGTCCTGCCGCCCCGCAGGTTGAGGAGGGCGAGCGCGTAGCCGGCCGGCGCCGCGATGAGCACGGTCAGCACGACGCATCCGGCGCCGACGAGCAGGCTGGTCCCGAGCGCGGGCAGCTGCTGCGCGAGGACCGCCTGGTAGCCGTCGAAGGTCGGGTCCCAGGGAAACCAGTGCGGCGGGTCCGCGCGCAGGTCCTTGGTCCGGGTGAGCGAGACGTTCACCATCCAGTAGACGGGGAACAGCATGAGCGCGGTGAAGAAGACGCCGAGCGCCGTCTTCCACCAGGGGCGGGTCGTGGTCATGACGCCTCCTGACGGCGCTGGAGCTGCAGGTGCAGGAACCCGAAGACGAGCGCGACGAGGATGAGGATGTTGCCGACGGCCGCCGCGGGGGAGAAGTCGGGCTGGCCGGTGCCGAACGCCTCGCGGTACGACCACACCGCGAACGTGGTCGAGGCGTCTCCCGGCCCGCCGGTCGTCATGATCCAGATGACGTCGACGACCTTGAGGGTGTAGATGAGCCCGAGCAGGATCGTGATCGCGGAGACCGGGCGCAGCAGCGGGAGCGTGATGCTGCGGAACTGCCGCCACGCCCCGGCACCGTCGAGCGACGCGGCCTCGTAGACCTCGCCGGGGATGTTCTGCAGGCCGGAGTAGAGGATCACCAGGTTGAACGGGATCCCGAGCCAGATGTTCGCGATCGTCACGGCGATCAGCGCCGTGTCGGGGGACGTGAGCCAGTTGATCTGCCCGATCCCGAACGCGCCGAGCACCGAGTTGACGATGCCGTTGTCGCTGTTGAGCATCCACGCCCACGTGGACGACGACACGATGAGCGGCAGCAGCCATGGGACGAGGAAGAGGGCCCGCAGGGTTCCGGAGAGTCGGAAGCTCGACCGGAAGAACACCGCGAGCGCGAGCCCGATGGCGAACTGGAAGACGATCGACACGACGGTGAAGAGCACCGTGTTCCACAGGGCCGTGGGGAACGTCGACGACGCGAAGACGTCGGCGAAGTTCTCGAACCCGACGAACTTCGGGTTCCCCTGCACGAACGCGCGGATCGTGTAGTCGTGCAGGCTGAGGTCGATGTTGCGCCACAGCGGGTAGGCGTAGAAGAGCACCAGGTAGGCGAGCAGCGGCGCGGCGAACCCGAGAGCTGCCCACTGGCTGGCGTGCGGTCCCCGTCGGCGGCGCGGCCCCGGCGGGGCGGCGGGCGTGTCGCCCGCCGCTCCGCCGGTGCTCGTGCGCGTCCCGACGGCGGTCGGGAGGGTGGTCATGATCGCCCTTCGGTCAGGTTGTGATCGTTCACATGCGACGTCCGCCGCACGTCAGCTCGTGGCGGCCTCGGCGTCGGACTGGGCGGTCGAGAGCGCGTCCTGCGGCGTCGCGGCACCGGAGAGAGCGTTCTGGACCGCGGTCCACAGGGCCTCGGAGATCTTCGGGTAGTCGGTGCCGAGGTTGTCGCTCGTGCGGCCCTTGGCGCTGCGTACGGCCTCGACCCAGGTCTCGAGCTCCGGCTTCTCGCCGAGGAGCTGCTCCTGGCCCGCCGACGTCGGCGGGACGTAGTAGGCGAACGTGTTCGCCGTCTCGACGAAGCCCTCGGGCGTCGTCATGCACTCGACGATCTGGCGGGTGACGTCGTAGCGCGAGTCGTCCTTCTGGACCGGCGCGACGATGAACTCCCCGCCGGTGGGGGCCGGGGCGACGCCGCCGTCCTTCGCGGGGAGCTGGATCACGCCGGTCTCGAAGTCGGCCTCGGCCGCGCTGTTGACCTGCCACGTGCCGTTCTCCGCGAACGCGAAGGTCCCGGTGAGGAACTCCTCCCAGACCGTGTTCTGGGAGTTCTGGATGACCGAGTTGGGCGCGTACCCCGCGTCGAGCCAGTCCTTCCAGAGCGTGAGGGCCTCGACCGCCTCGGGCGAGTCGAGCTGCGTGAGGTCTGCCCCCGCGCCCCAGAACCAGGGGAGGAACTGGAACGAGCCCTCCTCGGTGCCGATCCCGGCGAACGTGATGCCCTTGTGGCCGGCCCCGGTCACGGCCTGCAGCGCGGCGGTGAGCGACGCCCAGTCGGTGATGGTGCTCGGGTCCACGCCGGCGGCGTCGAGGATCTCCTTGTTGTAGTACAGCGCGAGCGTGTTGGCACCGATCGGGATGCCGTACGCGTCGCCGTCGAGCACCCCGGCCGCGAGCAGGTTCTCGTCGACGTCCGACGTGTCCAGCCCGAGCTCCTCGGTCGTCGTCAGCATGCCCGTGTCGGCGAGCGTGGAGACCGCCGGGTTGTCGAGCAGGATGACGTCCGGGGACGTCCCCTCCTGAGCGGACAGGAGCGCCTGGTTGGTGAGCGCGGTCGTGTCGTACGCCGTGCGCTGGATCTTCACCCCGGCGTCGTCACCGCACTGCTGGACGCGTCCCTCCCAGTCGGAGGACGCGTCGTGCTGCGGGTACGGGTCCCACCACGTGTACGTGGTGGCGCTCCCCGTGGTCTCTCCGCCGCCGCTGCCCGACGAGCAGGCGCCGGCGAGCGCCAGGGTCACGGTGGTGAGGACGACGGTCCCCACGAGGGCGATCGGCTTGCGCCGCGTGTGGTGCATCTCGAGTTCCTCCTTGAACGATGGCGGCCGACGGCGTCGACGACCTGCTGAGTGCGCCTCGCCGTCAGTCGGCGAGACGGTTCGTGGCTAAGCCCCGGTTCGCCGCGGCGGAGCCCCCGTGCTTCCCCGGTCGACGAGCTCGGGCGTGACGAACCGCACGACGTGCGGCTCGTCGGCCCCGACCTCCCCCTCGATGCGCCGCACGAGCTGGCGCACGGCCATGCGGCCGAGGCGGTCGGGTGCGGACTCGACCGAGGAGAAGGGCAGGGAGAACGTGCGGGCGAACTCGTCCGAGTAGCGACCGACGACGGAGAGGTCCCGCGGCGCGGACAGGCCGCGGTCGTGCAGCACGGTGGGCAGCGCGGCCGCGGCGGCCTCGTTGTTGATGAGCAGCCCGGTCGCCTGCGGGAACGCGTCGAGAAGAGCGTTCAGCTCGCGGCCGACGTCGGGCTGGCTGGACGACCCGTACGTCGCGTGGAGGACGATCCCGCGCGCCCGCGCCGCCTCGAGCGCGGCGTTCTGGAGGCGCCACACGTACGCGCCTCCCCGCTCGACGACGTGCTCCGGCTGCGAGACGAGCACGACCTCCCGGTGCCCCAGGCGGTGGAGGTGGTCGACCATGAGCCGCCCGGCCTCCTCGAAGTCGAGGTCGAACACGTCGACACCCGTGCAGTCGGCCGGCAGACCGACCAGCGCCCCGGGCTGGGGAGCCGCCCGCAGGATGGGCAGGCGGTCGTCGTGCTCCGCGACGTTGAGCAGGACGACGCCGTCGACCATCCGCGAGTCGGTCATCCGGCGCAGCGCGCGGGTCCCGTCGGCGTCCGTCACGAGCAGGATGTCGTACCCGTGCTCCCGCGCGGTGTCTGAGACGCCGAGCATGTACTGGAGCATCGCGGGCGCGAACTCGTCCGGGAGGAACTGCGCCAGCAGACCGATGACCATGGTCCGGGTCGTCGCGAGCGCGCGTGCGCCGGCGTTGGGCGTGTAACCCAGCGTCCGGACCGCGTCCTCGACGCGACGACGGACGTCCGCCGAGATCGCCCTCTTGCCCGAGAGCGCGTACGACGCCGTGCTGCGCGAGACGCCCGCGACCCGGGCGACATCTCCGATGGTGGCCACTCCGCCTCCTTTAGCGAACCGGTTCGACAGTAGCGGGACCACGTGCGCCCGCGCAAGTCCCTTCTGTTGTTGGTACAGAGCCGATCGACGTTTCTGTTGTCGAACCGATTCGCCGCACGTCGGGCGCGCAGCGGACCGAGCGAGGACGCGGTGCGGAACGACGTGCGGCGCCGCGGGCGTGGGTCGCGACGAGATGTCGGCCGTGCGCCCCCATCGCTGAGGGGTCGACGGTGCCCGCCCGCGGTCGCGGCGTGCCGCCCGAGTTCAGCGGCGCGGAAGGACGATCGGTGCGCCGCCGCCGGGGTGGTCGACGACCTCGACGGGGTAGTCGTAGACGCCGCTCAGCAGCCCGGCCGTGAGGACGTCGCGCGGCCCGCCGTCGGCGACGACGCGCCCGCCCGCGAGGACGGTGACCTGGTCGGCGTAGGCGGCGGCGAGGGAGAGGTCGTGCACGACGACGACCACGGCACCGCCGGCGGCGGCGTGCGCCCGGGCGAGCTGGAGCACGAGCTCCTGGTGCTTGAGGTCGAGCGCGGCGGTCGGCTCGTCGAGCATGAGGAGCGTCGTGCGCTGCGCGAGCACGCGGGACAGCGCGACGCGCGCCTTCTCCCCGCCGGACAGCGACGTGAAGTGCCGGTCGGCGAGGTGCTCGACGTCGGTCGCGGCCAGGGCCTCGGCGACCGCGGCGTCGTCCTCGTCCTCGAACGGGGTGCCGCGCCACGGCGAGCGGCCCATGCGCACGACGTCGACGGCCGTGAACGGGAAGCTCAGCGCGACCTGCTGGAGCATGACGGACCGGCGCAGGGCGAGCTCGGTCGGCGTCCACGCGCGCAGCGGTCGGCCGTCGACGACGACGTCCCCTGCCTCGGGGACCAGGTCGCCCGTGAGCACGGCGAGCAGGGACGACTTGCCCGCGCCGTTGGGGCCGAGCAGCGTGCGGACCTCGCCCGCGCGGACGTCGACGGACACGTCGCGCAGGATCGGCGCCTCGCCCAGGGTGAGCGACACGCCGTGCGCGGCGGTGACCACGTCGCCGGGCGCGACGGGCCCGGGGAGGCGGGACCGCCGTCGGGCACCGGTGACGGCGGTGCGCAGCGAGCCGAGGAACGAGGAGCCCTCGTGGCGGAGGTCGCTCATGCCCAGCCTCCCTGGCGCGAGCGCGTGCGGCGCAGCAGGTAGAAGAAGAACGGCCCGCCGACGAGCGACGTGATCATGCCGAGCGGCAGCTCGACGTTCGCGACGGCGCTGCGCGCGAGGAGGTCCGCGGCGAGCAGCACGACGGCGCCGCCCAGCACGGACGCGGGGACGAGCGTGCGGTGGCTCGGCCCGCAGACCATGCGCACGAGGTGCGGCACGACGAGCCCGACGAACGCGATGATCCCCGTGAACGCGACCCCCGCGGAGACGAGCAGCGCGACGAGCACGATGACGAGCTGGCGCAGGCGCTCGACGTCGACCCCGAGGTGCTGCGCGGCGCGCTCGCCGAGCGCGAGCAGGTCCATCTTGCGCCGCACGAGCATCGCGCCGGTGACGCCGACGACGGCGATCGGCAGGACGACCGCGACGGACTGCCACGTCGCGCCGCCGAGCGACCCGAGCTGCCAGAACACGATCTGCTCGCGCGCGGCCGGGTCGGCGACGAACGTGAAGAACGCGAGCATCCCGCCCGCGAACGCGTTGACCGCGATGCCCGTGAGCACGAGCGTCACGACCTCGGTCCTGCCCCCGGCGCGCGCGAGCGCGTAGACGACGAACGTCGTGATCAGCCCGCCGAGGAACGCCGCCCCGGCGACCCACGTGCCGGGCACGAGCGCGCCCGCGGTGACGATGACCGCGCACGCGCCCACCGCGGCGCCGGACGACACGCCGATGACGCCCGGCTCCGCGAGCGGGTTGCCGAACACGCCCTGCATGAGTGCGCCCGAGCACGCGAGCGCGGCGCCCACGACGATCGCCATCACGACGCGCGGGAACCGCACGACCCACAGCGCGTTCTCGCCCTGCGGGTGCGACGGCATCGGGCCCCAGTCGAGCCCGACGTGGTGCGCGAGCGAGCCCAGCACCTCCGCGGGCGACACCGGCACCTGGCCGGTCATGCCGGACACGACCGTGAGCACCGCGAGCGCGACGCCCAGCCCGACCATGAGCCACCGCGCGGCCCGGCGGCGCTGCTGCCCGACGGCGGGACCCACCCGCGCGGGTCGACCGCCCGGGCGCGGGGCGTCGTCGGGCGCGGGCGCGTCCTCCGTGGCGCCTGGTGGGCGCGTCACCGCGCTCACGACGCGGGGAGCTCGGGCGCGGGCACGCCGTAGAACGCCTCGACGAGCGACGCGATGGTGTACCCGGTGCGCGGGCCGAACGTGAGGAGGCGCGAGCCGTCCATGTCGACGACGCGGCGCGCCTCGCCCGCGGGTGTCTGCGCGAGGCCGGGGATCGCCATCATGGCGTCGAGGCCGCCCATCGACTCGAGCCCGTCGGTCATGACGAGGTACGCGTCGGGCGCGGCGCTGATGATCGCCTCGCTCGTGACGGGCGCGTACTGCTGCGTGAGGCCGATCGCGGTCCCGGCGTCCTCGCCGCCGATCTCGCGGACCAGGTCGTCGGCGCCCGAGCCGGGCCCGAACAGCATCTTGATGTTCGACCCGCGGAGGTAGAGGAACGCGACGCGCGGGGTCCCGGTGTCGTGCGGGACGGCGTCGAGCGCCGCGCAGATCTGCCGGTCCGTGCGCTCGACCAGCGCCTCGCCCTGCTCGGGCACGCCGAGCGCGGCCGCGACGGTGCGGATCCGGTCGTCGACGCCGTCGAGCGTGCGGGCCTCGTCGAGGTAGACGACGGGGATGCCCGAGCTCTCGAGCTGGCCCCGCACGTCGTCCGTGAGGATCGTCGCGTCGGTGAGGATGACCGAGGGGTTCAGCCCGAGGATCGCCTCGACGTCGAGCGCGTGGCCCGCGCCCGTGACGACGGGGACGTCCGCGGCCTCGGGGAACCCGGTCGGCAGGTCGCGCCCGACGACGCTGTCGCCCAGGCCCAGGCTGTAGACGATCTCGCCGAGCGTCCCGTACAGGTCGACGGGGATGATGCGGCTCACGTCGGTGATCTCGACCTGGCGCCCGTCGACCGACTCGACGGTCACCGGGAGCTGCGGCACGGGCGCCTCGGCGACCGGGTGGATCGCGTCGTCGGCGAACGTCGCCGTCGTCGGCCCGGTGGGGAACGACGCCGGGTCGACGGCGGTGCCGCCGCCCGCGGCCCGCGACTCCTCGAGCGTGGTGCAGGCCGGCGCGCCCGTCGCCGCGTCGGCCGTCTCCGCGGTCGCCGCCTCGACGGGCGCGGCGTCCTGGCTCGCCTCCGACGACGGCGTCGCGGGCGGCTCGTAGGGGAGCGGCGCGCACGCGGCGACGAGCCCCAGCGCGACGCCGGCAGCCGCCCCGGCCAGGCCCGTCGCCGCGCGTCGGGACCTGCGCGTGGTCGAGGGCGCGCTCGCCGCCCGGGTCGACGAGTCGCTCGGTCGCTGCACGGCGCGGGCACGGTGACGCATGGGGAGATCTCCAGGGGGCAGGTGCGCTGGGGCGGCGCGACACGGCGTGGTCGTCGCCAGACCCGGGTAAGACGAGCCTAACCTGACTTCGAGGAAATCCCGACCGTCGTCCATGTCACCCCCGTCACCCCACGTGCCGGGCCTGGCACCATAGGCGGGGTGGGACGACACTCGGCGCGACGACGCGTCACCCGTTACACGGTCGGCCAGGACTCCACGCACGTCTCGAGACGCGAGGACCAGCTGACCGTCGAGGAACCTCTCGAGGTCCGCGTCGACGGTCGGGTCCTGACAGTCACCATGCGCACGCCGGGCCACGACCTCGAGCTCGCGCTCGGTCTGCTCGTGGCCGAGGGCGTGGTGCACCACCCGCACGACGTGCGCACGGCACGCCTGTGCACGACGGCCGACAACACGGTCGAGGTGACGCTCGCCGAGGCGGCCCGGCCGCGCGCCGTCGGTCTCGCGCGGGCGCTGCCCACGACCAGCGCGTGCGGGCTGTGCGGCGCGGACAGCATCGACGCGGTGCGGACCCGCTCCGCCCACGCCCTGCCCGACGACGGGCCGGACCTCGACCCCGCCTGGCTCCTCGGCCTCCCGGACCGGATGCGGGCGGCCCAGGTCGTGTTCGCGCGGACCGGGTCGCTGCACGCGGCCGCGCTCGTGGACGTCGAGCGCGACGAGCTGCTCGTCGTGCGCGAGGACGTGGGGCGGCACAACGCGGTCGACAAGGTCGTCGGGTGGGCGGTCCAGCGGGGCCGCCTGCCGCTGCCCGGCACGGTGCTCGTCGTGTCCGGGCGCGCGGGGTTCGAGCTCGTGCAGAAGGCGTCGACGGCCGGGATCCCGGCGATGGTCGCCGTCTCCGCGCCCTCGACCCTCGCCGTCGACCTCGCGGTCGAGGCCGGGATCACGCTCGCGGGCTTCGCCCGAGGTGACTCGATGGTCGTCTACGCGGGCGAGCACCGGGTCCGCGCGGCGGCCCCGGGCGCGACCGCGGTCCCGCGCCCGACGGCGGTCCCGGCATGAGCGGGCCCGGGGACGAGCTCCGCGTCGGCCCGCCCCAGGACCACGCGGCCGGAGCGGAGGCCGTGGTGCGCACGCTCCTCGCGTCGGTCCGGGAGATGGGCCCCGCCCGGGCGGCACGGCTGCTCACGTCCGCGAACCAGAAGGACGGCTTCGACTGCATGAGCTGCGCCTGGCCGGACCCGGCGCACCGCAGCCACGCCGAGTTCTGCGAGAACGGTGCGAAGGCGATCACGTGGGAGGCGACGCCGCGCACCGTGCCGCGCGAGTTCTGGGTCGAGAACTCCCTCACCGACCTCGCCGGGCGCGACGAGTACTGGCTGGGGCAGCAGGGCCGGCTCACCGAGCCGGTGCACAAGCCGGCGGGCTCGGACCACTACGAGCCCGTGACCTGGGAGCGCGCGTTCGAGATCGTGGGGGACCGGCTGCGCGGGCTGGGGTCCCCCGACGAGGCCGCCTTCTACACGAGCGGGCGCGCATCGAACGAGGCGGCGTTCGTGTACCAGCTGTTCGTCCGGGCGTTCGGCACCAACAACCTGCCCGACTGCTCCAACATGTGCCACGAGTCCACCGGCACCGCGATGCTCGAGACCATCGGGATCGGCAAGTCCACGGTCTCCTACGACGACTTCGCCCGGGCCGACCTCGTCATCGTCATGGGGCAGAACCCGGGCACCAACCACCCGCGCATGCTCACCGCGCTCGAGGGGACCAAGCGCGCGGGCGGGTCGGTGGTGTCGGTGAACCCGCTGCCCGAGGCCGGGCTCGTGCGCTACCGCAACCCGCAGACCGTCCGCGGGCTCGTCGGCCGTGGCACGGACATCGCGGACCGGCTGTACCAGGTGCGCCCGGGCGGGGACATGGCGCTCCTGCAGGCGGTGTCCCGCCGCGTGCTCGACGCCGAGGACGCCGCCCCGGGGACGGTGCTGGACCACGCGTTCCTGCGCGCGCACACCCGAGGCCTCGACGCGTTCCGCGCGCACCTCGCGCACCTCGACGAGGACGCGGTGCTCGCCGCCACGGGCCTGACGGCGGCCGACGTCGACGACCTCGCGGCGCGCTATCTCGCCGCGGACCGCGTGATCGTCACGTGGGCGATGGGGCTGACGCAGCAGCGCAAGGGCGTCGACACGATCAAGGAGATCGTCAACCTGCTCCTGCTCCGCGGCCACATCGGTCGGCCGGGCGCCGGGGCGTCGCCGATCCGCGGGCACTCCAACGTGCAGGGCGACCGGACCATGGGCATCTGGGAGAAGATGCCGGACTCCTTCCTCGACGCGCTGGGGCGTGAGTTCGCGTTCGAGCCGCCGCGCGCGCACGGCGCCGACTCCGTCGAGACGCTCCGGCGCATGCGGGACGGGCGCATCCGCGCGTTCCTCGCGCTCGGGGGGAACTTCGTCGGCGCCATCTCGGACACCGCGGCCGCCGAGGCGGCCCTGCGCGGCACCGACCTCACGGTGCAGATCTCCACCAAGCTCAACCGCTCGCACGTCGTCACCGGGCGCGAGGCGCTCATCCTGCCGACGCTCGGGCGCACCGAGGTCGACGTGCAGGAGAGCGGGGTGCAGTTCGTCTCCGTGGAGGACTCGGTGTGCGCGGTGCACGCGTCACGCGGCAAGGTCGACCCCGTCGCGCCGGGCCTGCGCAGCGAGGTGGCGATCGTCGTCGGCATGGCGGAGGCGACGCTGCGGGGTGGCCCGGGCGCCGACCCGGCACCGGGGATCGACTGGGCGGCGATGCGGGACGACTACGACGTGGTGCGCGACCACGTCAGCCGTGTCGTGCCCGGGTTCGAGCGGTTCAACGTCGACGTGCGGCGCCCCGAGGGGTTCGTGCTCCCGCACGGCCCGCGCGACTCGCGCACGTTCACCACGCCGAGCGGGCGTGCCGAGATCACGGTCAACGAGCTCGAGCCCGTCGAGTGCCCGCCGGGTCGTCTGATCCTCCAGACGTTGCGCTCGCACGACCAGTTCAACACGACGATCTACGGGCTGTCCGACCGGTACCGGGGCGTGCGCGGGGGCCGCGACGTCGTGCTCGTGCACCCGGACGACCTCGCCGAGCTGGGGTTCGCCGACGGCGACCGGGTCGACGTCCATGCCGAGTGGCCCGGCGAGCCCGACCGCGTCCTCGCCGCCCAGCGCGTGGTCGCCTACCCGACCGCGCGGGGGTCGGCCGCCGCCTACTATCCCGAGGCGAACGTCCTCGTCCCGCTCGAGAGCGCGGCCTACGGGAGCAACACGCCGGTCTCGAAGTCCGTCGTCGTCCGGTTGCAGGCCGCGCGGTAGAGCCCGGGTCCGGCTGCCGGGGCGCGCCGGGCTCAGGGGTGGGCGGCGCCCAGGTCGGCGAAGAGGTCGCTGTTGAGGCGGAAGGCGTGCTTGGCCTCGGCGACGGTCTCGTCGAGCTGCTCGGGGGTGAGGACGAGGGCGTCGAGGCGCTCGCGGTAGACGTCCTTGAACGGCTTGGACTTGGGGATCTCGACGAACGTGTAGAACGCGAGGCCGTCGCCCGAGAGGCCGTAGTGGCGCTCGAGCATGCGCTTGATGATCTGCCCGCCGGAGAGGTCGCCGAGGTAGCGGGTGTACGCGTGCGCGGCGTAGGCGGGCAGCGACGCACCGACCGTGCGCAGGCGCGCGACGTAGCGCTCGGTCGCGGGGTGGATGGTGATGCGCTCGGCCCAGTCGGCGCCGACGAGGAACGTGAGGTCCTTCTCGATCTCGGGGGTGCGCGTGAGCTCGTCGAAGACGAGGGACTCGCCCTGGGCGTCGGCGCGCATCGCGGCGCTCGCGTCCTCGAGCGCGCCGTAGATGGCCCACTGCTGCGCGGCGAGGTCGGCGTACGCGGCGACGTCGAGCTGCCCGGACATGAGGCGCTCGACGAACCCGGAGCTCTCGGCCTGCTCGTGCTCGGGCCGCGTGCCCTCGCGCAGGCGCTGGGACAGCGGCACGGACTCGTCGGTGCGGTCGAGGTCCTGGGTGAGAGCAGTCACGGGTGGCTCCTGCGGGTAGCGTCGGGTCGGGTGCTCGTCCTGACGCGGTGTCATGACGATGCGTCAGGAACTGTAACCCACCCAGGTGAGGCTTGCCTATCCTCTGTCCGGGATCTGGTCCACGTCCTCCGGGTCGGGGAGCCCGGCGAGGAACCGGAAGCCCAGCAGCGCGACCAGCGTGCCCAGCCCGCCGCCGACGACGAGCGGCGTCGCCAGGTCCGTGCGGGCCAGGAGCCCGCCGAGGAACGCCCCGAGCGGCATGACGCCCCACAGGAGCGTCCGCCACGTGCCGTGCACCCGGCCGAGCAGGCGGCCGGGGATCATCGCCTGGCGCAGCGACATGACGAGGACGTTCCACACCGTGACCGCTCCGGAGCTCACCGCGAACAGGACGGCGCCGGCGACCACCGCGGCGCCGGCGTCCGGGAGGAGCGGGGCGAGCCCGAGGAGCACGAGGACGACCGTCGAGACGAGGTTCGCGACGGCCATCGTCGGGCCGGTCCCGAAGTGCTCCTTGGCGGGGTTCGCCACGGCCGCCGCGACGAGCGACCCGGCCGCCCCGACGAGCAGGAACGTGCCGTACCAGGCCTCGGGGACGCCCAGCACGTCGAGGACGTAGAGCACGATCGTCGCGGTTGCGGCGGAGAAGCACAGCCCGACGACGATCGAGAGCAGCCACAGCGGGCGCAGGGTCGGGTGCTCCCACAGGTAGCGGAAACCGTCCCCGAGCTGGCGGAACCAGGGCGGCGCGGGCTCGGCCCCCTCGAGGGTCGCGGCCCGGTGCTCGCCCGCGGCGACGGCGGGCAGGAACAGCGCGAGGGCCCCCGCGACGGCGTACGCGGCGGCGCCCGTGCCGAGCGGCACGACGATCGCGACCGCGAACAGCGCCGACGTGAGTGGCGCCGAGAGGAAGTTCTGGACGGTGATCTCGCCCGCCTCGATGCGCGAGTTCGCGCGGGGGAGGTCGGCGGGCCGCACGATCGAGGGCAGCACCGCGCGGATCGCGCCGTCGTACACCGTCTCCAGGGCGCCGTACAGGAACACGACGGCGTACAGCCACCAGATCGTCAGCGTGCCCGTCGCAGCGAGGGCGACGAGCCCGAGGGCGAGCAGCGTGCGGGCGCCGTTCGCGAGCGCGAGCGCGTGCCGGCGGTCGACGCGGTCGAGGAGGACCCCGGCGGGGATCGCGAAGAACAGCCAGGGCAGGAGCGAGACGGCCGCGATCCCGGAGACGAGGAACGGGTCGTCGGTGAGCCGGGCGGCGAGCAGCGGCGACGCGACGCGCGCGATGCCGTCGCCCAGGCTGGAGCTGAGGTTCGCGGTGAAGACGTTGCGGAACGGCGCGCCGAGCCCGGCGCGCACCCGGGCGGGGGCGTCGGGGAGCCTGCGGCGGCGGAGGGTCGGCACGTCCTGAGGCTAGGCGACCGTTGCCGCGGGAATCACCCCTGTCCGGGCGCTTCTGCTCGGGGGAGAAGGGGCACGGGGCGCTGCGGCGCGGTTCAGCGCGCGAGCGCGGGCGACGACGCGTCGGCCCCGACGGCGCGCAGCACGAAGGCCTCGGTCGCCTCGATCGCCTGCTCGCGCGCGGCCGGGTCGTCGGGGACGAGCCGGCCGGACAGGCACGCGTTGACGAGCTGCACGGTGGTGTCGATGTCCTGCTCGGGGAACTCGCCGACCTCGATGCCGGACGCGACGATCCGGCGCAGGATCGCCTCGACGAGCTCGGCGTGCTCGCGCAGCCGCTGGCGCGTCGTGCGCGACAGCACGGTGCGCAGGTCCGGGCCGGGGGCCAGGTGGAAGATGCGCTTGAGCTGCGCCTGCTGGCGGATGTAGGTGCGGAGCTGCTCGACCGGGTCGTCCACGTCCTCCAGCGCCCGCTCGAGCGTCCCGACGTACTGCTCCGTCTCGTGGGTGATGAACCCGAGGAGCAGGGCCTCCTTGTCGGGGAAGTGGTTGTACACCGCGGTGCGGCCGACGCCTGCGGCGGCGGCGATGTCTGCGAGCGAGATGGCGTCGAAGCCGCGGTCCATCATGAGGGTCGAGAGCGCCGCGAAGAGCTTCTGCCGGGTCTGGGCGCGGTGCTCGTGGAGGGACCCTCCGATGATCTTGGGCATGCTGACATCATAGGGAGGTCGTGTCAGAACGCTAATCGGCTCCCCCGGGCCGCAGCCGGGCCGCAGCCGGGCCTCACGGCTGCGCCCCGACGTCTGGCACACTGCCGCCATGGACACGACCGCGGCGCCCGACGGCGTCCCCGCCACCGCCCCGGACCCGGACTTCCCGCCCGTCCCCGCGGACACCAAGGACTGGACGTGGGTCATGGAGCGGCCGTGCCCGGAGTGCGGGTTCGTGGCGGCCGACGTGACGCCCGACCGCGTGGGGGCCGCGGTACGCGACGCGATCCCGCGCTACGTCGGCGCGCTGGGCCGCGAGGACGTGCGCGTCCGCCCCGACGCCGCGACCTGGTCCGCGCTGGAGTACGCCGCGCACGTCCGCGACGTCTTCTCCGTCTTCGACGTGCGCGTGCAGTCGATGGTCGAGGGCGACGACCCGCAGTTCGCCGACTGGGACCAGGACGCGGCGGCGATCGACGGGGACTACGCGCACCAGGACCCGGCGACCGTGGCGCGCGAGCTCGAGATCGCGGGCGACCGGGTCGCCGGCCGCTTCGACGCCCTCGTCCCCGACCAGTGGGAGCGCCCCGGTCGCCGCTCGAACGGGTCGGTGTTCACGGTCCGCACCCTCGGCCAGTACTTCGTCCACGACGTCGTCCACCACCTGCACGACGTCGACGCCTGACCCGCGGTCGTGACACGCCCGTAACGTCCCGGCATTCCGGACGGCCTACGTTCCGGTCATGGACGCCACCGTCGCCGGCCTCGTGCCGGACGCGCACGCGGGAGCGCACCTTCTCGCGGTGCCCCGCTCCCGCGGCGCGGCCCGCACGCCCGTGGACTCCCTCGCGCGCGCCTGGTTCGCCGACGCGGCGTGGACGCGCGCGCCCGGCGGCGGGGGAGCCGCGCGGCCCATGGTGGGCGCGCGGTTCCGGGGCGTGGTTCCCGACGGCGTGGTCGCGCCGGGCGAGCTCCGGCTCGCCGAGGGTGCGCGCGCCGTCGGGCCGTTCCCGCTGACGCCGCTGCAGGCGCAGGCGCTCGACCTCGCGGGCGGGGGCGCCGAGGTCTTCGCGCTGCACGTCGACGACCCGGCCCCGCGCGGCGCTCCGGTCCCGCTCGCCGAGGACCGCGACGGGCTCGCGCGCGCCTTCGCGGCCGGGCTGCCGCAGGGCGTCGAGCTCCAGGTGCTGGGCTGGGCGGTCGCGGCGGCCCGGCGCGTCGGGGGCGCCGTCGTCGCGGACGGCCGGACGGTGCTCACACCCGACCCCGCCTCGGGGGTCGACCTCACGCTCTACAGCGCCCAGGTCCTCGGGCCCGACGACGCGCTCGGGGTCCTGCGCACGACGGTCCCGAGCGCGCAGGTCGTCGCGGTCCACCCGCGCCCGGACGGCCTCGCGGAGTACGTGCTGTCGGGCGAGACCCCGTACGACGGCGCGGTCCGGCTGGCCGCGCAGCGCGTGCCGCAGGTGCCGCTCGCGCTCGGTGCGCTCGACTGGCGCGAGCACGGCCCGCACGCCTACCGCGTCTCGTGGGTCCCGCAGGACCCGTACGAGCTCGAGGTCGAGCGCCCGTCGGGGCTGCACGTCATCGCGCGCTCGCGCGCCCGGGTGCTCGTCGCGCGCCTCGCGGCGATGCTCCAGGGTCGCCTCGCGGGGACGCTCGTCGACGACGGCGGCTTCGTCGTGCGGGACCTCGACCTCGACGAGCGGCTCACGCCGGCGGCGACGCCGACGACGCAGTTCTGGGTCTGAGCGACGGCGTGCGCACGGGGCGCGGGACGTGGTCGAACCGGGCGTGTCGCGCGCGCGAACTGTCCACAGATTTCGTCCACAGGGCTGTGGGTCCCGTGGGAATCGCGCGGGGCCGCCTGTGGACGAACCTGTGGCCTTCGCGACCGGCCAAATGACATCGGTGGGAACTCTTGCAGGCCCTCCGGGTGAGGACTACAAACGTGCTAACGGCCCGGACGGGCGCAGACGGACGACGGTGTTCCGCACGCAGGGGTCTGACGGCCCCGCCAGGAGCGCACGACGGCCCGGCGCGAACGCCAGGGCACGGCTGACCGGAGAACGGTGGACGACCCGCGACCCCCTGCTGCGGGGCTGCGCGCGACGGCGCAGGTTCCGACCGGACCCGGAAGGCCGACCGCGATCGGCGTCAGCACGCCTGCCCGGGGCATCCGGGCCGGCCGCGCGGGCGCCGGGCCGCCACGTCGCGAGCGGCGCCCCGACGGGCCACCGGCCCGACCGCCCCGGGGTCGCGCGGACACGGCGAGGCCCCTCGGAATCCTGCTCCGAGGGGCCTCGCTGCCATTCTCCCGCGGGCGTGCCGTGACGCGAAGACCCGTCCGCGGGCCGGTGGGCCGGGTCCGTCCGCCGCGCCTACGCTCGTGCCATGAGCAACCTCGAGACCCGGCCCGAGGAGCGCGTCTGCTCCGCGGGCGCCCCTGACGGCGCGGCGCCCGCGGTGGAGATCCTCGAGCACCGCGACGTCCCGCTCGGGGGCACGCGCGCGATGCGGGTGCGCCGCACGATCCCGCAGCGCGCGCGCTCGCTCGTGGGGGCGTGGTGCTTCCTCGATCACTACGGGCCGGACCCGCTGCCCGCGATCGGCGACGGCACCGACGGCATGCAGGTCCCGCCGCACCCGCACACCGGCCTGCAGACCGTCACGTGGCTGTTCGCCGGGGAGATCCTGCACCGGGACGCGGTCGGCTCGCTCCAGACGGTCCGGCCCGGCGAGCTCAACCTCATGACCGCGGGCCGCGGCATCTCGCACTCGGAGGAGTCGCCGCGCGGCGTCCGCCCGCCGGTCCTGCACGGGGTCCAGCTCTGGGTCGCGCTCCCGGGCGACCGGCTCGACGACCCGCCGGCGTTCGAGCACCACGCCGACCTGCCGGTCGCGGACGTCGCCGGTGCCCGGGTCCAGGTCTTCCTGGGGAGCCTGCGCGTCGCGGGCACCGAGCTGCGCTCGCCCGCGACGACGTACTCGCCGCTCGTCGGGGCGCAGGTCGACCTGGCGGCCGGGGCGCGCGTGACGGTCGACGTCGACCCGGGGTTCGAGCACGGCCTGCTCGTGGACGACGGGACGGTGCGCCTGGAGGGGGAGGAGGTCCCGCCGTCGTCGCTCGGGTACGTCGCCCCGGGCCGTGCGACGCTCACCGTCGAGGCCGGGCCGGACGGCCCCGCCCGGGTCGTGCTCGTGGGCGGCGAGCCGTTCGGCGAGGACATCGTCATGTGGTGGAACTTCGTCGGCCGGTCGCACGACGACGTCGCGCGCGCCCGCGCCGACTGGCAGGCGCAGCTCGTGGTCACCGGCGGTGAGGGGCCGAACCACGGCGGCACGCGCTACGCCGAGGGCGCGCGCGCCGGGCGCTACGGCGAGGTCGTCGGGTACGACGGCGGCCCGCTCCCCGCACCCGCGCTGCCCGACGTCCGCCTGCGGCCCCGCACCCGCCCGGCGGCGCGCCAGTAGACTGCCGCGCATGGCCAAGAACTCCACGCCCGACTTCGTGCTGCGCCCGTTCGAGGGGCTCCCCGGCGAGACCGACTGGGTCGCGATGCGCGAGGTCGTGCCCTCGGCCACCGCGACCGCCCGCACGACCGCGGAGCACGGCGCGCGCGACGTCACCGTCGTGACCGTCCTGCCCGCGGGCTGGGCCGCGCTGCACCGCCAGGACGGCGCGATCCTCCTCGCGGTCCAGACGCTCGCGGGCTCGGGCGACACGAGCCGCGACCTCGCCGCGGCGCTGCTGGAGGCGATCGACGCCGAGCCCGGCACGTCCATCGAGATGAGCGCGCTGCCCGACGCCGGCCCGCGCCTGCAGGACGTCCTCGACCCCTCCGTCCCGTTCGACGTCACCGTCCACGACGACTTCGCGTTCTGGCTCGACCCGGCCGAGGAGGTCACGCCGGACCTGCGCGCGTCGCTCGACCAGGCGGCGGAGTCCATGGTGCCCACCGTCAAGCTCGACTCCGTCACCTCGGCGTACTGGTGCCGCATGTCGCGCGAGTTCCTGCGCTGGGCACGCCCGGAGCCGGAGGACGCGCTCATCGACGCGATCTCGCGCCTGCACGCGCGGCGCGAGTCGGGCCTCGCCGGCGGCAAGTTCGTCGGCGCGTTCCGGTCGAGCGGTGTGCTCGTCCCGGTGTGGGAGCTGCCGCGGGGGACGGAGGCGGACGAGCTCGAGGGGCCGGTCGCGGAGCTCGACGCGCTCCTCACCGAGGCGCTCGCCGTCACGGAGCCGCTCGACGCGAACGAGCGCCGGGCGCGGGCGGGGATCGTGTCGCGCCAGGTGACCCTGCGCTGACGCTGACGGAAGCCGGCCGACGGCTCGACCCGCGGCCCCGACGAGCAGCCCGCCGACGCCCCTGTCGGCGGGCTGTCGCGTCGAGTAGGATCCGGGGGACCTGGGAACGCAGCCCGGTCGTCCTGCGAAGATCCCGAGCGGATCTGCTGGTGGAACGACGACACTTCTGCGGCCAACTCTTTGCACTACTAGGCTGGACGGCGTGAACGCGGACCATCGGTCGACTGAGTCGGGGAACAACACGGGCAGTGCTTCTCGAGGTGCTCCTACGGGCGCACTCACGGGCGCGGCGAGCACGCCGCCGACGTACCTCTCGGCGTCCGGCACGCGGGCACGCACGCCGCGGCCGACGGTCGGCGACGGCCGGACCGGCCGCGCGGTGCGGCAGCGCGTCGCCGTGATCATCCCGGCGAAGGACGAGTCCCGGCGCATCGCCGCGACGGTCCGCGCGGCCAAGGCGATCCCGCACGTCGACCTCGTGCTCGTCGTGGACGACGGGAGCGAGGACGACACCCAGCACGTCGCGCGCGAGGCGGGCGCCGTCGTCGTGCGCCACTCGCACAACCGCGGGAAGGCCGCCGCCATGGAGACCGGCGCGGCCGTCGTCGCGATGCGCGACGCCGCCGACCGCCCCCCGCGCCTCCTGCTGTTCATCGACGGCGACCTCGGCGAGACCGCCGTGAACACCGCGCCGCTCGTCGCGCCGGTGCTCGACGGGTACGCGGACCTCGCCATCGCGCTGCTGCCCCCGCAGCCGGGTGCGGGCGGCCGGGGGATCGTCGTCGGGGCCGCGCGGCGCGCGATCCAGTCCCTCACGGGGTGGACCCCGACGCAGCCGCTCTCGGGCATGCGCTGCCTCACGCGCGAGGCGTTCGAGGCCGCGACCCCGCTCGCGCGCGGCTGGGGCGTGGAGACCGGCATGACGATCGACCTGCTCCGCAAGGGGTACGTCGCCGTCGAGGTGCCGTGCGACCTGCGCCACCGCGCGTCGTCCAACGACCTCAAGGGCCAGCTCCACCGCGCCGCGCAGTACCGCGACGTGCTCCTCGCCGTGAACGCGCGCAAGATGCGCTCCGCCGTCGACCGGGTCCGCGCCGACCACTAGGGCGTCGTCACGGTCGCAGTGGCGTCGACCGCCGTGCCGGTCCCTGGGGATGGCGAGCGGTCCCACATCGCCGCACCCTCGAAGGACGGGGTGCACGCGGTGCCCCGACGGTCCGCGCCCACCGCGGGCCGTGCCGACGACGACGGGGGCAGCGCCATGTGCACAGGGATCAGGTTCACGGACGGGCGAGGGAGCGTCTATCTCGCGCGGAACCTCGACTGGACGAGCGGGTACGGGCAGCAGGTGGTGCTGACGCCCACCGGGTACGCGCCGTCGTCGCCGTTCGGCGCGGTGCGGGGCGTCGAGCACGCGACGATCGGCATGGGCATCGTCGCGGAGGACACCCCGCTCTACTTCGACTGCGGCAACGACGCGGGCCTGGCCGTCGCGGGGCTGAACTTCCCGGGGTACGCGGCGTACGCGCCCGGACCGGTCGACGGAGCGGTCAACGTCGCCGCGTACGAGTTCCCCCTGTGGGTGTGCGCGCAGTTCGCGAGCGTGGACGAGGTCGAGGCGGCGCTGCGGGACGTGGTGATCGTGGACCGGCCGATCAACGACACCTACCCCAGCTCGATGCTCCACTGGATCGTCGCCGACGCGACGCGCGCCGTCGTCGTGGAGCACACGGCGGACGGCATGCACGTCTTCCACGACGACGTCGACGTCCTCACCAACCAGCCCGGGTTCGCGTGGCACCACGAGAACCTGCGCAACTACCTCAACGCCTCGCCCGACTTCCCGAAGGACACCGTGCTCGGGGGCGCGCACCTCGCCCCGTTCGGCTCGGGGTCGCACATGCGCGGGATCCCGGGGGACTACTACTCGCCGTCCCGGTTCGTGCGCGCGGCGTACGTGAACGCCCACTACCCGGCCAAGGACGGCGAGGAGGAGAACGTCAGCCGCGCGTTCCACACGCTCCAGCAGGTCGCGATGGTCGAGGGCAGCGCGGCGATGGGGACGGGGGAGTTCGAGATCACCGTCTACACCGGGCTCTTCTCCTCCCGGACGTCGACCTACTACTGGAACACGTACGAGGATCCCGCGGTCCGGAGCGTCGCGATGACCGACCACGCGACGGACGGCTCCGAGCTCGTCCTGCTGTAGGGCGCGGGCTACCTGTCCGTCAGGAGCCCGCGCGCCCGACCAGGGCCGTGGAGCCCGCCGGGTCGACGCCGGCCTCGTCCGTGTCCGTGCCCGTGCCCGTGGCGGTGTCGGGCGCGCCGCGCGGGGCGTCCGGCCGTCCCGCCGGCTCGGTGCCCTCCTCGGCTGCGTGGAGCGCCGCGACGGTGAGCAGGGGGACCGCCGGGATCAGCGCGACGAGCGCGATGCGCACGCCGAAGTCGTTGACCAGCGACCCGGCGACGCACACGATCCACAGCGCGAGCACCGTCGGGCGCACGAGCGGCCACGCAGCCTCCGTGCGGGCGAACCACGCCGGCGTGAACCGCCGCGGCCAGAAGAGCACGAGCGCCGCGGCGACGAGCACGGCGAGGGTGAGCCACACGGGGACGCCGCCCAGCACGGACCGGGCCGCGTAGCCAGCCTTGCGCAGGAGCGTCTCCCAGGCGGAGCCGTCGACGACCTGCCCGACGAACCGGCCGAGGTGCGAGCGCTCGTCGGCCGGGCGCAGCCAGTCGAGCACGCCGACGGCGGCGACCAGGCCGACCCCCGCGGCCGCGACGAGCAGGAACCGCCGCCACGTGACGCGTGCCCCCGACGCCGCGAGCCCCAGGACCGCGAACGCCGGCACGACGACGAGCCCGCCGCCGAGGTCGGCGCCGAGCGTCGGCCACACGTCCACGACCATCGTCACGAGGCCGATGGCGCCCACGACCGTCGCGGCGACGTACCGCTGACCGCGGGCGACGAGCCACTGGGCCAGCGCCGCGGCCACGACGAGCGCCGCGACCGCGTACACGGAGAACGTCGGGTTGCCGAAGCCGTAGAAGCGCGCGCCGAACGTGGGCGCGGAGCCGAGCGGGCTCGCCCGGTTGAGCGGCGTCCCGACGAGCGCGTCGAGCGTGAGCACCGCGAACGTGATCCCGGCGACGATCCCGGGCCCGAGCCACACGGGGCGGCGCGGGGCGAGCGCCCCCAGGGCGGCGACCGCCGCCGTCGCGAGCACGGTGGACACGATGATCGCCAGCATCTGGTTCCCGAACCGCCACCAGCCGGTCAGCGACACCAGGAAGGCCGCCGTGGGGACCGCGGCCACGACGAGCGCCGCGCCCCGGGCCACGTGCGCCGCGCGGGCCCAGCGCGCCCGGGCGCGCTCGCCGGCCGCGCGCCGCGCGCGCGGCGCGAGCAGCAGGCACAGCCCGGCGATCGCGAGGCCCGCGTAGAGCGGCACGTCGACGAACGCCGTGTAGACCGCCCGGCGCACGTGGTCGAGCGTCGTGAGGTCGGCGAGCGCGTCCGCGGTCGAGGTCGCGTCCGGGGGCCGCGGCGAGCCCCAGGCGAGCGGCGTGTCCTGGATGCGCGCCGGGATCGTGGTGCCCGCGGCGTCGAGCACGGTCGCCGGGACGTCGAGGACGCGCGCGACGCCGTCCGTCCGCGTCGCGGCACTGGTCACGTAGCGCGCCTGCTCGGGGCCGTCGAACGAGGGCCGCACGAGCGTCGCGCCGAGCACGGGGCGGGTCCCGGGGGTCCCGGCGACGTCGACGACGAGGACCGTCGTCCCGGTGGGTGCCGCGTCGAGCACGGCGCCGACCGTCGCGTCGACGGCCGACAGCCGGTCCGTGCGCAGCGAGCTGCGGAGCGTGGCGCGCTCGTCGGCCGGGAGGGCGGGGTCCACGGGCGGCGCGGTCGCGTCGCCGGCGTCGACGACGGTGACGGGGCACGCGAAGGCGTCGCTCCCGGAGGACGTCGCGGACGCGAGGTCCCGGTAGCGCGCGACGTCACCGTCCGAGTCCGCGAGGGCGAGCGCCGCCCCGGGCCCGACGGCGGTCGCGCACACGACGCCCGAGGGGCCGTCGCCGCCGAGCGCGTCCCCCAGGACGCCCAGGCGCGCCTGGTAGCCCGAGCCCCGCTGCAGCGCGACGAGGTCGTCCCACCCGTCCACCCGGGTGCCGCCACCGGTGCCGTCCGCGGCGCCAGGGGTGGCGACGGGCTGCGGCGTCGGGCAGACCCACGTGCCGTCGGGCGCGCGCTCGGTCGCGACCTCGGCGAGCTGCCCGGCGGAGAGCGCGAGCCAGCCGCCCACCGTGCACCGGCTCGCCGCACCCGTGGGCTGGGCGACGCCGCCGGCGCCCGCCCCGTCCGTGAGCAGCGCGTGCAGCGTCGGCGTGGTGGCCGCCGTGACATCGCTCCACGACACGCCCGTCGTCCCGACGACGACGAGCGGACGGTCGGTGGCGATGGCGTCGGACCGGGTGACCGACGCCTCGCCGCCGGCCCGCGCCGCCGCCGACGCGGGCCGCTGGTCGGTCGAGCCGAGCACGGTCGAGGTGAGCAGGACGACGAGCAGGAGCCCGCCGCCCACGGTGAGCAGCATGGTGGGCATGCGTCGGATCCCCGGCTCCGGGACGGCCACCGCCGCTCGGCTCGGCGGCACGTCGGCGAGGAAGCCGGGCACGACCATCGCCGTCGCGACGACGACGACCATGACGGCGATGATGACGCCCGAGTCGTTGAGCACGGAGCCGACGCCCGCCACGACGACGAGCGCGACGACGAGGTCGTGCAGCAGCGGCCACCGCTCGTAGGCGCGCGCGACCTCGGGCAGGCGGAAACGCTCAGGACGCAGCGCGGCGACGGCCGCGACGACGACGAGCACCGCGGCGGCGGCGCCGGCCGGCTGCGCGACCGTCTGCCACGCGCCCACGGCCTTGCGCCCGATCACCTCGAGCGCGGCCCCGTCGACGACGGTCTGCACGAACCCGCCGAGGTGGGAGCTGCCGCCCGGCAGGAGCCAGTCGACGACCGCGACGACCGCCACCACGAGCACGGTGGCGCCCGCGACGACCAGCGCGCGGAGCCACGTGATCCGCACCCGGCCGACGAGCAGCGCGAACACCGCGAACGCGGGCACGAGCGCGAGGATGCCGCCGAAGTCGGCGCCGAACGCGGGCCAGCCGTCGACGACGACCGTCACCGCCCCGACCGCGACGACGAGCCAGGCCGCGAGCCGCCGTCGTCCCCGGGTGACCGCCGCGGACGCGAGCCCGCCCGCGAGGACGAGGCCCGCGACCGCGTACACCGCGAACGTCACGTTGTTGAAGCCGTAGAAGCGCGTGAAGCCCGCGACGGCGGACGTGCCGAGCAGGGACGCCTGCTGGAGCGTCGTGCCCGTCGCGCCGTCCACGGTGAGGACCAGCCACGTGACGCCGGCGAGCGCCGTCGGCAGCGCCCACGGGCGGCGCGGGAGGAAGCGCGACACGACCCAGGCCGCGAGCGCGACGGCGACGGCGCTCACCGCGAGCGCGAGGGTGAGCGCCGGGGCGGGCGCGCTCCACACCCACCACCGCGACAGGCTCGCGAGCGAGGCCGCGACGGGCGCCGCGGCGGCGACCAGGAGCACCGCGGACAGGACGCGTGTCCCGGCGCGCCCGGGTCGTGGCGGCAGGCCGCGGCGCGCGGCGGAACGCCGCGCCCACAGGGTCCCGCCGAGCGCGAGCACGAGGGTCGCCACGAGCAGCCCGACGAGCACGGGGTAGAGCGTGGGGATCGTGCTCGTCAGCACGTTGAGGTACTGGCGGTTCTCGACCGTGCGCGCGACGTCCATGCGCCGCACCTCGCCCAGCGAGAGGGGCGCGCCGTCGAGCCCCTCGGTGCTGCCGCCCGCCTCCTCGACGACCGTCGCCGTGAGGTCGACGAGCTGGACGATGCCGTCCTGCTGCGTGCTCGGGGAGTGCAGCCAGCGGCGCGTGGGCTCGCCCTTGCGCCAGTCGACGACGACCGGCAGCCCCGGCTCGCCGACCGGCCCCGCGGGAACGCCCGCCACGAGCACACGCGTGCCGCGGTCGACCTCGTCCATGACGCGCGAGAGCGCCTCGTCGAGCGCGTCGAGGCTCTGGCCCCGTCCGGACGAGGAGTCGACGATCTCGCCCTGGTCGACCACCGTGACGTCGCACGCGTCGAGCCCGCCCTCGGGCAGCGCGGCGAGCGCGGACGCGTACCGCTCGACGTGCCCGCTCGCGTCGGCGAGCATCACGGCGGCGCCCGGCCCGACCGCCGTCGTGCACACGCCGGTCTCGGCGAGCCGGGCCGCGGCCGTGCCGGGTGCGTGGTGCGTCGTCGGGGCGGTCGCCTCCTCCTCGGACGGCGCGGTGAGCGTCGCCCACCCGGGGACGTCCGCGGGCTGTGCCTCGAGCGTGGTCGCCCCCGACGCCGTCGAGGCGGGGGCGGGCAGCGGCGGGCAGCCGGTGGTGGGTGCCTCGGCATCCTCCGGCGGGGCCGCCACGGGCTCCTCGGCGGCCGGCTCGGAGGACGTGACCATCTGCCCGGCGGACAGGGTGAGCCACGCGTCCGTCGCGCACGTCGTCCGCCCGACGCCGAGCGACGCGACCGAGCCCGTCCGGATCATCGACCACAGCGTGGGCGTCGCGGTGGGCGAGACGTCGCTCCAGTAGAGCCCCGCCACGGCGACGAGCACGACGGGTCGTGGGTCGTGCGTCGGCACGGCAGCGGTGCCGGCCGTCGCGCCACCCGTCGCGCCACCCGTCGCGCCACCCGTCGTGCCGGCCGTCGTGCCCGACGGCGTCGCGGCCGCGGGCGGCGCGGCGACGGCCCCGAGGGCGGCGAGCAGGGTGAGGACGACGGCCGTCGCGAGCGCCGTCGCCCGGGTGCCCCCGCGCCGCCACCGACGAGCGGGGAGCGTGCGGGCAGGGGGGAGCGCGGCGGCCGGGAACGTCACCGGACCAGCCTACGGGGGCACCCCGCGGGTGCCCCGGCCGCCCGGACGGCGTCGTCGCAGGTCCGCGCGGGACGCTCACGCGCCCTCCACGCCCCTCGCGCGGCGCGCCCACAGTCGCGCGGCGCGCCCACAGTCGCGTGGCCGGTCAGGCGGTCGCGGTCGGCAGGCGATCCTGGTCAGGCGGTGCGGACCACGAGCGCGCCGGGGTCGACGCGCGCCTCGATCTCGACCGCGAGGCCCAGCACGTCGCCGTCGACCTGCGCCTGCTCGCCGTCCTCGACCCGCACGCGGACGCGGCGGGCGCGCGCGTGGTCGATGCGACCGATCTTGGCGGGCAGGTCGTTGCGCACGCCGAGGCCCTGCATGACGACCTCCCCGAAGAGCTGCGCCCAGCCCACGACCCCGCCGCGCGTGTCGATCGCGGCGATGTCGAGGATCCCGTCGTCGATCACCGCGTCGGGCAGGAGCGTCAGGCCCCCGGGGAGGCGGCCGCAGTTGCCGATGAGGAGCGAGCGCAGCCGTGCCTCGACGGGCGGCGTGTCGTCGAGCTTGATGCGTGCGCGCATGCGGCGCCCGTGCAGGTGCCGGATGCCCGCGACGAAGTAGGCGACCCAGCCCACCTTCGCCTTGAGGTCGTCGTCGGTGTCGGCGACCATCGCGGCGTCGAACCCGAGGCCCGCGATGACGAGGAAGATGTGCTCCTTGTCGGTGTCCCGGGCGGGGTCGGGCGCCGTCCCCGGCTCGTCGCCCTCCGCGGGGGTGACGTCGGCGTAGCGCAGGACCTTGACCCAGCCGACGTCGACCGGGCGGTCGGACCCCGCGATCACGACGGCCAGCGCGGCGCGCGCGTCGCCCACCGGCAGGTCGAGGTTGCGCGCGAGGAGGTTGCCGGTGCCCACCGGGACCAGGCCCATGGTGCGGCCGCTGCCCACCATGCCCTCGGCGACCGCGCGGACCGTGCCGTCCCCGCCCACGGCGACGACGACGTCCGCGCCCTGCGCGAGTGCCGCGCGCGTCTGCCCGACGCCCGGGTCCTCGACCGTCGTCTCGAACCACAGCGGCTCCGGCAGCGCGGCGTCGGCGAACGCGGCGCGGACGACCGCCTCCAGACCCGCGACGTCGGGCTTCGACGGGTTGGCGACGAACGCGACGAGCTCGCGCGGGTCGTCCTCGAGCGCGGGCTCCTCCACGGGAAGCGCCTCGTCGCCGTGCGCGCGGCGCTGCCGGGTCTGCTGCGCGCGCAGGCCCAGCGCGACGACGAGTGCCACCACCGCGACGGCGAGCGCCGCGATCGCGAGCCAGAGCGTCCAGGACATGGCGACACCGTAGCGGGGCCGGTGCGGGAAGGCGCCGCCAGGGCACGGGACGGTCCCGTCGCGGCCGGGGGAGCGCCGGGGTTCGTTAGGCTGCTGGCGTGATCGACCTCCGCCTCCTGCGCGACAACCCCGACATCGTCCGTGCCAGCCAGGTCACCCGTGGTGACGACCCCGCGCTGGTGGACGCCGCCCTCGACGCCGACGCCCGTCACCGCGCCGCGCTGAGCGAGTTCGAGAGCCTGCGCGCCGAGCAGAAGTCCCTCGGCAAGCAGGTCGCCCAGGCGCAGGGGGAGGAGAAGCAGGAGCTGCTCGCGCGCACCAAGCAGCTCGCGGCCGACGTCAAGGCGCGCCAGGCCGACGCGGACGGCGCGTCGGAGGAGCTGCGCGGGCTGCTCTACCGCATCTCGAACGTCGTCGCGGGCGCTCCGGCGGGCGGTGAGGACGACTACGTCGTGCTGCGCGAGGAGGGGACGATCCGCGACTTCGCCGCGGAGGGCTTCACGCCGCGCGACCACCTCGACCTCGGCGAGGGCCTGCGCGCGATCGACACCGAGCGCGGCGCGAAGGTCTCGGGCGCGCGGTTCTACTACCTCACGGGCGTGGGCGCGCGCCTCGAGCTCGCGCTGCTCAACGCCGCGATGGACACGGCGGTCGCGGCCGGGTTCACGCCCGTCATCACGCCGACGCTCGTACGTCCCGAGGTCATGCAGGGCACCGGGTTCCTGGGCGCCCACGCGGACGAGATCTACCGCCTCGAGAAGGACGACCTCTACCTCGTCGGGACGAGCGAGGTGGCGCTCGCGGGCTACCACGCGAACGAGATCGTCGACCTGTCGGCCGGGCCGCTGCGCTACGCCGGGTGGAGCGCGTGCTATCGCCGCGAGGCCGGCTCGCACGGCAAGGACGTGCGCGGCATCATCCGCGTGCACCAGTTCCACAAGGTCGAGATGTTCTCCTACTGCGACCCGGCCGACGCCGAGGCGGAGCACCAGCGCCTGCTCGGCTGGGAGGAGCAGATGCTGCGCCTCGTCGACCTGCCGTACCGCGTCATCGACACCGCCGCGGGCGACCTGGGGTCGAGCGCCGCGCGCAAGTTCGACTGCGAGGCGTGGCTCCCCACGCAGCAGCGCTACCTCGAGCTCACGTCGACGTCGAACTGCACGACGTTCCAGGCGCGCCGCCTCAACGTCCGCGAGCGGGTGGAGACGGAGGGCAAGACGGAGACGCGGACCGTCGCCACGCTGAACGGCACCCTCGGCACGACGCGCTGGATCGTCGCGATCCTCGAGAACCACCAGCAGGCCGACGGGTCGGTCCGCGTTCCCGAGGGCCTGCGCCCCTACCTCGGCGGCCTCGAGGTGCTCGAGCCGGTGGTTGCGTGACGGACCCCCTGGTCCCGGAGGACGCGTCCGGGCCCCTGCTCGTCGCGCTCGACATCGACGGCACGCTCATGTCGTACGACCAGGAGCTGTCGGAGGACGTGCGCGACGCCGTCGCCGACCTGCGCGCGGCGGGTCACCACGTGGTGCTCGCGTCCGGGCGGTCGCTCATCGCGATGACGCCCGTCGCGGAGATCCTGGGAATCGACCGCGGCTGGGTCGTCGCGTCCAACGGCGCCGTGACCGCGCGGCTCGACCCGGACGAGCCCGACGGGTACGTCCTCGAGGACGTCGTGACGTTCGACCCGGGGCCGGCCCTGCGGCTCCTGCGCGAGCACCTGCCCGACGCGCGGTACGCCGTCGAGGACGTGGGCGTCGGGTTCCGGATGAACGAGCTCTTCCCCGACGGCGAGCTCGACGGCGTGCACCGCGTCGTCGAGTTCGACGAGCTGTGGTCGGGCGAGGTCACCCGTGTGATCGTCCGGTCACCCGGGTCGACGAGCGACCAGTTCCACGAGCTCGTCGAGCGCCTTGGCCTGGACGACGTCACGTACGCCGTCGGCTGGACGGCGTGGATGGACATCGCGCCGCTCGGCGTGACGAAGGCGACCGGGCTCGAGCTCGTGCGCCGCACGCTGCACGTCCAGCCGCACCGCACCGTCGCGGTCGGCGACGGCCGCAACGACGTCGAGATGCTCCGCTGGGCGGCGCACGGCGTCGCGATGGGCCACGCGGACGCCGTCGTGCAGGCCGCGGCCGACGAGGTGACCGGCTCGATCGAGGACGACGGTGCGGCCCACCTCCTGCGCAGCCTCCTGCCCTGACCGTGAGGTAGAACCGCAGGGCGCGAGATAGAGCTCGCGGGGTTCTACGTCGCGACCTGCAGCTCTACCTCGACGGGATGGGTAGCGTCTGCTGACATGACGTCCGACGCCAAGACCGTCCGTGTCCGCCGTGCGCGGGCGGACGACGCCGGGGCGGTCTGGCCGCTCGTCATCGACTTCGCGACGTCGTACGTCCCTGAGCGTGACGCCTTCGACGTGTCGTTCGCGCTGCTCCTCGCCGACCCGCACGCGCTGGTGCTCGTCGCGCAGGCGCGGGAGGACGTCGTCGGCTACCTCGTGGCGCACCGCCATGCGACGCTCTTCGCCAACGCGCCCGTCGCATGGGTCGAGGAGGTCATGGTCGACGACGCCGCGCGCCGTCGCGGGACCGGACGCCTGCTCATGGAGGCGGCCGAGGAGTGGGCCGCCGCGGCGGGGGCGGCGTACGTCGCTCTCGCGACCCGCCGCGCTGCGCCGTTCTACACGGCGCTGGGCTACGACGAGTCGGCGGCGTTCTTCCGGAAGGTCCTTCCGCCGAGGTAGAGGCGTGGTCATGACCACGCCTCTACCTCGCGGTACCGAGGCTCTACCTCGGCGGACCGGGGCTCTACCTCGCGGTGCCGGGGACACTCCCTCGCGGGGGCGGTCAGTCGCGCGGCTCGCGCGCGGTGAGGACGACCGGGCCGTCGGGCGTGATCGCGACCGTGTGCTCGCTGTGGGCGCCGCGCGAGCCGTCGGCCGAGCGCAGGGTCCAGCCGTCGGGGTCGGTGTAGATCTCGTCCGTGGTCTCGAGGAACCAGGGCTCGATCGCGATGACGAGGCCCGGCTTGAGCGGGAACCCGCGCTTGCGGCGGCCGTCGTTGGGGATGTGGGGCTCACCGTGCATGGTGCGGCCCACGCCGTGCCCGCCGAAGTCGGTGTTCACGGTGTACCCCGCGGCGTGCGCGACGTCGGCGATCGCGGCGGAGATGTCGCCGACCTTCTTGCCCGGCTGCGCGGCCGCGATCCCGGCCTCGAGCGCGCGCTCGGTCGTCTGGATGAGCTTCGCGTCCGCCTCGCCGAGCGCGCCCGCGCGCGGCGTCCCGACGACGAACGACAGCGCCGAGTCCGCGACCCACCCGTCGACGGACGCGGCGAAGTCGATGCTCAGCAGGTCGCCGTCGCGCAGCGCGTAGTCGTGGGGGAGGCCGTGCAGCACGGCGTCGTTGACGGACGTGCAGATCACCTTGCCGAACGGGCTCGCGCCGAACGACGGGTGGTAGTCGATGTAGCACGACTCGGCCCCGCGGTCGCGGATCATCTTGTGCGCGACCTCGTCGAGCTCGAGCAGGTTCGTCCCGACCTTCGTGGCGGCGCGCACCGTGGTGAGGACGTCGGCGACGAACCGTCCTGCGGGTCGCATCTGGTCGATCTCCCGCGGGGTCCTCAGCTCGATCATCGTGGTCCTTCCGGTTCGCAGGTGGGTGCCCGACGGCGGCGCGACCGGCTCGCACGGGTGCAGCGAGGTGCATGGACGCGCCGAACGGTGCCGCGGGGACGGGCCTCCCCACGATATCGGTCTCCGTCCCACCCACGCGGCCCGGGCGGGACGTGGGGAGGGCAAGCGCTTGCATCGATCTGCTCACGATGCGGCACGGTGCCTCGCCACGTGGCCTCCGGGCGTGGCAGCATCACCCGTCGTGGCAGGTATCGACGACGTCGCCCAGGCCGCCGGGGTGTCCACGGCGACCGTGTCCCGCGCCCTGCGGGGCCTGCCCAACGTGTCGGAGGCGACGCGCCTGCGGGTGCTCGCGGAGGCGGCCCGGCTCGGGTACGTGCCCACGCCGTCGGCGTCGTCGCTGGCCACCGGACGCACCCGCACCATCGGCGTGCTGACCCCGTGGGTCAACCGCTGGTTCTTCGCCAACGTCATCGAGGGTGCCGAGCGCGCGCTGCGGGACCTCGGCTACGACGTCCTGCTCTACACGTTCGACGTGCGCCGGACGTCGTCCCGTCGCCGGGTCGACCCGAGCGTCCTGCGCCACCGCGTGGACGGCACGCTCGTCGTCGGCCTGCCGCTCGACGACGACGAGGTGCGCTCGCTCGTCGCGCTCACCCGGCCGCTCGCGTTCGTCGGGTCGGGGCCGGCGGACCAGGTCACGGTCCGGCTCGACGACGTCGCGACGGGCCGGGCCGCGACGCGCCACCTGCTCGACCTGGGCCACCGGGTGATCGGCCACGTCACCGGGGTGCCCGACCTCGTGTCGTCGTGGTCGCCGCCCGTCGAGCGGGCGCGGGGCTACGTGCGCGCGCTGGAGGAGGAGGGCGTCGCCGTCGAGCCCGACCTCGAGGTGAACGGCGACTTCGACGTCGCGGGAGGGCGCGGGTCCACGACGGAGCTCCTGCGCCGCCGGCCGGACGTGACCGCCGTCTTCGCGGCGTCGGACGAGATGGCCATGGGGGCGATCCTCGCCGCGCGGGACCTGGGGCTGCGCGTCCCGGAGGACCTCTCGGTCGTCGGGGTGGACGGCCACGACCTCGGGGAGCTCGTCGGCCTGACGACGATCGCCCAGGACGCGTACCAGCAGGGGTTCGACGCGGCTCTCCTCCTGCTCGAGATGATCAACGGCGCTCCGGTGCCGGAGAGCATCACCTACCCGACGGAGCTCGTGCGCCGCGGCTCGACGGCGCCGCCGGGCACCGGCGCGTAGGTCCGGCACCGCGCCTCGCCGCGCGCCCGGTGTCCCCGCGTGGGAGCGTGGCCAGGGGAGAGGGGCCGAGAGAGCGCGCACCCGCCGCACGTGACGGAATCGTTACGCAAACTCGCCTCCCTTGTGCTTGCGGCAGCGCGATGCAACCGCTTGCATGGTGCCTAGGGCGAGAGCGCACCCGCGCTCGCGACGTCGCGATGCGCCCGGTTCTCACCGGACCGGGGTGACGGCGTCCGTACCCACGACGAGGTGGAGGCTGACATGACCAGGACCACGAGGACCAGCGCGGCGCGCCGCCGCACGCTGGTGGTCGCCGCCGGCGGCGCGAGCCTCGCGCTCGTGCTCGCGGCGTGCAGCGGCGGTGGCGGCGGCGGGGGCGACGACGAGTCGCCGAGCGCCGAGGTGGACTGCGCCGACTACGAGCAGTACGGGGACCTCTCCGGCAAGACGGTGACGGTGTACTCGACGATCGTCGACACCGAGGCGGAGCAGCAGCAGGCGTCGTACGAGCCGTTCGAGGAGTGCACGGGCGCCACGATCGAGTACGAGGGCTCCAAGGAGTTCGAGGCCCAGCTCCCCGTCCGCATCCAGTCCGGCAGCGCGCCGGATATCGCGTACCTGCCGCAGCCCGGCCTCCTGCGCCGGATCGTCGCCGACTTCCCCGACGCGATCCAGCCCGTCGGCGAGGCGGCGTCCGCGAACGTCGACCAGTACTACACCGAGTCGTGGAAGGACTACGGCACCGTCGACGGGACGCTGTACGCGACGCCGCTCGGCGCCAACGTCAAGTCGTTCGTCTGGTACTCGCCGTCCATGTTCGAGGAGGCGGGCTACGAGGTCCCCACGACGTGGGACGAGCTCATGGAGCTCTCGGACCAGATCGTCGCGGACAACCCCGGCGGCGACGTCAAGCCGTGGTGCGCGGGCATCGCGTCCGGCGAGGCGACCGGCTGGCCGGCCACCGACTGGATGGAGGACGTCGTCCTGCGCACGGCGGGCCCCGAGGTCTACGACCAGTGGGTCAACCACGAGATCCCGTTCAACGACCCGCAGATCGCCACGGCGCTCGCCACGGTCGGTGACGTGCTGAAGAACGAGGAGTTCGTCAACGGCGGCCTCGGCGACGTGAGCACCATCGCGACGACCGAGTTCACCGAGGGCGGCTACCCGATCATCGACGGCCTGTGCTACATGCACCGCCAGGCGACGTTCTACCAGGCCAACTGGACGACCCTCGACCCCGACCTGGTGGTCGCGCCCGACGGTGACGTGTGGGCCTTCTACCTCCCGGGCGAGACCGCGGAGGACAAGCCGCTGCTCGGTGGCGGCGAGTTCGTCGCCGCGTTCAACGACCGTCCCGAGGTCCAGGCGTTCCACGCCTACCTGTCGAGCCCGGAGTGGTCCAACGCCAAGGCGAGCGTGACCCCGCAGGGCTGGATCAGCGCCAACAACGGCCTCGACCCGGAGCTGCTCCAGTCGCCCATGGACCAGCAGGCGTACGAGCTGCTCACGGACGACAGCTACACGTTCCGCTTCGACGGCTCGGACATGATGCCCGCCGCCGTCGGCGCCGGCTCGTTCTGGACCGAGATGACGGAGTGGATCGCGAGCGACAAGTCCGACGAGGCCGTCCTCGACGCCATCGAGGCGTCCTGGCCGACGTCCTGACCCGCGGGCGACCCGGGGCCTGACCGCGCGGCACGAGCCGCGCGTCGGGCCCCGGGTCCACGCGTCGACCCCGGGGGCGGGTCGTCCGGGGGGCCGATCCCCGGGCGACCCGTCCCCGGGCCGTCCCCGCCGCACACCACGTCGTCACCCGGCCGCCGCCGGCCACCTCAGGAGCTCTCACATGGACTGGTTGCTCGAACCCGCCGGGACGGGGGGCAAGCTCGCGGTGATGCTCGTCGCGATCCTGCTCTTCGTCGTCGTCATGGGCCTGATCCTCTTCCTCGTCGACCGGCCGCGGCGCGTGCCGGGCTGGGTCGTCGCGATCGCCTTCGCCGGGCCCGCGGTCGTCATGCTCGCGTTCGGCCTGCTCTACCCGGGACTGCGCACGATCCGGGACTCGTTCTTCAACCGCACGGGCTCCACGTTCGTCGGGCTCGACAACTACGTCACCGCCTTCACGCGCGACGAGTTCCAGATCGTCCTGCGCAACACCGCGATCTGGGTGATCGTCGTCCCGCTCGTCTCGACGTTCCTCGGTCTCGTCTACGCGGTGGTCGTCGACAGGTCCCGGTTCGAGAAGTTCGCCAAGACCCTGATCTTCCTGCCCATGGCGATCTCCATGGTCGGCGCGGGCATCATCTGGAAGTTCATGTACGAGTACAAGCCGGCGAGCCAGCCGCAGATCGGCCTGTTCAACCAGGTCCTCGTCTGGCTCGGGCTCGAGCCGCAGCAGTTCCTGCTCAGCGCGCCGGCGAACACGTTCTTCCTCATCCTCGTCATGATCTGGATCCAGGCCGGGTTCGCGATGACGATCCTCGCCGCCGCGATCCGCGCCATCCCGGACGACATCGTCGAGGCCGCCCGGCTCGACGGCGTCGGCGGCATGCGGATGTTCCGCTACATCACGGTGCCGAGCATCCGCCCCGCGCTCGTGGTCGTCCTCACGACGATCGCGATCGGCACGCTCAAGGTCTTCGACATCGTCCGCACCATGACCGGTGGCCGCTTCGAGACGTCGGTCGTGGCCAACGAGTTCTACACGCAGGCGCTGCGGCAGGGCGAGCAGGGTCTCGGGGCCGCGCTCGCGGTCATCCTGTTCGTCCTGGTCATCCCGATCATCGTGTACAACGTGCGGCAGCTGAAGCAGGCGGAGGAGATCCGATGAGCACCCCACTGTCCGCCTCCGTCCCCGACGCCCCGCTCGTCGACGAGACCGCCGAGGAGGGCACCGGCAAGGGCATCGTCGCGGGCCTCGACGAGCGTGCCGGGAAGGTGCGGCGCAAGGTCTCGTCCCGACCGGCGTCGATCATCGCGATCGTCCTGGCGGTCCTCTGGACCATCCCGACGTTCGGGCTCCTCGTCACCTCGTTCCGCCCGCCGCGCGAGATCCGCCGGACGGGCTGGTGGGAGGCGTTCGCCAACCCCGAGTTCACGATCGACAACTACACCGACGCGCTGTTCGGCGGGTCGACGAGCTTCGCGACCTACTTCATCAACTCCCTGGTCATCACGCTGCCCGCGGTGATCATCCCCATCACGCTCGCGTCGCTCGCGGCGTACGCGTTCGCGTGGGTGGACTTCAAGGGTCGCAACCTGCTGTTCGTCGCCGTGTTCGCGCTGCAGATCGTGCCCATCCAGGTCACGCTCGTCCCACTGCTCACGCAGTACGTCGACTGGGGGATCGACGGGTCGTTCTGGCCCGTGTGGCTGTCGCACTCGATCTTCGCGCTGCCGCTCGCGATCTTCCTGCTGCACAACTTCATGAAGGACATCCCGCGCGAGCTCGTCGAGGCGGCCCGCGTCGACGGCGCCGGGCACGTGAAGATCTTCTTCCAGGTCCTCATGCCGCTGTTGGTGCCCGCGATCGCGGCGTTCGGGATCTTCCAGTTCCTCTGGGTCTGGAACGACCTGCTCGTCGCCCTGACGTTCGCGTCCGGCCAGGACACCGCGCCGATCACCGTGCGCCTCGCGGAGCTCTCCGGCTCGCGCGGCGCGAGCTGGCACCTGCTGCCGGCGGGCGCGTTCATCTCGATGATCGTCCCCGTGGCCGTGTTCCTCGCGCTCCAGCGGTACTTCGTGCGCGGCCTCCTCGCGGGCTCGGTCAAGGGCTGACACCCGCCGCCGTCGAGCATGCGCCTGCGGCCCGTCCCGTGCGTCGGACGGGCCGCAGTCGCAAGCTCGACGGGTGCGGACGCCTAGAGTCGTCGGGTGTCCCGTCGCCCTGCCGTCGTTCTTGACCGGGTTCCGGTCCCGGCGCTGTTCGTCGTCTCGGGGCTGACGCAGTACCTGGGCGCGGCGATCGCCGTCGGGCTGTTCGCCGTGGCGGGCGCGATCGAGATCGGGTGGCTGCGCATCGCGGCGTCCGCGCTGCTGCTGCTCGCGTGGCGTCGGCCGTGGCGTCACCGGTGGACCCGGCACGACCTCGCGTGGGTCGCCGTCTTCGGCGTCGCGCTCGCCGCGATGAACCTCGCGTTCTACGTCGCGATCGACCACCTGCCGCTCGGGACGGCCGTCGCGATCGAGTTCCTCGGCCCCGTCGCGGTCGCCGCGGTCACGGGCAGCGGGTGGCGCGAGCGGGGCGCGATCGCGGTCGCGGCGGCGGGGGTCGTGCTGCTCGCCGGGGTCACGATCGAGTCGGACCTCCCGCGCGCGGACGCCGTGCTCGGGCTCACGGCGATCGGCGTCGCGGCCGCGTGCTGGGCGGCGTACATCCTGCTGGGGCGGCGCGTCGCCGTCTCCGGGTCGGGGGTGACGTCGCTCGCGGTCGCGATGACCGTGGGCGCGGTCGTGTTCGCGCCCTTCCTCGCGCGCGACGCCCTGCCGGTCCTCGGCGACTGGCGGCACGTCGCGGCCGTCGCGGGGATCGCGCTCTTCTCCTCCGTCGTGCCGTACGCGCTCGAGCAGGTCATCCTGCGCCGCGTGAGCGCAGCGACGTTCTCGGTGCTCCTCGCGCTGCTCCCGGCGTCCGCCGCCGTCGTGGGCGCCGTCGTGCTGCGGCAGGTCCCCACGGTCCCCGAGCTGGTCGGCCTCGTCCTCGTGTCCGGGGCCATCGCGATGACCGCGGCGCGACCGGGCGGGCGCGCCGGCGGGACGCCGCCCGGCGACGACGTCCCGCTCGACCCGCCGCCCGCCTGACGAGCGACCGTGCGCCACCGGTCCAGGCGCGTCCGCCCGGGACCGGCGCGGCCGAGCCGGGCCCGTCAGAGGTACTGGCCCGGCGACGGCCGCCCGTCGTGCTCGTCGGGACGCCCGCCCTGCTGTCCCGGGACGCCGCCGGGGCCACCGGGGCCCATGGGCGGCAGGGAACCGGGCGGCAGCGCGCGGCGGATCTGCGAGAGTTGCGCCTGCGCGGCCATCTGCTGGGCGACGAGCGCCGTCTGGATGCCGTGGAACAGGCCCTCGAGCCAGCCGACGAGCTGCGCCTGGGCGACGCGGAGCTCCGCGTCGGTCGGGACGGCGTCGTCCGAGAACGGCAGCGTGATCCGGTGCAGCTCCGCCACCAGGTCGGGCGACAGGCCCTCCTCGAGCTCGGTGAGCGAGCGCTCGTGGATCTCGGCGAGGCGCGACCGCGCCGCCTCGTCGAGCGGCGCGTCCCGGACCTCGTCGAGGAGCTTCTTGATCATGCCGCCGATGCGCATCACCTTGGCGGGCTCCTCGATGACCGTCGCCGGGTTGCGGTCGGGATCGGTCGAGTCGTCGCTCTCGACGACGCTCACCCCCGTCCCGTCCGGCATCACGACCGTGGCGCGCGCGGGCTCGTCGGTGTCGTCGACGGCGTCCTCCGGACCGTTCGCGGGCTCGGAGGCGGTGGGCTCGTCGGGGCGGGGGTCGCGGGGTTCGTCAGCCATGGGTCCAGTCTGGCGCGCGGCGCCCACGCGCGCACCGACGGCGCGTGATCCCTCTGTCGTCGGCGGCCGTCGACGGTCGTCGTCGGCCGCGGTCAGGGGACGAGGAGCACCTTGCCGAAGACCTCGCCCGAGTCGAGCAGCTCGTGCGCCCGCGCGGCCTCCTCGAGCGGGAGGCGCGCGTGCACCACGGGGCGGACGCGGCCGTCCTCCACCATCGGCCAGACGTGCGTGAGGACCTCGTGCACGATCCGCGCCTTCTCGGCCGGCGGCCGCGCCCGGAGCGTCGTCCCGGCCACCGTGGCGCGCCGGGCGAGGAGGAGGGCCAGGTCGAGCTCCGCCCGTCGTCCCTTCTGCATGCCGATGACGACCAGGCGCCCGCCCGTGGCGAGCACCTCGAGGTTGCGCGGCAGGTACGCCGCGCCGACGACGTCGAGCACGACGTCCGCGCCGTGCCCGCCGGAGGCGTCGCGCACCGCGGCGACGAAGTCCTCCTCGCGGTGGTCGACGGCGAGGCTCGCCCCCAGCGCGAGGCACCGGTCGGCCCGGTCGTGCCCGCCGGCGGTGACGGCCACGCGGGCACCGAGCGCGGCGCCGACCTGCACGGCGACGGTCCCGACGCCGCCCGACCCGCCGTGGACGAGCAGCCACTCGTCCGGCGCCAGGCGACCGACGTCGACGACGTTGCTCCACACCGTGCACGCCGCCTCGGGGAGCGCGGCGGCGTCCACGAGGTCCACGCCGTCGGGGACGGGGAGCACCTGCGTCGACCGGACGCGGACCTGCTCCGCGTAGCCCCCGCCGTCGAGCAGCGCGACCACGCGGTCACCCACCGACCAGCCCGTCACGGCCTCCCCGACGGCCGCGACCGTGCCCGAGACCTCGAGCCCGGGCCAGTCGGGTGCGCCGGGGGGCGGAGGGTAGGATCCGGCGCGTTGTAGCAGGTCAGCGCGGTTCACGCCAGCGGAAGCGACGTGGACCACGAGCTCGTCCGGGCCGGGGGTCTGGTCAGGGAGCTCGGAAACCGTTAGTTTCTCAGGGCCACCGGGGGCCGATATCGTGACGCCTCGCACATCGCCGAGACTACGCGGACGGCCCGGGAGGCGCCGGTTCGCCGACGGGGCGTCGCGGGGGCGGGACGAAAGTTCACGCTCCTCGCGGATTAGGTGTCCGGGGGATGTGCACCGATAGTTAGTACGCACGACCGGGGAGCGGAGCCCGGGAGGCGCCGCTGCCATGCGCGCCGACCGCGCCGCCGAACGGGTGGACAAGGGTGATGGAGGCAGGTTCGTATGCTCCGCAGGTTGAGCGTTCGCGGGAAGATCCTTGCGGCCCTCGCGGTGCCCGTCCTCGTCCTCTTCGCCGCCGCCGCGATCATCTCGGCGCAGGCCATCGGGTCGGCGCGGACCGCCAGCCAGACGAGCGCGCTCGTCGGGGCGCTCGCGGCGCAGGACGCGGCGGGGACCGAGATCGCGGCCGAGCGCACGTACTCCTTCCTCGACGCGGTCGACGGGTCGGAGGACACCGAGGCGCAGATGATGGCGCAGCGCGAGAAGACGGACAAGGCGCTCGACGCGCGCGACCGCGCGTACGAGAGGCTCGAAACGTCGGCCCTCGACCCGCGGGTGCGCAGCGCGGTCTCCGACACGATCGCGGACAGGGCCGACCTGCTGGCGATCCGGCAGGGCATCGACCGGTCGTCCATCGGCCCGAACACGCGCAACTCGCAGTACAACGCGCTCATCGACGAGGCGCTCGAGGTGCCCCGCACGCTCGCGGACACGATCCCGGACCGCAGCCTCGCGCAGTACCTCGACACCTACGTCCTTCTCGACGAGCTCCTCGCGCAGCAGGCGCTCGAGCAGCCGTTCGCCGGTGCGGTGCTCTCCGCAGCCCAGGTCGGTGTGGAGACCGACGAGACGAGCCAGCAGGCCGCGGTCCTGGTGACCACCGGTGACGATCTCGCGGGGCGCACCCGCACGGCCGTCCGACGGCTCCCGGGAGACCTCCAGCTCCAGACGCCGGGTGCGACGTACAACCAGATCCGGCAGAACCTCGCCGGCTCCCGGCCCAAGGCGACGCCGCCCAGCCAGGCCGCCCAGTGGCCTGAGCTGTCCCAGGCGGACCGGGACCAGACGAGCCCGGTGCGCGACGGCGTCCGCACCGAGACGGCGGAGAAGGCGTCCGACCTCGCGGGTGCCGCGACCACCCGCGCGGTCGTCACGATCCTCGCGACCCTCGCGGCCGTCATCGCCTCGATCCTCGTCGCGGGCCTCATCGCCCGCGCGATCGTCAACCCGCTGCGCCGCCTCACCGACGCGGCCGAGGACGTGCGTGACCAGCTGCCGCGGCTCGTCGAGCAGGTCGCCGTCCCGGGGCAGGGCCCCGGCATCGACCTGGCACCGATCACGGTGGAGTCCACGGACGAGGTCGGCCAGCTCGCGACCGCGTTCAACGACGTGAACCAGACGACCATCAAGGTCGCGCGCGAGCAGGCCGCTCTCCGTGGCTCGATCGCGGAGATGTTCGTCAACGTCGCGCGCCGCGACCAGGTGCTCCTCAACCGGCAGCTCGCGTTCCTCGACGACCTCGAGCGCTCCGAGGAGGACGCGGGCACGCTGTCCAACCTCTTCCGCCTCGACCACCTCGCGACGCGGATGCGCCGCAACGCGGAGTCCCTCCTCGTCCTCGCGGGCATCGACTCGGGTCGCCGCGTGCGCCAGCCCATGCCCGCCTCGGACGTCATCCGTACGGCGTCCTCCGAGATCGAGCTGTACGACCGCGTCCGCCTGAACCTGGTCGTCGACCCGCTCATGCTCGGGCACAACGCGCTCAACGCCGCCCACCTGCTCGCCGAGCTCCTCGAGAACGCGACGATGTTCTCGGAGCCGCACACCCCCGTCGAGGTCACGACCGGCCGCGACGAGCACTTCGTCTACGTGACGGTCCGCGACCACGGTCTCGGGATGACGCCGGACGAGATCGCGGAGGCGAACCGCAAGGTCGCGACGCACGCGGCGTCCGACGTCGTCGGGGCGCAGCGCCTGGGCCTCTTCGTCGTCGGTCGTCTCTCCGACCGCCTCGGCGCGAAGGTCCGGTTCAGCGCGGGCGGCGAGGACCAGGGGACCGAGGTCGTCGTGTCCTTCCCGGGCGCCCTCTTCGTCCCCGACTCGAACGTGCCGCTCCCGCTGCCGACGGACCCGCTGGAGACGAGCACGCAGGCCGCTGCCCAGCAGCTCGCCGGCACGGGAGTGCTCCCGGCGCTCCCCGCCGCCGACGTCGCGGCCCCGGCCGCGCCGTCGGTCCCGGCACCCGCGGCGACGGCGTCGTTCCCGACCGTCGAGCCCGAGGCGCCCGTCGCGGTGCCCGTCGACCTCGACGCGCTCACGGACGGCACCACGCAGACCGGCATGCCCCGCCGTCGGTCGCGCACGGTCGACCCCGCCGCCGCCGCGCCGAGCGCGTCCTTCGCGTCCGGCCCGCAGACCGGGGCGATCGTCCTGCCCCCGCTGGCCACCCCGGCGCTGCCGGAGCAGCTCCCGGCGGCGGACGAGGCCTGGACCCCGCCCGCGGAGGTCGCGGACGCCGGGTCCGCGCTCCCGAGCCGGTCGCGCCCGGCCGCGAGCCCCGTCGAGCCGGTGTCCGCCGAGATCCCCGTCCTCGACGTGAGCACGCGCAGCGCCCTGTTCTCGAGCTTCCGCCCGGTCGGCGACCGTCCGGCCGCAGAGAACCCGGTGGAGCTGCCCGTCGCCCCGGACGTCACGGCGACGGACATCCCCCTGGTCTCCGAGGCCCCGGGCGACGCACCGGTCCAGCAGGACGTGTGGACGCAGCAGGAGGCCGCGGCAGCGCCGGCCGCCGACGCATGGGTCCCCGAGCAGGCGTGGGCTCCGGAGCAGCCCGCAGAGCAGGCCTGGACGCCCGAGCCGGCCCCCGACGCGTGGGCACCCGAGCAGCCCGCCGCGCAGGGGTGGACTCCGGAGCCGGCTGCCGACACGTGGGCACCGTCGTCCGTGGCCGACGCGCAGTTCGACACGACGCGTGTCGTGCCCGCGGTCCCGGCCGAGCCCGTCGACGAGGCGACCGTCGCACGCGTCCCGCTGGCCCAGCGCGCTCCTGCCGTCCCCGAGCCCGCCCCCGTGCCGGAGGCGACCCGGGCCGAGGCCGGTCTCGGGACCGACGTCCCGGTCGTGGCGGCGGGTGGCGAGGCCGAGTCGGCGGAGGACATCCCCGCGGAGCTCACCTTCGAGGCGCTCCCGCGCTTCGAGGAGCTGATGGCTGACCTGCCGACGCGCCGCTCGCTGCGCGAGAGCCAGGCGCGCAAGCGGGGCCTCTTCGGCCGGCGTCCCCGGACGACGGCGACGCCGCAGGCGCGCCCGGCCGGGCCGTCCCCGGAGGCCCTGGCCTCGCGCCCGGTGGGAGCGCCGCCGGTCGCAGCCCCGGCCCCGACCCCGGAGGCTCCTGCCCCGGTGCCCGCGTCCGCCCTCGCGGCCGCCCCGGTCGCGGCCCCTCCGGCCGCCGCACCGACGGCCCCGCCGCAGGAGGCCCAGGCCCCCGCACGGTCGTCGGCGTTCGCCCCGCGGACAGGTCAGCCCGCGGCCGCCGCGAACGCGTCGGCGTTCGCCCCGGAGGCGCCCGTCGCCCCGGTGCAGGAGACGCGCACGCTCGCCCCGGTCCAGGACGTGCCGGCCGCTGGCGGCTACGCGGCGCCGGAGCCGTCGTACACGGCTCCTGAGCCTGCGCCGAGCCCGGCCGCGGCGGGGTACGGTCCGCCGACGCCGCTCGTCCGGCGACAGGTGGGCGACGCGATCGAGCCGCTGGAGCCCGGGTACATCGCCGACTCGGTCGAGGCGCGGTCGGACTGGATGGCGTCCGCGGTGCTGTACGAGGAGATGTCCACCCTGCTGCAGGGCAGCACCGACTTCCAGGAAGCGACCTTGGCGGACCCGAACGACGGCATCTACCAGCCCCTCACGGTCGACGGCACGACGGCGTCGGGCCTGACCCGGCGCGCGCGCGGCGAGGACCGGGAGGGCTACGTCGACCGCTTCACGGCCCGGATCGACCGTGACCCGGAGCAGCTCCGGGCCCGTCTGTCGGCCTTCCAGTCGGCCACGGCCCGGGGCCGGGTCGAGGGCCAGGACGAGACGAGTTCGACCTGGAGCCCCCAGGCCATGGATTATGTCCCTGATTCAGCGCCGCAGGCGCGGTGACGACATGCCGTCTGCGGCAACTGACGAGGAGGAAGAGTGAACGCGCTCAGCACCGAGGCAACCAACTTCGGGTGGCTGCTCGACAACTTCGTGCGGACGGTCCCGGGCAGCCGGCACACGCTCGTGGTGTCGGCGGACGGCCTGCTCATGGCCATGTCGGACCAGCTCGACCGCACGAGCGGTGACCAGCTCGCAGCGATCGTCTCCGGCATGTCGAGCCTGACCCGCGGGGCGGCCCGACAGCTCAACGGAGGGAACGTCCGGCAGGCCATCATCGAGATGGACAACGGCTTCCTGTTCCTGATGAACGTCTCGAACGGGTCCGTCCTGGGCGTCGTGGCGGAGGCGAACTGCGACATCGGCCTCATCGGCTACGAGATGGCGCTCCTGGTCTCCCGCACCGAGGCGACCCTGACGCCGCAGCTCATCTCGGAGATGCGGGGTAGCCTTCCCGTCGACGGCGCGACGCGAGCCCCGGTGGGATGAGGACTGAGCGATGACGAACGTACCTTTCGGCAGCATGGGAGCACACGACGGGTACGAGGCGGCGACGGTCCGCCCGTACGCGGTCACGGGCGGTCGTGTGCGCTCCGCCACGTCCGACCTCCCGCTCGAGGCGCTCGTCGAGGTCATGCCGGGCGCCGTGAACAGCTTCGGGCTCCCGCCCGAGAAGCGCTCGATCCTCCAGCACGCCGCGCACACGTACGTCTCGATCGCCGAGCTCTCCGCGCTCCTGCGCCTGCCGCTCGGCGTGACGAAGGTGCTCGTCGCGGACCTGCAGGAGGACAACTACATCACCGTCCACACGTCGACCCCGCTCAACGTCCACACGGGTCATGGCAGCAACCACTCGGGTCTGTCCCTGAGCGTCTTGGAGAGTGTTCTCAATGGCATTTCCACCCTCTGACGGCTCGGGCAGCGCGCCGCAGGCCGGGCAGCCGTCCGGGGTGATCGGGGGTGTGCCCGGTGGCCAGGCGGCCGTCCGTCAGACCGCGTGGGCTCCGGTGAGCGCGCCCGCCGGCGTGCCGACGCAGGCGCCGGCGGCGTCCGCCCCGGCGCGTCCGGTCGCGCCGTCGGCACCCGCGCCGTCGGCACCCGCGCCGTCGGCACCCGCGCCGTCGGCACCCGCGCCGTCGGCACCCGCGCCGACGGCACCGTCCGTCTCCGCCGCGCCGGCGACGCCGGCCGTGGCGCCGGCCCCGGTCGCCCAGGCCGCGGCTCAGCCGCGCACCGCGCCGCAGCCCGTCGCCGCCGCGCAGCCCGTGGCCCCGGCACAGCCCGCCCCGTCCGTCGCGCCGGCGCAGCCCTCGGCGGCGCAGGCTCCCGCTGCGGCGCAGCCACCGGCGGCAGCGCAGCCCGCCGGTGCCCCGGCAGCGGTACGGACGGCGCCGACGGTCGTCAAGATCGTGGTCGCGGGCGGGTTCGCCGTCGGCAAGACGACGTTCATCGGGTCGATCTCCGACGTCGAGCCGCTCAACACCGAGGCTGCGATGACGGAGCACTCGGTGGGCGTCGACGACGCGGGCGGCGTGTCCGACCGCAAGACGACGACGACCGTCGCCATGGACTTCGGTCGCGTGTCCCTCCCGGGCAACCTGTGGCTGTACCTGTTCGGCACGCCGGGCCAGGACCGCTTCCTCTTCATGTGGGACGACCTGGTGCGCGGCGCGATCGGTGCCGTCGTGCTCGTGGACACCGACCGCCTTGAGCAGTGCTTCCCGGCGATCGACTACTTCGAGTCGCGCAACATCCCGTTCGTCGTCGGCGTGAACTGCTTCGACGGCGTGGCCAAGCACAAGCTCGAGGACGTGCGCGAGGCGCTCCAGATCCCCGCGCACGTGCCGATGCTCTACACGGACGCGCGGTCGCGGGCTGCCACCAAGCAGACGCTCATCGCGCTCGTCCAGCTCGCGATGCGTCAGCTCCGCGGGGCGGCCTGACGTCCGCGATCCCCGTACCACCGCCGACGGCGGGCCGCCCTCCACGGGGCGGCCCGCCGTCGTCGTGAACGGGCCGGGCGTGCCACAATGGCTCGCCGGGAGGGCTGACAGAGCGGCCTAATGTGACGGTCTTGAAAACCGTTGTGCGGCAACGCACCGGGGGTTCGAATCCCTCGCCCTCCGCAGGTCGTCGGGCCGGGCCCGGAGCCGTGCTCCGGACCCGGCCCGACGTGCGTCCGGGCGATGCGCGCGCGACCAGATCCCCTTCGTACTATCGTCGGCCTCGGACGAGGACGGTCGGACGTGCCTGCGCGCGCGGTGCACGAGCGCGGTCTGCCTCCGTCGCGCGCCCGGGGGCGGCGGCTGCTCGCCGGTCTGGTCGCGACGCTCCTGCTCGGGGCCGTGCTGGTGCCTCTCACCCCGCCGCCGACGGCGGACGCCGCCACGCTCGAGCCGTCCGGCCTGCAGACCGGCATGGAGATCGACGGGACGTCCGGGTCCGGCAGCCCGCCCGAGACGTTCAACTGGGACGACTTCCTCACCGACGTGCAGCCTGACGGCTCGTTCACGTTCGCCCCGACCGGCCCCTACACGACGCCGCAGGGGTTCGAGTCGTCGGGGATCGTGCAGGCCAGCTTCGCGTGGGACAACGGGAGCCTCGCCGAGTCGTGCAACGCGAACCCCGACCAGACGGGCGCACCGCCGAGCCAGAGCCCGAGCACGAACCCGTGGCGGCCCGGGCCCGCGAACCCCAACGCGAAGGGCGACCTCTGCTCGACCGCCTACGGGCTCGAGTACGTCGTCGACGACGACGGGATGCGGCACGCGATCCTCTACGGGTACTGGACCCGGTACTCGGGAGCGGGCGAGGTCAGCGTCTTCCAGCACCTCGAGGGCCCCGGGCCGGGACGCTGCGACGACGTCCTGCTCGAGTTCGACTACGCGTCGTCGGGCACGACGGCCGCCGTCCACCGGTGGGCACCGACGGCGGGGGACGGGTGCGCGAACCCGCTCGGGCCCGGGACCTGGGCGGCCGACGCCGGCTCGGTGGACTTCGCCTGGGCGGTCGGCGTGCGCTCGGAGGGACCGCCCCTGACGAACCAGCCCCAGGACACGTTCGGGGAGTTCGCCATCGACCTGAACACGGCGGGTGTCCTCGCGCCGTCCGAGTGCGCGACCTACGAGGTCTCGGAGATGCTCACGCGCACCGGCAACTCGCCGAGCGCGAACATCCAGGACTTCGCGGACCACGCGCCGGACCGGATGTCCATCGCCAACTGCGGGGCGCTGACGGTGACCAAGGCGACGGTCCCGCAGAGCGCGGACACCGGGGCCCGGTTCGGCTTCACGGTGGCGAGCGACACGGGCCCGGTGCAGCCGGGGCCACCGCCCGTGCCCACGGTCTCGGGGACGCTCGCGAGCGGGGAGACCGTCCGGTTCGACGACGTCCTCTTCGGCTCCGGCTTCTCCCTCACGGAGACCGACGTCCCGCCCCCGTGGGACCTGCAGTCCGTCGTGTGCACCGCGGTCCCCGCCGCCGGCGGGCCGCCCGAGCAGTTCGTGCTGGACGACCCGGCGGACCGGTTCCCGGTGCGGCCCCTGAGCACGACCGACTGCGTCATCACCAACGCGGCTGCCGTCGTCACCGTGACCAAGCAGACCGACCCCGACGGGTCGCCGCAGGCGTTCTCCTTCGAGGCGACGGGGCAGGCGGGCTTCACGCTCCACGACGGCGAGAGCGTGTCCTTCCCCGTGCCCGCGGGCGTGCCGTTCACCGTCGCCGAACAGGCGACGCCGGGATGGCTCCCCCCGGGGATCGCGTGCTCCGCCCCGTCCACGCCGACCGGGCAGGCCGTGACGGTGACCCCGGTGGCCGGGCAGAACGTCGAGTGCACCTTCACGAACACGCAGCTCGGCACGGTGATCGTCTCCAAGGAGGCGCACGGGGTCGACGGGCGCACGTTCGACTTCACGAGCGACCTCCCGGGCAACGAGGACTTCTCCATCACGGTCGAGCAGGGCGACGGGACGCTCTACGAGCACACGATCGAGGGCGTGCCCGCGGGGACGTACACGATCGAGGAGCTGACGGACGACGAGCTGCCCGCGACCCGGCTGGCCGACCTCGCGTGCACCTACGGCGGCGAGGACCACTCCGCCGACCCGGAGGGCCGCACGATCGACCTGACCGTGCTCCCGGGCGAGACGGTGCGCTGCTTCTTCACGAACGTCACGCCCGGGTCGATCGCGGTCGTGAAGCGGACCGTCCCGGTCGAGTACGAGCAGGAGTTCGACTTCCTCTTCGTCCCGCCGGTCGGCGACCCGACGCCGTTCAGCCTGAGCGGCAGCTCCACCCCGCCGAACGTCGCCCTCCGCTCGTTCGAGGGGCTCTCGGCCGGGACCTACACGATCACCGAGCCGGCGGACCAGGTCGGGTGGTCGCTCGCGCCCGACCCGCCCACGTGCAACGCGGACTTCTGGTCCCCCAGCGCGGACGGGCGCGGCGTGACGATCGAACTGCCGGACGGCGGCGTCATCGTGTGCTTCTTCACGAACCTGGCCGCACCCGCGTCGCTCTCCCTGACCAAGACGGTCGCGGGCGCCGACCCCGCGTTCGGGTGGTCGGTCGACGTCGAGCTCGTGGCTCCCGACGGCACCGTGGACGGCCGGACGGCGACGACGGCGGCACCGACGGTCGCCTGGGGCGAGCTCGTCCCCGGGACGCTGTACACGGTGCGCGAGGCGGGGGCGGCCCCGCCGGGGTGGACGCGGGGCGAGGTCACGTGCGCCGGCCTCCCGGACGCCGACCCCGGGACGCCCGGGTTCCAGCTCGAGGCGACGCCCGGGCAGCAGATCGCCTGCTCCGTGCAGAACACCGTCGCGACGTCGAGCATCTCCGTCGCCAAGGTGGCCACCGGGATCGGCGGCGACCTGCCGTGGTCGTTCGACGTCGCGATCGACCCCGTCCCCGCAGGGCAGCCGTCGCCGCAGACCGCCTCGGGCACCGGCCAGGCCGCGGGCCTCGTCACGTGGTCCGGGCTCGTCCCGGGCACCGCGTACTCGATCACCGAGGCTGTGGTCCCGGGCTGGACCGCGGTCGACGTCACGTGCACGGGCGTCACGGACACCGACCCGGACGTGCCTGGGATCCAGTTCGTCGCCCCGGTGGGGCTGGACCTGGCGTGCACGCTCACCAACACGGCGGTGCAGGGGAGCGGCACGCTGACGAAGACCTCCCTGGGCGGGGACGGGACGTTCGAGTTCGTGCTCACCGACCTCGACGGCGCCGTCGACCCCATCACGGTGCCGGTGACGACGGTGGACGGCACGGTGACGCTCGGACTCCCGCAGATCGTCCCCGGCGTGCGGTACTCGTTCGTGGAGTCGGACGGGCCCGGCTGGGCCGAGGGCGCCCTGACGTGCGTCGTCACCCCGGCGGGCGGCGGGGAGCCGTTCCCCCTGGCAGACCTCTCCGACTTCTCCGTCGGGCCCGGCGACGTGGCCGCGTGCACGGCCGAGAACGCGCGCCACGGCACGATCGTGGTCACGAAGGTCGTCGACGGCGCCGACGGCGAGTTCGGCTTCACCGGGGACTGGAAGGAGCCGCAGGACTTCTCCGTCGTCACCGAGGGCGGGGTCGGGACCGCGACCTTCGAGGATGTGCCCCCCGGGTCGTACGCCGTGACCGAGGTCGCGCAGGACGGGTTCGAGAACACCGCGCTGACGTGCGTCGACGGGGACCCGGACGGGACGGGGTCCGAGGCCTCGGGCGGCGTCGGGACGATCGCGCTCGACCCCGGCGAGACGGTCGTGTGCACCTACACGAACACGCCGTGGGGCACCCTCGTCGTCGACAAGGTCACCGAGCCCGCAGGGTCGGAGCAGGAGTTCGGGCTCGCGTGGGCGCCGGAGGGCGGCGAGCCGTCCCCCTTCACCCTCACCGACGGCGGCGAGCCGTTCTCGCCGGGTCCGCTCGCGCCGGGGACGTACACCGTCACGGAGGCGCCGACCCCGGGCTGGACCCTCGCGGACCTCGTGTGCGTCGGGTCCAGCGGGTCGACGACGGTCGACGGCGCGACCGCGACCGTGGACGTCAGGTCCGGAGAGACGGTGCTCTGCACCTTCACGAACGCCCGCCCGACGGCGCTCGAGGTCGTCAAGACCGTGGTCGAGGGCCCGGTCGCGGTGGAGCCGGGCGTCTTCCGCGTCGTCTACGAGGTCGAGGTGCGCAACGCCGCGGCCGTCGAGCGCACCTACGACCTCGTCGACCGGCTCGCGTTCGGCGGGGGCATCGTCGTGCGGGACGCGACGGTCGAGCCCGTGGACGGCCCGCCGGTCGCCGCCGACTGGGACGGCGCGGACCGGGCGACGGTCGTCTCCGGCGCGATCCTCGCCGCCGGAGCGACGCACCTCTTCCGGGTGACGGTCACCGCGCAGGTCCCGGCCGACGTCGTCCCGGACGCGCTGCTGTGCGACCCGGCGGGTGCGGCCCCGGGCGGCTTCCTCAACACCGCGGCCGTGCTCGGGGAGGACGGCGCGACCGAGTCCGAGGCGGCCGCGTGCGCGCCCGCACCCGCGCCGCCGGACGACGGCGGCCCCACGCCCACGCCCCCGGCCCCCGGGCCGACCGCGCCACCCGGGCAGGCGGACCGGCCGCTCCCGGCGACGGGCGCCGACGCGGGCGGGCTGCTCGGGGTGGCCGGGGCGCTGCTGCTCGTGGGAGGCGGCCTCCTCGCCGTCCGGCGGGTGCGACGCGCCTGACCGGGCCCGGGCCGGGCGGACCGCGGACGTCCGGCGTCCGGCCCCTGGGCACCGGGGACCGGGACCTTCGGCGAGTGCCGCGCGGACGGACCTACGGGATCATGGCCTCGTGACGCCTGAGCCCTCCCCGGCCGACGAAGCCGGTCTCGAGCCCGTCGACCTCATCCGCCGGTCGGGCACCGTGCTGCGGATCGGCCGCCTCGCGCTCTCCGCCGGGACGGGCAGCTACCGGGTCAAGTCGCACATGACCCGTGCGGCGCGGGCGCTGGGGCTCGACCACATCGCCGCTCACGTGACGCTCACGGAGATCACCGCGACCTCGTACCGGGGCCCGATCTTCCGCACCGAGCTCACCGAGGTCCGGTCGATCGGGATCAACGCCGACCGCCTGGCGCAGCTCGAGCGGTTCTCCGCGGCCCTCCCGGCGGGCGCCGACCTCGGCACCGTCGAGGCGGAGCTCGACCGGATCGCGCGCCGGCCACCGCTGTACGGCGCGCTGCTCAACGCCCTCTGGGCGGGGATCGCCTGCGCGGCCTTCGCGTTCCTCAACAACGGCGGCCTCGTCGAGTGCGGCGCGGTGCTCGTCGCGGCGGCGCTCGGGCAGGCGGTGCGCCAGGCGATGCTGCACCGGGGGATCAACCAGTTCGGCGTGACGATGCTCGCCGCGGCGGTCGCGAGCATCGCCTACCTGGTCCTCGTCCTGGCGCTGTCGGCGCTCGCGGGTGTCGACGGCGGGCACGAGGCCGGGTACGTCTCCGCGGTGCTCTTCCTCGTGCCGGGGTTCGCGCTCGTCACGGGCGCGCTCGACCTCGCGAAGCTCGACTTCTCGGCGGGGGTCGCCCGCGTGACGTACGCGCTCATGATCCTCGCGTCGGCCGCCCTGGCCGTGTGGGGCGTGTCGGCCGCGGCGGGCCTCGCCCCGGACCCGGTGCCCCCGCCGGGCCTGGCGGAGCCGCTGTTCCTGGGACTGCGGAGCGTCGCGAGCTTCCTCGGGGTGCTCGGGTTCGCCCTCATGTTCAACAGCCCGTGGGCGATGGCGCTCGGGGCCGCGTCGATCGGGATGGTCGCGAACGTGGGGCGCCTGCTGCTCGTGGACGCCGACGTCGTCCCGCAGGCGGCCGCGGCGGCGGCCGCGCTGCTCGTGGGCCTGCTCGCCGCCACGGTCGCCCCGGCGCTGCGCGTCCCGCGCATCACCGTGTCCGTGCCCGCTGTCGTCATCATGGTCCCCGGCGTGACGGCGTACCGGGCGGTGTACGAGTTCAACACCGGGGCGACGGCGCAGGCGCTCGCCTATGCCGTCGAGGCCGGGCTGGTGATCGTCGCGCTCGCGATCGGGCTCGCCGTGGCCCGGATGCTCACCGACAGGGAGTGGACCTTCGAGCGGTAGCCGTCCGGACGGCGGCGCGGGCGACCCGCAGGGCTCGACGGTTTGGACTCGCGGCGGCGCCCTTGTACCCTGGGCGACGCAGGCTCTCCGCCAAGCCTGCGAGGAGACGTCGCATAGTCAGGTCTAGTGCGCCACCCTGCTAAGGTGGTAACGGAGCAATCCGTTCGAGGGTTCAAATCCCTCCGTCTCCGCTCAGGAAGGTCCCGGCTGCCGAGCGCCCGGGGCCTTTTCTGTTGCCCGACTCCTGTTGCCCGACGCAGAGCCGTCAGCGCCCCACGGGTCGGGGGGACCGGCGGGGCGCTGACAGGTCCGAGGTGGCTACGCGCTCCCCGACGTCGCGAGCGCGGACCGCACCACGAACCGGGACGCCCCGGCCCCGGCGAGCACGAGGGCCGACGCGGCCGCGACGCACAGCAGGAACTGGACGACGACCTCGACGTTCGCGAACGCGTTGAGCCCGATCACGGGGACCATGAACAGCAGCGCGGCGAACGTCGCCACGCCGACGCTCACGACGAGCGGGACGAGCGTCTCGCGGAACCGGGCCTGGTCGAGCGTGCGCAGGTCCGTCCCGGACAGGACGAGTGTGCGGTACTCGTTGCGCTGGTCGATCACGCGGCCGGCCTGCATGACGCCGGTCGAGACCGCAGCGAGCACGCCCGCGATGGCCAGGGTGAGGAACCCGCCGGTCTTCATGTCGGTGAGGTACTGCACCTCGTCCGGGTCCGCGCCCATGCCCGGCTCCAGGAGCGCGAAGATGCTCGTCAGCCCGGCGATGAACGTCGCGAGGGCGACCCCGCCGACGGAGCGCCACGCGGTCTTCGGGTTGTCGACGATCCGCCTCCCCGCGAGCAGCGTCGGCACGCGGCGGGCGCCGCCAGCCGTCATCTTGCCGACGAGCCAGATGACGAACGGTCCGACGACGTTCACGGTCGCGAAGCCGACCAGGAGGATGACCGTCAGGACGGTGAGGACGACCGCCACCGACCCGAAGGACAGGTTCGTCGCGACGATCAGCGCGACGAACGCGACGCCCATCGACAGCAGCCGGACGGCCTTGAGCCCCGGAGGCGTCACGCGGGCCGCGACGCCCAGCGGGGTGATCGCCACGCGGCGCAGGCTGACGAGGGCGGACACGAGCGCGACGGCGACCACGAGGACGACCGCCCCGAGGAGGGCCGGGACCCCGACCCAGAGCTCGCCAAGGTCGAACGTGCGGCCCTGGAAGCGGAGCTGGGCGACGAGCGGCAGCAGCGCGCCGTACCCGACCAGCCCGACGAGCGCCCCGATCACGGCCTGCGCGGCCGCGTCGAGGGCGGTGAGCGTGGTGACCTGGCCCGTCGTCGCACCCGCGAGGCGCAGCGCCGCGAGGCGGGCGTCACGACGGGCGACGGCGAGGCGCGCGGCCGCGGCACCGAGGGTCACGAGCGGGATGAGCAGCAGGAGGGACGCGACGCCCGCGAGGAGCGGGTACTGGGTCGCGTACGGGGTGATGGCCGAGTCCATGCCCTCACGCATGCCGTCGACGCCGCCGGCGCGCAGGAGGAACGCGTGGAAGCCGCCCATGACGACGAGCAGGACCGCCGTGGTGACCGCGAACGCGATGATCGCGAGCACGTTCGTCAGGCCCTGCGGGTCGCGCTCGTCGGCGCTGCGACGGCGCAGGAGCCACCAGAGGTCGACGGTCCTCATCGCGCGCTCTCCTGGCTCGGTGCGGCGGGGGCGGCGGGCGCGGGCTGGGCCCCGGGCGCGAAGAACTCGCCCGAGATGCGGCCGTCGCGCATCGTCACGGTGCGGGTGCAGTGGCGCGCGACGCCCGCGTCGTGCGTGACGACGACGAGCGCGGCGCCGGAGTCCCGGGTGGCGCGCGTGAGGACGTCGAGGACCTCGGCACCGGTCGACTGGTCGAGCGCGCCGGTCGGCTCGTCGGCGAACACGACGCCGGGCGACCCGACGAGCGCGCGCGCGATCGCGACGCGCTGGGCCTGGCCGCCGGACAGCTCGCCCGGGCGCCGCTGCTCCATCCCGGCGAGGCCGAGGTGCGCGAGCCACCGGGCGGCGACGGCCGTGGCTTCCGTGCGCGCCGTGCCCGCGAGCATGAGCGGCAGCGCGGCGTTCTCGACCGCGGGCAGCTCCGGCAGGAGCTGGCCCGACTGGAAGACGAAGCCGAAGTCCTGGCGCCGCAGGACGGTGCGGCGGGCCTCGGAGAGCGTCGTGACGTCCTCGCCGCGCCACGACACCGAGCCGGACGTCGGGGTGATGATGCCCGCGAGGACGTGCAGGAGCGTCGTCTTGCCGGAGCCCGAGGGGCCCATGATCGCGAGCGACTCGCCCGGGTGGACCGTGAGGTTCACGCCCGCGAGGGCGTGCGTCGCGGTCTGGGCGGAGCCGTAGACCTTGGTGAGCGCGCTCGCGACGAGGGGCGAGCCGCCGGGGGCGGAGGAGGGGCCGGTGAACGTCATGGACCGATCGTCCGACGGCGGCGGGTGCCGCCGCGTCGGGCTGGGGACGGGACGTCGTCCCGCGCGGGTCCCACCCTGGGGGGACTGTCCGGCGCGCCGCGTGCGGCGAGGGTCGGACGGCGTGGCGTCCGTCACCTCGCGCCGTCCGGGGCCGGATCGGTTTGGGTTCGGGGCGGGGACACGGTAGTGTTCTCGACGGCCGGTGAGCGATCAGCGGCCGAGCAGGACCGGCGCCCGTAGCTCAACGGATAGAGCATCTGACTACGGATCAGAAGGTTGGGGGTTCGAATCCCTTCGGGCGCACCGCAGAAGCCCCGGAACCACGTGAGTGGTTCTGGGGCTTCGTCGTTCCTGCGCCGAGCTCACGTGCCGCGCCGACCTGCCCTCCGCCCGGGTGCCCGCACGTCGCCGCGCCGACCGGGTCCTGCCGACGCTCGTTCCCCGGGTGTCTCACCCACAGAGACGTGGGGCGTGCGCCTGCCGACTGCTGACCAGAACCTGCCTCCCGCATGATTCTGCGGCTCTTGGGCGTGATTCGACCCCCGAGAGTGCGCGCGATCGGTCATGCAGAGGTGCAATCTGATCGAGAACAGGCCTAGGGTCGTCGACGGTATGGACACGACGACGAACGCCGCGCCCACCGACCCTTCGACCTCGAACGCTGCCGACGCGCCGCCGTCGGCCCCGCCCCGCACGGGGGTGCGGCGGGCCGCCGTGCGCCGTCCCGCGCCGGACGACGGCGCGGCCATGTGGCGCGTCGCCCGTGACTCCGGCGAGCTCGACCTGAACTCGTCGTACGCGTACCTCCTCCTCGCGCAGCACTTCGCCGACACGTGCCGCGTCGCCGTGGTCGACGGGGAGGTGGTCGGGTTCGTCTCCGGCTACCTGCTCCCCGGCGACGCGTCCCGGCTGTTCGTCTGGCAGGTCGCCGTGGCCGAGGAGCGTCGGGGGCAGGGTGTCGCGGGCCAGCTCCTCGACGCGGTCGTCGACGCGTCGCCCGACGTCGTCTCCGTGATCACGACCGTCGCGCAGGACAACGTCGCCTCGCGCGCGCTGTTCGTGCGCTGGGCCGCCCGGCGTGGGGCGACGATCACGACGCGACCGCTGTTCACCGCGGACCAGTTCCCCGACACGCACGTCGACGAGCCGATGCTCGTCATCGAGGGCGTGCACGCCCGCTGAGCCCCTGGCCGGCGGGAGCCGGCGCAGGACGTGGGCTACGCCGGTCCGGCGCACGGGTGACGCCGTAGCCCCTCGCACTCTCACGCACCCGAGCGCACCATCCCAAGGAGAGTCCTTCGTGACGATCTCGACCGTCCCTGCCCCCGAGGCGTACGCCGCCGACGACCCGACGGGCTTCACGGCCCTGGAGTCCGGCGTGCGCAGCTACTCGCGCGCCTGGCCCGCCGTGTTCGACCGTGCGGTCGGCGCGACCGTCCGCGCCGAGGACGGCAGCGAGTACCTCGACTTCTTCGCGGGGGCCGGGTCGCTGAACTACGGGCACAACGAGCCCCGGCTCAAGCGGGTGCTCCTCGACTACCTGGCCGACGACCGCATGGTCCACTCGCTCGACATGCTCACGACGGCGCGCCGCGACTTCCTCGAGACGTTCCACGACCGGATCCTGCGTCCGCGCGGCCTCGACCACAAGGTCGTGTTCCCCGGCCCGGGCGGCGCGAACGCCGTGGAGGCCGCGCTGAAGCTCGCCCGCAAGGTCACGGGGCGGGAGTCCGTCATCACGTTCACCAACGCGTTCCACGGGATGACGCTGGGCGCGCTGTCCGTCACGGGCAGCTCGATGAAGCGCGGAGGAGCGGGGGTCCCGCTCGTGCACGCGACCCCGATGCCGTACGACGACTACTTCGACGGGGACGTCCCGGACTTCGTGTACCTGGAGCGGCTCCTCGCGGACGGCGGGAGCGGGCTCAACGAGCCCGCCGCGGTCATCGTCGAGACGGTCCAGGGGGAGGGCGGCATCAACGCGGCGCGCGCGGAGTGGCTGCGCGGGCTGGCCGACCTGTGCTCCCGGCACGGGATCCTCCTCATCGTCGACGACATCCAGATGGGCTGCGGGCGCACGGGAGGGTTCTTCTCGTTCGAGGACGCCGGCATCGTCCCGGACATCGTCTGCCTGTCCAAGTCGATCTCGGGCTACGGCCTGCCGATGGCGCTCACGCTCATCCGCCCGGAGCTCGACGTGTGGGAGCCGGGCGAGCACAACGGCACCTTCCGGGGGTTCGCGCCGGCGTTCGCGACGGCGGCGGAGGCGATCCGCACGTACTGGTCGGACGACGCGCTCGAGCGCTCGACGCTCGCCAAGGGCGCACTGGTGGAGGCGCACCTGAACTCGGTCGTCGCGCGCTACCCCGACCACGCGCTCGTCTCCAAGGGCCGCGGCCTCGCGCGCGGCGTGCAGCTGCCCGACGGCGACCTGGCCGCCAGGGTGTGCGCGGAGGCCTTCGCGCGCGGCCTGCTCGTGGAGACGTCCGGGCCGTCGGGCGAGGTGGTCAAGCTCCTCCCGCCGCTGACGCTCACGGACGCCGAGCTGCGTCGCGGGCTCGACGTGCTGGACGACGCGCTGGCCGTCGTCCTGCGCTGAGCCGCCCCCGCGCCGGGCCGGTCGTCGCGCCCGGTGCGGGAGCGCCGACCGACCTGCCCCGAACCCGACCTGGAGGAACACCCCATGATCGTCCGCACGCTCGACGAGATCACCGGCACCGAGGCCGACGTCCACAGCGAGAACTGGCGCAGCAGGCGCATCGTGCTCGCGAAGGAGGGCGTCGGGTTCTCGGTGCACGAGACCACGCTGTACGCCGGCACCGAGAGCACGTTCTGGTACGCCAACCACGTCGAGGCCGTGTTCATCACGTCCGGCGAGGGCGAGATCGAGGACCTCGGCACCGGCACGGTGCACCCGCTCGCTCCGGGCACGCTGTACCTGCTGAACGACCACGACAAGCACGTCGTCCGGCCGCGGACGGAGATCCGGTGCGTGTGCGTCTTCAACCCGCCCGTGACGGGGCGCGAGGTCCACGACGAGAACGGCGTGTACCCGCTCGTCACGGAGTCGCCCGCGCCCGCCTGAGCGGCGGTGGGACCGCCGTGACCCCGGGCCGCACGGCCAGCCCTCGGCCCGGGGTCACGGTCCGTCGGTCGCGAACCGGCAGATTTCAGCACGACCGTGCTACGGTCGGGAGGTGACCAAGGGCGACGAGACGCGGCAGGCGATCCTGCACCGTGGCGTGGAGGCCGCGTACCGCGTCGGGCTGACCGGTCTCACGATCGGCGAGCTCGCGTCGGCCACGGGCATGTCGAAGTCCGGCCTGTACGCGCACTTCCGCTCCAAGGAGTCGCTCCAGCTCGCCGTCCTCGGCCAGGCGCGGGCCGAGTTCATCGACACCGTGGTCGCCCCCGCGCTGCGCACCCCCCGCGGCGAGCCGCGGATGCGGGCGCTGTTCGAGGGGTGGCTCGCGTGCGACCTGCGCCAGGACCCCGGCGGCTGCCTGTTCGTCAAGGCGGCGACCGAGCTCTCCGCGCAGCAGGGCCCCGTCCGGGACCAGCTCGTGCGCGACCACCGTGACCTCTGCGACGCCGTCGCGCAGGTCTTCCGCACGTGCGTCGCGGAGGGCGGGTTCCGCGCCGACGCGGACCCGGAGCAGTTCGCCGCCGACCTCTACGGCGTCATGCTCGGGGTGAACCACGCGCACGTCTTCATGGCCGACCCGCTCGCCGAGGAGCGCGCCCGGCGCGCGTTTGAGGCCCTGCTCGACGCGGCGCGCACGACCGCGCCGGTCCCTGTCCGCTGACCGCAGCCGTCTGCACCACCGACCGAGAGGAACCGCCGTGGGCGTCCCAGGCTCGAAGAAAAGCACGACCGTTCGTGCCGACCGTCGCCGAGCCGCACGACGGCGCAAGGCCGCCCTGCAGCTCGCGGTCGTCCGCGCGCGCCTCGCCGGCCTCCAGGCGGTGTCCCCGCGCCGGGCCGCGCGTCTCGCGCTCGACCTCTGGTGCACCCCGCCCGACGGCGCCGGTCGGCGCCGCGACGACCGCTCCGCTCCGGGCGAGCTCACCACGGTGACGACGGACGCCGGGTCGCGGGTCGTCGTCGAGACGTGGGCCGCGGCCGCGACCGGCGGCGAGGGGCAGGCGAGCCGTGCCGGCGAGCCGACGGGGACCCGCGCACCGGCCGAGGTCGGCGTCGTCTACCTGGCCCACGGGTGGGGCGGGTGGCGCGGCCAGCTCGGCGCGTTCGTCGAGCCGCTCCGGGCGGCCGGCTACCGGGTCGTCGCCTTCGACGCGCCGAGCCACGGCGACTCCGGTCCCGGCAGCCTCGGGCGGCGGCGCAGCACCATGCCCGAGCTCGCGGACGCTCTCACGACGGTGGTCCGGGTCCACGGCGAGCCCGCGGCGGTCGTCTCGCACTCGCTCGGCACCGCGACGACCGTCCTCGCGGTCCGCGACGGGCTGCCCGCCGGTCGGCTGGTGCTCGTCGCGGCGATCGCCGACGTGCTGGGCGAGCTCGACGGGTTCGCCGACCTGCTCCGGCTCTCGCGACGGACCCGGGAGCTGCTCCAGAGCCTGCTCTCCGACGTCGCCGGTCGCCCGCTGGCCGAGCTGGACGTGCGCGAGACCCTGCGCACCCACCCGGTCCCGCCCGCGCTCGTCGTGCACGACCGCGCGGACAAGGAGGTCCCGTACCCCGTCGGGGCCGCGCTCGCCGCGGCCTGGCCCGAGGGCGAGCTCCTCACGACGGAAGGACTCGGGCACCACCGGCTGCTGCGCGACCCCGAGGTCGTGCGGGCCGTCGTCGACTACGTGACGCCGCTGCGCCCGGCCGCGCCCGTCGAGCCCGACCTCGCGCGCCGCGGAGCCTGACCCCGCCACCCGTCAGCCGTCACCCGCCGTCGCGCCGCGGTGCCGCGTGGCGACGAGGTGCCGCGCGTCAGGCCGGGGGCCGGTGTCCCGCGGCCCGCAGGACGGCGCGCGCCGAGCTCGAGCGGGACAGCATCACGCAGCCCGGGATGAACGCGCCGAGCAGGAGCGGCCCGCCCACGAGCATGACGCCCCAGAGGAGGAGCGCCAGGTACCCGGCGCCGGAGTTGTTCGCCGGGTCCGCGTCCGCGTACGCGAGCAGGACGACGCTCAGCACGCCGGCGGTGACCATGAGCGCGACGGGCACCCAGATCAGCGCCCACGCCGTCCGGCGGTACCCGGCGGTGAACGCCGCCGGCGGGAGCCGGGGGACGGGCGGGTAGCCGCCATACGGAGCGCCGGGGTGGCCCGGCGGGGGAGGCGCCTGCGCGGGGCGGGCAGGCGGGTACGCGGCGCGGGGGTCCTGTGGCGGGTACGGGGGCGGCGAGGGCGTCACACCGTGTGGATACCAGGCGCACGACGGGCACGCCAGCACCGTCCACGCCGCCCGGCGGCCGGCTCGCGGTCCAGGGACGTCTCGTGGTCCGGACGACCGCCCGAGAGGACGGCCCGAGGGCTGTGCGGCCGGGCCGCCGTCGGGGGCTCCGGGTAGCGTCGTGGAATGCCGTCGGACAAGGTCGATCTCAAGGCGCTGCACCGCGAGCTGTACGCCCCGCCGCGCGGGCGCTTCGTCGAGGTGGAGGTGCCGACGCTCGCCTACCTCGCCGTCGACGGCGCGGGCGACCCGAACACCTCGCCCGCGTACGGCGAGGCGGTCGAGGCGCTCTTCTCCGTCTCGTACGCCGTGAAGTTCGCGAGCAAGCGGGAGGGCCGCGACTACGTCGTCGGGCCTCTGGAGGGCCTGTGGACGGCCGACGACCCGGGCACGTTCGTGCGCCGCGAGAAGGACGCGTGGCGCTGGACGCTGCTCGTGCTCCAGCCCGACTGGGTCGACGAGGACCTCGTCGTCGCGGCCACGGACACGGTCCGCGCGAAGAAGGACGCCCCGGCCGCGCTCGACCTCGTGCGGCGCACGAGCCTCACCGAGGGCCGATCCGTGCAGACCCTGCACGTCGGGTCGTACGACGACGAGGGACCGGTGCTCACGGAGCTGCACGACGTCTACCTGCCCGAGCACGGGCTCACGTTCGCCGGGCCGCACCACGAGATCTACCTGAGCGACGTGCGACGCACGGACCCGACGAGGCTCCGCACGGTGCTGCGCCAGCCCGTCCGCCCCGCCTGACGCTCGACCGACGACCTACCGACCCCTCCGTCAGGCGGCCGACCGGCGTCGTGCCCAGGCGAGGTCGGTCTCGTCGAGCACGTCCGCGAGCCGGCGGCCCGCGAGCGCACGGGTCCACGCGGCGGACGCGCCGTCGGGCACGGCCTCCTGGAGCACCCACTCGCGCACCCCGAGGCGGCGCAGGTGCGTGCCGAGCGCGAGGAGCTCGGTGCGCGAGTGCACGCTCGGGTCGACCGTGGTGCGCACCTCGTGGTCGACGCCGGAGCGCAGCAGCACGGTCAGCGCCTCGAACGCGCGGCGCCCGGACGGGATCGTCCCGGTGACGACGGGGTAGCGCGACGGCAGGTGCTTGATGTCGAGGCCCACCCAGTCCACGAACGGCAGGAGCCGCGCGAGCCGCGCCGGCCAGGGGCCGGCGGTGTGCAGCCCGACGTCGAGGCCGAGGTCGCGCACGTCGTCGATCGCACCGAGCAGGCCGGGGTGGAGCGTCGGCTCGCCGCCCGAGAAGACGACGCCGTCGAGGAGGCGACGGCGCGGGCCGAGGAACGCGACGACCTCCGACCACGGGACCGTGTCCCCGGGCGGTGGTGCGCCGTGCGCGGCGACCGCGCACAGGCCCGGGTGGTGGCAGTACCCGCAGTGCCACGGGCAGCCCTGGGTGAGGACCGTCGCCACCCGCCGCCCGGGCCAGTCCGTGACGGACAACCGGTTCAGTCCGGCGACCACGAGGCCGGGGCGGGTCATCGGCGGCTCCTTCCGACGCACGACGGCCCGGCAGTCCGACGGGTCGGGGCCGCCCGCCGCGCTGCCAGGACCTCGAACGTAGCGCCGCCACCCGGTGCGCCGGACCGGTCGAAGGTCCCGACCTCGGTCCACGTGCCGTCCGGACGTGCCGAACCCGGGGTCGCTCCCCGATCCGGAGGTGGATCGGGGAGCGACCCCGGGTTCGGCGGGGTGGGTCAGCCGCGGGTCAGCCGCAGGTCGGACGGTCGTGCTCCGGCGTCGCGACGGTCTCGCGCTCGTCGGCGGTGTCCGACGGCGCGGCCGTGACCGTCACCTCGCCGTCGGCGTCGCCGCGGACGGCGAACGACTGGTACGCGTTCTTGCCGGGGGCCACGGCCGGGAAGCTCTTCGAGCCCCACGGCGTGGCGACCTCGACGTCGAGGCGCGTGTCGTCGTCGTTCACGACCCGCACCGCGACGTACGGCTTTCCGGCGAGGCACCGGACCTCGGCCGTCGCGGTGACGGCGACCGCCGGCGGCGACGCCGGGTCGGCCGCGCCGGTCGCGAGCACCCGCAGGGCCGTGAGGCCCGGGTCGCCGTCGGCCCACGCCGTGCTCAGCGCGACGTACCGCGCCGTGCGGTCGACGGCGAGCGTGCCGTGCACGTCGCCCGCGCCGAGGGTGCCGACGTCGGTGAACGTCAGGCCGTCGTCGCTCACGGACACGACCGACTCCGGCGCCCCGCCGCGCTCCCACGCGGCGACGACGGTGCCGATCTCGCGCGGCGTGCCCAGGTCGGTGACCATGCGGCCGTCCGGTCCGGGGACCCACGCCGTGGTGACGTCGCCGTCGACGGCGAGCGACGGTGACGTCATGCCCTCGGGCAGCACCGACGCGGGGAACGTGAGGGTGCTCAGCGCGCGGTCCGCGACCGGGAACGGTGTCGCGTCCCGGAACGTGACCCGGGTGCCTGACGCCGTCGCCCCGACCGTGCGCGTCGCGCCCGTCTCGGCGTGGCGCAGCTCGACCGGCGTCCCGTCGCCGTTCACGCGGAACGAGCGGGCGTCGTCGACGGCGACCGTCACGTCCGCCGGGGCCTGCCCGGCGGGCGTGGCGACCGTGGCGCGCGGTGCGAGGACGACCGCGTCGCCCGCGGGGACGGTGACGTCGAGCGTCGAGGCCTCGGCGCCGACCGTCTGCGTGCCCGCGTACACCGGGACGGCGCCGCCGTCGTTCGGGACGGTGAGCGTCGTCGCGACGTCCGCGCCCGTGAGGTTGAACGCCACGACGTAGCCGTCGACGGCGCTCACGAGCACCGCCGGGTCCGCGGCCGTGGGCACGCGGGCCCCGGCCTGGGCGGCGGTCGCCGCGGCGTCGCCGGGGACCATCTCGACGAGCCGGGGGCCGGTCGCGCCGTCCGTGAGCCGGACGACGTGCCGCGTGTCGGAAGCGCGCGACACCGTCACCGGCGCGTCGGAGCCGCGCACGACGAACCCGGCCTCGCCCTCGACGTTGAGCCAGTCGCCGTCGCTGCTGAGCACCTGGTCGCCGGTGTACCGGAACGACGCGGCGTCGTGCCACGACTGGCCGTCGAGCGACGTCTGCACGCGGTACTCCTGCCCTGCGGCGACCTCCCAGCCGAGCTGGACCTGGCTGACCTCGGTGGGGGCGCCGAGGTCGACCTGGATCCAGGAGTCCGGCTTCGTGCGGTCCGCGACCGCGACGGCCCAGCGGGTCGTGGCCGAGCCGTCGGTGACGGCACCGGCCGGGTTCGAGCCGTTGGCGCTCGACGCGGTGGCCGGCTTGCCCGCCGCGACGTCCGTGCCCGCCGGGGAGAACGCGCGCAGGTGGTAGAGCGAGTAGCCGTACGCCGCGTCGCCGCGCACGCCCTGCATGCGGACGTAGCGCGTGGTGACCGGCGCGGGCTCGTCCGCGCCCTCCGGGGTGAGGTCGACGGTGTCGAGGCGTGCGACGTTCACGTCCGCCGGGGCCTTGCCGTAGGCGGTGGCCGTCGTCCAGGTCTCGCCGTCGGTCGACGTCTGGACGAGGTAGCGCGCGCCCGCGCTCGCCTCCCAGGCGAACCGGACGCCGCCGACGGTGGTCTCCTCGCCGAGGTCCACCTGGATCCACGAGTCGGGGCGGGTGCGCTCGCCGACCGCGACGGCCCAGCGGGTCGACGGGTTGCCGTCCGTGACGCGCGCGGCCTGGCGACCGCCCCCGACGTCCTCGCTCGACGCGGTCGCGACCTTGCCGGCCGCGAGGTCGGTCACCGATCCCTCGTCCGCGCCGTAGGCGTGGAACGCGAACATCGAGTAGCCGTACTGCGGGTGGCCCTGCTGCCCGAGGAGCCGCACGTACCGCGCCGTGACGGGCTCGAACGTGAGGTCGTCGACGCGCGCGGCCTTGGCGTCCGCCGGGTCGGCGGGGCGGGTCACCGGGAGCGTCGCGGTGGTCTCGCCCTCCGCGGTCGTGTAGGTGCGCGACCCGTCGAGGCCGGAGTACCCGTTCATGTCGAGGTTGCGGACCGACAGGCTCGCGTCCTCGGTGCCCGCGCCGGTCGACGCGTAGACGGCGGCCCCCGTCGGCAGCGTGACCTGTCCGGCGTAGCCGGTGCCGACGCGGAACACCGACGACGTGCCCTCGAAGCCGTCGCGCGGCTCGGTGTACGTCGTCACGTGCCGCTCGTCGACGGTCGCGCCGGTGCTGGGGTAGAGGAACGGGGTCGAGCCGGAGACGTGGAAGAGCCACGAGTCGTGCGACGGGACCCAGGGGAACTTGACGAAGCCCTTGCGGCTCGACGCCGCGGCCCAGGCGTCCGCGGACTGCTGGACCGTCAGCCCGGGGCCTGCGCCGAAGTCGCGCACCCCGGCGAGGCGCTCGAAGAACTCGTCCTGCGGCGTCGGCTCGACCGGGCCCTCGGCGGACTCGGCGGCCTCCACGTGCAGGAGGTAGGAGATCGCGATCTCCGCGCGCGCCTCGGGCTCGTACTTGGGCTCGCCCGAGAACTTCGCGAGCCGGTAGACCGGGGCGTACGACTGGTAGTCCTCGAGCGCTGCGGCAAGGTTGGCCTCGGCACGCGCGGCGTCGGGGTCGCGCAGCACCTGGCCGAGGAACGCCATGGGGATCGCGTCGCGCCCGTAGAGGTACTCGCGGTCGGCGACCATCGGCATGAACGGCTCGCCCGCGTCGGACATGACGAGCTTGATCGACTCCCACAGCTCCGCCGAGTTCGGCTGGTGCGTGAGGATCTCCGGCAGCGGCTCGTCGTGGAGCAGGAAGTGGATCGCGTTGCGCCCGCCGGACCGCCAGATGTCGGACTGGTAGTGCGGGCCGAACGACCCGTGGTTCTCCACGAGGTACGTGTCGTGGATGGTCTGCATGGTGTTCGTCGAGACGGCCTTGCCCGCGACGACGGCCGGGTTGTTCTGGTCGGCCGTCGGCTGGCCGGCCGCGTTGCGGCCCCAGTCGCCGAGCTGCTCGGCCCAGCGCGTCGCGTCGGGGTCGTCCGGGGCCCAGGCGAGGCCGGGGGCGAGCGCCTGCGTGTAGACGCCGACCTCCTCCTGCGCGGTGTCGCCCTCGTGCTTGCCCGTCGGCCAGTCGGCGGTCCAGGAGCCCGAGAGCGGGTCGTTGCCGAAGTCGAGGTCGGCCGTGTACTTCGACTGGCCCGTCGCGATCGTCGTGAGGTTCGCCTGCGTCGTCGCGTCGAGCTCGTCCCACAGCAGGGTCCCGGCCGCGAGGAAGTACGACTGGAACGTCGAGTCCCAGAACAGCTTTTTGCCCCAGGTGCCCGCCGGGTCGACGAACCGGTTGCTCGCCGCGTAGTGGCGGATCGTGGCGAGCGTGTGCGCGCGGAGGGTGTCCTCGGGGATGCCCGCGAGCTCGGCGTCGTACTCGCCGTGGGTCAGGAGCACGGCGTTGCCCAGCACGACGGCGAAGTTGAAGTCCTTGAGCTGGTACACCCCGGCCGACGAGTCCCAGACGGTCTCGACCCAGCGGGTGTGGCGCAGCAGCGCGCCGTAGTAGTCGGCGGCCGTCGCGTCGGGAGCACCGAACGCGGGCGCGGCGTCGACCCCCGCCGTGGCGGCCACGGGGGAGGAGGCCGACGGCGCTCCCTGGGCGACCGCGGGGGTGAGCAGCAGGGCTCCGGCCGTCGCGAGCGCGACGGCGGCGGTGGCGCGGCGGCGCGCGCGGCGTCCTGGTGGCGGGGCGGGTGGGCGGGTCATGGGGCCTCCGGGCGTCGTCGAGCGGCAACGGTGCTGGTGCTCGGGCGGGTGGTGCGGGTGCGGGCGGGGTGGGGTGGTGCGGGTTCGCGCGGGGAGCGCCGGTCCAGGGTCGGACGACCGGCGCCCCCGCGCGGGTCGGGGGGCGCTGCTCAGGCGGGGCGGGGGGTGCTCACGCGGTGCGTTCCTCTCGTGGTGCGACGTCGCACGTGGTGACGCGAGGCCACCTGACAGCGCTGTCGACAGTGAGTATAGGCGGGGTTCTCCTGGGAGTGAAGGGAGCGCCGCGGACTTCGCCCGGTCGGCCGCCGTGACGGCCGACCGGGCGGTCCGCTCAGCCGCAGTCGACGGCGGGCACGTCGACCGAGACTTCGGCGTCCACGGGCTCGCCGCCCAGCTCGCCGTGCGCGGTGACGACCGCGGTCGTCGCCTCGACGGCCCGCGCCCGCGTCGCGAACGACTGGTAGCCGGACGCACCGGGCACGACGTCGGAGACCGTGCGCTCGCCGAACGCGGTCGTCAGGTCGAGCGTGAGCCCGACCGGGACGTCCTCGCCGTTGAGCGCGCGCAGGGCGACGTACGCCTTGCCGGCCAGGCAGCGCGGCTGTGCCTCGACGCGCACGTCGGCGGCGGAGCCGACGACGCCGCCGGACGACCCGACGACGACCCCGCGGTCGGGCACGAGCCGCACGTGGTCGACGTTCACGTTGCCCGTGTCGCCGCGGTCGTACCGCAGGCCGACGCGCGTCGTGCCCTCGCCGACGGTGACGCGGACCGGCTCCGTGAAGCCCCAGCGCCGCCACCGCTCGGCGTCCTGGCCGAGGTTCGGGAACGGGACCGGACCGGCGGAGACGCCGTCGACCGTGAGCGAGAGCTGGCGGTCGAGCGGGGCGACGACCATGCCGTTGGCGTAGCGGAAGCTCACCTCGTACGTGGTCCCGGGCGCGACGCCCGCGACGTCCACGGCGAAGGCCGCGCCCTCGCGGCTGAGGGTGCGGACGAAGCCCGTGCCCGTGTAGCCGGGGTGCTCGGTCGTGGTGATCGCGCCCCCGCTCAGCGTCCCGGCCTCGGCCTCGAGCACGAGCTCCTCGCGCTGGGCCGCGACGAGACCGCCCAGGGTCTCGACCGCGGGCCCGGCGGGCAGCGCGGCGAGCGCCGCGGACGCCCCGTCGAGGGCCCTGCCCACGGCGGCGTCGTCGTCGCGCGTCGCGGCACGGACCGCGGCGGCCAGCGGTGCGCGGACGGCGGCGGCGTCGCCCGCCGTGAGGTCTCCCGCCGTCTCGGCCGCGTGCAGGTCGGCGAGCACGCGCGGCAGCCCGACCCGCTCGCCGAGCCACGGCGCGACCGCGGCGTCGAGCGTCGCGACCGCGGAGCCCCCGACCTGCTCGGTCGAGCGCGTGAGCAGGACCGTCCGCACGCTCTGCGCGGCGACCTGGGCGGCACGCAGGTCGGCGTCGGCCGCCGCCGCGACGAGCGCACCGACGCGCGTCGAGAGCAGCCCCGCCGTCGCGGGTTCGAGGTCGCCGTCCGCACGAGCGGCGGCCACCAGGGCCTCCAGTGCGGCGCCGTCCGGGTACGGCAGGAGCGCCGCCCGGGCGGGCTCGCCCGACGCGCCGTCCACCCCGGCGACGGCGAGCTCGTTGTGCTCCGCGTAGGAGACGTCGGCCGCGTCGAGCGTGAACGAGAGCTCCCGCGTCTGGCCGCCGCCGACCCGCGCGGTCGTGCCCGCGACGGTCTCGCCGTCGAGGACCAGGTGCGCCTCGGCGACCGTGGTCCCGGCGTTGACGACCTCGGCCGTGACGCGCACGGTGCCGGTGGCCGGGTCGAACGTGGCCTCCGGCGCGCCGGCGAGGTCGAGGCGGGCGCGCTCGTACGGCGCGAGCCCGGCGAGGTCCTCCGCGGTGGCGGGCCGGAGCCGGACCGCCTGCCCGCCCGCCCCGACGAGCGACGCGCCGAGGACGTCGTCCGAGGTCACGAGGGACCGCGTGACCTCGACCGCCGTGGGGTTGCCCTTCCAGCTCGCGTCCTGGGCGTCGGCCCAGACCTCCGCGACGTACGTGACGCCGTCGTCCAGCATGTCCAGCGGGACGTCGAGCGTGCGGTCGACCTCGTCGGTCACGACGCCCACGTACCAGGCGTCGCCGCTGCGGCGGGCGGTCGTCACGTGGTCGCCGATCCGCGCGTCCACGCGCGACTCGTCCCACGTCGCCGGCATCCCGCGCAGGTACTCGAACGCCTCGGGGTGCTTCGCGTAGTTCTCGGGCGTGTCCGCGAGCATCTGGAGCGGGCTGTAGAAGGTCGTGTAGAGCGCGAGCTGGGTGGTGGTGGTCGTCTGCACCCGCGTGTTGAGCTTCGCCGGGTCCCACAGCACGTCGAGCACGCCCGGCGTGTAGTCGGCCGGGCCGCCGATCCAGCGCGTGAACGGCAGGATGGTCGCCTGCTCCGGCGGGTTGCCGTTGGCGCCCATGTAGTTCTGCTGCTCCATGCCCGCGACGCCTTCGCCGGTCATCATGTTCGGCCAGGTCCGGTCCTTGCCCGTGGGCTTGATCGCCTCGTGCGCGTTGACGGAGATGCCGTGCCGCGCCGCCGCCTCGACGACGCGCTGGTAGTGCTTGACGGCCTCCTGGTCGTAGTGGCTGCGGTTGACGCCGCCGAGCTGGAAGCGGGTCGCGTAGCCCGTCTTGATCGCGTGGATCCCCCACTCCTCGTACTGGGAGAAGATCCGCTCGAGGTTCTCGTCGTAGTAGTCGACGTAGCCGCGGGTCTCGTTGTGCGCGACGAACCCGACGCCCTTCTCGGCGCCGTAGCGCAGCACCTCGTCGAGGTCGACGTCGGGCATCGGCGTCGTGAAGTCCTGGTTGGTCCAGGAGCCCCCGGCGTTGGTGTTCCAGCCCTCGGCGAGCACGTACCGCGCCCCCGCGTCCGCCGCGAGGTCGATGTAGTCCTTGATCCGGGCCGTCGTCGCGCCGTGCTTGGCGCCCGCGGTCCACGTCGTGTCGCGGCGCTGGAGCTCCCACCACACGCCGGTGTACGTCCCCGCCTCGATCCAGTCGGTCGTGTCGGCGGTGCCGTCGCCGTCGGAGTCGACGTCGCAGACCGCGCACGGCGGGTTGAGGTTCTGGACCAGGTGCGACTCGGCGAGGTCGCCCGCCGCGCGTCCCACCTGCACCGTGCGCCAGGGCGTCACGACGTCCTTCTCGCGCGCGTCGAGCACCGCCTTGGTGCCGTCCGGGAGCGCGACGAGCTCGCTCACCAGGGTTCCGGGCGTCGCCCCGCGGACGAGCGTCATGCTCGCGTAGTCCGTGAGGTCGGCCTCGTGGACGGCGAGGAACAGGTCGTCGCCGCGGGAGAGCGTGAGGGGCGTCTGCACGTCGGGGACGTCCCCGACGGGTGCCGCCTTGTAGTGCTTCTCGTCCGCGTTCCAGTCCTTGCCCGCGCGGATGAAGTAGGCGGTGAGGTCCGTCGGCAGCGCGAACTCGGTCCGCTCCGCCGTCACGACGAACGGGCCGCCCGCGAGCGCGTCCTGGCGGGGCAGGACGTAGCGGAACCCGACGCCGTCGTCGAAGACCCGGGCCACGACGTCCAGCGCCAGGCCCGAGGAGTGGCGCGCGTGCACGGTCAGCTCGTTCGCGTGGTTGCGCACCGACGAGCTCGTGCCCCACGCGGGGGTCCACGTCTCGTCGATCTCGTCGCGCTCGACGGACTCGACCGTCATCCCGGAGGTGAGGTCGACGTCGGGGGAGCGCAGCACGAGGCCGAGGCCGGAGGCGTCGACGACCGTCGTCGTGCCGTCCCGCACGACGTCGTAGGTGAGGCGCCCGTCGACGACGCCGACCGTGAGGTCGAGGCTGCCGTCGGGCGACGAGACCTCGTGACCGTCGAGCCGGTCGACGGCCGCCGCGGCCCCGGGGGCGGCTGGTGCGCCGGGTGCGGCGAGCGCGGGGGCTGCGGTGCCGATGGGCGCCACGAGCGCGAGCGTGAGGGCGGCGCCGGACAGCAGCCGGCCACGGCGTCGTCGTGCGGTGGGCGGGGGCGGGGTGGGATGGTGCGACATGCGGTACACGGGGCTCCTTGAGACGTCGTCGTCCTGGGGGCCGTCGGCAGCCCGCGGTCGTGCGCGGGTGCCGCGCGGCGCGGCGGTCGCGGGGTGCGCGCCCGTCGTCGTGCGGTGGGTGGGGGATACGACGGAGGGGCGGGCAGGACCTGGTGCTACCAGGTCCCGCCCGCCCCCCGCGAGCTCGGTCCGACCGGAGGTCAGCCCTTGACCGAGCCGGACATGAGACCGCCGATGAAGTACTTGCCGAGGATGATGTACACCAGCAGCGTCGGCAGGGACGCGAAGAGCGCACCGGCCATGGACACGCCGTAGTTCTGCAGCAGCGCGCCGTTCGCGAGGTTGTTCAGCGCGAGCGTGACCGGCCCGTTCTGGCTCGAGGAGAAGAACACCGCGAAGAGGAAGTCGTTCCACGACGAGGTGAACTGCCAGATGAGCACGACCACGAAGCTGGGGATCGAGATCGGCAGGATGATCGACCAGTACGTGCGGAACATCCCGGCGCCGTCGACGCGCGCGGCCTCGATGAGCTCGTGCGGCACCGTCATGTAGTAGTTGCGGAAGATGAGCGTCGTGATCGGGATGCCGTACACGACGTGCAGCAGGATCAGCGACGGCACACCGCTGGGGATGCCCAGGTCCAGCACGAGCTGGTTGAGCGGGATCATCACGGCCTGGTAGGGGATGAACATCCCGAACAGGATGAGCGTGAAGACGAGGTTCGAGCCCTTGAACGACCAGCGTGAGAGCACGAAGCCGTTGAGCGACCCGAGGAAGGCCGCGATGATCGCCGAGGGGATGACCATCTGGAGCGTGCGCACGATCGCGGGGGACAGCGCGGTCCACGCGGTCTGCCAGTTCTCGAGGGTCCACGCCTGGGGCAGCGACCACGCGCGCGCGGGCGACGCGTCGCCGGTGCCCTTGAAGCTCGTCACGAGGAGCACGTAGACGGGGATGAGCACGATGATCACGAAGAAGATCAGCGCGGCGTACTTCAGGGTGCGGCCGACGGAGAAGCGCTCGCGCGGTACCCGGCGCTCCGTCTGCCGCGGCGTGCCGACGACGTCGGGAGTGGGGACGGCCGGCGTCGAGGTGGTCGTCATCGCTTCTCCTGACGGTTGGTGCGGACCAGGTAGGGCACGATGACGACGGCCACGATGATCAGCAGGATCGAGCCGACCGCGGCGGCGTTCGCGTAGTCGAAGCTCGACTTGAACACGTACATGTCGACGGCGGGCACCTTGGTCTGGTAGTTCGCCGGCTTCGAGATCGACATGATGAGGTCGAACGACTTCAGCGACATGTGGCCGATGATGATGAGCGCCGAGAGCGCGACCGGCGACAGCTGCGGGAAGAGCACGTGCCGGTAGAGCTTCCACTCGCTGGCGCCGTCCATGCGGGCGGCCTCGCGCAGCTCGTCGGGGATGCCGCGGAACCCGGCGAGGAACAGCGCCATGACGTAGCCGGAGAGCTGCCAGATCGCGGGGATCGCGATGGCGGTGATGCCCCAGGTGACGTTGTTCCACCAGTTGTTCTGCAGGAAGTCGAGCCCGACGATCTGGAACAGCCGGTTGAGGCCGCTCGCCTGCGCGTCCTGGTTCGAGTTGAGGAGCCAGCGCCACACGACGCCCGAGGCGACGAACGACACGGCGAAGGGGAACAGGTAGACCGAGCGGAACAGGCCCTCGCCCTTGACGGGCTTGTCCATCATCCACGCCCAGAGGAAGCCCATGAGCATGGTCCCGGCGAGGAACACCACGGTGTAGAGGACGAGGTTCTTCAGCGAGTGCTGGAACGCCTCGCTGCCGAGCAGGTCGACGTAGTTCTCGAACCAGACCACCACGGACGGCTTCTGCCCCGTGGCCTGCGCGGCGGTGTGGTTGTCCGTGATCGACGTCTGGAAGTTCGCGCCGATGAGGCCGTAGACGAACACGCCGACGAGGATCAGCGAGGGGGTGAGCATCAGCAGCGCTGGGCCGGCTCGTCGCAGTGACTTGAGCATGGTGGGTCTTCCCGGTCGTGGGTGTGGGACGCGGCGCGCGAGGGCGAGCGGCGTCCCGGGGACGCGTTCCGGTCGCGCGGGTCCGCCGCGCGCCGTCGGGAGGGTTCCCGACGACGCGCGGCGGCTCCGGTGGAGCGGTGTCAGCCCTGTGCGGCGGCAGCGAGCTCGGACTGGTAGGTCGCGAGGTCGGACCCACCGGACGTGAACTTGCTCGTCGCGTCGGAGATCGCGTTCAGCGTCGCGACCGGGGCGGCGGCGCCGTGCGCGAGCGACGACACGATCGTGTCGTTGCCGAACGACTCGATCGCCGTCTGCTGGTACTCCGAGAACTCCGACGGGTCGGCGTCGGTGCGGGCCGGGATGGAGCCCTTGGCCTTGTTGAACGCGACCTGGCCCTCGAGCGAGCCGACGGTCTCGAGCCACGCCTTGGCGCCGTCGGGGTGCGGCGCGCCCACCGGGAGGGTGAACGAGTCTGCGAGGAAGTCGAACACGCCGTCCGTGCCCGGGACGGGGAACGCGGTGAAGTCGGTGCCGAGCGTCTTGCCCTGCTCCTCGAACGCCGCGACGGCCCAGTCGCCCATGACGTTGAACGCGGCGTTGCCGTCGATCACCATCTGGGTCGCCTCGGGCCAGTCGAGCCCGTCACGGTCCGTGTTGGTGTAGCTCATGAGCTTCTCGAAGTCCTCGAGGGCGGCCGTGACGTCGGCGCCCTCCCAGTCGGTCGAGCCGTCCCACAGGCCGTTGTAGCCCTCGGCGCCGAGGTCCGCGAGGAGCACGGTCTCGAGCAGGTTGACCTGGGTCCACGTGGTCGCGACCGACAGCGGCGTGACGCCCGCGGCCTTGAGCTTGTCGAGGTCCGCCATCCAGGCGTCGAGGTCCGCGTAGGTCGCGGCCGGGTCGACGCCGTTGGCCTCGAGGACCGTCGGGTTGGCCCACACGACGTTCGCGCGGTGGATGTTCGACGGGATCGAGTAGATCGCGCCGTCGTCGGACTTGAGGCGGTCGACGAGGTCGGCCGGGAAGACGTCGTTGAGGCCGAACTCGTCGTACAGCGACGAGACGTCCTCGATCTGCGCGGCGTCGATGTAGTCCTGCAGCTCGGCACCGGCGTGCGCCTGGAACGTGTCCGGCGGGTCCTGCGCCTGGAGGCGGGACTGGAGGAGGTCCTTCGCGGCCGAGCCGGCGCCGCCGGCGACCGCGCCGTTGATGAACTCCACGTCGGGGTGCTGCTCGTTGAACACGCCGACCAGCGCGTCGAGACCCGCCTTCTCGGAACCTGCGGCCCACCAGGTGAAGACCTCGACCTCGTCGCCGCCCCCCGAAGCGCCTCCGTCGCCGGTACCCCCGTCACCGGAACCACCGCCGCTGCACGCGGCGAGTGCGAGACCCACGAGGGCGGCCGTCGCCACCGTCGCGCTCGTCCTGCGATCGATTCGCATCGTGATTTCCCTACGCCTTCTTCGGTCGTGGGGGACCGTCGAGACGACCACGTCTCGTCGGCCGGGCGCACCGGCGCGCCCTCGAACCCGCTGCCCATACAACGACCCGCTGCCGCTTGATGTCAAGAAATGAACGCAAGCGTCGCTGAATCGTGATCTTCGCGTCACGTCCTGCACGCAACCAGCGGTTCTGTCGAGTCTGACGTAGGGTGACAGCGCTGTCCAGTTCGTTCAGAAGATCGGCTCAGTGTCCACGACCCGGCCTGTCCCACCTGGACGGGGGTGCCCCGGCGGTATCCTGACCTGCGTGCGCGCTGACCGGGTGACCCCGGGCTCGCAGACTTCACTGCGTGAGGCCAACCGAGCTCGGATCGTGAGCGCCGTCCAGCAGCGTGGCTCCCTCACGCAGATCGAGCTGGCCGGCGTCACCGGGCTGTCCCCGGCCACCGTCTCCAACATCGTCAAGGAGCTCACCGGTGCGGGGGTGCTGCACACCTCGCCGTCCACGCGCAGCGGCCGCCGCGCTCTCCAGGTCACGCTCGCGCGCAACCTCGGGCTCGTCGCCGGCGTCCACTTCGGCACCCGGTCCATGCGCGTCGCGCTCGCCGACGCGTCCATGCGCGTCCTCGCGGACCAGCGCATGCCCCTGGCCCCCGACCACCGCGCGGACACCGGGCTGCAGCGCGCCGCCCTGCTCGTCGAGGAGATGGTCGCGTCCGTCGACGCCGCCCCCGACGAGCTCCTCGCCGTCGGCGTCGGCGTGCCCGCGCCCGTGGACGTGCGCGCGGGGCGCATCGCGACGGTCGGCATGATGCGCGGCTGGGACGGCGTCGTGGTGCCCGAGGTCCTGGAGGCCGAGCTCGGCGCGCCCGTGACCGTGGACAACGACGCCAACCTCGGCGCGCTCGCCGAGACCCGGTTCGGGGCCGCCGTCGGGCACGACGCCGTCGCGTACCTCCGGGTCTCCCACGGCGTGGGCGGCGGGCTGGTCCTCGGGGGGCGGGTCGTGCACGGGCGCGCGGGCGTCGCGGGCGAGATCGGGCACGTCACCATCGACGAGAACGGCCCGGTGTGCCGGTGCGGCAACCGCGGCTGCCTCGAGATGTACGTCGGCGCCGGCGTCCTGCTGTCCATGCTCTCCGAGAGCCGCGGCCCCCTCACCCTGCGCGACGTCATCGCGCGCGCCCAGGAGGGCGACCCCGGGTGCCGGCGCGTCCTGTTCGACGCCGGCCAGCACCTCGGCGTCGCGGCCGCCAACCTGTGCAACCTCGTCGACCCCGAGATCGTGGTCGTCGGGGGGCAGCTCGCCGAGGCGGGGGAGGCCCTGCTCGGTCCGCTGCGCACGGCGCTCGAGCAGCGGACCGTGCCGAGCACCGCGGGCCCCGTCGAGGTGGTCGCGTCCGAGCTCGGGTCCGCCGCCGAGGTGCGCGGGGCGCTCGCCGTCGCGCTCGACCTCGCGCGCGTCAGCGGCGCCCTGGGGGTGAGCGCATGACCGGGGCGAGCGCCGCACGCACGGGGACGGCCCGCCGTCGGGCCCGCACGGCCGTGACGGGCGCCCTCGCCGCCGTCGTCGTCGCGCTGCTCGTGCTCGCCGGCTGCGCCGCGCCCGAGGCGCCCTCCGGGCCGTCGGAGGGGACCATAGGGCTCCTGCTGCCCGAGGCGAAGACCGCGCGCTACGAGACCACCGACCGCCCGACCTTCGTGGGCGTCGTCGAGCGCCGCTGCCCCACGTGCGAGGTCCTGTACGCCAACGCCGCCCAGGACGCCGCGAACCAGCAGCAGCAGGCCGAGTCCATGCTCGCGCGCGGGGCCGACGTGCTCGTCCTCGACGCGGTCGACGCGGTCGCCGCGGTGAGCATCGTCGCCCAGGCGCAGCGGCTCGGGGTGCCGGTCATCGCCTACGATCGCTTCGTCGAGGGCGCGAACTACTACGTCTCGTTCGACAACGAGCTCATCGGGTACCTCATGGGGGAGGCGCTCGTGGGCGCGGTCCTCGACCGCGCCGAGCAGGACCCGCCGGGGCAGGGCCGGCGGCCGGGCGTCCTGCTCGTCCAGGGCTCGCCGACCGACCCGAACGCCGCGGAGCTCGCCGCCGGCGCCCACCGCGCGCTCGAGGGAGAGGACATCGACGTGCTCGCCGAGTACGACACCCCCGACTGGAGCCCCGACAAGGCGACCGAGTGGGTCGAGGGGCAGCTCACGCAGTACAGCGGCCGCGTCGACGGCGTGTTCGCGGCGAGCGACGGCATCGCGGGCGGCGCGATCGCGGCGATGAAGGCCGCCGGCCTCGACCCCGTCCCACCCACCACGGGTCAGGACGGCGAGCTCGCGGCGGTCCAGCGCATCGTCTCCGGCGACCAGTACATGACCGTCTACAAGGCGACCGCCCAGCAGGCCCGCACCGCCGCTGAGCTCGCCGTCCGCGTGCTGCGCGGCGAGGACCCGCGCGCGACCGCGAGCATCGACGGCGTCCCGAGCCTCCTCCTCGCGCCGCGCGCCGTCGGGATCGACGACGTGCAGCGCGTCATCGTCGACGGCGGCGTCTACACCGTCGACGAGATCTGCACCCCGTACTACGTCGACGCGTGCGTCGAGGCGGGGCTCCTGGAGGTCGCCCCGTGAGCGCACCCGTCCTGTCCCTGCGCGGCGTCTCCAAGAACTTCGGCGGCGTCCGTGCGCTCGTCGACGTGGACGTCGACGTGCACGAGCACGAGGTGCTCGCCGTCGTCGGCGACAACGGCGCCGGCAAGTCGACCCTCGCCGGCGTCGTCGCGGGCGCGTTCCGGCCCGACGCGGGCGAGGTCCTGCTCGACGGCGCGCCCGTCGTCCTCGACTCGCCCGCGGCGGCGCGCGCGCACGGCATCGCGGCGGTGTTCCAGCAGCTCGCCCTCGTCGACGACCTCGACGTCGTCGAGAACGTGTTCCTCGGGCAGGAGGCGCTGCGCGGCCCGTTCCTCGACGAGATCGCCATGGAGCGCGAGGCCTGGGGCCTGCTCGACCAGCTCGCCGCGACCGTCCCGTCCGTGCGCCAGCCCGTGCGCACCCTGTCCGGCGGGCAGCGGCAGGTCGTCGCCGTGGCACGGGCGCTCCTGGGCGCGCCGCGCGTGCTCGTGCTCGACGAGCCGACGGCGGCCCTCGGCGTCCGGCAGACGGCCGAGGTGCTCAACCTCATCGAGAAGCTGCGCGAGCGCGGCCACGCCGTCGTGCTCATCAGCCACCAGGCGGGCGACCTGCAGGCCGTCGCGGACCGCATCCTCGTGCTGCGGCTCGGGCGCGTGCACGGCGAGTTCGCGGGCGACACGTCCTACGAGGACCTGCTCGCCGCGATGACCGGCGCGGTCCGGCCCGCGCGGCCCGGCGGCGCGGCCCGGCCGGCGACCGACCCGGGGCGCGAGCGGCGCTCCGGCGGCACCGGGGCGGTGCACCGATGAGCGTCCCCGGCCGCACCTCCGGCGCGGCGCTCGACCGCACGTCGACCGGCGCGCTGTCCGGCAGCGTCGTCCGGCAGCTGCGCGGCGCCCACCTGGGCATGCTCCCGATCGTCGGCGCGCTGCTGCTCATCTGGGTCGTGCTCGGCGCGATCAACCCGGCGTTCCTCTCGGCGGAGAACCTGGTCAACCTCACGCTCCAGAGCGCGCCCACGGGGATCATCGCGCTCGGGGTCGTCCTCGTGCTGCTCGTCGGCCAGATCGACCTGTCCGTCGGTTCCGTGAGCGGTCTCGCCGCCGCGGTGCTCGCGGTCGGGACGGTCAACCTCGACTGGCCCGTCGGCCTCGCGATCCTCGCGGCGCTCGCGGTCGGCGTCGTGGTCGGCCTGGGGTACGGGCTGCTGTCCACGCGCCTCGGGCTCGCGTCGTTCGTCTTCACCCTGGCCGGGCTGCTCATCCTCGCAGGCGTGCAGCTCCGGGTGCTCGGCCCCTCGGGCTCGATCAACATCCCGTTCGAGTCCTGGCTCGTGCGCACCGTGCAGCAGGGCTTCCTCGCGCCGGCCGCCGCCTGGTCCCTCGTCGTCGTGGTGGTGGCCGGGTACGCCGCGCTGCGCGTCGTCGACCACCTGCGCCGCGTGCGCGCGGAGCTGCCGAGCCCCGGGCTCGGCCGGATCGCGGTCCGCACCGCCGTCCTCGCCGCGGTCCTCGTCGGCACGGTCGCCTACCTGGGGACCGCGCGCGGGATCGGCTACACGGTCGTGCTGTTCGTCGCGCTCGTCGTGGTGGTGGACGTCCTGCTGCGCCGCACGCGCTGGGGCCGGTCGGTGCGCGCCGTCGGCGGGAACCGGCGCTCCGCGCTCCTCGCGGGCGTCGCGGTGCGGCGGACCGTCGTCTCGTGCTTCGTCGCCTGCTCCACGTTCGCCGCGCTGGGCGGCATCCTCGCGGCCGGGCGCCTCGCCGCCGCGAACCAGGGCACCGGCGCCGCCGACACCTACCTCACGGCGATCGCCGCGGCGGTCATCGGCGGGACGAGCCTGTTCGGCGGGCGCGGGAGCGCGTGGTCCGCGCTGCTCGGCGTGCTGGTCATCCAGTCGATCGCCAACGGGCTCACGCTGCTCAACCTCGACACGGCGACGCGGTACATCGTGACCGGAGCGGTGCTCCTGCTCGCTATCGTCGTCGACATGCTCATCCGCGGTCGACGGGAGGTCTGATGATGGTGATGCAGGGGGAGAGCACGGGCACGCTCCCGCCGGGCGGGAGCGCGGCCACGGCGCCGGGTGCCGGGACGGTCCCGCCGACGGAGGCGGCGGCGCGCCCGCACGCAGGGCGCGGAGGCCGACGGCCGACCCTCGCGGCCGTCGCGGAGGTCGCGGGCGTCAGCCTCAAGACGGCGTCGCGCGTCCTCAACGACGAGCCCAACGTGGCGCCGCAGACGCGGGCCAAGGTGCAGGAGGCCGCGCAGCGGCTCGGCTTCCGCCGCAACGCGGTGGCGGCCGACCTGGCGCGCGGCGGGTCCTCGCGGCTCGTGGGCTTCGTCACCGGCGACCTCGCGAACCCGTTCTACTCCGCGCTCGCGAGCGGGATCGAGCGCGAGCTGCGCCACCACGGGCTCCAGCTCATCACGACGAGCTCCGACGAGGAGCCGGAGCGCGAGCGCTCGCTCACGGAGGCGCTCGTCGAGCGCCGCGTCGGCGCGCTCGTCGTGACGCCCACGTCGACGGACCACTCGTCGCTGCGCCGCGAGCTCGACGACGGCCTGCCCGTCGTCTTCATCGACCGGCCCGCGCAGGGCGTCGAGGCGGACACGGTCGTCATCGACAACCGCGGCGGGGTGCGCGACGCCGTCACGCACCTGCTCGCGCACGGGCACCGGCGGATCGCGCTCGTCGGGGACGTCTCCCGTCTGTGGACGTTCCAGGAGCGTCGCGACGAGTTCGTCGCGACGCTGCGCGGCGCGGGCGTCGAGGACCCGTCGCGCTACGTGCGCGACGGCGCTCACGACGCCGACCTCGCGCGTGCGTTCGTCGCGGAGCTCCTCGCCCTGCCGGAGCCCCCGACGGCGTTCGTCACGGCGAACAACAAGATCACGGTCGGCGCGCTCCACGCGCTGCGGGACCGCGTGTCCGCGGGCGGCGCGGCGGACGTCGCCCTCGTGGGCTTCGACGACTTCGAGCTCGCGGACCTTCTCGACGTGACCGTGGTGGGGTACGACGTCGTCGAGATGGGGCGGCAGGCCGCCTCGCTCGCGGTGTCGCGGGCGGAGAACCCGGAGCTCGCCCCGCGCCTCGTCGTGGTGCCCACGCGGCTCGTCGTGCGCGGCACGGGAGAGGTCCCGGGCCCGGGCGCCTAGGTTTCCCGGGCCCGCACCACGGGACTGAGCCGCGAGTCGGGTGCCCGGTGGCCGACGCGGGGCCGCGCGCCGATCAGGAGACGAGCGCGCCGCGGCCCCGCGCCCGCCCGCTCAGGTCTGGTCTGACCTGCGGGCGACCTGTCGGCTCTACCCGGGCTCGCACGCGATGGTGGACTGCTCGGCGGTGGCCGTCGTCGTGCAGGACCAGGTGCCGACGGCCACCTCCACCGTGAACGACGCGTCGGTGCCCTCGGCGGATGCCGAGAGCTCCTGGCTGACGGCACCGTCGGCGCCGACGTGCTCGACCGCCGAGACCAGGACCGTTCCGGCTCGGTCGAGAACGGTCGTCGACGCCTGGGTTCCTGGTGTGATGTCGGCCGAGGAGACGGCGATGTCCAGGACGCTGTGCTGCTTCCCGGCCTCGTCCGGTGCGCTGACGGTTCTGGTGACCGTCACGTGAGGTGGAGCCTCCCTGTTGACGGAGACCGCGATCAGTACGGAGACGGTCGCGCACAGGACGGCGGCGACGACGAGGATGCCGGCCCAGCGCAGCGCGACGCCGCGCAGGACGACTCGACGGCGGTACCACGCCTTGGTCTCGAGACGGTTGGCGGTGTTGAGAGTCGCCGAGGTCAGGACTTGGCACAGCAACGCGATGACGACGGCGATCGCGGAGGCGACGACTGCGGCGACCGCGAAGCTCTTCGCGGCCCAGTCGTGCAGCACGGTGACGGTCGCGACCAGCCCGGCAGCACCCAGGACGGTCCCCACGAGCGCGATCTGCCCCACGACCCGGGTCGCTGCGGCCTCTACCCGCTCGAGCGACTTGGCCGGTGCCAGCTCGTCCCCCAGCGCGTCCCAGGCGAGATCGTCTCGGCTGGGGGCCTCGCCCCAATGGGGTTCTGGTGGCGTCGTCACTGTCGGTCCGGCGGCGCCCGGTCGTACAGGACGTCGTCCCAGTCGCTCTTGAGGAAGGTGTAGACCCCTCTCGCGACCACGTCGTGCGGCGCGTCGGGCTGGCTGTCGACCTTTCCCGGGCAGCGGACGGTGATCTCGAACTGCCGCTTCGTCACGTCGGTGCCGGGCAGCACCGGGGGCACGGCCGAGCGGACCTTCAACGTGCTCTTGACCGCAGCCGTGATCACCTCGGTGTTCTTGCCCTGCCGGTGCGTGCCGCAGCCGTATCGGCTTGGTTCCAGGTCCATGTCACACCCCTGCCGTCGTTCCTCAGCGAACCGGGCAGCTTCAGGATCCCGCTCCTGACCTCGCGTGGCAGCAGGGGCAGCGGGTGAAAACCGGTGACCGCTGTCCGAACGGACGCACGTCGGTCCGGCCAGGTCGTGGGTGGACGGACCTGTCGCCCGGGGTCTGGACCGAGCGTCCGCGTCTCGGCGACGCGCTCCCCAGGCTCGTCTCGCTCCCGAGGCTTCGCGCGCGTTGACAAAGCCGTCGCTCCCACATATGTTCGGGCTGCCCCTGACAACGCTTCCCCCCTGCGCGTTGTCAGGGGCACCCCTGCAGCCTGACAGCGCTGTCAGTTGATCGAAGGAGATCGAGAGCATGACCAGACCCCTCCCGCCCGGACGCGCGGCCGCCGCGCGCTCCGGGAGCGGCCGCGCGAGGCCCCTCGGCCTCGCGCTCGCCGCGGCCCTCACCGTCCCTCTCGCAGTGCCTCTCGCTTCCCCGGCGGGGGCCCTCACAGCGGCTCCCGCCGCCGCCGCGGAGCCCGGGGACTTCTCGTCGTCCTTCGAGTCGGGAGACCCGGCCGCGCTCGCCACCACGGTGGCCGAGCGCGACGGCGCGCCCTGGCAGTCGAACGTCGGGTCGTTCACGAGCGGCCTCCCCGGCAGCGTGCTCGGGAAGCTCAAGGCCGTCACGGCGAGCGCCCAGAACCTGCCGAACGAGGGCGCCGCGAACCTCGCGGACGGCAGCTCCGGCACCAAGTGGCTCGCGTTCGCCTCGACCGGCTGGGTCCGGTACGAGTTCACGGAGCCGGTCTCGTTCGTCGCCTACTCGATGACGTCGGGCGACGACGCCGCGGGACGCGACCCGAAGACCTGGACGATCGAGGGCTCGAACGACGGCTCCACGTGGACCCCGCTCGACCAGCGCACCGACGAGGACTTCCCGAACCGGCAGCAGACCCGCAGCTTCGAGCTCGACGAGCCCACCGAGGCGTACACGTACCTGCGCCTCAACGTGACCGCGAACTCGGGCGACTCCATCGTCCAGCTCGCCGGCTGGGACCTCTCGGGCGACCTGAGCGCCGGCCCCTCCGCCGCGCCCATGAACACCAAGGTCGGCACGGGCCCGCGCGTGAACTTCACCAACAAGGCGGGCGTCGGGTTCTCCGGCCTGCACTCGCTCCGGTACGACGGCTCGCACCTCGCCGACGGCGAGACCTACGCGACCAACGTGCTCTACGACGACGTGGACGTCGTCGTGGGCGAGGACACGCGCCTGAGCTACACGATCTTCCCTGAGCTGCTCGACGACCTGCAGTACCCGTCGACGTACGCGTCGGTGGACGTGCTGTTCACCGACGGCACCTACCTGTCCGACCTCGGCGCGCGCGACGCGCACGAGACCGTCGCGACGGCCCAGGCGCAGGGCGAGGGCAAGATCCTCTACGCCGACCAGTGGAACTCCGTGCGGATCGACCTCGGCGACGTCGCCGCGGGCAAGACCGTCGACCAGGTGCTGCTCGGCTACGACAACCCGGGCGGCCACGCCGGCACCAGGTTCGCGGGCTGGCTCGACGACGTCGCGATCACGGCGAGCCCGGCGACCATCGACGGCTCGAGCCTCGCCAACTACGTCGACACCCGTCGCGGCACGCTCGCGTCGGGCAGCTTCTCGCGCGGGAACAACATCCCGGCGACGGCGACGCCGAACGGCTTCAACTTCTGGGTGCCCTACACCAACGCCTCCTCGCAGAGCTGGCTGTACGAGTACCACAAGGCCAACAACGCCAACAACAAGCCCGTGCTCCAGGGCTTCGGCGTCTCGCACGAGCCGAGCCCCTGGATGGGCGACCGCAACCAGCTCACGTTCCTCCCGTCGACGGCGTCGGGGACGCCCGACGCCACGCTCTCGACGCGCGGCCTCGAGTTCGACCACGCCGACGAGCTGGCACGCCCGGACTACTACGGGGTCACGTTCACCAACGGGTCCGCGATCGAGGCGACGCCCACCGACCACGGTGCGGTGCTGCGGTTCTCCTACCCGGGGAACACCGGGCACGTGCTCGTGGACAAGGTGGACGGCTCGTCCAAGCTCACGTACGACCAGGCCACGGGGACGATCTCCGGCTGGGTCGAGAACGGCTCGGGCCTGTCCGTGGGCCGTACGCGCATGTTCGTCTCCGGCACCTTCGACCGTAGTCCGACGGCGGTCGGGACGGCGGCGGGCAACCGCGCGGACGCGCGCTTCGCGACCTTCGACACGTCGTCCGACAAGACGGTCGAGCTGCGCGTCGCGACGTCGTTCATCAGCCTCGACCAGGCGCGCAAGAACCTCGACCTGGAGGTGACGGGCAAGACCTTCACCGAGGTCAAGGCCGCCGCCGCGCAGGCGTGGAACGACCGTCTGGGCGTCATCGAGGTCGAGGGGGCGAGCGAGGACCAGCTCGTCACGCTGTACTCGAACCTCTACCGCCTCAACCTGTACCCGAACTCGCAGTTCGAGAACACGGGCACGGCGGAGGTGCCGGCGTACCAGTACGCGAGCCCGGTCTCCGCGACGACGGGCTCGGCGACGGACACGCAGACGAACGCGAAGGTCGTCGACGGCAAGATCTACGTCAACAACGGGTTCTGGGACACGTACCGCACGGCCTGGCCGGCGTACTCGCTCCTCTACCCGGAGCTCGCGGGCGAGCTCATCGACGGGTTCGTCCAGCAGTACCGCGACGGCGGCTGGATCGCGCGCTGGTCCTCGCCGGGCTACGCCGACCTCATGACGGGCACGAGCTCCGACGTCGCGTTCGCGGACGCGTACCTCAAGGGCTCGCTCCCGACGGACTCGGCGCTCGAGGCGTACGACGCCGCGCTGCGCAACGCGTCCGTCGCGCCGCCGAACAACGCCGTGGGCCGCAAGGGCCTGCAGACGTCGCCGTTCCTCGGGTTCACCCCGGAGTCCACGCACGAGTCCGTGTCGTGGGGCCTGGAGGGCCTGGTCAACGACTTCGGCATCGGCAACATGGCCGCCGCCCTCGCGGAGGACCCGGCCACGCCGGACGAGCGCCGCGAGGCGCTGCGCGAGGAGTCCTCGTACTTCCTCGAGCGCGCCACGCACTACGTCGAGCTGTTCGACCCCGAGGTCGACTTCTTCGTGCCGCGGCACGCGGACGGCACGTGGGCCGTCGACCCGGAGACCTACAACCCGGAGGCGTGGGGCGGCGGGTACACCGAGACGAGCGGCTGGAACTTCGCGTTCCACGCGCCGCAGGACCCGCAGGGTCTCGCCAACCTCTACGGCGGCCAGCAGGGCCTGGAGGACAAGCTCGACCTGTTCTTCTCCACGCCAGAGAAGGGCGCCGGCAACGGCGGCATCCACGAGCAGCGCGAGGCGCGCGACGTGCGCATGGGCATGTGGGGCATGAGCAACCAGGTGTCGCACCACATCCCGTGGCTGTACGACGCCGCGGGCGCGCCCTCGAAGACCCAGGAGAAGGTCCGTGAGGTCACCCGCCGCCTGTTCGTGGGCAGCGAGATCGGCCAGGGCTACCCGGGCGACGAGGACAACGGCGAGATGTCGTCGTGGTGGATCTTCGCCTCGCTCGGCTTCTACCCGCTCCAGGTCGGCTCCGCCGAGTACGCGGTCGGCTCGCCGCTGTTCGACAAGGCGACCGTGCACCTGCCGGACGGCGACCTCGTGGTCAACGCCGAGAACAACTCGGTGGACAACGTCTACGTGCAGTCGCTCGCGGTGGACGGCGAGGCCCGCACCTCGACGTCGCTCTCGCAGGCCGACCTCTCCGGCGGCGCGACGCTGGACTTCGTCATGGGTCCGGAGCCGTCCGACTGGGGCACCGGCGAGGACGACGCCCCGCCGTCGCTCACCGAGGGCGACGAGCCCCCGGCGCCGGTCCAGGACGCGACGACGTCGGGCCTCGGCACGACGACCGTCGCGGACGGCGACGCGGCGACGAGCGCCGCGGCGCTGACGGACAACACGTCCGGCACGCGCACGACGTTCGCCACCACGACCCCGGCCATCACCTGGGCGGGCAACGGCATCCGGCCGACGGTGGAGTCGTACACGCTGACCTCCGGGGCGAGCGGGACGGCGTCGCCGTCCGCGTGGACCCTCGAGGGCTCGGACGACGGCGAGACCTGGACGACGCTCGACGAGCGGTCCGGCGAGCAGTTCCGCTGGGCGCTGCAGACGCGGCCGTTCACGGTCGCGGAGCCGACGGCGTTCGCGCAGTACCGCGTGAGCGTCACCGCAACCTCCGGATCGGGCGCGCTGTCGCTCGCCGAGGTCGAGCTCCTGGCGGACCCGAAGGCCTCCGGGGCCGAGGAGCTGACGCTCTCGGCCGCGCCCGACCGCGACACGGTCACCGGGCGCGAGGTCTCGGGCTCGTTCGCGACCCTCACCGGGGTCGAGGGCGACGCGTCGGCGCTCGACGTGCAGGTCGCGTTCGGCGACGGCTCCGAGCCCGTCGCGGGCTCGCTCCAGGCGGGTGCGTTCGGCGGGTACGCGGTGAACGCCGCGCACTCGTGGACCGCCCCGGGCGTCTACCCGGTGACCGTCACGGTCTCGGGCGAGGGGATCGAGCCCGTCTCGACCACCTCGTACGTCTCCGTCTCGCTCCTGCGCGAGGGCTCGCTGCTCGCGGCGTACGACAACGTCTGCATCGGCGACCTCGGCACGACCGTCGGCTCGTGCGACGGCCAGGGCGTGTTCTTCGACCGGGCCCAGCTCGCGGCGAAGGGCTTCGTCCAGGGCGAGCGCGGCACGGTGCCCGGCACCGACCTCGCGTTCGACGTCCCGGCGATCCCCGCCGGCCAGCCGGACAACGCGACGGGCGACGGCCAGACCATCGAGCTCGAGGTCCCCGCGGACGCCGAGCAGCTCTCGGTGATCGGCACGGGCACGGAGAAGAACCAGCAGGCCCAGGGCGTGCTGACCTTCGACGACGGCTCGTCGCAGCCCATCGACCTGAGCTTCGGCGACTGGTCGGGTGCGGCGCGCAACCCGGTGTTCGGCAACATCCCCGTCGCGGTCACGGACAACCGCCTGCGCGGCGGCAGCCCGCAGACCGGCACGCCCGCCGCGTTCTTCGCGACGGCGCCGATCACGCTCCCCGAGGGCAAGCGGGCCGTGAGCCTCACGCTCCCGGACCAGCCGGGCGAGCTCTCGCGCGACGGCCGCATCCACGTGGTCGCGGTCGCGCACGACGGCACGTTCGCCGAGCACCCCGCGCTCGAGGTGACGGCCGCGGACGGCGTGACCCTCGCCGTCGGGCAGTCCGCGGACACGGTGCTCGCCCAGGTGACCGGCGGCCGCGAGGGCGCCGAGCTCCGTGCGGCGGTCACGTGGGGCGACGGGTCCGACGTCGCGGCGGGCACGGTGACGGACGGGTCCGTCTCCGGGTCGCACGCCTACGCGGCGGCCGGGACGTACACCGCGTACGTCGTGGTCGACGACGGCTGGACCAGCAAGGTGGTCGAGGTCCCCGTGACCGTGACCGAGGGCCAGCCGACGCTCGCGATCGACGTCACGGTGAGCGCGCGCTGCCTCGCCGGCAAGGCGTACGTCGCGGTCCGCGCCGAGAACGGTGAGGACGCGCCCGTCGCGATCCGCCTCGTCACGCCGTTCGGCACCAAGGAGTTCGCGGCCGTCGCGCCGGGGGCCAACGCCTACCAGTCGTTCGCGACGCGGGCGGCGTCGGTCGAGGCCGGCACGGTCACCGTCGAGGCGACCCGAGGAGACCAGGGGGTGACGGCGTCGATCACGGCGGACTACGCGGCCGTGACCTGCGGCTGAACCCCTGAGCCCACCCCGCGCCCCGGTCTCCGGGGCGCGGGGTGAGCATGCACCACCGGCGGTGCCCCGGGATGATCGTCCCGGGGCACCGCGCCGTACCGGCACCGCGCCCGGTGCGGCACCACGTTCCCAGCACGAGAAGGACCGAGACATGACCGAGCACCCGTCCGAGCAGCCCTCGCCTGCAGCCGCCCCCCGGGTCGACCCCACGGCCGACCTCACGGCGTGGCGGCGCGACCAGCTCGCCGACCTCCTGTACTTCGGCGCGGCCTCGCTGCGGTCGGACGGCGCCGCGCAGTGGCTCGACGACGACGACGTCCCCGACCTCGCGCGGCCGGTGCACACGTGGATCACGTCGCGCATGGCGCACGTCTACGCCTTCTCGTCCTTGCTGGGCGTCCCGGGCGCGGGCGAGCTCGCGGACAAGGCGCTGCAGGGCCTGCGGGGCGTGCTCGTCGACGCCGAGTACGGCGGCTGGGTGTCCTCGCGCGGTCCGGGCCCCCGCCCTGGTGACTTCGCCGCGACGGAGGAGGGGGCGGTCGACGGCACCAAGAGCGCGTACGCGCACGCGTTCGTGGTGCTCGCCGCGGCGTCGGGGACGATCGCGGGCCGCGAGGGCGCACGCGAGCTGCTCGACGCGGCGCTCGCCGTGCTCGACGAGAGGTTCTGGGAGCCCGGCCCGCGCATGCACGCGGACGAGTGGACGCGCGACTGGACCACGCTCGACGAGTACCGCGGCGTCAACGCGAACATGCACGCGGTCGAGGCGCTGCTCGCGGCCCACGACGCGACCGGCGACGCCGAGTGGCTCGGCCGCGCCGCGTCGATCGCGGACCGCGTGGTCGGGTGGGCGCGCGAGAACGAGTGGCGCATCCCCGAGCACTTCGACGCGGACTGGAACCCGCTGCCGGACTACAACGCCGACCGCCCGCGCGACCCGTTCAAGCCGTACGGGTCGACACCGGGGCACGGGCTCGAGTGGGCTCGCCTCCTCCTCCAGGTCGACATCGCGGCCGGCACGCCCGGTGCGCGCACCGAGGCCGCGGTCGCGCTGTTCGACCGCGCCGTCGCCGACGGCTGGGACGGCGAGCACGGCGGCGGGTTCGTGTACACCGTCGACTGGTCCGGCGTGCCCGTCGAGCCGCGCCGCTACCACTGGGTCGCGGCCGAGGCCGTCGCCGCGGCCGACGTGCTCGGCCGGGTCACGGGGGAGTCGCGCTTCGCCGAGGCCGCCGCGGGCTGGTGGGCGTGGATCGACCGGTTCCTCGTCGACCCCGAGCGCGGCTCGTGGCACCACGAGCTCGACACGGCCAACCGCCCCGACGGCGTCACGTGGGTCGGCAAGCCCGACGTCTACCACGCCGCCCAGGCCGTGATCCTCCCCGACCTGCCCCTGACGGGCTCGCTCGCCGCCTCGGCCAAGGCCGCGGGCAGCATCCTGGGCTGACGCCCGCCCCAGACCGCCGAGCCCGGGGTCGTTCCCCACGTCACCGTCGCCGTGAGGATCGCCCCCGGGCTCGGCGCTTGATACCACCACAAAAGTTAGTATTCTTGGTGGGGGTTTGATCTGAGGGGGTCTCATGGTGGGATTCGTCGGGCGTGCGACGGAGCTGCGCGAGCTCGCGCACCAGCTGGACGTCGTCCGGACGGGTGCGCGGGCGGACGCCGGGGTCGCCGTGCTCCTGCGAGGCCGCCGCCGCGTCGGCAAGTCGCGGTTGGTGACCGAGCTCATCGCGCGAGAGGCGGTGCCGTCGGTCTACTTCCAGGCGGCGCGGCACGCTCCCGCGGGCGACGAGCTTGCCGCGTTCGCCGAGGCCGTGGCACAGTCCGACCTGCCCGGTGCCGCGGTCGCCGAGGGGAACCGGCCCGCCTCCTTGACCGCCGCCCTCCGGCTGCTGGCAGCCGCTCTCCCCGCGGAGTCTCCGGCGATCGTCGTCGTGGACGAGCTGCCCTGGCTGCTCGAGGGGATCCAGGGTGGCGCCGGGGAGCTGCAGCGCGTCTGGGACCGGGAGCTCTCGCGACGGCCCGTGCTGCTGCTCCTCCTCGGGAGCGACCTGGCGATGATGGAGGCGCTCGGGCGTCCGGACCAACCGTTCCACGGGCGCGCGACCGAGATGCTGCTGCGTGCTCTGTCTCCTCGGGACGTCGCCCGGATGACGGGACTGACGGGAGCGGACGCCTTCGACGCGTTCCTCGTCACGGGCGGACAGCCGCTCGTCGCGCAGGAGTGGCAGCCGGAGGAGCCGCCCGTGGCCTTCGTGCGGCGCGCGTACGAGCGGCCGACGAGTGCGCTCGTCGTCTCCGGGACGAGGGTCCTCGACGGCGAGCTGCCGACCACGTCGCACGCCCGGCTGGTCCTGACGGCGATCGGCGGCAAGGGTGAACGGGCCTACTCGCGGATCCTCCAGGCTCTCGACGGCTCGATCTCCCCGACGACGCTCGACCGGTCGCTCGGGCTCCTGGCCGAGAAGCGGGTGATCGCCGCCGACGAGCCGCTCTCCACCCGGGCCGCGACGAAGGACCGGCGGTGGCGGGTCTCCGACCCGGCGCTGCGGTTCTGGCTCGCGATGGTCGAGCCCGCGCTCCCGGACATCGACCGCGGTCGACCCGACCTGGCTGCCGCCCGGTTCGAGGGGACGTTCTCGTCCTGGCGCGGTCGCGCGATCGAACCCGTGGTGCGGGAGGCTCTCGCGCGGCTGCTGCCTGACGAGGCCTGGCCCGGTGCCCGAGAGGTCGGAGGGTGGTGGCCGCGGAACAACACCCCCGAGATCGACCTCGTCGCGGCGGACACGCGCCCCGCGCGTGCCATCGCGTTCGCCGGGAGCATCAAGTGGCATGCCCGCACGCCGTTCACGGCGCGGGACGTCGCGGCGCTCGCCGCCGACGCCGTCCACGTGCCGGGCGTCGGCGCCGCGACCCCGCTCGTCGCGGTCTGCCCGGCCGGTGCCGACGACGACCCGCGCCTGTCCCGGGTGTGGACGGCCGACGACCTGCTCGCCGCCTGGCCATGACGACGAGAGCCCCGCACCTGTGTGGTGCGGGGCTCTCGTGTGCTGAGCGGGTGACGGGAATCGAACCCGCGCTATCAGCTTGGGAAGCTGAAGTTCTACCATTGAACTACACCCGCGCGGCGCTGGTGGCGTCCGCCCCGGGCCCTCTGGGAGGATCCTCGGCGAACCAGCGCGCGCCCCGATCATAGCGGACGTCGCCGGTGATGCCAGAACCCGACCCCACGACGACCCGATCCGCGCCCGTGTGCGGCGCACGCCGGAGGAGCAGCCTTGTCCGAAAACCCGTACCAGCAGCAGCCCGACCCCGCGCAGGGGAGCCCGGCCCCGGGCGACCCGGTCTACGGGGGCGGGGCGACGCCGTCGGGCGCGGCTCCCACGGGCCAGCCCGACCCGGGACAGCAGGCCTACGGCGAGCAGGGCTACGGCCAGCCGCAGGGCTACGGCGACGCGTACGGCCAACAGCCGTACGGGACGCCCGGCGCGCAGGCGGGGTACGGCCAGCCGCAGGGGCAGGCCTACGGCGCCGAGCAGCAGCAGGGCTACCCGCAGCAGGGCTACGGGCAGCAGCCGGGGTACGCGCAGCAGCCGGGGTACGCGCAGCCCGGCCCGTACGGGCAGCCCGGCTTCGACCCCGCGTACGACCCCCAGGCCAAGTCGCGCCTCGCCGCGGGCCTGCTCGGCATCCTCGTCGGGAGCCTCGGCATCCACCGGTTCTACCTGGGCTACACGGGCATCGGCCTGACGATGCTGCTCGTGTCGGTCCTGTCGTTCGGCTTCGCCGCGCCGGTCATCGCGATCTGGGGACTCGTCGAGGGGATCCTCTACCTGACCTCGAAGACGGGCTACTACTCGGTCGACTCGACGGGCCGCCCGCTGCGCGCCTGACGCCTTCGCCGAACTCTGGACCGTTCCCCACGGCGACGCGTTCCCGGGGAGCGATCCAGGGTTCGGCGACCGGTCCTGGCGGGCCCCGGCGTCGGCTAGCGTGGGGCCGTGCTGCTCTCCGACCGCGACATCCGGGCCGAGCTCGACGCCGGGCGCGTCCAGCTCGAGCCGTACGACCCGTCGATGCTCCAGCCGTCGAGCATCGACGTGCGCCTCGACCGGTTCTTCCGGCTGTTCGACAACCACAAGTACCCGTTCATCGACCCGTCGCAGGACCAGCCGGACCTCACGCGCCTGGTCGAGGTCGACCCGGCGGAGCCGTTCGTGCTGCACCCGGGGGAGTTCGTCCTCGGGTCGACGTTCGAGGCGGTGACGCTGCCCGACGACGTGGCCGCGCGCCTCGAGGGCAAGTCGAGCCTCGGTCGGCTCGGCCTCCTCACGCACTCCACGGCCGGATTCATCGACCCCGGGTTCTCCGGGCACGTGACGCTCGAGCTGAGCAACGTCGCGACGCTCCCGATCACGCTGTGGCCGGGCATGAAGATCGGGCAGCTGTGCTTCTTCCGGCTGTCGTCGCCCGCCGAGAACCCGTACGGGTCGAGCGTCTACGGCTCCCGCTACCAGGGCCAGCGCGGCCCGACGGCCTCCCGCTCGTGGCAGAGCTTCCACCGCACCGACGTCTGAGCGCGGCACGCCGCGTCGGACGCCGTTCGACCCCGCAGGACCCGAGGACCGGAGGACCGCACCGCATGAGCCCGCTCCCGCCGCTGCCGCACCCCGACGGGCCCGGCGCCGCGCAGTCGTACCAGGCGCGGCACCTGCTCGGGCTCCCGGCCGACGTCGTCGTGGACGAGGTCGAGACGCTCGCGCTCTCGCGGTTCGCGGGCGCGCGCTGGGACGTCGCCCCGCAGGGCACCGAGCCGCTCGTGCCGCCCGCTCGCACGGCAGCCCCCGGGGCGCCGGGCGTGCTGCGCACGTCGCGCCACACGACGGTCACGGGCCCGTACGCGGGCCCCGGCTCCGGCCTGCCGCCGGGCACGACGCTCGTGTTCGACGTCGTGTGCCCGCGCGAGCGCGGCGACGTCCCCTACCCGGGGGGCGGGGACCGCGACGGCGTCGGGCGCGCGTTCCCCGGCGGGCTGCCGGTGCGCGAGGAGGAGCGGGTCGTGGCGTTCCTCGTCGCGGCGGCGCGCCGCCTCGGCGGGTCGGTGCGGACCGACGTCGGGAACCCGGCCGCCCCGGGCGTCGTGCTCACGCCGGACCCGGGCGTCGCGGTCGACATGACGCTGTACTCGGACGTCTGGCTGGACCCCAACGCCGCGCTCTCGCTCGTCGCACGGCTCAACCCCCGCACGCGGCTCGCGACCGAGGGGAAGTCGTACGAGGGGCCGCCGAAGGGCATCGCGGAGCTGCCGCTCTACCCGGGCGAGAAGATGGACCCCGCGCTGCGGCGCGCGATCCACGCGGCCGCCGACGACGTCGACATCAAGGCGCTGACGACGGGCGCGGTCCTCGACGGGTACGGCCTGATCGTCGACCTCGGCATGGACGGGCTCGTCGCGGTGGAGGTCGGCGGCGAGGAGGCCCTGCCGCTCCTGCTGCGCGGCCTGCCGTGGACGGCCGACGGCGCCGTGAGCTACCGGGTGCGGTGGGAGCCGCGCGACCTCGTCGAGTCCCAGCAGGAGCAGCCGTCGCTCGACCACCAGGTCGCGCGCAAGCGCGCGGCGGAGGTCGTCGCGCAGGTCGCCCGGACGCTGCACGACGCCGTGGGGGGCGAGATCGCGGACGAGGCGGAGTTCCTCGTGGACCCCGAGGATCTGTGACGGGAGACTGAGGAATCGGTCACGGTCCGGGCTGCGGGGCCGGTGGAGGGCTGAGGAGTCGGTAAAATGATCCGCGGCACGGCATCGCCGTCGCCGTGAACTGTCGTGCCCTGCGACTCCCTTCCGCGGGTGCGACGATGACAAGTCCAGCAAGTCCCCCGGTCCTGCCTGCCCACCCCGCCCCCGACCCGGACGGAGCGGCCCGTGCTCTACGTGCTCGTTGCTCATCTCGTGATGGCACTGGGCGCGCCCGCACTCGTCTCGTTCCTCGGCCGTCGAGCGTTCCTCGTCATGGCGCTCGCGCCGGCGTCGGCGGCCGTCTACGCGCTCGCCTGGACCGAGCGCGTGATGGCGGGGGAGCACCCCACCCAGGTCGTCGAGTGGGTGCCGGGCCTGGGTCTCGAGCTCGCCTTCCGCATGGACACGCTGTCGTGGCTCATGCTGCTGCTCGTCGGCGGCGTCGGCGCGCTCGTCCTCGTCTACTGCTCGGCCTACTTCTCGCCCACCGCGCAGGGCCTGCGGCGGTTCGGCGGCGTGCTCACGGCGTTCGCCGGGGCCATGGTCGGGCTCGTCACCGCGGACGACATGCTGCTCCTGTTCGTGTTCTGGGAGCTCACGACCGTCTTCTCCTACCTCCTCATCGGGCACTACGCGGACCGCAAGGCGAGCCGTCGTGCCGCGATGCAGGCGATCGTCGTGACGACGGCGGGCGGCCTGGCGATGCTCGTGGGCGTCGTGATCCTCGGGGTCCAGGGCGGGACCTTCCGGATGTCGGAGATCATCGCCGACCCGCCCGCGGGCGGCGCGGTGACGGCCGCGATCGTGTGCGTCCTGGTCGGCGCGGCGAGCAAGTCCGCGCTCATCCCGCTGCACTTCTGGCTGCCCGCGGCGATGGCGGCCCCGACGCCCGTCAGCGCCTACCTGCACGCGGCCGCGATGGTCAAGGCCGGCGTCTACCTCGTCGCCCGGTTCGCGCCCGCCTACTCCGACACGACGGTGTGGCGGTCGATGGTCATCGCGCTCGGCGCGGGCACGCTGCTCGTCGGCGGCTACCGCGCGCTGCGCCAGTACGACCTCAAGCTCGTGCTCGCGTTCGGCACGGTGAGCCAGCTCGGCCTCATCATCCTGCTCGTCGGCCTCGGGACGCGCGGGGCCGCCCTCGCCGGGCTCGCGATGATCGGCGCGCACGCGATGTTCAAGGCGTCGCTGTTCCTCGTGGTCGGCGTCGTCGACGCCGCGACCGGGACGCGCGACCTGCGTCGCCTCACGGGCGTGGGCAAGGCCCTGCCGTGGACGGCGGTCGCGGGCGGGCTCGCGACCGCGTCGATGATCGGGCTGCCGCCGTTCGCGGGCTACGTCGCGAAGGAGGCGGCGCTCGAGTCGCTCCTGCACGGCGAGGGACCGGTGTGGGTCGACACGGTGGTCCTGTGGGCGGTCGTCGTCGGGTCGATGTTCACGGTCGCGTACGGGATCCGGTTCTGGTGGGGAGCGTTCGCGTCCAAGCCGCACCTCGGCGCGCCCCCGGCGCGGGCCAACGAGCACGTGGGCGTGCGCGCGGCCGCCGCGCGCCGCCCGGCGGTCGAGGCCGACGAGCCGCCGATCGACCCCGCGCGCATCCACCGCCAGCCGGTCCTCCTCGTGGGGCCAGCCGTCGTCCTCGCCGTCCTCGGCCTCGCCACCGCGCTCGTGCCCCACTTCGGCGAGGAGCTCCTCGCGCCCTACGCGGACACGTACCCGGTCGGCGAGCCCGGGCACCTCGTCCTGTGGGCCGGCTTCACGCCCGCGCTCGCGCTGACCGTGCTGGTCCTCGCCGTCGGCGTCGTGCTCTTCTGGCAGCGGGCGCGCGTCGAGCGGTTCCAGGCGTCGCTGTGGACCGGCCCCGAGGCCGACGTCACGTACCGCAAGGTCATGCGCAAGCTCGACGACCTCGCGGCGGACGTCACCGCCGTCACCCAGCGCGGTTCGCTGCCGTTCTACCTCGGCGCGATCCTCGTGGTCCTCGTGCTCGGGCCGGGCGTCGTCATGGTCGCGCAGACGGCGTGGCCCGAGCAGCTCAAGGCCTGGGACCGTCCGGCGCAGCTCGTCGCTGTCGCCGCGATCTGCATCGCGTCGGTGCTCGCCGCCCGCTCGCGCCGCCGGCTCAAGGCCGTGATCCTCGTCGGCATCGCCGGGTACGGCAACGCCGTCCTCTTCCTCCTGCACGGCGCCCCCGACCTCGCGCTCACGCAGGTCCTCGTCGAGACGATCACGCTCGTCGTCATGGTGCTCGTGCTGCGCCGCCTGCCCGCGTACTTCTCGAACCGGCCGCTCGCCGCGAGCCGATGGGTGCGCCTGGGCATCGGCCTGGCCGTCGCCGTCGTCATGATGGGCTTCGCGGTCGTCGCGCCGCTCGCGCGGGTCGCGACGCCGATCTCCGTCGACTTCCCGGCCGAGGCGTACGAGTTCGGGCACGGCAAGAACATCGTCAACGTGACCCTCGTCGACATCCGCGCGTGGGACACGATGGGCGAGATCTCCGTCCTCCTGGCGGCGGCGACCGGCGTCGCGTCGCTCGTGTTCCTGCGCACGCGCAGCGGCGAGATCCTGCGGGCGTCGGGCGCGAAGCCCGCCACGACGGCGTCCGGCTCGGGCGTGTGGAGCGAGGGCAGCGCGGACCCGGGTGCGGCGCTGCGCCGCCGCGGCGTCACCGAGACGGACCAGCCGCGCATGCTCGTGTGGCTCAGCGCGGGGCGCACGCTCGCTCCCCAGAGACGCTCGGTGATCTTCGAGGTCGTCACGCGCGTGCTGTTCCACGCGATGATCGTCTTCGCGCTCTTCCTGCTGTTCTCCGGTCACAATGCGCCCGGCGGCGGGTTCGCGGCCGGGCTGGTCGTCGGGATCGCGCTCATCGTGCGCTACCTCGCGGGCGGCCGGTACGAGCTCGGCGAGGCGGCACCGGTGCACCCCGGCCTGCTGCTCGGCACGGGACTGTTCCTGTCCGCGGGCGTCGGGCTCGTCGCGTTCCTGCTCACCGGCAACGTGCTCGGCAGCGACGCGTACGACATCGCGCTGCCGCTCGTCGGCGAGATCCACCTCGTCACGTCGCTGTTCTTCGACGTCGGCGTGTTCCTCGTCGTCGTGGGCCTCGTCCTCGACATCCTGCGCACCCTGGGGGCGGAGATCGACCGGCACGCCGAGCGCGCCGCCGCCGGGCGCGAGCCCGGCGAGGACACGGGGCCGTTCGAGGCCATGGAGCCCGACTCGATCGGGGGCGGCCGCCGGTGAACGTCATCGACATGACCCCGAGCGTCGTCCTCGTGCTCGCGATCGGCGTGCTCTTCGCGGCGGGTGTGTACCTGCTGCTCGAGCGCAGCCTGACGCGCGTCCTGCTCGGCTTCATCCTCATGGGCAACGGCGCGAACCTGCTCTTCCTCGTCGCAGGCGGGCGCGCCGGCGGCGCGCCGCTCATCGGCACGACGCCCGAGGACGAGATGAGCGACCCGCTCGTCCAGGCGATGGTGCTCACCGCGATCGTCATCACGCTCGGCATCACGGCGTTCGTGCTCGCGATGGCGTACCGGTCGTGGCAGCTCCACGGCCACGACGAGGTGCAGGACGACCTCGAGGACCGCCGCGTCGCGCGGCACGCCGCGCGCAACGCCCCCGCGTTCGAGGACGCGGACACGGAGGAGAGCGGCGCGAGCCTGGACGACGAGGCCGCCGAGGTCCGCGACGAGACCGACGGCGACGGCGACGGGATCACCGACGGGCAGGAACCGCCGTCGTCCCCGGCCCCGCAGGCCGCGGTGGACGACGACGCCCGCCACGACCGCCCGGACGACCCACGACCTGACGACCGCAGCGACGACGGGAAGGAGCCGCGATGAGCCTCACCGCCGCGGCCCTCGTCCCGCTGCCCGTCGTCCTCCCGCTCGTCGCGGCCGGCGCCGCGCTCGCGCTGTGGCGCCACCCGCGCGCGCAGCGGCTCATCACGGTCGCCGCCCTCGCGCTCGTCCTCGCCGCGTCGGTGGGGCTGCTGGTCGCGGCCGACTCCGGGCCGATCGTCGTCGACGTCGGTGGCTGGGCCGCGCCGGTCGGGATCGACCTCGTCGCGGACCGGCTCTCCTCGCTCATGCTCGTCGTGTCGAGCTTCGTCATGCTGTGCGTCCTGCTGTACTCGCTCGCGCAGGGCGTGGCGGACGGCGACGAGGAGGCGCCGGTCGCGATCTACCACCCGACGTTCATGGTCCTCGCCGCGGGCGTGTTCAACGCGTTCCTCTCGGGCGACCTGTTCAACCTCTACGTCGGGTTCGAGATCTTCCTCGCCGCGAGCTACGTGCTCCTGACGCTCGGCGGCACGGGCGAGCGCATCCGGGCGGGGTCGATCTACGTCGTCGTGGCGCTGCTGTCGTCCATCGTGTTCCTCGTCGCGATCGCGCTGACCTACGCGGCGACGGGCACGGTGAACCTCGCCCAGCTCTCGGAGCGCTACGCCGAGATCGATCCCGGCATGGCGCTGACCATCCAGCTCCTGCTGCTGCTCGCGTTCGGGATCAAGGCGGCGATCTTCCCGCTGTCCGCGTGGCTGCCGGACTCGTACCCGACCGCGCCCGCGCCGGTGACGGCGGTGTTCGCCGGCCTGCTCACCAAGGTGGGCGTCTACGCGATCATCCGCACGCAGACGCTGCTGTTCCCCGAGGACAGCGTGGTCGACGACGTGCTCATGTGGCTCGCGCTGCTCACGATGGTCGTCGGGATCCTCGGTGCCGTCGCGCAGAACGACATCAAGCGACTGCTCTCGTTCACGCTCGTCAGCCACATCGGCTACATGATCTTCGGCATCGCGCTCGCGTCCGAGCCGGGCATGGCGGCCGCGATCTTCTACGTGGTGCACCACATCACCGTCCAGACGACGCTGTTCCTGGTGGTGGGCCTCGTGGAACGTCGCGGCGGGTCGACCTCGCTCGACCGGCTCGGCGGCCTCGCCAAGCTCGCGCCGGGGCTCGCGATCCTTTTCTTCATCCCCGCGATGAACCTCGCCGGGATCCCTCCGCTGTCCGGCTTCCTCGGCAAGGTGGGCCTGCTGGAGGAGGGCGTCGCACAGGGCACGCCGCTCACGTGGGCGCTCGTCGTCGGGTCCGTCGTCACGTCGTTGCTCACGCTGTACGCGATCGTCAAGGCGTGGAACAAGGCGTTCTGGCAGACGGCGCCCGTGGAGATCCCCGCGGACGCGCGCCTCCCGCGCGGCATGGTCGGTCCGGCGACGGCGCTCGTCGCGTTCGGCCTCGCGCTCACCGTGGTGGCCGGGCCGCTCTACTCGTACACCGAGCGCGCCGCCGCGACGCTGCTCGACGGCCACACGTACGTCGACGCCGTGTTCCCGGGCGACTCCGACCGCGGGCAGGGCGAGTCGAACGAGGTCGCAACGGGCGAGACGGGCACGGAGCCCGCCACGACGGCCGGGGGTGGGGACGGATGAGCCTGCACCGTCGCCGGCGCGCGCTCGCCTCCGGCTGGTTCGCGCGCGTCACCACGCAGTGGCGCACGATCCTGTGGCTGACGATCGTGTGGGTCATGCTCTGGGGCGACCTGTCGTGGGGCAACGTCCTCGCGGGCGTCATCCTGGGCTTCGCCGTCATCACGTTCTTCCCGCTGCCGTCGATCGCGGCGCGCGGGAAGCTCCGGCCGTGGCCGTTCGCCGTGCTCGTCGGGCGCTTCGTCGCCGACCTCGTCGTCGCGTCGTTCCAGGTGAGCCTGCTCGCGCTCACGCCCCGCCACACGCCGCGCGGGGCCGTCGTGGGAGTGCGCCTGCGCAACCCGTCGGACATCTACCTGACGATCACGGCCGAGCTCTCCTCGCTCGTGCCCGGCTCCATCGTCGTCGAGGCCCACCGGCTCACCGGGATGCTCTACCTGCACGTGCTCGACGTCGAGACCGCGGGCGGGGTGGAGAAGGTGCGTCAGGACACGCTCGCCCTGGAGGCCCGCGTGCTGCACGCGCTCGCGTCCAACGACGAGTTGCGCGCCGCCGGCCTGTACCGCGAACCGTCGGAGCGAGAGGTGGCCGAGGCATGAGCCACACCGTCTACCTCGTCGTCGTGATCGCGTCCGCCGCGCTGCTCGCGGTCGGTGCGAGCCTCGCGATCGTGCGCGCCGAGCGCGGCCCGTCGATGCTCGACCGCACCATCGCGCTCGACGTCTTCACGACGACGCTCGTCGGCGCGATCGCGCTCGAGGCCGCGTTCTCGCGGCGCACGGACACCATCCCGATCCTCGTCGTGCTGTCCCTCGTCGGGTTCGTGGGCTCGGTGACGATCGCGCGCTTCGCGTCCGTCGAGCCCGAGGACGAGGGCCGCATCCGCACGGCCGACGAGGTCGCCGCGGAGGATGCCGCGCGCCGCGAGGCGGAGGAGGCCGACCGCGACTCCGCGGTCGACGCCGAGCACCACGGCGGGGCACCCGAGGGGGAGGTGCGCTGATGGACCCGGCGACCAGCTTCTGGGACACCCTGGCCGACGTCGTCTCGGCCGTCTTCCTGCTGAGCGGTGCGTTCCTCGCGTTCGCCGCGGGGGTCGGCGTCGTGCGCTTCCCCGACCTGCTCGCGCGCATGCACGCCGCGACGAAGCCGCAGGTCCTCGGGCTGATCCTCGTGCTCGCGGGCCTGAGCCTGCGGCTGCGCTCGTGGGGCGCCGTCGCGACGCTGTTCCTCGTCGTGATCTTCCAGCTCCTCACCTCGCCCGTCGCGGCGCACATGGTCGGCCGCGCCGGGTACCGGACCGGCAAGGTGCGCACGGACCTGCTCGTCGTGGACGAGCTCACGCGCGACCAGGACGCCGCCGAGCGCGAGGACTCGGGCGAGCACGAGGACGCCGGTGCCGCCGCCGGCCCGGCGCCGCGCGTGAGCTCGCGTCGGGAGACCGGCGACGCGGAGCTGGCCGACACCGGCGACACCGCCGCCGGCGACGTCGGGCCCGCTGCCGGGCCCGACACCTCGGAGCGCTGACGCGCTCGTCGGGTTCAGAGCCCGACGGCGGCTGCCGTCGACCGTCGCTCCGCGCGCGGGCCGCGGGCACGGCTGGTAGACCGGCTGCATGGCCGACGCCCGCACGCCCGCCCCGCCGCCGCCGGAGTCGCGCAACCCGCGGGTCGCCCGGCCGGAGGACGCGGGCGAGAGCACCGTCACCGTCGTCGTCGCGTTCCTCGCCAACGCGCTCGTCGCGGGCGCCAAGACCGTCGCCGCGACGATCACCGGGTCGGCGTCGATGCTCGCCGAGGCCGTGCACTCGTGGGCGGACACCGGCAACGAGGTATTCCTGCTCGTCGCCGACAAGCGCTCGCGGCGCCCCGCCGACGCCGAGCACCCGCTCGGGTTCGGCCGCGAGGCGTACGTGTGGTCGATGTTCGCGGCGATCGGTCTGTTCGCCGTGGGCGCGGGGGTGTCGATCACGCACGGCATCCAGGAGCTCGTGCACCCCCAGCCTGCGGACGACTTCGTCGTCGCCTACGCGGTGCTGGCGCTCGCGTTCGTCCTGGAGGGCGTGTCGTTCCTGCGGGCCCGGCGCCAGGCGCGCGACGAGGCGCGGGCCGCCGACCGCGACACGCTGCACCACGTGCTCGTGACCTCCGACCCCACGCTGCGGGCCGTGTACGCGGAGGACGCCGCCGCGCTGGTCGGCCTCGTCGTCGCCTTCGGCGGGGTGCTCGCTCACCAGCTCACCGGCTCCCCGGTCCCGGACGCGATCGGTTCGATCATCGTCGGCCTCGTGCTCGCGGTGGTGTCGGTCGTGCTCATCGACCGCAACCGCCGCTTCCTCGTCGGCGAGGCAGCGATGCCCGCCACGCGGGCCGCCGTCCTGCAGGGCGTCCGGGACCTGCCCGAGGTCGAGCGCGTGACCTACCTGCGGCTCGAGTACGTGGGCCCGCGCGCGCTGTACCTCGTGGCGAGCGTCGACCTGCGCGGCGACGAGTCGGAGACGTCGGTCGCGCGGCGGCTCGACGAGCTCGAGCGCCGCGTGACGTCCGTGCCGCTCATCGCGGGCGCGGTCTTCACCGTCTCGGCTCCCGAGGAGCCGTCGATCGCCTGACCCTGACGGTGCCGAACCCGGGGTTTCTCCCCGGTTCGACGCCGAGCCGGGGAGCAACCCCGGGTTCGGCTCAGGGGGCTCAGAGGAGCGACGGCGCCCCGGTCGCGCGCGCCTCGCGGTCGAGCAGGCTGCGCTTGACCTCGAGGCCGTAGCGGAACCCGCCGAGGCTGCCGTCCGTGCGCAGCACGCGGTGGCACGGCACGAACAGCGCGGCCGCGTTCATCGCGCACGCGCCCGCGGCGGCGCGCACGGCGGCGGGCCGTCCCGACAGCTCGGCGTACCGCGTGTAGGTGACGGGGTCGCCCGGCTCGACCGTGCGCAGCACGTCCCACGCGTGCGCGCGGTAGGGGCCCGAGACCTGGTGCACGGGGACGGCGTCGATCGCGTGCACGTCGCCCGCGTAGTACGCGCGGACCGCGGCGACCGCCGGGACGACGGCGGGCGCGTCGTCGGGCACGGGCGAGACGTCCGCGGGGCGCAGGTCGGGGTGGACGAGCGCGACGAGCTCCGCGGGCTCGGCCGTCCAGCCGGAGGCGAGGACCGTGCCGTCGGGGTCGACGACGACCGTGAACGGGCCGTCGGGCGTCTCGACGGTCGTGGTGACGGCGGTGCCGGTGGTGCTGTCGGCGGCGGCCGTCGTCGCGGGGGCGGTCGGTGCGGTGGTCACGGGGTCTCCTTCGTGGGGGTGGTCGAGGGTCGGGGAACCGCGGCGCGCCACAGGTGCATCGCGGCGTACGAGCGCCACGGCGCCCAGCGCTCGGCGTGCACGGCGAGCGCACGACGTTCCTCGGGCAGGCCGAGCGCCGCGGCGCCCGCGCGGAGGGCGAGGTCGCCGTCGAGCAGGACGTCCGGGTCGTGCAGGACGCGCATCGCGACGTACCCGGACGTCCACGGGCCGACGCCGGGCAGCGCCTCGAGGGCCGCGCGCTGCGCCGCGGGGTCGTCGGCGCTGGACAGCGCGAGGGTGCCGTCCGCGAGGGCCCGGGCGACGCCGAGGATCGCGGCCGTGCGCCGCGCCGGCCCGCGCACGTGCTCGGCGCCGCCGTCGGCGAGCTGCGCCGCCGTCGGGAAGAGGCGGGTCGGCCCGAACCGGGACGCGAACGGCGTGCCGAGCGCGACGGCGAGGCGCGACAGGTGCGTGCGCGCGGCGGCGACGGAGATCTGCTGCCCGACGAGGGCGCGCACGAGGATCTCGGACGCGTCCACCGCGCCCGGGACGCGGACGCCCGGGACGGCGTGCACCGACGCGGCGAGGGCGGGGTCCACCGCGAGGGCCGCGTCCACGGCCGCAGGGTCGGCGTCGAGGTCGAAGAGCCGGCGGACCCGCGCGATCGCGGCGGGCAGGTCGGCCACGGACGTGAGCTCGAGCTCGACGTGGAACCGTGCCGCGCCCCGGGCGCTCCCCGGCGGGGGCCCGTACGTCGCGCGGAACGCGCCCGGCCCGTGCGGCAGGTCGAGCGTGCGCGCGTACGACAGCGCGGGCCCGCCGAGGTCCGCGACCTCGACGCCGTCGACGGCGCGCGCCGCGAGGAACGCGAACACGCCGCGTGCGTCGAACGGCTCGCGCAGCGGGAGCGTGAGGTCGAGCACCGCGGTGGTGCCGCCGTCGTCGGTCCCCGGGCCGTCGGGGACGCCGACCGCCGCACCCTGCGCGGCACCGTCGCGGGGTCGGGCGGGGCGCTCGGGCCGTGCCCGACGGCGCAGCTCGCTCGGCGTCGTGTCGAAGACCTCGGTGATGGTGTCGTTGAACTGCCGGACGCTGCCGAAGCCCGCGGCGAACGCGACGTCCGCGAGGCGGAGGTCCGTGCCCGTGAGCAGGGCGCGCGCGGTCTGGGCGCGCAGCGCGCGGGCGAGCGCGACCGGCCCGGCGCCCAGCTCCGCGACCAGCACGCGGTGCACGTGCCGGGCCGAGTATCCGAGGCGCGCGGCGAGGCCGTCGACGCCCTCACGGTCCACGACGCCGTCGGCGACGAGGCGCATCGCGCGGGCGGAGAGGTCGTGCCCGAGGTCCCAGCTCGGCGTGCCGGGCACGGCCTCGGGGAGGCAGCGCTTGCACGCGCGGTAGCCGGCCTCGTGCGCCGCCGCGGACGTGAGGTAGAACGTGACGTTCTCCGGCTTGGGGGTCCGCGCCGGGCACGACGGCCGGCAGTAGATGCCCGTGCTGCTCACCGCGGTGATGAACTGCCCGTCGAACCGGCGGTCGCGCGACGCGATGGCGCGGTAGCGCTCCGCGAACACGGGGTCCGCCGCCGCGCGGGGAGTCGCGAGAGTCGTCGTCATGCCTCGATCCTCACCCGACGAACCCTGGCCTGGCTAGCGGTATTCGGACACGACGGTGACGCCCCTCCGGCGCGAACCCGGGGTCCCTCCTCAGGAGGGTCGGGTCCTGGGGAACGACCCCGGGCTCGGCAGCCGGACGCGTCGGCGGACCGTCAGGCGTGGGCGTCGAGCCAGTCGAGCGCCTCGCGCAGATAGGTCGAGCGGGCGGGCTCGGGGGAGAGCGCGAGGTCGTGCGCGCCGCCCTCGACCGTGACGATCGTGACGTCGTCGCCCAGCCGCTCCGCGCGCGACGTGATCTGGCCGACGTCGAGCACGCTGTCGGTCGTGAGCAGGGCGTCGTGCCAGCCCGAGGCCGGGCCGCTGCGCGCGGACGCCAGCACGAGGACGGGGCAGTCGACGTGCAGCCCGCGCGCCACGCGCGCGTGCCCGCGCCGCACCGCGCGCAGGAACCCCGCCCGGACGGGGAAGCCCTCGATCGGCTTCCAGGCCAGGTCGAAGTCCCACTCGCCGCCCGTGCTCGCGTGCAGGGCCTCGGCCCAGTGCGGGTCCAGGCCGCCCACGACGAGCCGCGGCGCGACCCGGCCGACCCCGTCGACCAGCCACGTCACCGGACCCCGGAACACCCAGGGCTTGTTGAGGTCGAACCACGGGCTGTTCAGCACGAGCGCCGCGAGCCGGCCCGGCCGCGCGTCGGCCCACAGGCTCGCGACGAGCCCGCCCGTCGAGTGGCCCAGCACGACGAGCCGCTCGTGCCCCTCCGCGCGGATCGCGCGCGCGGCGGCGTCCAGGTCCTGCGCGTACACGGCGAGGTCGGTGACGAAGTTGGGGTCGTCGTCGGGCCGTGACGGCGCGCCCGAGCCGCGACCGATCGAGCGCCCGTAGCCCCGCAGGTCGAGCGCGTAGAACCGATACCCGCGCGCCTCGACCGCCTCGGCGACGTGGGTCTGGAAGAAGTAGTCGATGAATCCGTGCACGTACAGCACCGCGGGTCGCTCGCCCGTGCCCGACGGCGGCTCCCCGCCCGCGGCGGACCCCTCGCCCGGCTCGGTGGACGGGCCGGGCGGCCGTGCGCCGTCGGCCCTGCGGACGAGCGTCGCCACCGCGCCGTCCGGCAGGTCGAGGTCCCGCGCGACCCAGTCCTCGCCCAGCACGTCCGTGCGCCATGCCGGCGCCTGCGTCTCGCTCATCGGCGTCTCCAGTCCTCTGCGTGCGACGTGTCAGCAGATTCTCGCGCCATACCGCGACCTCACGCTGACAACTCACGGGCGCGGCGAGTTGTCAGCGGGAGGTCGTTGTCGGGGGCGACGTGCTGCTGACACGTCCGGGGGGCGGGCCGGGGGTAGCGTGGCGCGCGTGACGAGCGAGATCATCGCCCGCGTCGACGACGGCGTCGGGCACCTCACCCTGGACCGTCCCCGCGCGCTCAACGCGCTCGGCTACGCCATGCTCGGCGAGATCGCCGACGTGCTGGAGGAGTGGCGCGTCGACCCGACCGTGCGCGTCGTGCTCCTCGACGGCGCCGGTGACCGCGGCCTGTGCGCGGGCGGCGACGTCCGCGCGCTGCACGCGTCGATCGTGGCCGGGGAGCAGGCCGAGGCCCGCCGCTACTTCCGGCGTGAGTACGCGGTCGACGCGGCGCTCGCGGAGCTGCCCGTGCCCGTCGTGACGATCATGGACGGCATCACCATGGGCGGCGGCGTCGGTCTCGGCGCGCACGCCCCGGTGCGCGTCGTCACCGAGCGGTCGCGGGTCGCGATGCCGGAGACGCGGATCGGCTTCACGCCCGACGTCGGCGGCTCCTGGCTCCTGGCGCGCGCGCCCGGGCGGCTGGGGGAGATGCTCGCGCTCGGCGCCGTGACGATGGACGCCGCCGACGCGATCTTCGTCGGGCTCGCCGACCACTACGTGCCGAGCGAGCGGCTGTCCGTGCTCGCCGCCGACCTCGCCGCGCTCGCGACCGCGGGGGTCGACCCGCTCGACGTCGAGGGCGTGCGGGAGGTCGTGCGCCGGCACGCCCTGCCCGCGCCGGTCTCGCGCCTGGTCACCCGGCAGGCGGCGATCGAGGCCGCGTACGCGGCGGACACCGTGCCCGAGATCCTGGCCCGCCTGCGCGCCGCCGCCCAGGACGGGGACGAGCAGTCCGGCGCCGAGGCCGACGAGCTCGAGCGGCTCTCCCCGACCGCGGTCACCGTGGCGCTCGCGGCCGTGCGCAGCGCGCGCGACCTCCCGGACCTGCGCGCGGCGCTGGAGCAGGAGTACGGCCTCGTCTCCTGGTTCGTCGACACGCAGCCCGACCTCGTCGAGGGCGTCCGCGCGCAGCTCGTCGACAAGGACCGCGACCCCTCGTGGCGCCCGGCGACGCTCGCCGAGGTCGACCCCGGGCTCGGCGCCGAGGCGCTCGCGTACGTCCCCGCCGAGCCCCTGTGGGACGACGCGCTCAGCCCGCGCCTCGCGCGCCGGGCGGTCGAGGCCGTCGTCCGCCGGTTCAGCGAGGACGAGCCGACCGCGGAGGAGCTCGCGGAGGCGGCCGCGGACCTCGTGGTCGAGCTCGTCCGGCGGCGCGACGACGGCGGCACGGTCGTGCACCTCGCGGACTCGTGCGGCGGGCACTTCCTGGACGGGTACTGGCCCGCGGTGCGGTTCGACGCCGTGGGCGACGTCGTCGAGGTCACCGTCGAGTCCTGAGACGCCGGCACGCGCGACGCCCGCCGGAGGACGCCGAAGCGGCCACGCCCGGAAGGCGTGGCCGCTTCGGTCGGGGCCGAGCTCCCGAGGTCAGGAGACGAGCGTCTGCTGCCACTCGATCAGGTCGGCGATCTTCGCGACGAGGGTCTCGTCCTGGAGACCGTGCGCCTTCCCCTTGGCCTGCTTGAGGATGTGGATCGCGTCGGCGTGCTCGCCCGCGTCCGCGGCGGCCTCGGCCCGGTCGAGGTAGTCGCTCACCCCGGCGGAGAGCTTCTCCGCGCGGTTCGAGCCCGTCGAGAGCGACGTCACGATGCCGTCGACCTCCTTGAAGGTGACGCAGTCACCGCCGCCGCTCACCTTGCCGGCCGTCCACTCGATGCCGCCCGCGAGGTGCGCGAGGAACAGCGGGTCGGAGTACGACGAGTCGACGTGGCCGGCGCCCTCGTACCAGGACCGTCCGCCCTCGAAGTTCTGGCACCAGGCCAGGGGGTGGTCGTCGCCCATGGCGTCGCGGCCGGGGTTGTAGGTCGACTCGTCCAGCGTGATGAGGACGTGCACGTCCTCCCGCGGGTTGCTGGTGAAGTTGTACCACTCGTCGAACCTCGTCCACTCCGCGGGGAGCATCTCGGTCGACGGGTGGCCCGGGCTCTCGATCCGCATCGTGGCCGTCTGCTGGGCCGGGTGGCTCTTGAACCGCGCCGACCCGCCGCTGAGCTCGCTGTACCACGGCACCGCGTGCATGGTGTCGGTCGCGGCGTGCAGGCCGACGTACCCGCCACCGTCGCGGATGTAGCCCTGGAGAGCCGCGAGCTCCGAGTCGTTCAGCAGGCGGGGCCGGGCGGGGTCCTGGTTGTTGGTGCCGTCGACGGGCGACGCGAAGAGGATCGTCGCGTACTGCCCGAGGTCCTCGGCGCTCGTGAACGGCGTCGTGTCGAGCGTCAGCTCGGGCTGCCGCGAGTCCCACACGTCGACCGTGAACCCGCGCTCTTCGCCGATGGCGATGACCGCCTCCGTGGTCTCGTCGATGTGCGAGTGGCGGAAGCCGAGAGTCTCGCCGACGACGAGGACCTTGTACTCGTCGTCGGCTGCGCTCGCCGGAACCGCGGCGACTCCGACCGCGAGCGCGCTACCTGCCGCTGCCAGGCCCGTGGCCAGGCGCCAGACGTGATGCTTCATGGTGACTCCTCATTGAGTGGACCGTTGCGCCCCCCGGCCGTCGAGCACCCAGGCACCCGGCGGCTTCGGGTGACCGTATATCGGCCGGCGACTAAAAGGCAATGCCGATAAACAAATACGGGTCATCGCGCGGCTCTCACCTGGCGGTCGGCCGGTGGAGCGTCCGGCGCACCGCGTCACGGACCCGGCGGTCGCCCGGCCGGGTGCCGCCGCGGCTCGCGGCCGCGGTCGGGCCCCGCAAAGGTCGGGGACGCACGACGGCCCGCCCCGGTCTCGGGGCGGGCCGTCGTGGGTGGTGCTGCGGGTCAGCGGCCGCGCGGCACAGGCTGCGCGGCACCGACCGAGCGGGTGCTCGCGACCGTCACTCGGGCGGCGGGCGCAGGCGCGTCGCGTCGTCGATCTCGTCGTCCGGGCCGGCGGGGGCCGCGGGGCCGTCCGGCCCCGGTGCGCCCGGCTGCGGCGGGAGCGGCTGGGTCGGGGCGGGCTGCTGGTACGGCGGCAGCGGCTGGGTCGCGCCCGGCGGGACGGGCGGCTGCGCGGGGAGCGGCGTCGTCGGCGACGACTGCGGGTGCGGCGCGCCGGGAGGGGCGTACGGGGCCGCGGCCGGGTAGCCGCCCTGCGGCTGCGGCGGGGCCGGCGGCTGGGCGCCGTACGGGCCCGGGGCCGGGGGCTGCGCCCCGTAGCCCTGCGGGGCCCCGGGCTGGCCGGGGTAGGCGCCCGGCTGCTGGCCCGGCTGACCCGGGTAGCCACCCGGCTGCTGGCCCGGGTGCTGACCCTGCTGTCCGGGGTAGCCGCCCTGCTGACCCGGCTGCTGCTGGCCCGGGTAGGCGCCCGGCTGCCCCGGGTACTGGCCCTGGGGCTGGCCGGGGTACTGGCCGGGCTGACCAGGCTGACCGGGCGCGGGGTAGGCGCCGGGCTGGCCCGGGTAGCCGCCCTGCTGGAAGCCGGCCGCCTGGCCGTCCTGCGTGCCCGGCTTGGAGCGGAGCACGAGCCAGAGCACGAGGCCGATGATGCCGAGCAGCACGACGCCGCCGATCACGAACCACAGCCACGCGAGAGAGCCCGAGTCCGACGAATCGCTCGCGCTCTCGCCGCCGTCGGGTGCGGTGGCGCCGTCGGAGTCGGTGGCCTCGTCCGAGCCCTCGTCGCCCGTGCCGGCCGAGCCGCCCGCGACGGCCGAGCCGCGCGCCGTCATCTCGTTGACCTCGCCGACGACCGGCGTCCACGTCACGGTGTTGCCGTCGACGGTGCCGTTGGACTCGGCGACCTCGCCCGGGAAGGTGATGGCGACCTTGATGTCCAGGCTGTCCATCATCTGCCGCGTCATCTCGTCGCCGGCCGCGTCGCCGGTCTCGGGGTTGAACTCCTCGCCCGTCATGTCCATCGAGCCGCTCACCACGTACTCGTCGCCCTCGCGCGTGACGGAGATGGAGTCGGTGGCGCCGGTGTCGAGCTGGGAGATGGGCTGGTCGGCGTACGTGATCTTGGTGCCGGTGTAGCCGTCCTGTGCGTACGGCTCCTGCGTCGCGCCGTCGGGCAGGTCGGACTCCATCTCGGAGCCCATCTGGTCCCACATCTCCTGCGGGTCCATGTCCAGGGACTGGGCCATCTCGTCGGAGAACGCCATGACGACGCTGCCGTCGAACGTGTCGTCCTCGTTGAGGGTGATGGCCATGTCCATCCTCATGCACCCCGCGAGGAACAGTGCGAGGGTGGCGAAGAGGGCGCCGAGGCCGAGTCGTCTGCGCAAGGGTGAGGAGTTCACCGGCCCAGCATGTCGCGGATCGTCGCCCGAGGCGAGGGTCGAAGCCGATTTGAGACGGAATGCGTCCGGGAGTTCATCCGCTCCGGACGACGGACCGTCGGGAGGTCGGGGACGGGGCTGACGAACTAAGTTGAGCGGAATACACTCAACTTCGGAGTCGTTCCACTGGTCAGACCATCTTTCGAGCACCACACCGGAGCACCCATGGAAACGAAGTTCACCACGATGTCGCAGCAGGCGATCGGCGAGGCGATCCAGACCGCGTCGGCCGCCGGCAACCCGCAGCTCGAGCCCACGCACCTCCTCGCCGCGCTGCTCACGCAGGAGGGCGGGGTCGCCGTCGGGCTCCTCGACGCCGTCGGCGCGGACAAGCAGGCCGTCGGCCAGAAGGTGCGCGCGGCCCTCGTCGCGCTCCCCACGGCGAGCGGGTCCGCCGTCGCGCAGCCGACGCCGTCGCGCGCCACGTCGACCGCGCTCGACAACGCCGCGAAGGAGGCGCAGGCCCTCGGCGACGAATACGTCTCCACCGAGCACCTGCTGCTCGGCATCGCCGCGGGATCCTCGCAGGCCGCGACGATCCTGCAGCAGGCTGGCGCGACCGCCGAGGCCCTGCGCTCCGCGCTGCCCGCCGTCCGCGGGAGCGCGCGCGTGACGAGCCCCAACCCCGAGGGGACCTACAAGGCGCTCGAGCAGTACGGGACCGACCTCACGGCCGCGGCCGCCGAGGGCAAGCTCGACCCCGTCATCGGCCGCGACTCCGAGATCCGACGGGTCGTGCAGGTGCTCAGCCGCCGCACCAAGAACAACCCGGTGCTCATCGGCGAGCCGGGCGTCGGCAAGACGGCCGTCGTCGAGGGTCTCGCCCAGCGCATCGTCGCGGGCGACGTCCCGACCTCGCTCCAGGGCAAGCGCCTCGTGTCGCTCGACCTCGCGAGCATGGTCGCGGGCGCGAAGTACCGCGGCGAGTTCGAGGAGCGACTCAAGGCCGTCCTGGAGGAGATCAAGTCCTCCGACGGCGAGGTCGTCACGTTCATCGACGAGCTGCACACGGTCGTCGGGGCGGGCGCGGGCGGCGAGGGCGCCATGGACGCGGGCAACATGCTCAAGCCGATGCTCGCGCGCGGCGAGCTGCGCCTCGTCGGCGCGACCACGCTCGACGAGTACCGCGAGTACATCGAGAAGGACCCGGCGCTCGAGCGCCGGTTCCAGCAGGTGTTCGTCGGCGAGCCCTCGGTGGAGGACACGGTCGCGATCCTGCGCGGGCTCAAGGAGCGGTACGAGGCGCACCACAAGGTGACGATCGCCGACTCGGCGCTCGTCGCGGCGGCGTCGCTCTCCGACCGGTACATCACCGGCCGCCAGCTCCCGGACAAGGCGATCGACCTCGTCGACGAGGCGGCGTCGCGCCTGCGCATGGAGCTCGACTCGTCGCCGATCGAGATCGACGAGCTGCAGCGCGCCGTCACGCGCCTCGAGATGGAGGAGGTCGTGCTGTCCGAGTCGACCGACCCCGCGTCGCTCGAACGCCTCGAGAAGCTGCGCGCCGACCTCGCGGACCGTCGTGAGGAGCTCGCGGCCCTCACCGCGCGGTGGGAGGCCGAGAAGGCGGGCCACAACCGCGTCGGCGACCTGCGCGCGAAGCTCGACGAGCTGCGCGTCCAGGTCGAGCGCGCGATCCGCGAGGGCGACCTCGAGACCGCGGGCCGCCTGCAGTACGGCGAGATCCCGCAGGTGCAGCGCGAGCTCGACGAGGCCGAGGCGGCCGAGCAGGCCGACGACGCGTTCGCCGCGTCCGGCCCCGAGGCCGCGCCGATGATCGCGGACAAGGTCGGCGCCGACGAGATCGCGGAGGTCGTGTCCGCGTGGACGGGCATCCCCGCCGGCCGCATGCTCCAGGGCGAGAGCGAGAAGCTCCTGCACATGGAGGACGTCATCGGGGAGCGCCTCATCGGCCAGCAGGCCGCCGTCCGCTCGGTGTCCGACGCCGTGCGCCGCTCGCGCGCGGGCGTCGCCGACCCGGACCGCCCGACGGGCTCGTTCCTCTTCCTCGGCCCCACAGGCGTCGGCAAGACGGAGCTCGCGAAGTCGCTCGCCGACTTCCTCTTCGACGACGAGCGCGCCATGGTGCGCATCGACATGTCGGAGTACTCCGAGAAGCACTCGGTCGCCCGGCTCGTCGGCGCGCCCCCGGGGTACGTCGGTTACGAGGAGGGCGGCCAGCTCACCGAGGCCGTGCGGCGGCGGCCCTACTCGGTCGTGCTGCTCGACGAAGTCGAGAAGGCGCACCCCGAGGTCTTCGACATCCTCCTGCAGGTGCTCGACGACGGCCGCCTCACCGACGGCCAGGGCCGCACCGTCGACTTCCGCAACGTCATCCTCGTGCTCACGTCGAACCTCGGCTCGCAGTTCCTCGTGGACCCGATGCTCGACGACGCCGCGAAGCGCGAGGCCGTGATGAGCACGGTGCGGGCGAGCTTCAAGCCGGAGTTCCTCAACCGCCTCGACGACGTCATCGTGTTCGACCCGCTCACGCTCGACGAGCTCGGCCGGATCGTCGACATCAGCGTCGCGCACCTCGCGAAGCGCCTCGCCGACCGGCGCATCACGCTCGACGTCACGACGGCGGCGCGCGAGTGGCTCGCGCTCGAGGGCTTCGACCCCGCGTACGGGGCGCGCCCGCTGCGCCGCCTCGTGCAGCGCGAGATCGGCGACCGCCTCGCGCGGCTGCTGCTCTCGGGCGACGTCGCCGACGGCGACGTGGTGCGCGTCGACCGCGACCCCGAGGCCGAGGGCCTGACCCTCGGCACGGAGATCCTCACGGCCTGACGTGCCGCCGACTAGCCTCGGGCCTCGCGCCGGCGAGCGATCAACGGTGGTGTGGTCCGGGGCTTCGTCGTGCCGGGTGCGAGGCTGCGGTCTTGACGGGCGGTCCGGGGTGTTCGAGCAGCGAGACAGGACGAGTGGATCGGCCGACCGCGTGGGCCGCGGACGCGGCCATCCCTTGCTCTGACCTGCATGAACTTACTGGACGTTTGTCCATATCAGTAAGTGAGAAGTCCTGACATATGTCTTGCGCGAGCAGATTTGGGCGAGCATGCTCATCGTGTTCGTCCCGCAGGGGGGGCGGCAGGAGGGAACGCGATGAAGCGGAAGATGATGGCAGCCCTGACGGTCGGAGCGTTGGCGCTCGGAGGGGTGCTCGTTGCGGGGCCCGCGTCTGCGCGGATCGTCGACGGGCCGTGGGGTTGCGACTTCGAGGTCACGGCGACGGCGAGTGGCGTCTACACCAACTCGCGGGCGTGCGTGAAAGCGCAGCCCAGGCTCTACTACCGGACGCCTGGTGGAGAGACCAAGACGGTCAACGGTGCCTGGACAGTTGGCAAGCGGGAGATCAGTGCCAATGGCGTAACGATCACCGCGCGCCAGGGTAGGGCGTATCACGGTCTGGTCTACGGCGGCTGGGAATCTGCCTGATGCCTAGGCGCGGGCGCGGCGATCGAATCGCGTCGGGGTCTCTTGTGGCGGTCGGGATCGCCGCGCTCGCGCTTCTCGTCTCCGGTTGTGGTGGAGCCGAAGCGGAGTCTGGTAGCAATCCCTATGAGAGCGAGTTCAAGCAGTCGCTCAGCGTGGTTTCGACCGACTTCGAGCGGCAGATCCTCGAAGATCACGTGATCAGCGATGCAGAGTATGCGGAAGCGCGCACACGACTGCAGCAGTGTGTCGAGGGTCAGGGGTTCGAACTCGAGCTCACCCCGGATGGAACGGTGCTCACGGCGACGGACGAGACGCAGGCAGCGGCTGAGGCCGCCTTTGAAGAGTGCGAGATGACGACGGTCATCAACATCGAGGCGCTCTATTGGGCCGTGCGGACCAATCCGCACAAGGAGGACAAAGACGAGCTCTCGGCGCGGTGTCTGCGCGAGGCCGGCCTGGTCGGCCCGGAGTTCGACGGCCAAGCGTTCGACGAGACGTTCGCGGATCCCCCGTTCGACAGGACGGATCCACGCGCCGCGACCTGCATCAACGATCCGCTCTCGCGGCTCTCCGGCTGACCGGCCAGTACGCAATGCCCGTGAGCAGCAGACGAGACGTCAGCGGACGAGTGGGAGCGGGACTGATGGGTATGAGGAAGCGCCGCGGGCCCGGCGTCGCGGTCGCCACCGTCGTGCTGGGTGCGGTGGTGCTGCTGGTGGGTGGTGCGGCGGTGGGGGTGGTGCTGGCGCCGGATCGTGTGCCGCAGAGCGTGCGGTCTCAGGAGATGGGGGCGACGGCGCCGGTGTCGTCGCAGGTGTTCGACGACGCGCGGAGGGTGAGGGTCACGCCGCAGATCGCGGAGGAGGCGCCGTTGTCGCTCGCGGACTCGGGCCGGGTGACGGCGTCGTCGTGCGCGACGGGTGGCGTGATCGAGTCGGGGTCGAGCCCAGCGACGGTCGACGACCGGCCGGTGCTGGCGTTGGCGACCTCGGTCCCGCTGTGGCGTGATCTCGCCCCGGACATGGAGGGCGAGGACGTGCGAGCGCTCCAGGTGGAGCTTGCGCGGCTCGGGTTCTCCGTCCGGGCAGACGGGGAGTACGGGAACGCGACGAAGACGGCGGTGACGCGCCTGTTCAAGGATGCGGGAGTCGCGAAGCCGTCGGGTGACCTGCCGGCGGCGTCCGTGCTGTGGTTGCCCGCTTCGTCGGTGGCGGTGAAGGAGTGCGGGGCGCCGTTGGGCGCGGTCGCGGGCGAGGAGCCGTTCGTGACCGTCGCGGGGGCACTGACGTCGTTGCGGCTCGCTGACTCCGTGACGGACGGCGCTCCGGGTGCGCGGGTGGTGCGGTACGGGGAGCTGACGGCGCCGGTGGGTGAGGGGGGCGTGGTGACGGAGGCGACGTTCCTGGAGGCGGTGCAGCGTGGCCCGGAGCTTGCGGCGTGGCAGCGCTCGGAGGGCTCGGAGCCGGTGACGCTGGAGTACGTGCTGGCCGAGCCGCTGGACGTGGCGGTGGTGCCTCCGGGTGCGTTGTTCGCGCTGTCGGGTACGTCGGGGTGCGTGGTGGGAGACGGTGTGCCTCGGGCAGTGACGGTGGTGTCGTCGTCTCTGGGGCAGACGTTGGTGACGTTCGAGGGCGCGGCGCCGTCCGTCGTCGACCTCACCGCGCAGCAGGGGCAGGCGTCGTGCGCGTGAGACCGCGCAGAGCGGGCCGGGCGAGCGGACCCACCCCAGCGCCGGGAGCCAAGTACGTGCGCACGTCCGGGTTGTCTCACGCGTTCGACGGCACGGGCACCCTGTTCTCGGGCCTGGACGTGGTGCTGCGCCCGGGTGAGGTCGTGGGCCTCGTCGGGCCGTCGGGCTCGGGCAAGTCCACGCTGCTGAGCCTGCTCGCGGGCTGGGTGGCGCCTCGCTCGGGAACGATCGAGCGGGTCGGGGTCGAGCACACGGGGTGGGTGTTCCAGAACCCGCACGGGGTGGCACGGCGGGCGGCCTTGGACCATGTGGTGCTGCCGCTGCTGGCGCGGGGGGCACGACGCCGCGACGCGGAGACCGAGGCGCTGGACGTCCTGGACCGGTTCGCGCTCGCGCCGGTCGCGGGCCGGCCGTTCCGGGCGCTGTCGGGCGGGGAGGCGCAGCGGCTCATGCTCGCGCGTGCGGTCGCGCTCGCGCCGGACCTGCTGCTCGTGGACGAGCCGACCGCGCAGCTCGACCTCGCGACCGCCGCGACCGTGAACGACGTCCTCGCGGGGATCGCGCAGCAGTCCTCGATCGTCGTCGTCGCGACGCACGATCCGCACACGCGCGACGCCTGCACCCGCGTCGTGGACCTCGCCGACTACCAGGAGGAGGCGTTCCGCCTCGCGGGGCAGCGGGTCGGAGGCGCGCGGTGACCACGACCCCGCCCGCCGCGACGGCACAGCCCACGACCGGACCTGCCTCCACGCCCGCCGGGCGACCCGACCAGACCCTGCCGCACCGACGTCGGTCGATGCGGGCCGGGTCGGTGATGTCCGAGGCGTGGCGCGACGTGCTGACCGGGACGACGCGCGCGGCGACGTACGCCGCCGTGCTGCTGCTCGCCGTCGGCGCGCTCGCGGCCGTGGACGTGCGCGCGGTGGTCGACGTCGTGCGTGGCGCGCAGGACTTCCGCGACGCCGGCGCGAGCGTCCAGGTGCTCGAGTCGCCCGAGCACGTGGACGCGGCCCGGTGCGAGGCGCTGGTCCAGATCGCGGGAGTGCGCGCCGCCGGTGCGCTGCGTGCGGGCGAGCCGGTACGCGCTCTCAACCTCCCGGGCTCGGAACTCTCCACCTACGAGATCACTCCCGGCCTGGCGGGCGTGCTCGACCCGTCGGCCACGACCGCCTCCGGCGTGTGGCTGGCGAGCGATCTCGCCGAAGCGCTCGGCGCCCACGCCGGCGACCAGGTCGCGACCAGCACGGGTACGGCCGTCGTCGCGGGCGTCTACCCGTATCCCGACGACGGCCGGGCCCGCACCCTCGGCTACACCGTGCTCACCCCGGTCCCGGCCACCGGGACGTTCGACGCGTGCTGGGCCGAGATCTGGCCCGCCGATGCGACCACGGCTTCCTACCTGCGTACCGCGCTCGTGCCCGACCCGTCGGGTGAGACGAAGCCTGCCCAGGGCCAGCTCAACTCTCGCCTCGGCACGAGATACGACGCGCCCGTCCTTCTCGCCGAGCGTCTGACCCGGCACGCCCCGCTCGCCGCGCTCGTCGTGGGGCTCGCCCTCGGCTACACCGCGATCCGCTCCCGTCGCCTCGAGCTCGCCGCTGCCCTGCACGCCCGCGTCCCACGACCCGCGCTCGCCTGGCAGGTCCTGCTCGAGACGCTCACCTGGACCCTCGCCGCCACCACCGTCGCCGCCACCGCCCTGTGGTGGGTCGCCGCCTGGGGCAACCCCGACCCCGGTATCGAGACCTGGGCGACCGGAGCCCGGACCCTGGTCACCGGCGCGGTCGGCACCGTCCTCGGCGCCCAGACCGCCGTCCTCACCACGCGCGAGAAGCACCTCTTCCGCTACTTCAAGGAGCGTTAGGCCGCCGCGGCCTGGCCGCGCCACCCCGCCCCGATCCGCTCGGCACCGAGCTGCTTCGGCCGGGAGCCCGGGCGGGTGGTGCGGTGCCGGGACATACTCGGTCCGTGCCGACCGACGAGACGACCAGCCCCGCACCCGCCTCCCCGCGGCAGCCCGACGACGCCCCGCGCCGTTCGGCCGTGATCGTCAACCCGAACCGGGTGGAGGGCCTGGACGCGCTGCGCGACCTCATCGTCGCGCGGCTCACCGAGGCGGGGTGGCCGGAGCCCGCGTGGCTCGAGACGACGGCCGAGGACCCGGGCACGGGGCAGGCGCGCCAGGCCGTCGAGGACGGCGCGGAGGTGGTGTTCGTCAGCGGCGGGGACGGGACGGTGCGGGCCGTCGTCGAGGGGCTGGCGGGGACCGACGCCGCGCTCGCGATCCTCCCGGGTGGCACGGGGAACCTCCTCGCGGTGAACCTCGGCGTCCCCACCGACGCCGAGGAGGGTCTGCGCCTCGTCCTCCGGGGCGGCCGGCGGACCATCGACGTCGGCGTCGCGGACGGGCAGACGTTCGCGATCATGGCGGGGATGGGGCTCGACGCGGCGATGATGCGCGACGCCCCGACGGCGCTCAAGGCCAGGGCGGGGTCGGTCGCGTACGTCTTCTCGGCGCTCAAGCACCTCGCCGACGACGAGATGCACGTCGAGGTGACGGTCGACGGGCGGACGCGGCGCCGTCGTGCGCGCACGGTCGTCGTCGGCAACGTGGGCCGTCTCCAGGCCGGCACCAACCTTCTCCCGGACGCGGAGCCGGACAACGGGCAGCTCGAGGTCGCGATCATCGCGCCGCGCAACCTCCAGCACTGGGTCCAGCTGCTGTGGGGCGTCGTGCGGGGCAAGAGCCGGGTGCCGAGCCGGGAGGTCGTGCGGGGCCGGGAGGTCTCCGTGGTCTCCGACCGGCCGCAGCCGCGCCAGCTCGACGGCGACGTGATCGAGCCGGCGGAGCGGCTCGACGTCAGCGTGCGACCGCAGGCGCTGCACGTGTGCGTGTACCGGCCCGAGGAGTCGGAGGACCTCGCGCAGGGCGCCCCCGGTCGTCCGTGAGCCCGGTGCCTGCGGTCACGGACCGCGGACATCGCTGTCGCCGGACCGCGGGGTTCGGCAGGATGGGCGCATGAGCGCTCCCCAGCCCGGCCCCGAGACCTGGTCCGCCCCCGCCCCGTCCGCCTACGGCTCGCCCGCACCGGCCACCGGTGCGCGACGCTCGCCCCTCGCCGTCGTGGCCTTCGCCTTCGGGGTCGCGACCGTCCTGGTCGGTGCGGTCGTCACGCTCGCGTTCCCGTTCGTGCTCTCGTCGTCGGGCTACTCGCCGTCGTCGGTCGGCGTGCTCCAGCTCGTCAACGGCATCCTCACGGGCGTGCTCGCGCTGGTCGCGACGGTCACCGGCGCGGTCGCGCTCGTGCGGCGGCTGCCGGGCGCGGCGCTCGCGTCCGCCGGCACGGCGCTCGGTGCGGCGGCGCTCCTGGGGGTCGTCCTCAGCCTCGTGCAGGGTGCGCTCTACCAGGTCCTCTGACCGCCTCCGCCCGACCCGGGTCCCGGCCCGGGCCCCCAAGCCGGACCCGTGCGTCCCGCGAGCGCCGGGTGCGAGCCGACGTGCGGTGCTGCACGGTGGGCCCATGAGCCCCCGACGACCGGCTCCGGAGCGCCCGGGCGCGCAGGAGTGGCTCCCGCGCGGCCGTGCCGCGAGCGACGTCGACGCGCTCGCCCGGGCGGCGCGGGACTGCCACGGGTGCGAGCTGTGGGCGGACGCCACGCAGGTCGTGTTCTCGCGCGGACCCGAGCGCGCCCGGTTGGTGCTCGTCGGCGAGCAGCCGGGCGACCGTGAGGACCGCGAGGGCGAGCCGTTCGTCGGGCCCGCGGGGCGCCTCCTCGACGAGGCGCTCGACGCCGCCGGGCTGTCCGCCGCCGACGTCTACCTGACGAACGCCGTGAAGCACTTCCGGTTCGAGGAGCGGGGGAAGCGCCGGCTGCACAGGAGCCCGGACGTCGCGCACGTCCGGGCGTGCCTCCCGTGGCTCACGGCGGAGGTCGCCGCCGTGGCGCCGCGCGTCGTCGTCGCGATGGGCGCGACCGCGGGGCGGGCCGTGCTGGGACGACCCGTGCGCGTGACCGCCGAGCGCGGCCGCGTCCTCGACCGCGACGACGGGCCCCGGGTCGTGCTCACCACCCACCCGTCCGCGCTGCTGCGCGTGCGTGAGCGGGCCGAGCGGGAGGCGGCGTTCGCCGCGTTCGTCGACGACCTCCGCCTCGCGTCCGACACGGCCGGCGCCCGGTGACGGACCGCCCGGCCCCGACCGCGCCCGACCGCGCCGCGCCGTGGCCGGGAGCCGCACCGCACCGGGCACCGCGGGTCGCCGTGAACGTCCAGCGCTGGGACGCGCTGACGTTCCTCCACTGGCGCGTCGACCCGGCCGTCGTGCAGGGCTGGCTCCCGCCCGGCCTCGCCGTCCAGGAGGTCGGCGGGACGACGTGGCTCGGCGTGGTCCCGTTCGTCATGGCGGGCGTCCGGGTCCCGCCGCTGCCCGCCCTCGGCGCGTGGTCGACGTTCCCCGAGCTCAACGTCCGCGTGTACGTGCGCGACCGCGCGGGCACCGAGGGCGTGTGGTTCCTCGGCCTGTGGGCCACGTCGCGCGCGTTCGTCGCCGCGTCGCGCGCGGCGGGCGTCCCCTACCACCCGGCGCACGCTGCGGTGCACGCGCAGGTGCACGCGGACGGCGACCGTGCGAGGCCGCCGTCCGCGGTGCGCTACCGGTTCCGCTCGACCGGCCGGGGACCCCTGCACGTCCCGCACGAGCACCCGGGGCTGCTGCGCGACCTCACGCTCCGCGCCGAGGTGCGCGCGCACGAGGAGGTCGACGCGTCGTCGGGCCTCGTGTGGTGGGCCACGGCGCGCTGGAACGCCTACGGCGCACGGGCCGGGCGGCTGTGGCGGTTCCCGGTCGTGCACGAGCCGTGGACGCTGCGGCGCGGCACGCTCGACGCGCTCGACACGGACGTGCTCGACCGCCTCGGGCTGCCGCCCGCGGACCCGGCGCTCGTGCACGTGGCCGCACCGGTGCACGCACGGTTCGGGGTGCCGCGACCCGTGCGCTGAGGTCAGCCGGCCGGGTCGACGATCCCGTGCCGGAACGCCCACACGACGAGCTGGACGCGGTCGCGCGCCCCCGTCTTGGTCATGGCCCGGCTCAGGTGCGACTTCACCGTGCTGGGCTCGAGGAACAGGGCCGTCGCGATCTCCGCGTTGGACGACCCGCGGCACAGCAGTCCGACGATGTCGAGCTCGCGCGGGGTGAGGAGCGCGGCCGCGTCGTCGTCCCGCGAGACGGGGGCGCGCCGGCGCGCGAACTCGCCGATGACCCGCCGTGTGAGGGTCTGGTCGACCAGGCCGTCGCCCGCGGCGACCCGCCGGACGGCGTCCACGAGCACGTCCGGCTCGGCGTCCTTGAGCAGGAACCCGCTCGCCCCGGCCTCCAGGGCGCCGAACACGTAGTCGTCGAGGTCGAACGTGCTCACGACGAGCACGGGGACCGGGTCGACGACGTCCGGACCGGCGAGCGCGCGCGTCGCGGTGATGCCGTCGCCGCCGGGCATGCGCACGTCCATGCACACGACGTCCGGGCGCTCGCGGCGCGCGACGCGGACGGCGTCGGCGCCGTTCGACGCCTCGCCGACGACCTCGACGCCCTCGCTCTCGAGGATGACGGTGAACCCGGCACGGACGACCGCCTGGTCGTCCACGAGCACGACGCGTGTCACGAGACCTCCTGGTCGGGGGTGAGGTGGTCGGCGGGGCGTGGGTCGCGCGCGGGTGAGCGAGGCACGGTCAGGCGGACGAGCCACGCGCCGTCGGGCGCCCGCCGCGCGTCCAGCGTGCCGCCGAGCACGGTCGCCCGCTCGCGCATGCCGACCAGCCCGTGACCGGGCCGCGGGTCCGCGGGCGGCGCGGTGCCGGCCGCCGGGTTGCGCACGGTGAGCACGAGGTCCGCGGCGGACCACGCGAACCGCACGGCCACGGGCCGGCCCGGCGCGTGCCGGCGCGCGTTGGCGAGCGCCTCCTGGAGCACGCGGTAGACCGCGATCTGCGTGCTCGGCGTCGGCTCCCAGGGGCTGCCGTCCGTCTCGACCGAGACGACGGTGCCGGCGGAGCGTGCCGTGTCGAGGAGGGCGGGGACCTCGGCGAGCGTCGGCTGCGGCGCCTCGCGCTCCGTGCCGTCCTCGTCGTCGCGCCCGCGCAGGATGCCGACCACGAGGCGGAGGTCGTCGAGCGTCTCGCGCCCCTGCGCGCGGATCCACCGCACCGACTCCTTGGCGCGTTCCGGGTCGGCGTCGACGAGGCGCTCGGCGGCGGACGCCTGGACGACGATGCCGGACAGGTGGTGCGCCGCGACGTCGTGCAGCTCGCGCGCCATGCGCGCCCGCTCCTCGAGGACCGCCTGGGCGGCGAGCGCCTCGCGCTCGCGCTCGGCCCGCAGCACGCGGTCGCGCAGCTCGGCGACGAGCTCGCGCCGCGTCGCGACGTACGAGCCGACGAGCGCCGCCCCCACGAACGTGAGCAGCGCGGAGAGCAGCGCGCCACCCACCTGGAGCGCGTGCTGCGCGGGCCCCGCCCCGGCGGGGACGGCGAAGCCCCCGAGGGCGAAGACGAGCACGACCTGCGCGAGCGCGGCGAGCGCCGGGGCGACGAGGCGCGCCCGTCGCGGCGCGTACGCACCGGCGGAGTACGCGGCGACGAGTGTGGCCGGCGCCTGGAACCCGACGTACGGCGGCAGGAGCACGGTGATCGCGACCTGGGCCGCCACCGCGAGCGCGAGGCAGGCCAGCGGTGCCCGACGGCGGACCGCCAGGGTCGCGGCCTGGACCACGACGAGCGCGAGCACCGTCGCGCGCACGCCGGGGGTGATGATGACGGCGCCGGGCCCCGCGCCGAAGGTCGCACCGACGTCGGTCGCGAGCACGCGCTCGATCCCCAGGAACAGCACGACCGTCGCGACGGCGACGACCCCGGCGAGCACGGCGTCGCGGCCGGTGTCGGTGCGCACGCCGACCCGGTCGAGCGCGCGGCGCAGGGCCTCGGTCACGGTCTCCTCCAACGGGACGACGGGGACGGACGGGTCGGTGGGCCTGCCCACCCTACGGGGGTGCGCCGACCCGGCCACGAGGCAGAGCCGTGGCCCGCCGAGGGAGAGGCGTGGTCCACCGGGAGGAGTGACCACGCCTCTACCTCGCGATACCAGCCCTCTACCTCGGCGGGCGTCAGACCAGGTCGCGGCGCTGCAGCGTGAGGGCGCCGCTCCCGAGGAGTGCCGCGACCCAGGCGACGAGGCCGGCGAGCGCGGCGAGCGTGCCCAGCGGCGCGGCACCGCCCAGGAGCTCCGCCCCGGACTGTCCCGTCGACGCGAGCGCGCCCAGGCCGAGCGGGAGCCACTCCGCCGCGGCGGACTCGCCGCCCGACAGCAGGGTCACCGCACCGCGGACGATCGGCTCGGCGAGCGCGAGCGCCGCGACGGTCACGACGGCGGCCACCTGGCCGCGCACGAGCGTCCCGACCCCGAGCCCGAACCAGGTGAGGAGCACGAGGACCGCGAGGCCGCGGGCCCACACGCCGAGGACCTCGCCGGGCCCGAGCGCGAGGGTCGCCCCCGGGGTCGTCACGATCGCGACGGTGAGACCCAGGGCGCCGACCACGGCGAGCACCACGCCGACGCCGAGGGCGACGGTCGCGGTCGCGCCGGCCTTGGCCGCGAGGATGCGCAGCCGCGACGGCTGGACGAGCGCCGTCGGCACGATGCCGCCCGTGCGGAAGTCCGTCGTCACGGCGAGCACGCCCAGCAGCAGCATGCACATGGTCGCGACGCCGACCGACCCCGAGCCGTTCAGCCCGTTGCCGAGCAGGTCGAGCATGCCGCGCTGGAACGCGGGCTGGGCGGCGTCGGTGAGCGCGCCGAGGTCGGGAGCCAGGTCCTCGAGCATCTCGGGCGACGCCTGGAACCCGACGGTCGCGCCCCCGCCGAGCGCCTCGGTGCCCCGCAGGATCGTGGGCAGCAGGAGGGTGAAGGCCTGGACGACGAGCATCCCGGCGACGGCGACGGCCGCGACGACCCACGTCGCGCGGGTCGTGCGGAGCTTGAGCATCTCGGCGCGGTACATCAGCGCACCCCTTCGGTCGTGGCGGTCAGGTCGAGGTAGAAGTCCTCCAAGGACTCCCCGCGCAGCAGGTCGTCGAGGGGGCCGTCGGCGACGACACGGCCCTGCCCGACGACGACCAGGTCGTCCGCGACCTGCCGCACCTCGGACAGGACGTGGCTCGCGAGGAGCACGGTGCCGCCGTCGTCCGCGAAGCCGCGCACGAGGTCGCGCAGCCAGCGCATGCCCGCCGGGTCGAGCCCGTTGGCGGGCTCGTCGAGCACGAGCACCTCCGGGTCGCCGAGCAGCGCGGCGGCGATGCCGATGCGCTGCCGCATCCCGAGCGAGTAGGTGCGCACGCGCCGGTCGGCGGCGGGCGTCATGCCGACGAGTGCGAGCACCTCGTCGACGCGTCGGGCCGGGACCCGGCCGGCGGCGGCGAGCACGCGCAGGTGGTCGCGGCCCGTGCGCCCGGGGTGGAGGCCGCCCGCGTCGAGCAGCGCGCCGACGGTGCGGGCAGGGTGCGGCAGGTCGGCGAACGCGCGACCGTCGAACGTCGCGCTCCCCGCGGTGGCCGCGGCGAGCCCCAGGAGGACGTGCAGGGTCGTCGACTTCCCGGCCCCGTTCGGCCCGAGCAGCCCGACGACGCGGCCGGGCGCGGCCGTGAACGTCACGTCGTGCACGGCGTCGAACGCCCCGTAGGACTTGCGCAGCCCGGAGACGTGGATGGTGGTCATGCCGGTCCCTTCTCGTCACGTCCCGCACGGCTCCCGTGCGGTGTCCCACCAGGCTGTCGCGCGGGGGGTCCCCGGGTCTTGCGGCGCAGGGAGGAACCTGCGTTGCGACCTCCGTCGCAAGCGCCGCCGGAACGCCGGGACCCGCGCCGGCACGCCCGGCGTCGCCGCAGGTGAGGGCGCCGGGCGTGACATACGGCCGGGGCATGGGGCAGGGTGGACGTTCACCCGACCGCTCAGGCGGGCTGCGCCACGCGTCGTCCGCCGGTCCCCGACCGTTCTGGAAGGAGGCGACGTGCGCCGACGTCACGACTCGTCCGGCACCCCGGAGGGGCGCAGCGTCGCCCCGCCGCCCGCCGCGCACCGCACGGCGACGCCGTGGGTCACGGTCGCGGCAGGTGCGGGTGCGGTGACGCTCGTCGTCGCGGTCGCCGGGATGGTGGGCGCCGCGACCGGGGGCGGCGAGGCCGTCGTCGTCGGCGCGTCCGCCGACGCGGGGACCGCGGTCGAGGACGGCGTCCCGGCCGTCACGCCCCGCCCCGACGCGTCGCGTCCGGAGGTGACGCGCATCCCGCCGCCCGACCACGCGCACGACCCGGCGGAGGGCACCGACGCCGGAGCGGCGCCCGCGCCGCGACCGTCGTCCGGCGGGACGGGCACGCCGCCCGCGTCGGCCGGTCCCGGGGCGGAGCCGACGACCAGCCCCTCGCCGACCCCGGGCACGACCGCGCCGGAGCCCGCACCGACCACGCCCGCGCCCACGGCCGACCCTGCGTCCGTCTCCTGGGTCCAGGAACGGCTCCGCGTGCACGGCGCGGACATCGAGGTCACCGGCACCATGGACGACGCGACCGGTGCGGCGCTGCGGGCGTTCCAGCAGGCCCACGGGCTGCCCGGGGACGGCACGGTGACGGCCGCGACCGCCGAGGCGCTGGCCGCCGCACCGTCCGACGAGGACGAGGAGCCCACCGACCCGGGCGGCGCGGCCCCGACGGAGCCCGCGCCGCCGTCTCCCACCGACACGCCGTCGGCGACCGTGCCCGGCGCGACGACCCCGAGCACCGGCGGGCAGGCGGACCCGGCCCTCACGCCCGCGTCCTGAGCGACGGACGGCCGCGGGTGAACTCGCGGCCTGCGGGGCCCCGGGCCGCGCCACGGTCGGTAGGGTTTTCCCTCGTCGGACGACGGACGGAGCAGGACCATGACGAGCGCGGCGATCGGCGCGGGTCAGGAGCGCGGGGCACCCGGCCGCGCCGCGACCCCGGACCCGGGTCGCGGGTACGCGAAGGGCCGTGCCAAGCGGGAGGAGATCCTCCAGGCTGCCGTCGTGCTGTTCGGCGAGGTCGGCTTCCACGCGGCGTCCCTGCGCGAGCTGGCGTCGCGCGTGGGCATGTCCCACCCCGGCCTGCTCCACCACTTCCCGACGAAGGTCGCGCTCCTCGAGGCGGTGCTCGACTACCGCGACACCGTCGACGTGGCGGACCTGGACGAGGACCTCGCGCGCGGGACGGACTACTTCGAGGCGCTCGTGCGCCTGGTCGAGCGCAACGCCCTCCGCCGGCACATCGTCGAGCTGTTCACGGCGCTCGCGGCCGAGGCGACCTCCCCGGACCACCCGGCGCACGAGTACTTCGTCCGGCGGTACGAGTGGGCGGTCGCGCGGTCGGGCGAGCAGCTCGCGCGCCGGGCGCGCACCGGCGGCCTGCGCGACGGGGTCGACCCGTCGGCCGCGGCACGGCACATCGTCGCGCTCATGGACGGGCTCCAGGTCCAGTGGCTCCTGTCGCTCGACCGCCCCCGGCCCGAGCGCGTCGACATGGCCGCCGACCTGCGCGCCTACCTCCGGCTCATCCTCGTCGAGGAGGTCCCCGCGCGCTGAGCGCGAGGACCTCCAGGCCGTGCTCAGCCGAGCAGGTCGCCCGGGAGGGGGTCGGCGCTCGCGGCCAGGCACAGGCCGGTCCGGTCGCCGTCGCGCCACGACGCCTCGGTCGGCGACCACACGACGAGCTCGACGCCCTCGGGCGCGTCCGACCCCAGCACCTCGGGCGTGCACACCCGTGCCACGCGCCGGTCCACGGCCTGCTGACCGGGCCACAGCTCGTCCGCGCCCAGGTCGGTCCGCGCGACGACCTGGGCCCGGTGCTCGTCCGCGCAGGGGACGGCCCGCACCTGGGCGACCTCGCCGTCGGGCGGCAGCTCGTCGAGGCAGGTCCCGAGCACGAGCTGGACCGCGTTGACGGTCTGCGGGGCGGTGACGTCGCCCGCGAGCGGCACGCGCGCCTGCTCGCCCTGCCACCAGGCGAGCGCGCCCACGGTCCACGCGACCGTGACGACGGCGCCCACGACCATGCCGGCGACCGCGATCCCGCGCCCGCGCGTGCCGCGGGACCGCACGCGGGAGAGGCCCGCGGCTCCGAGCCCGATCCCGACGGGGCCGAGCACCATGCCCGCCGGCACGCTCGCGACGGCGAGCGGCTCGACGCGCGGCGCGGCCGGCTGCCACCCCGGCGCGTAGTACGTCTCCGGCGCGAACCCCGGCACGGGCGGTCCGGGCGGCCCGGGCGGTCCGGCCGGCCCGGCAGAGGCGGCCGGGGGCGGCATCGGGGTGCCTGGCGGGGTCGGCGCACCCACGGGCGGCGGCACCGGGACGCTGGGCCGCGGCGGGACGGTCGGCCCGCCGGGCGGGGCGAAGAGGTCGTCGTCGGCCACGGCTACGAGTCGCTCAGGGTCGCCGCGAGCACGATGAGCATCGCGAACGCCGTGCAGACGGCGCCCACCACGATGCCCGTGACGGCGAACCCGCGCCCGCGCGTCCCGTCCCGCATCACCTGGTTGAGGGCGACGATCCCGAGCACGAGGCCGACGATCCCGGGGAAGCCCGCGCAGACCACGAGGCTCGCGATCGAGACGATCATCGACGCCAGCGCCAGGCCGTTCGTCCGCGGCGGCGGCGTGTACGTGGACCCGTACGGGGGCGGGTACGCGCCGTAGCCGGGGCTCCCGGCGTAGCCCGACGGGGCCGACGGCGGGTACCCGGCGCCCGGGGGCGAGCCGTAGGCGGGCGCGGCACCGGGGCCGTAGGGCGACCCCTGCCCGCCCGGGGCGGCGGGCGCACCGTAGGGGGCTCCCGTCCCGGGCGCGCCCGGGTGCGCGCCACCCGCCCCGGACGGCGCGACGAAGCCGCCCTGCTCGGGCGCCGGGGCGTCGGTCGGCGGGTTGTACGGGGTGAGCGGCGGCTGGTGCGGGCGCGGGGCGGCGTACGGGTCGACGGGATCGTCGGGAGACCCGTACGGCGGGACGGGTGGCGTGGTCATGGACACACCGTAGCGACGGGGCGGCGCGCCGTCCGCCGTATGAACAGGCTCTTGTAAGCAATCGCAGTTGTTGCTAGATCTTGCAGCAACGGTACAGCCAGGGTGCGTCCTCCACGACGGCGGCACGCGGACCGGCGGCCGACGTCCCGGCACCGACGCCGGGACACGACACGGAGGATCACTGATGCGAACAACGAGGCTCGCAAGGTCGCGGGCACGCCTGGCGGGGGCCCTGGCCCTCGCCGTCGCCCTGCCAGGGGCGGTCGGCCTGAGCGCCGTCGCGGCGCCGAGCACGACGGCGACCGCGACGACTGCGACGACGGCCACGACGACCGTCTACTACCCCGACCGCCCGGGCTGGGCGGTGACGAACGTCCACTACGGCGTCGACGGCGCCGGGTGGACGTCGGTCCCGGGCGTCCCGATGGCAGACGCGTGCGCGGGGTGGTTGACGGCCGAGATCGCCCTCGGCGCGGCGTCCGGGGTGCAGCTCACCTTCAACGACGGCGCCGGGACGTGGGACAACAACCGGGGTGCCAACTACCGCGCGGGCGCGGGCACGGTCGTCGTGCGGGACGGGGCGCTCACGACGGGCGCGTCGCCGTGCGGCACCGATCCCACCGACCCGACGGATCCCACCGAACCGACCGCGACGATCTACTACGCGACGTCGTGGGCCGCGCCGAAGATCCACTACCAGGTGGGCTCGGGTGCGTGGACGAGCGTCCCGGGCACGCCGATGACCGCCGCGTGCGCGGGCTGGTTCGCGCACACCATCGACCTCGGCGAGGCGAGCGGCGGCCAGGTCGTCTTCAACGACGGCGCCGGGCGGTGGGACAACAACGGCGGAGGCAACTACCGGTACACCGCGGGACCGCAGACGGTCTCGGGCGGCGTCCTCGCGTCCGTCGCGGGGAGCCCGTGCGGTCCCGACGTCCCCGAGGAGCCGGACACGCAGGCGCCTAGCGTCCCGTCGGGGCTCGTCGCGACGGCCGACGGCGTCCGGGTCACGGTCTCGTGGGACGCCGCGACGGACGACACGGGCGTCACCGGGTACACCCTGACTCGCACCGGGGGAGCGGGCACCGTGACACGGGACGTCACGACCGTGTCGGCGACGGACGTCGGGCTGCTCGAGCGGACGGCGTACACGTACACCGTGACGGCCGTCGACGCCGCCGGGAACCGCTCGGCGGCGAGCGCGCCCGTCGTCGTCACGACGGGGACCAAGCCCGTCGTCGACCCGGGTACGACGCGCGAGCCGCTCGGCGGGGACCCGCGCGAGGACGCGATCTACTTCGTCATGACCGCCCGCTTCAACGACGGCGTGAGCGAGAACAACCGCGGCGGGTCGCAGCACGTGAAGTCGGGGAACGCGGCGAACGACGACCCGATGTTCCGCGGCGACTTCCAGGGGCTCGTCGACAAGCTGGACTACGTCAAGGGCCTCGGATTCTCCGCGATCTGGATCACGCCGGTGGTGCTCAACCGCTCCGACTACGACTTCCACGGCTACCACGGCTGGGACTTCTTCCGCGTGGACCCGCGCCTCGAGACACCGGGCGCCTCCTACCAGGACCTCATCGACGCGGCGCACGCGAAGGGCATCAAGATCTACCAGGACGTCGTGTACAACCACTCGTCGCGCTGGGGCGCCAAGGGCCTGTTCGTGCCGACCGTGTGGGGCGCGCGCGACGGCCAGTGGGACTGGATGTACTCGGCGAAGGAGGAGGGCCGCGAGTACGACCCGATGGAGGAGAACGACGGGAACGACCCGACCCTCACCGCCGCGCAGAACGCGCTCGCGAAGGGCCGCACGTACAACGGCGATCTGTGGTCGACGACGGCCCCGGCGGGGAGCTCGTGCACGGGGTTCGGCACGCCCACGCAGCACAAGAGCCCCGAGGGGTTCCAGATCTACAACTGCCAGTGGCCCTCGCCCACGTCGGGCATGTTCCCGAAGAGCACGTACCACCAGTGCTGGATCGGGAACTGGGAGGGCAAGGACGCGCAGGACTGCTGGCTGCACGACGACCTCGCGGACTTCAACACCGAGAACGCCGAGGTGCAGCAGTACCTGATCGACGCCTACAACCGGTACATCGACATGGGCGTCGACGGCTTCCGCGTCGACACCGCGGTGCACGTCCCGCGCGTCCTGTGGAACCGGCACTTCCTGCCCGCGATCCAGGAGCACGCCGTCGCGACGCACGGGGAGAAGGGCAAGGACTTCTACGTCTTCGGCGAGGTCGCGGCGTTCGTCAACGACAAGTGGAACCGTGGCTCCGTGAACCACTCCGCGCAGTTCTACACGTGGAAGGAGCGCAAGGAGTACTCCCTGGACGACGTCGTGGCCGCCGCCGAGCAGTTCCAGTACGAGAACCTCCTGGGCACGGGCAACCAACCGACGTCGGACAACGCGTTCCTCGGCGGCGCCGACGGCAACACGTACCACGCGCCCGACCACTCGAAGTTCTCGGGCATGAACGTCATCGACATGCGCATGCACATGAACTTCGGGGACGCAGGAAACGCCTACCACAACGGAAAGGACTCGGACGACTCGTACAACGACGCGACGTACAACGTCGTGTACGTCGACTCGCACGACTACGGGCCCAACAAGTCGACCGTGCGCTACGCCGGCGGAACCGACGCGTGGGCGGAGAACATGAGCCTCATGTGGACGTTCCGGGGCATCCCGACGCTCTACTACGGCTCGGAGATCGAGTTCCAGGCGGGCAAGCCGATCGACTGCGGGCCGACGTGCCCGCTCGCGACCACCGGGCGCGCGTACTACGGCGACCACCTCGCGGGCGACGTCGTGGCGAGCGACTTCGGCGTCGTGGAGTCCGCGTCGGGCGCGGTCGCGCAGACGCTCCAGAAGCCGCTCGTCCAGCACGTGCAGCGGCTCAACCAGATCCGCCGCGCCGTGCCGGCGCTCCAGAAGGGGCAGTACTCGACGGTCGGCGTGCAGGGGAACATGGCCTACAAGCGCCGGTTCACCGAGGGCGCCGTGGACAGCTTCGTGCTCGTCACGGTGACGGACGCCGCGACCTTCGCCCGCGTCCCGAACGGCACGTACGTCGACGCCGTGACGGGCGACCGGAGGGTCGTGACGACCGGGACCCTGAGCGTCCCCGCACCGGGCAAGGGCAACCTGCGCGCCTACGTCCTCGACCTCCCGGGCAACCCCGCGCCGGGCAAGGTCGGGCAGGCGGGGCCCTACCTCACGTAGGCCGTCGACCGTCCCGCCCGCGGCAGCGCGTCGCGGGCGGGACGGCTTCGTTCAGTCCGCGAGGTCGACGACGACCGGCACGTGGTCGGACGCGCCCTTGCCCTTGCGCTCGTCACGGTCGATCGTCACGCCGGTCACGCGGGCGCGCGCGGCGGGGGAGAGGTACGCGAAGTCGATCCGCATGCCCTCGTTCCGCGGGAACCGCAGCCGCTGGTAGTCCCAGTAGGTGTACGTGTGCTCGCCGGGGATCGCCTCGCGCGTGACCTCGGTGTACCCGGCCGCGCCGAACGCCGCGAACGCGTCGCGCTCCGCCGGCGTCACGTGCGTCTTCCCCGCGAAGTACGCGACGTCCCACACGTCGGTGTCCAGCGGGGCCACGTTCCAGTCGCCGACGAGCGCGACCTGCGCCGCCGGGTCGTCCGCGAGCCAGCCCGCCGCCCGCGCGCGGAGCTCGTCGAGCCAGCGCAGCTTGTACGCGTAGTGCGGGTCCCCGACCTCGCGGCCGTGCGGGACGTACAGGCTCCACACGCGCACGCCGCCGCACGTCGCGCCGAGCGCGCGCGCCTCGACCTTCTCGCCGAACGCAGGCTGGCCCGGGAAGGAGGTCTCGACGTCGTCCAGGCCGACGCGCGAGACGACCGCGACGCCGTTCCACTGGTTCACGCCCACGTGCGCGACCTCGTACCCCGCCGCCTCGAACGGCGCGACGGGGAACTGCGCGTCGGCGCACTTGGTCTCCTGGAGCGCGAGGACGTCGGTCCCCGTCCGCTCGAGGAACGCGATCGCCCGGTCGACCCGGGCGCGGACGGAGTTGATGTTCCAGGTCGCGAGGCGCACGGGCCCCACCGTACCGACAGCCGCGCGTGCCGCCGGCACGACCGCCGCGCCGCGTCCTGCGCCGACGGCGGGCGGCGCAGGACGCGGCCCGTAGGCTGTGGCCATGGCGACAGCACTCATCACCGGCGCGAGCGCCGGCCTGGGCCTGGAGTTCGCGTGGCAGCTCGCCACGGCGCGGCACGACCTCGTGCTCGTCGCGCGCGACGAGGCGCGCCTCGGGGAGGTCGCCGGACAGATCCGGGCCGCCGCGGGCGTGCGGGTCCAGGTCCTCCCGGCAGACCTCTCCGTGCCCGACGACGTCGCGCGCGTGGCCGAGCGCCTCGCCTCTCCCGGCGGCTCGGACGAGCGCCCGGTCGGGCTGCTCGTGAACAACGCGGGCTTCGCGACCCAGCAGCACTTCGTGGGCGGCGACCTGGACGTCGAGCTCCGCGCGCTCGACGTCATGGTGCGGGCCGTCCTGGTCCTGTCCCACGCGGCCGCCGGTCAGATGACCGCGCGGGGCCGGGGCGCGATCCTCAACGTCGCGTCCGTCGCGGCGCTCACCGCGGGCGGCACCTACGCCGCCGCGAAGGCGTGGGTGCGCTCGTTCACGGAGGGGCTCGCCGTCGAGCTGCACGGCACCGGCGTCACCGCGACCGTGCTGTGCCCGGGCTTCACCCACACGGAGTTCCACGACCGCGCCGGGATCGACAAGTCCGTCCTGCCCGACCTCGCGTGGCTCGACGCCGACCGCGTGGTCTCCGCGGCGCTCGCCGACGTGCGCCGCGGTGTCGTCATCTCGACCCCGTCGGTGCGCTACCGCGTCGCGTCGGCCGCCCTGCGGGCGATGCCACGCTCTGCCGTGCGGGCGATCGGCAAGTACCGCTGAACCGGGAGCCGACTACGCTGGCGGCGTGACCAGTGATCTCTCCGCGACGCCCCGCGAGCAGCTGCTCGACCTCATCCGCGAGCTCGCCGTCGTGCACGGCCGGGTGACGCTCTCCTCGGGCAAGGAGGCGGACTACTACGTCGACCTGCGGCGCGTGACGCTGCACCACCGCGCGGCGCCGCTCATCGGGCACCAGCTCCTCGACCTCCTCGAGGAGCACGGGCTCGGGACGGCCGAGGTCGACGCGGTGGGCGGGCTGACGCTCGGGGCGGACCCGATCGCGACCGCGCTCCTGCACGCCGCGGCCTCGCGCGGGCAGGACCTCGACGCGTTCGTCGTGCGCAAGGCCGCGAAGGCCCACGGCATGCAGCGGCAGATCGAGGGGCCGGACGTCGCCGGCCGCAAGGTCGTCGTGGTCGAGGACACCACGACGACGGGCGGGTCGCCGATCACCGCGATCGAGGCCGTGCGCGCCGCCGGGGGCGAGGTCGTCGGCGTGGCGACGATCGTCGACCGCGCGACGGGCGCGGGCGAGAAGATCGAGGCGCTCGGCGTGCCGTACCACTTCCTGTTCAGCCTGGAGGATCTCGGCCTCGTCTGAGCCCGGACGGTCCCCGGCGCAGCGCCGCCGCCAGCCCGACGACGCCCCGTGGCCGTGCCGCGGGGCGTCGGGCGTGCGGGTCAGACGTGCGGTCGGGCGTGCGGTGCGACGCGCGACGAGGCGTGCGTCACACCGAGATAGGTCAGGCTTACCTTGCTTTGGTGAGGCGAGCCTTATATGGTCCGTCACGACGAAGCCTCAGCACGCTCCGCGTCGTCGGTCCCGCTCCCCGCCGGGACCTCGCCCGGACCAGCACGGGAGACCTTGTGCGCACTTCCTCGTCGAGACGCGTCCGCCGCGGCCTCGCCTCCTTCCTCGCCGCGGCCCTCGCCGCCGGCCTGACCGTCGCCGGCGTCTCCGCCCCGGCCCAGGCCGCACCGGCCGAGATCCAGGGCGGCTCGGCCACCTGGAACTTCAAGGACTCCTGGACGGGCTACGTCGGCGGTGCGGGCACCATCACGCCCGCGCTCGTGGGCGGGAAGTCCGTCTACCCGTCCGCGTCCGGCAGCGTCGACGCGGAGACCGCCGTCGGAACGGTCCGCCTCGGCGGCTCCGTCCGCTACTCCGCGCACGGCGGCGCGCTCGACCTGACGATCTCCGACCTCCGGCTCGCCGTCACGGGCCCGGCGTCGGGCGTGCTCACCGCCGACTTCACGTCGGCGGGCACGGTGTCGGACGACGTGGTCGTCGCGGACGTCACCGTCGGCACGGCCCGCGCGGGGGACACGCTCGTCCTCACCGCGAACGGTTCCTTCGCTCCCGGCGTGGCAGCGGTGGACCCGCAGTTCGAGGGCTACGTCGGCGAGCCGATCTCGACGCTCACCGCGACCCTGGACGTCTCGGCGCCCGCCGCCCCGGCGACCGAGACGTCGACGGCGCTCGCCGTCGCGCCGTCCGGCACGTCCGTCGCGGGCGCCCCGGTGACGCTCACCGCGACCGTCGCGCCCGCCGCCGCGGGCACGGTCGAGTTCCGCGACGGCGGCGCCGTGCTGGGCACCGCGCCCGTGACCGACGGCGTCGCGCGCCTCGAGACGTCGGCCCTCGCCGCGGGCGCGCACGAGCTGGGCGCGGCGTTCACGCCCGCCGACCCGGCGGCGTTCGTGGCGTCCGCCTCCGGCGCCGTCGCGCACGCGGTGACGGAGCCCGCGACCGAGCCCGAGCCGGAGCCGGTCGCCGACCCGGTGGTGACCGTCTCGCCGTCGGGCCCGGTGGACCCGGCCGTGGAGAACACGTTCACGATCTCCGGCACCGGCTTCGTCGGTGCGGGCGCAGCGAACGGCGCCTACGTGCTCCTCGGGGACGCCTCGATCTGGGACGGCAGCGGCCCGCTGGTCGCGAACGGCTGGCTCGCCCAGGGCTGGGTCATGCCGCAGCAGGTGCGCGACGGCGCGTTCACCACGACGCTCACCGTCCCGGCGGGCACGCTGGACCCGGCCACGGAGTACGTGGTCGCGACGTCCGCCGCCCACGCGCTCTCCGCGACCGACCGCAGCCTCGACACGTTCACGCCGGTCGCGGTGCAGGGCGCCACGTCCCCGGAACCCGGCTGGGAGCCGTCGATCGAGCTGTTCGCCGCCGACGGCACCACCCCGCTCGGCGACACCCCGGTCCGTCCGGACGACACGATCGTCGTCAAGGGCTCGGGCTTCGACCCGGAGGCGAACGTCGCCCCCGAAGGCAACCGTCCGCCGATCTCCGGGGGCATCCCGGCGGGCACCTACGTGGTGTTCGGCAAGTTCGCGCCTCAGTGGCGGCCGTCGCAGGGCGTCGCATCGTCGGCGCGCAAGGCCGGGTCGCAGCAGTGGGCGCTCGCGTCCGCGGCCCTCGACCAGGTCGACCCGCGCTACCAGGGCGCGATCCGCGGCCAGTGGGCAGAGCTCTCCGAGGACGGCACGTTCACGGCCGAGCTCGTCGCGAGCGAGCTCGAGCTCGACGGCGGCCGCTACGGCGTCTACACCTACGCCGCCGGCGGCACCGTCAACGCCGCCCAGGAGCTCTACGCGCCCGTCGCGTTCACGACCGAGCCCGCCGCTCCCGTGTGGGAGCCGGAGATCGCGGTCCTCGCCGAGGACGGCGTGACGCCGCTCGGTGACACGGCGGTCTCGGTGGGCGACACGATCGTGGTCCGGGGCACGGGCTTCGACCCCGCGGCGAACGTGGGTGGCCGCGGCGTCCCGATCCCGGCGACGCTGCCGCAGGGCACGTACGTCGTGTTCGGCAGCTTCGCCGAGCAGTGGCGGCCGTCCGAGGGCGCCGCGTCGTCCGCGCGCAAGGTCGGGTCGCAGGTGTGGGCCCTCGCCGAGCCGGTGCTCGACCAGGTCCCCGCCCAGTACCAGTCGGTGGTCCGCGCCCAGTGGACGGACATCGCCGCGGACGGCACCTTCGAGGCGCGGCTCGTGGTGAAGAGCCCGGGGCTGCTCGACGGCGGCCGGTACGGCGTCTACACGTACGGCGCCGGCGGTGTGAGCAACGCGGACCAGGAGCTCTTCGCTCCCGTCGCGTTCGACGCCCCCGCGTCGCTCACGGTGACGCCCGCCACGACGACGGTCGAGGCCGGCGACACCGTCCGGCTCACCGTGGGCGGCCTCGTCGAGGGCGACGACGTCAAGGGCGTGACGTTCGGCGGCAAGGCCGCGACCTACTCGAGCGACGGCACCGCGATCCTGCTCACCGTCCCGGCCGACGCCGCCGCGGGGTCCGTCCCCGTCGTCGTGACGTCGGAGCTCGGGGTGACGGGCAGCGCGACGCTCACCGTCACGGCCCCGGCTCCGGAGCCCGTGCCGACGGTGACGGTGTCGCCGTCGGCGCCGGTGGACCCGGCGGTGGAGACCACGTTCACGGTCTCGGGCACCGGGTTCGTCGGCGACGGCGCGCGGTTCGGCGCGTACGTGCTGGTCGGCGACGCGTCGATCTGGGACGGCTCGGGCCCGCTCGTCGCGGACGGGTGGCTCCAGCTCGGCTGGGTCATGCCGCAGCAGGTGGTCGACGGCGCGTTCACGACGACGCTGACCGTCCCCGCGGGCTCGTTCGACCCGGCGAAGGAGTACGTGGTCGCGACCTCGGCGGCGCACGGCCTCTCGGCGACCGACCGCAGCCTCGACACCTTCACGCCGGTCGCGGTGCGCCAGCCCGCGCCCGAGGCCCGGCCGACCACGACGACCATCGCGGCGTCGTCGACGTCCGTCGTCGAGGGCACGGCGGTGACGTTCACGGCGACGGTCGCCCCGAAGGCGGCCGGCACGGTCCGGTTCACCGCCGGGGAGACGACCCTCGGCACGGCGGCGGTCGTCGACGGCGCCGCGTCGTACCGGGCGACCGGTCTCGCGGCCGGCTCGCACGCCGTGACGGCGACGTTCGTCCCGGCGGACAGCACCGCGTTCGTCGGTTCGGCCTCGTCGCCGGTCACGGTGACGGTGACGGCGAAGCCGTCGGTCCCGACGACGGCAGGCTCCCTGACCTGGGGCGTCAAGGAGTCGTTCCGCAGCTACATCCAGGGCCCGGTCGCGGGCGGTGGCGCGACGGCGACGAACGGCGCGAGCGTCGTCGACGGCCTCTTCCGCTTCGGCCAGGCCGACGGTGGCACGTGGAACGTCGCGAGCGGCCGCGGGACGGTCGGCTATGCCGGGACCGTCCGCTTCACCGGGCACGCGGGCGCGCTCGACCTCACCCTGACGAACCCGGTCGTCGAGGTCACCGGCCCGGGCGCGGGCCGCCTGCTCGTCGACGCTCGCTCCACGGGCCTCGACGGCTCGACGTTCGACCGCACGGGTGTCGCGGTCGCGACGCTCGCGCTCGGCGCGCCGACGACGAGCGCGGACGGGTCCGTGACGTACACGGACGCCGCGGCGACGCTCACCGCGGACGGTTCGCTCGCGTTCGTCGGCTTCTACCCGGCCGGGACCGCGCTCGACCCGGTGACGTTCACCGTCGGCGCGACGGCGACCGGACCCGGGGGCGGCGGCACGATCGGCACCCCGGTCGGAGGGTCGACGGGCGGCTCGGCCGACCTGGCGAAGGCGACGCTCTCGGCGTACCAGGCCGCCCCGGGCGACGAGGTCACCATCAGCGGCGTCGGGTTCGGCGCGGAGGAGGCGGGGATCCGCACGGAGATCCGTTCGACGCCCCGCACGCTCGCGACGGGCGTCACGGCGAACGCCGGCGGCGCCGCGACCTCCACGGTGACGATCCCGAGGGACGTCGCCCCGGGCGAGCACACGCTGCTGCTGGTCGGCGCGAACCACACGGCGTCCGCGCCCATCACGATCGTCGGCACCGGGACCACCGGCACGGGCTCGGGCAGCGTGGCGGAGCAGTGCTTCGCGCAGGGCGTCAACGGCGCGACCCTCTCGTGGGGCGTGAGCGACCGGTTCCGCGCGTACGTCACCGGCCCGATCGCGAAGGGCTCGGTCTCGACGAGCGGCGTGCAGGACTCCGGCTCGGCGTTCAGGTGGAGCGGCGGCAAGGGCTCGTTCAACACGGACCTCGGCAAGGGCCGCGCCAGCTTCGGCGGCTCGGTGTCGTTCTCCGGGCACGAGGGCATCCTCGACCTGCGGATCAGCAACCCGCGCGTCGTCGTGAACGGCTCGTCGGGCACGCTCGTGGTCGACGTCCGGAGCAGCGACATGGAGGGCAACACGTCCTCGTCGGACGGCGTCGCGTTCGCGAGCCTGGACCTGTCGGGCAAGAAGTCGACGTCGGGCTCCACCATCACGTGGAGCGGCGCTCCCGCGACCCTCACGGCCGCCGGGGCGAAGGCCTTCGCCGGGTTCTACGAGGCCGGCACGGCGCTGTCGCCCGTGACGTTCAGCTTCCCGATCGGCGGCGACGTGGAGTGCGACGCGTACTCCGGCGCCCTCGCCTCGACCGGGACGGACGCGGGCAGCCTCGCGCTCCTCGCCGGGACCCTGCTGCTCACGGGCGGGGCGATCCTGACCGTGCGGCGGCGCCGCGCGGGTCGGGTGCAGGCGGTCGCGACCGCCTGAGCCACCGGCACCCCGCACGACGGCGCCCGGTCACCTCGCGAGGTGACCGGGCGCCGTCGTGCGTGCGGGGAGCGGGGGGACCTCAGACCAGGTCGACGAGGTCCGCGACGGAGTCGACGACCTTGCTCGGGCGGAACGGGAACCGGTCGACGTCCGACATCTTCGTGGACCCCGTCATGACGAGGTACGTGTACAGCCCGGCCTCGATGCCCGCGACGACGTCGGTGTCCATGCGGTCCCCGATCATCGCCGTCTTCTCCGAGTGCGCGTCGATGCGGTTGAGCGCCGAGCGGAACATCATCGGGTTGGGCTTGCCGACGAAGTACGGCTTGCGGCCCGTCGCGGCCGTGATCATGGCCGCGACCGCGCCCGTCGCGGGCAGCGGGCCCTCCTGGGACGGGCCGGTCGTGTCCGGGTTGGTGCAGATGAAGCGCGAGCCGCCGAGGATGAGGCGGATCGCCTTGGTGATCGCCTCGAACGAGTACGTGCGCGTCTCGCCGAGCACCACGTAGTCCGGGTCGGACTCGGTGAGCGTGTAGCCCGCCTCGTAGAGCGCCGTCGTCAGCCCCGCCTCGCCGACGGCGTACGCGCTGCCGTTCGGGATCTGGTCGCTGAGGAACTGGGCGGTCGCGAGCGCCGACGTCCAGATCGACTCCTCGGGGACGTCGATGCCCGACGTCGCGAGCCGCGCGCGCAGGTCGCGGGCCGTGAAGATCGAGTTGTTCGTGAGGATGAGGAACGGGCGGCCCTTGTCGCGCAGCGCCCGTACGAACTCCGGCGCGCCGGGGATCGCGTGCCCCTCGTGGACGAGCACGCCGTCCATGTCCGTCAGCCAGCTCGTGATCTCTCGTGTCATCTCAGGCGTCCTTCCCGTCCTTCTCGCCCTGCCCGACGGCGGTCGTGCCCTCGGTGACGGCCGGCTCGCCGTCGGTGCCCGCCGCGTCGGCCGCGACCTGTGCCTCGAGCGCCGCGGCGCGCTTCTCGGCGCGGCGCCCGCGCCAGACCTCCACGATCATCGGGACCACGGAGAGGAACACGATGAGCAGGACGAGCGCCTCGATGTTGTCCTTGACGAACGTGATGTTCCCCAGCAGGTAGCCGAGCCACGTGAGGCCCACGGCCCACAGCAGCGCACCGAGCGCGTTGAACCCCACGAAGTGCCGGTAGCGCATCTTGCCGACGCCCGCGGCGACCGGCGCGTACGTGCGCACGATGGGCACGAAGCGGGCGATGACGATCGTCCGGCCGCCGTACTTCTCGAAGTAGGCGTTGGTCTGGTCGATGTACTTGCGCTTGAAGAACCGCGAGTCCGGCCGGTCGAACACCTTGGGCCCGACGGTCCGCCCGATGAGGTACGCCGTCTGGTCGCCGAGGAACGCCGCCGCGAAGAGCAGGGCGAGCAGCACGGGCAGGCTGATCTGCAGCGTGTCCTGCGCGACGAGCGCGCCCGCGGTGAAGAGCAGCGAGTCGCCCGGCAGGATCGGGAACAGCAGGCCCGTCTCGATGAAGATCACGACCACGATGCCGACGAGCGCGGCGTCGCCGAACCGCTCGATGAGCGTCATCGGGTCCATCCAGTCCGGGCCCAGGGCGGCGACGGGTCCGGCGGCGCCGAGGCTCGCGGCGTGCGCGGCCCCGGGCAGGGCGGAGGCGAGCTCGGCGAGGGTGTTCACGGGTCACCAGCGTAGTGGGGGCGGTGCGCTCGTCCCCGACGCCGGGTGTGCACCGGCTGTGAAGGTCCGGCGCGGCCGGAGGCCCCGGGCAGGTTCCGGGCAGAATGTCCGTCATGGCGAGCATCGCGGTGGTGGGCGGGACCGGTGCGGCGGGCCGTGCGGTCGTGCAGGAGGCCGTCGCGCGCGGCCACGACGTGCGCGTGCTCTCGCGGCACGCGCCCGACGGCGGCGCGCGGGTCCCCGGGACGGCGCACCACCGCGTCGACCTCCTCGGTCCCGACGACGGCACGGTCGCGACCACGCTCGACGCCGCTCTCGCCGGGGTCGACGCGGTGGTCGACGCGAGCAACGGGATGTCGCCGGGGGCGATGAAGGTCTTCACGGTGGGGGCGGGCCGCCTCGCGGAGGCGGCGCGGCGCGCCGGGGTGGGCCGCGTCGTCGTGCTCTCCATCGTGAACGTCGACCAGGGCGACTACGGGTACTACCGCGCGAAGGCCGAGCAGGAGCGGGTCCTGTCGTCGGGCGGCGTCCCGACGACGGTCGTGCGCGCGACCCAGTTCCACGAGTTCCTCGAGATCTTCCTCGGGCGCGACGGTCGGCTGGGCCGGTGGGCTCGCCTCGGCCTCCTGCCCGTGCCGCGCGGGGTGCGGTTCCAGCCGATCGCGCTCGCCGACGTCGCGCGGGCGCTCGTCGACGCCGCGGAGGGCGCGCCGCCCGCGGGTGGCGTGCCGGGGCCGGGACCGGACGCGACGACGGTGACGATCGGCGGCCCCGAGGTCCTCGACGCCCGCGACATGGCCCGCGCGTGGCGCGCCGCGCACGGCTCGCGCCGCCCCGTCGTCGGGGTGCCGCTGCCCGGGCCGCTGGGCGAGTTCTTCCGCGCGGGCCGCAACCTCGTGCCCGACCGCCGCTACGGGACGCTCACCTACCGCGACTGGCTCGGGTCCCGCGCGTGACGCCGTCCGACGCCCCGCGCGAGGTGCCGCCCGGGGCGCGCCCCGCCGTCGGGCACGACGGCGAGCGCGCCGAGGACCGCGCCGAGGACCGCGAGGTGGGGGTCGGGCCGTGGCCCGGCGGGCCGGACGCGTGGCCGCGCGTCCCGGACCCTGCGGGCCCGCCCGGGGCGACCCGCGTCGACCCGCGGTACGACCCCGAGCTGCTCGCGCGCGGCGACCGGCGCAACGTCGTCGACGCTTACCGCTACTGGACCGTCGAGGCGGTCGTCGCCGACCTCGACGCGCGCCGCGACCCGGCGCGCTCCCTGCACGTCGCGATCGAGAACTGGGCGCACGACCTCAACATCGGCTCCGTCGTGCGGACCGCGAACGCGTTCAACGCGGCGGGCGTGCACGTCGTCGGGCGGCGCCGGTGGAACCGTCGCGGCGCGATGGTCACCGACCGCTACCTGCACGTGCACCACCACGCGACCGTCGACGACCTCGCGACCTGGGCCGCGGGGGAGGGGCTGCCGCTCCTGGGCGTCGACAACCTCCCGGGCTCCGTCCCGATCGAGGGGTATGCGCTGCCCGCGTCGTGCGTGCTGCTGCTCGGGCAGGAGTCGACCGGGCTGACGCCCGCGGCGGTCGCCGCGTGCCGCGCCGTCCTGCACATCACCCAGCACGGCTCGACCCGCTCCATCAACGCCGGCGCGGCCGGCGCGATCGCCCTGCACGCGTGGGCCGCGCAGCACCTCGCCCCGGGCGACGGCGCGGGGGAGGGCCGGGCCGTGGTCACCGGGCGACCACAGGTCGAACGGCCCTGACCCTGCGCTGTCATCCATGCCAGACTTTGACCTGACAGTCCACCCCGCACGACTCCACAGGAGCTCCGCATGCCCATCGCAACCCCCGAGGTCTACGCCGAGATGATCGACCGGGCGAAGGCAGGCTCGTTCGCCTACCCGGCCGTCAACATCACCTCGTCGCAGACCATCACCGCCGCGCTCCAGGGCTTTGCCGAGGCCGAGTCCGACGGCATCATCCAGGTCTCCGTGGGCGGCGCCGAGTACGGCTCGGGTTCGACGGTCAAGGACCGCATCGCCGGTTCGCTCGCGCTCGCGGCGTACGCGCGCGAGGTCGCGAAGAACTACCCGGTGCAGATCGCGATCCACACCGACCACTGCGTCAAGAAGAACATCGACTCGTGGGTCCGCCCGCTCCTGGCCCTCGAGGCCGAGCAGGTGAAGAACGGCGGCCTGCCGACCTTCCAGTCGCACATGTACGACGGCTCGGACGTCCCGCTGGACGAGAACCTCACGATCGCGGCGGAGCTCCTCGAGCTCTCGCAGGCGGCGCGCACGATCCTCGAGATCGAGGTCGGCGTCGTCGGCGGCGAGGAGGACGGCCACGAGGCCGAGATCAACGAGAAGCTCTACACGACGGTCGAGGACGGCCTCGCGACGGTCGCGGCGCTCGGCACGGGCGAGAAGGGCCGCTACCTGACGGCTCTCACGTTCGGCAACGTGCACGGCGTGTACAAGCCGGGTGCGGTCAAGCTCCGTCCGGAGATCCTCAAGGAGATCCAGGACGCCGTCGGCGCGAAGGTCGGCAAGGCGAACCCGTTCGACCTCGTCTTCCACGGCGGCTCGGGCTCCACGGCCGAGGAGATCTCGGCCGCGGTCGACTTCGGCGTCATCAAGATGAACATCGACACCGACACGCAGTACGCGTTCACGCGTCCGGTCGTCGGCCACATGTTCTCGAACTACGACGGCGTCCTGAAGGTCGACGGCGAGGTCGGCAACAAGAAGGCCTACGACCCGCGTGCCTGGGGCAAGCTGGCCGAGGCCGGCATGGCCGCCCGCATCATCGAGGCGTCGCAGCAGCTGCGCTCGGCGGGCAACAAGATCCGCTGACGCCCCGCGAGCCGGCGTCGCGCCGGCTCCGGACGCGCGAAGGCCCCCGGTCCGTTCGGACCGGGGGCCTTCGTCGTGGGTCGTGCCGGTGGTCGCGACCGGTGCCGACGGGTCGTGACCCGTCGGGCAGGACGAACGTGCGGCTGGGTGACCGCGCGGCAGGGTGACCGCGCGGCGGGGTGACGGTGCGGCGGGTGGGGCCGGCCTCAGTCCGTGGTGCCCGCGCCGTCGCCCGGGGTCTCGTCGAGGTCGAAGCCGGGGTCCACGTCGACGATGTCGAGCAGCTCGCCGATGCGGGTCACCTCGAGGAGGAACCGGACCGTCGGCGGGGCGCGCAGGACGCGGACCCGGTGCGGGCCGCGCGACGCGAGGCGTGCGAGGAACGCGACCCCGGACGAGTCCATGAAGGTGACGTGGTGCGCGTCGATCTCGACGGGGAGCCCGGAGTCCTCCGCCGCGGCGGTCGCCTCCTGGAGGTCGGCGCCGAGGTCGGCGTCGATCTCGCCCGAGAGGACGATGCGTGCCCGCGTCGTCCCCACGATGACGTGCACGCTCGCCGGGTCGCCGGCCCCGGCGGGGTCGCCGGCGACGCCGACCGGACGGTCGGCGGCCGAGGGTGTACCTTCGCGCACCGGCGCTCCTCTCTGCGTGGTCCCGACCCGTTCCGGTCTCGGGAAGCACCAATCTACGGTTGAATGTCCAGTCGGGACAGTAACGCGACCGTGGCGTCGGTTTCCAGACGATCGACGCACGGACCGTCGGAGGTGACGATGGGCAGCTCGCCGGGGCTCGGCACCGACCTGCCCGCGCACGTCCAGGAGCTGTGCACGCGGGCGATGGAGGGCGCCGGCGTCGCGATGTTCGTCACCGGGCCGCGCTCGGACGAGATGCCGATCGTGTGGGTGAACGCCGCGTTCGAGCGCCAGACCGGGTTCGCCGCCGCCGAGGTGCTGGGCCGCAGCCCGCACGTCCTCGAGTCCCTCCTCTCGGAGCCGGTGGACGCGCAGGAGCTGCGCACGGCGATCGCGGAGGAGCGCGAGATCACGCACACCGTCCGCGCCCTGCGCCGCGACCACTCTCCCGTGTGGACCCAGCTCTCGCTCGCCCCGCTCGCCGCCCCCGACGGAACCGTGACCCACTGGGTCGGGGTGCAGGTCGACGTCTCCGAGCACCTGGAGCGGTACGCGGCCCAGGTCGCGTCCCTCGCGCTGGAGCGGCGCGAGCGTGCCGTGCTCGACGTCGTCTCCCGCAGCTCGGACCTCCTCGCCGACCTCGACCAGCCGTACGCGCTGCGCGACATCACCGAGCTCCTCGCGGGGTACGTCGTCGACTGGGCCGGCTTCTACCTCAACGACGACGGGCTCCGGTACGCCGAGGGCGTCGACACGGCCGCGCCCCCGAGCGGGCGCGGGCAGCGGCACGGCCGCTACACGCCCGGGGCGTTCCCCGTCGCGCCCGGCCTGCACACGACCGACGCGCTCGGCGACTCCGCGGCCGTCACCGGCTCCGTCCCGCGCGTGCGCCTCGTGGACGTGCCCGACCGCGTCCAGGACGTCCTCGACGGGCGCATCGAGGGCCCCGTGACGCTCGACCTGTCCGCCACGTACCCGCAGTGGTCGGCGTCCGGCTGGCTCCAGCGCGACCTGCACCACCGGCACTCGGGCCTGCCGCACCGGCCGGGCTCCGTGACGGTGACCGCGGTCCCGGGCCGCCGGCGCATCCTCGGCCTGCTCGTCACGGGCGACGCGCCCGACGCGGCGCAGCACGGGCTCGGCACCGAGGCGGAGGCGCGCGAGGGCGTGCGCACGCTCCTCCAGGTCATCGCGCGCCGCGCCGGCACCGCGATCGACAACGTGCGGCTCTACGCGCGCGAGCACCGCCTCGCCGAGACGCTGCAGCGCGCGATGCTGCCCGAGCAGGCCGACGTGACCGGGCTCGACGTCTGGACCTACTACGCGCCCAACTCGGAGCACGCACAGGTCGGCGGCGACTGGTACGACGTCCTGCAGATCGCGCCGGACGTCGTCGGGCTCGTCATCGGCGACGTCGTGGGCCACGACGTCGAGGCGGCCGCGGCGATGGGCCAGCTCCGCTCGGTCGTGCGCTCGTACGCGTACGAGCTCACGACGCCGGGACCGGTGCTCGAGCGCGTCGACCAGCTCGTGCAGGGCATGCGCATCCCGCGCTCCGCGAGCCTCGTCTACGCGGCGCTCACCCAGCCCGACGCCGAGCAGCCCGACGACGCGTGGCGCATCGAGTACTCGCGGGCCGGGCACCTGCCCCCGCTCCTGCTGCGGGACGGCACCGTCACGCAGCTCGACGACGCCGGGGGTGCGCTCGTCGGGTTCGGCGGCCGCAGCCGGTCGACGGGCGTCGCGGCGCTCACCCCGGGCGACACGCTCGTCTTCTACACCGACGGCCTCATCGAGCGCCGCGACCGGGCCCTGCGGGTAGGGCTCGAGGCGCTCGTCGCCGCGTCCGAGGCCGTGACGGCCGTCGACGCCGCGGGCGTGGGCGAGGAGCTCCTGTCCCGCCTCGCGGACGCCCCCGAGGACGACGTCGCGCTCGTCGTCGTGCGCATCCCCGACTCGGTCCACGACGCGTCGGCCGTCGTGCTCAGCCCGCGCAGCCGCCGCTGGCTCCTGCCGAGCGAGCCCGCGTCGATCGGGCGCGCGCGGCACGCCGTCGTGCGCACGTGCCAGGCGTGGGGCGTGCGGGACAGCGCTAACGCGGAGCTGGTGGTCTCCGAGCTCGTCGCGAACGGCGTGCTGCACGGCTGGGGGCACCTGGCGCTCCGCCTCTTCGACACGGGCGACGGCATCCGCGTCGAGGTCGAGGACTCCAACCCGGCGCCGCCCGTCCCGACGGACGGGCACCCGAACCGCATGGGCGGGTTCGGCATGCAGATCGTCGAGCGGCTCGCGGACTGGGGTTGGCGCCCGACGGCGTCCGGCAAGCTCGTCTGGGCGACGCTGCGGCCGTCGGGTCGATAGCCGGTCGCCGCAGCAGGTCTGGCCGTCAGGCCGGGGGCTCGACCTTCGCGAAGCCCGACGGCGGCGTCGCGGGCTCGCAGCGGTGGTCGGAGTCGATGCGGAACAGCTCGAGGGCCCCGCACACCTCCAGCACGAACAGGTCGCGGTCGTCGCAGCCGCGCAGCACCGTGGCGCCCCCGCGCTTGCGCCCCGAGTCCGCGAGCGAGATGAGGAACGCGGCGCCGGTGGAGTCCATGAACGTCACGCGGCACATGTCGATCACGAGGAGCTGACGGCGCAGCCCGACGACGCGCGCCGCGATCTCCGGGAACTGGTCACGCTCGGCGAGATCGAGGTCCCCGGCGATGACGAGGGTCGTCGTCGCGGGTGACGTGGCGATCTCGATCATGTCGTCGACTCTAATCGTCGCCCGGGTGGGTCGCGCGTCCACCGCCCCTGCACGGCGGTCGCGCGACCCGGGGCCGTCAGCGCAGTGCGCGGACCTCGTCGGCCGACGTGCCGGAGTCGCGCAGGAACTGCTCGCAGCGCTCGGCCTCCTCGACCTCGCCGATGTACGCCGCGCACTCCGCGAGCGCGAGCAGCGCGCGCAGGAAGCCCTGGTTCGGGACGTGGTCGGCCGGGATCGGTCCCTGCCCGCGCCAGCCGGCCCGGCGCAGCGAGTCGAGGCCCCGGTGGTAGCCGGTGCGCGCGAACGCGTAGGCCGTCACGGCGCCGCGGGACCCGTTCTCGTGGAGGAAGTCCTCCGCGAGGTACGCCCACGCGAGCGAGCTGGCGGGGGTGCGGGCCGCGATCTCGTACGGGTCGCCGTCGGCGGCGATGGCGTCGCGGACCTGCGCGAAGTCGTCGGGAAGGCGGACCGGCGCAGGGCCGTCGAGGAGGTTCGCGTGCGTGTCTCTCATGGAGCCATTCTGCCCGCCCGGGATGCGCCCGGCACCGGAACGTGCCGAACCCGGGGTCGCTCCCCACGCCGGCCGCACGATGAGGAGCGATCACGGGCTCGGCGGACGCGCCGTGGACGACGGACGCCCGAAAGGTCAATGGCCGGTAAACTCGGCGCCGGTCCCCGGGTGACTGCCGCCCGGGTGACGCCTCGGGCCCGCGGGCCCAGCGCCGTCGGGCACGACCTGCCCGCTCCGCTCCGGACGCCGGTGCGCCCACGACCATGACCGGCCCGAGGAACAGGCAGTGCGAAAGTGGGGATTCCATGCCAGGCGTGGTGCTCGTCGGTGCCCAGTGGGGCGATGAGGGCAAGGGCAAGGCGACCGACCTGCTCGGCTCCCGGGTCGACTACGTGGTCAAGTTCAACGGCGGCAACAACGCCGGCCACACGGTCGTCATCGGGGACGAGAAGTACGCGCTCCACCTGCTGCCGTCGGGCATCCTGTCCCCGGGGGTCACGCCGGTCATCGCGAACGGCGTCGTCGTGGACATCGAGGTCCTGTTCCAGGAGCTCGACGACCTGATCTCGCGCGGCGTGGACGTCTCCCGCCTGCTCGTCTCGGGGTCGGCGCACGTCATCGCGGGGTACCACCGCACGATCGACAAGGTGAGCGAGCGGTTCCTCGGCAAGCGCCGCATCGGCACGACCGGCCGCGGGATCGGCCCGGCGTACGCCGACAAGATCAACCGCGTCGGCATCCGCATCTGGGACCTGTTCGACGAGAAGATCCTCGCGGAGAAGATCGAGGGCTCGCTCGACCAGAAGAACCACCTGCTGGTGAAGGTCTACAACCGCCGCGCGATCACGGTCGACGAGACCGTGGCCGAGCTGCTCCAGTACGCCGAGCGGCTCAAGCCGATGGTCGCGGACACCGCCCTCGAGCTGAACAAGGCGCTCGACGCCGGCAAGAACGTCCTCTTCGAGGGCGGGCAGGCGACCATGCTCGACGTCGACCACGGCACGTACCCGTTCGTCACGTCGTCCAACGCGACGGCGGGCGGCGCGCTCACCGGCTCGGGCGTCGGGCCGACGCGCATCAGCTCCGTCATCGGCGTCATCAAGGCGTACACGACCCGCGTGGGCGAGGGCCCGTTCCCCACCGAGCTGTTCGACGCGAACGGCGAGTACCTGCTCAAGCAGGGCGGCGAGTACGGCGTGACGACCGGCCGCGCGCGCCGCTGCGGCTGGTACGACTCGGTCATCGCGCGCTACGCGACGCGCGTCAACGGCATCACGGACATGGTGCTCACCAAGCTCGACATCCTCACCGGCTTCGAGAAGGTCCCGGTCTGCGTCGCGTACGACGTGGACGGCGTCCGCTACGACGAGATGCCGCTCGACCAGACCGCGTTCCACCACGCGAAGCCGATCTACGAGGAGCTCGACGGCTGGTGGGAGGACATCTCCGGCGCCCGCACGTTCGAGGACCTGCCGACGAACGCGCAGCGCTACGTGCTCGCGCTCGAGGAGATGTCGGGCACGCGGATCTCGGCGATCGGCGTCGGCCCCAGCCGCGACGCGATCATCCCGCGCCACGACCTCATCCACTGACCTTCCCGCGAGTTGTCAGCACCTGGTCGCGCTCCAGGCCGACGAGGTGCTGACAACTCCTCGGGCCGTCGACCTGTCAGTAGGTGGTCGCGGTCGAGCGCGACGAGACGCTGACAGCTCGCGGGGGAGGTCTCGGTAGACTCGGCGCCCGTGAAGATCCTCGTCGTCGGGACCGGTGCCCGCGAGCACGCCATCGTCCACGCCCTCGCGCACGAGGCCGACCGCCCGGGCGCCGAGCCGCACGAGCTGCACGCCGCCCCCGGGAACCCCGGCATCGGGGACCTCGCGACGCTGCACGCGGTCGACCAGAACGACGGCGCCGCGGTCGCCGCGCTCGCGACCGGACTGGGCGTCGACCTCGTCGTCGTCGGCCCGGAGGCCCCGCTCGTCGCGGGGGTCGGCGACGCGGTGCGCGCGGCGGGGATCCCCGTGTTCGGCCCGAGCGCCGAGGCCGCGCGCCTCGAGGGCTCCAAGGCGTTCGCGAAGGACGTCATGGCGGCGGCGTCCGTCCCGACGGCGCTCGCGCACGTGTGCACCGACGTCGACCAGGTCGCGGCCGCGGTCGACGCGTTCGGCGCCCCGTACGTCATCAAGGACGACGGCCTCGCCGCGGGCAAGGGCGTCGTCGTCACCGAGGACCGGCAGGCAGCGCTCGAGCACGCCGCCGCGTGCTTCGCGTCCCCGCGCCGCGCGGCGGACGGCACGCCCGAGGACCCGCGCGTCGTCGTCGAGGAGTACCTGGACGGCCCGGAGGTCTCGCTCTTCTGCGTGAGCGACGGCGCGACCGTCGTCCCGCTCGCCCCCGCCCAGGACTTCAAGCGCGCGTTCGACGCCGACGCCGGCCCCAACACGGGCGGCATGGGCGCCTACAGCCCGCTGCCGTGGGCGCCGGAGGGCCTCGTCGACGAGGTCGTCACGCGCGTGGCGCAGCCGACGATCGACGAGATGGCGCGGCGCGGCACGCCGTTCGTCGGCGTCCTCTACGTGGGGCTCGCGCTGACGAGCCGCGGGACGCGCGTCGTCGAGTTCAACGCGCGGTTCGGTGACCCGGAGACGCAGTCGGTCCTCACGCGCCTCGCGACGCCGCTGTCCGCCGTGATGCTCGCGGCCGCGCAGGGCCGCCTCGCCGAGGTCGGCGCGCTGCGCTGGCACGACGACGCGTCGGTCACCGTCGTCGTCGCGGCGCACGGCTACCCGGGCGCGGTGCGCGGCGGCGACGTCATCACGGGCATCGACGCGGCGGAGGACGTCGAGGGCGTGCACGTGCTGCACGCGGGCACGTCGCGCGCGGACGACGGCGGACTGGTCGCCGCGGGCGGTCGGGTGCTGTCGGTCGTGGCGCGCGGCGCCGACCTGGCCGAGGCGCGCCGTCGGGCGTACGCGGCGGTCGACCGCATCGTGCTCCCGGGCTCGCACCACCGCACCGACATCGCGGCGCGGGCCGCCGCGGGCCAGGTCACGCTCGCGGGCTGACGCCCCGCCGTCGGGCCTGCCACGCTGGCGCCGCTGAGAACGAGATTCCCCGCGGCCGAGCACGACGTCGCTGTCGTTCTGGGGGCGTTGACGACAGCAACGTCGTGCTCGGCGTCAGGGTGTCAGGCCTTGTGCCACTTCTGGGCCGCGGTGCCGTTGCACGTCCAGATCTGGAGCTTCGTCCCGTCGGTGCTGTTGCTGCCCGGCACGTCGACGCACTTGTTCGCCAGCACGGACACGAGGTCGCCCGCGCCGCTCAGCACGAACTGCTGGGCGGGGTGGCCGCTGCAGTTCGCGAGCTGGACGGCGGTCCCGTCGGCGGTGGCGGCCCAGGCCACGTCCATGCACTTGCCGCCGGCGCGGACCGTGCCGTCGGGCTCGAACGTCCAGCGCTGCGCGCTCGTCCCGTTGCACGTCCACAGCTGCAGGCGCTTGCCGTCGCTGAAGTCCGAGCCCGGGACGTCGATGCACTTGCCCGCGAGCCCGACGAGCGCGCTGCCCGACCCGCCGCCCGTCGTGACGAGCGACAGCCCGTACGCCGAGAGGATCGGGTTGACGGGCTGGTAGATGAACTTGCCGCCGTTGGAGCAGTCGTTGATGCGGCCCGAGGTCACGCCCTGCGCCTGGTTCCCCGAGATCACGGAGCCGCCCGAGTCGCCGCCCTCGGCGCACGCGCTGCCGCGCACGAGGCCGGGGATGTCGCCGTTGCCGTAGTTCACGGTGATGTTCTTCTGCTCGATGACGCCGCAGCGCCAGCCCGTCGTCGCGCCGGACCGGCAGACGGACGCGCCCACCGGCGCCTCGGCGGACCCGGCGACGTCGACCGTGCCGCCCGCGTAGTTGTTGACCCGCGGGACGGGGGAGAACCCGGCGTCGACGCGCACCCACGCGTAGTCGTGGCCGGGGAACGACGCAGCCTGGACGGTGCCCATGCGCGCCCAGCCCGCCGTGAGCACCTCCTTGCCCGCGGCGCCGCAGTGCCCGGCCGTGACGAAGCCTCCCTGGACGGCGAAGCCGATCGAGCACGCCGACCCCGACGACGCGCCCGGGTCCCGGGTGATGTACCGGTCGCCGCCCCGCACGTCGGCCGTGAGCTCGTACGGCGCGTCGACGACCTCGGTGCGGACGGCGGCCGGGTCGACCCCCGAGGCCGCGACGAACGCCTCCGCAGCGGTCGGGTCGAGCGACTCGACGACGACCTCGTTCGTCGTCACGTCGACGTACCAGGCCTGGACGGCGTCGGGCGTCGACGCCTGGTCCAGCTCGGTGGCGACGGCGTCGAGCTCGGCGAGGCCGCGCTCGACGACGACGGCCTCGGCGCCGGCCGCCTCGACCGCCGGGACTGCGGCGGGGTCGGTGACGGCGACGACGGGCGTCGCGGCGTCGGCGTCGACCCACGTGCCGGCGTACGCCGCGCCCAGGCCGCCGCTCAGCGCCTGCTCGACGGCACTGGTCGCGGCGTCGAGCGCGAGGCGGTCGGCGACGCCGGCCGCGTCGAGGCCCAGGTCGCGCTCGAGCGCGCGGAGCTGGTCGGGGGACAGGTCGTCAGGACTCGGGACGGGCCCGGCGAGCAGCGCGGGCGCCGCGCTCCCGGCGGACGTCGGGGTGCCGGCGGGTGCGCTCGCGCTCGCTGCCGTCGCGAGCCCGACGCTCGCGACGACCACCCCGATCCCGCTTGCTAGCGCTGTCAGGCGATGGTGCATCGTGCCGTGGTGCATCGTTGCCTCCTCGGTGCGGATGTCGGCCCCGCCGTCGTCGGCCGGGCCGGGACAGCGGTGCAGGCGCCCCCGAGGGGGTCGCTCCGATGCAGGCCCCCGACGGTGAGGGAGCGCTCCCACGACCGTCCTGACGGCACAGTAGCGGCTTCGGCGGCGTTCGTCGCGCCGGGCTCGGCGGTGGTCGCGGTCCCGTGCCGTCGGGCGAGGCGTCTCGGCGCCGTCCGAGGGCCGCCGGGACGGGGCGCCGGTTCGAGCCGCCAGGTCGGGCCGCCGGTCCGGCGAGGCCGGCTGACAGGCTGACCGACCGGTCGTCGGACACGGTGCCGCGCCCGCGGTGGCCGGTGCGAGACTAGGGGCCGTGACCGACACCCCTCAGGACCCTGCCTCGGCCCTCTCGCTCGGCGAGGTGGACGCGCTCGACACTGCGGCGCTCGACCTGCCCGGCTGGACGCACGTGTACTCCGGCAAGGTGCGCGACCTCTATGCGCCGGACCTGCCCGCCGTCGGCGGCGTGCACCCGCTCGGCGACGTCGTGCTCGTCGTCGCGAGCGACCGGGTCAGCGCGTACGACCACGTGCTGTCGCCGGGGATCCCGGACAAGGGCGTCGTGCTCACCCAGCTCAGCCTGTGGTGGTTCGAGCAGCTCGCCGACCTCGTGCCGAACCACGTCGTGTCGACCGAGGTGTCGTCGGAGCCGGGCGACGGACTCGTGCCCGACGTCGTCGCCGGGCGCGCGATGATCTGCCGCCGCCTCGACATGTTCCCCGTCGAGTGCGTGGCGCGCGGCTACCTCACCGGCTCCGGGCTCGTCGAGTACCGCGCCGGGGGAGAGGTCTGCGGCGTCCCGCTGCCCGCCGGGCTGGTCGACGGGTCGCGGCTCCCGGAGCCGATCTTCACGCCCGCGACCAAGGCGGCCGTCGGCGAGCACGACGAGAACGTCTCGTTCGACGTGGTCGCCGCGCAGATCGGCGTCGACGACGCCACGCGCCTGCGCGACCTGACGCTCGCCGTGTACGCGCGCGCGGAGCAGGTCGCGCGCGAGCGCGGCGTGATCCTCGCGGATACCAAGCTCGAGTTCGGCGTGGACCCGACCACCGGCCGGACCGTCCTCGGGGACGAGGTGCTCACGCCCGACTCGTCGCGGTTCTGGCCCGCGGACCAGTGGGAGCCGGGGCGCGCGCAGCCCAGCTACGACAAGCAGTTCGTCCGCGACTGGCTCGTGTCGCCCGCGTCCGGGTGGGACCGTGCGTCCGACACCCCGCCGCCGCCGATCCCCGCAGAGGTCGTCACGCGCACCCGCGCGCGGTACCTCGAGGCGTACGAGAGGCTCACGGGCTCGACGCTCGGCTGAGGCCGTCAGGCCGTCGAGCGGTCTAGCCGTCAGCCGGTCCGGGCGGCGCCCGGCCGCACGTAGGTGTGCCCGCTCGGCGCGGTCCACCGGACCGAGCCGTCGGCGAGCAGGGCAGGCCGCCAGCCGTCGCGGGCACGGACGACCCGGTGGTGCCGGCAGAGCGCGACGAGGTTGTCGGCCTCCTGTGCGGCGGACGCGACGTCGTCGTCCGCGCCCGGCCGCGGGGCCACGACGTGGTCGAGGTCGCAGCGGAACGCCGGGACACGGCATCCGGGGAACACGCAGGTCTGGTCGCGCGTGAGGACGCGCGCGACGGTCTGCGGCGTCGGTCGAGCCCTGCCGCGCTCGGCGGTCGGAGCGGGTGCGAGCGGTGCTGCCACGCGGACCTCCCTGCGTCGTGGGACCAGTTCGTGCGAGGGCGGGGAAGGGGCAGGACCCCGCCCTCGCACCGTGCCCGAGCGTGCGTCTCGAACATGTGTTCGACTCTAGCGGCACCCTCCGACACGCGTCGAGGGCTGGCTCTATGGGTCGTCATCCGATATATATCGTTCATGGCACCGAGTTCTCCCGCGTTCCGCATGACCGAGCAGGCGTACCTCGTGCTGCTCTCCCTCAGCGCGGAGCCGCGGCACGGGTACGCGGTGATCCAGGCCGTGCGCGAGCTGTCCGACGGCCGCACCCGGCTCGGGGCCGGCACGCTCTACGGCAACCTCGACCGGCTCGTCGCGGCCGGGCTCGTCGAGCCGACCGGCGAGGAGGTCGTCGACGGCCGCCTCCGGCGCTACTACCGCGCCACCGACGACGGGCGCCGCGCGGCCCGGGCGGAGACCCTCCGCCTCGCCGAGCTCGCCGAGCGTGCGCGGCGGTCCCTGGAGCGCCACGGCCCGGCGGGTGCCACCGACGGTCTCGCGGGGAGCGGCGCGTGAGCGCGGGCGGCGCGGACCGGTACGAACGGTCCGCCCGGTTCTGGCTCCGCGCCTACCCGCCACGGTGGCGTCGCCTCCACGGCGACGAGGCGCTCGCGGTCCTGCTCGACCTCGAGCCCGCGCCCGACGACGCCGGGGCGCCGCACGGCATCGGCGCACGCGAGGCGTGGGGGCTGGTGCGCGCGGGCTGGGCGCTACGCCGGCGGGAGCACCCGCCGCTCGGGCGCTGGTTGCTGTACCGGCTGTTCGACGCCCGGCTCCCCGCGCGCTACTGGTGGTGGGTGGCCGACGACATCCACGGCGTGCTTTACCCCTGGCGCGTGACCATGGCGGGGCTCGGGACCGCTCTCGCGATCTTCTACGGCTGGCCGGTGCTGGCGCAGGTCCTGTTCTCGGACGACGTCACCAGGCCCGAACTGTGGCTGATCCTCCTGTGGTGCGGGACGTTCCTCGGCGGGGGGCTGCTCTTCCGCCGTTCGCACGTCGCGCGCGCGTGGCGAAAGCACGTGCTCGACGGCAACATCCCCGTGGACACCCCGACGGACCCGCCGCGCGCGGCCGGAGCCTGAGCCGCGCCGTCGTGCCAGGGTGCGGACGCCCGCCGGGACGGTCGCGCGCGCCCGGTAGACTGGCTGCGGAATCCCGCCGTCGGCTCCCGCTCGTCCCGTCCCACCGGTCGTCCTCGACGGCCGCGACGTGGGCGGGATCCCGGAGCCCCGGCTCTCCCGAACTCTCTCGCCAAGGAGCCCCCGTGGGACGCGTCGTCGTCGAGGTCATGCCCAAGCCCGAGATCCTGGACCCGCAGGGCAAGGCCGTCGTCGGGGCGCTGCCACGCCTCGGCTTCACCCAGTTCACGTCCGTCCGCCAGGGCAAGCGGTTCGAGCTCGAGGTCGACGGACCGGTCACGCCGGAGATCCTCGCCGCCGCCGAGGAGGCCGCGGTCAAGGTGCTGTCGAACCCGGTGATCGAGGACGTCGTCCGCGTCGCGGACATCGAGGCCGACGCTGCCGCGACGATCACGTCCGAGGGGCTCGCCTGATGTCCGGCGCGGCGCTCGCGACGGCGCGGATCGGCGTCGTCACCTTCCCCGGCACGCTCGACGACCGCGACGCGGCGCGCGCGGTGCGCCTCGCGGGTGGCGAGGCCGTGTCGCTGTGGCACGCGGACGCCGACCTGCACGGCGTCGACGCGGTCGTCCTGCCCGGTGGCTTCTCCTACGGCGACTACCTGCGCGCGGGCGCGATCAGCCGCTTCGCGCCCGTCATGGAGTCGATCGTCGACGCGGCGGCGGGCGGCATGCCCGTCCTGGGCATCTGCAACGGCTTCCAGGTCCTCACCGAGGCCCACCTGCTGCCCGGCTCGATGGTCAAGAACGACCACCTGCACTTCGTCTGCCGCGAGCAGGTCCTCGTGGTCGAGAACGCGGAGACCGCCTGGACGCGCGACTACACGGTCGGCCAGCGCATCACCGTCCCGCTGAAGAACCAGGACGGCCAGTTCGTCGCGGACGACCGCACGCTCGACGAGCTCGAGGCCGAGGGCCGCGTCGTCTTCCGCTACGACGGCTGGAACCCGAACGGGTCGCGCCGCGGCATCGCCGGCATCACGAACGCGGCGGGCAACGTCGTCGGCCTCATGCCGCACCCCGAGCACGCCGTCGAGGCGGGCTTCGGCCCGGCGAACGAGGCGGGCCCCCGCGCCGGCACCGACGGGCTCGGCTTCTTCACGTCGGTCCTGGGCGCGCTCGTCCGCGCATGACCAGGTCGGCGTGACGGGCGCGTCCCCGCGCGTCCGGCCCGACGGCGTCGGACGCCCGGGCGCGCACGTCACCGTCGAGGCCGTCCCCGGGGACGACGCCGCGGCCGAGCTCCTGCGCACCCGTCAGCAGGCGGAGCTCGCCGTGCGCTACGGCGAGCCCGACGCGGGCACGTTCGAGCCCGACGCGTCGGTCGCGAATCTCGTGGTCCGGTCGGCCGGCGAGCCGGTCGCGTTCGTCGCGCTGCGGGACGTGTCGGGCACTCCCGACGGCCGCGGCGGCGCGCACCCCGCGCGCACCGGCGAGGTGAAGCGCCTCTGGGTCGAGCCCGCCCACCGCGGCCGCGGTCATGCGCGCACCGCGATGCGGGCCGTGCACCGGCACGCTGTCGACGCCGGCCTCGAGCGCGTCGTCCTGGAGACCGGGACGCTCCAGCCCGAGTCGATCGACCTCTACCTCTCGCTCGGGTACGTCCCGATCGAGTCGTACGGTCACTACGCGGGGCACCCGCTCTCGCGCTGCTTCGCGCTCGACCTGACGACGGTGCGCGGTGCGGGTACCGGCACCGGCGCCGCGGACGAGACGTCGGCGACGAGCGTCGGGCCCGGGACGCGCGACGCGCGGTCGACCGCGACCCCGCGCGAGTCCGTGACCACGTCTGCTCGTGGGGTCCTGGAGGTCCGCGCCGTCCCGTGGGACGACCCGGACGCGGCGACTCTGCGGCGCGAGATGCACGAGACGTCCTCGGCGATCCTCTACCCCGAACTGTTCGCGGCGTTCGACGCCGCCGGCGGGTTCGACGTGGTCGACGCACGCCTGGGCGCCGACGTCGTGGCGACCCTCGTCGCGTACCGGGACGGCGAGGCCGTCGGGTGCGCGTCGCTGCGTCGCCCCGCGCCCGGGGCGCCCGCGGACGCGCTTGAGGTGAAGAAGGTCTTCGTGCGCGCACGGGCGCGCAGGACCGGGACGGCCCGCAGGCTGCTCGACGGGCTCGAGGCGGTCGCGCGCGAGCGCGGGGCGGCCCGGCTCCTGCTCGAGACGGGCATCCGCCAGCCGGGTGCGATCGCGCTCTACCGCTCGCTCGGCTACCGCGCCGTCCACACGTTCCCGCCCTACGTCGGGGACAACCACGTCGCGCTCTGCTTCGCGAAGCCGCTGGTCTGAGGGTCGCACCAGGGGATTCTCGGGGTCGTGCCGGATATGCCCGCGGTGTCCGGCTCCGCTAGGGTGTCCCCGTGATCCCCCTCGCGACCGGTGCCTACTCCGTGGCCTCCGTCGTCATCGAGCTCCTCGGCTGGGTCGCCGCGGTCGCGTCGCGCGTGCCGGGCCGGGTCGGGGTCCTCGCGGGCGAGCTGCGCGAGACCGCCGTCGAGTGGGGGCTCCCGGTCGGTGAGGTGTCCGACCTCTATGCCGCCTTCCCCGTGCGGCTCGCGCTCGCCGTCGGCGCGGTCGCGCTGGTGTGCGCAGTGGTCGCCCTGATGCACGGCCTCCGGGAGCGTCAGCACGCCGGCGGGTCGACCGACGCGTCGCGCGTCAGCGGGCGCTGAGCAGCGGCACGACCTCCCGACCGAGGAACCGGACGAACCCCTCGACGTCCGGCTCGTCGGCGGTCGGCTGGACCGCGACGGCCGTCGCACCCGCGTCCGCCAGGGCCAGGACGGCTGCGGCGATCGTCGCGGCGTCGCCGCCCGCGCCGATGCCCTGACCGGCCTCCTTGCCCCACAGCGGCACCTCCTGGTCCACGCGCTCCTGGGCGTCCGGGCCGGTCGCCGCGATGAGCGTCGCGTGGACGTCGCTCCCCGCTCCGAGCCCGTCACCGTCCCGGGCCGCGCGGGCCGCCGCAGCCGCCGCAGCCGCCGCCCGCACGTCGTCCGGGGTGAGCGCGTTCGCGAGGATCAGGCCGTCGCCCAGCTCGCCCGCCAGCGCGAGCGACCGGGGACCCACGCCCCCGAGCCACAGCGGTACGGGCTGCGTGGGAGGCCAGTCGAGCCGCACGGCGTCGAGCGTGACGTACCGCCCCGCCGTCGTGACCTCCTCGCCCGCGAGCAGGCTCCGCAGCGCCGTGGCGTGCTCGTGCAGCAGCGTCAGCGGCGACGCGACGCGGACCCCGGCCTGCCCCATCCACTCCTGGACCCCGTGGCCGACGCCCGCGACGAGCCGGCCCGGGAACATCCGGGCGAGCGTCGCGACCTCCATCGCGGTGATCGCCGTGCTGCGCAGCGGAGCCGGCATGAGCCCGATGCCGACGCGCAGGTGCTCGGTCCAGGCCAGCGCGGCGGCCGCCGACGCCAGGCCCGACTGCTTGAAGCAGTCCTCCCACACCCAGAGGTCGTCGAGGCCGGCCTCCTCAGCGGTCGTGGCGAGCCGCCGCAGGCTCTCCGGAGCGTGGGTGGGCACGAACACGATACCGAGCCGTGGTGTCGTCATGCTCGTCATCGTGCCGGGCGCCACCGACACTCGCCGCCCGCTCAACCGTCCGCTCAGGCGGCCGCTCAGCCGTGGTCGCGGCGCGCGCGGGACCTCCCGCGGGCGGACCGTCGTGCGAGCTCGTCGGCCCGCGCCAGGAACGCGAGCTGCGCCGCGACGGACTGGCGCGCCGCGCCGAGGACGGACGGGTCGACGTCGGCGTAGACGCGCGCGACCACCCGCTCCACGGTGTCGTCCGCACCCGCGGTCAGGCCGAGTGCGGCGAGCGCCGCCCGGACCTGGGCCAGGCGCTCGAGCCGGTGCGCGCGGTACGCACGCACGCGCTCCGCGAGGTCGTCGACGACCGGCCCGTGGCCGGGGAGCCCCGTCGCCCGCCCGGGCCCCGCGGAGGCGACGGTCTCGATCGCGTCGAGGCTCGCGAGGTACGCGCCGAGCGAGCCGTCGGGCTGCGCGATCACCGTCGTGCCGGTCCCGAGCACGGTGTCCCCGGTGAGGACCGTCGTGCCCGACGGCGATCCCGCGCCGCCCGCAGCGGCGTCACCCGACCGCGTGCCGCCGGGGGCCACGTCGCCGAGGGTCGCGTCGCCGAGGGTCGCGTCGCCGAGGTACTGGTCGGCGGGGGTCTCGCCGCCCGGGCGTGCGCCGCCCCCGGCGAGGTCGCCGGCCGGGGCGACCGAGCCGTCGTCGGGCAGGACGAGGCAGACCGAGTCGGCGGTGTGGCCCGGGGTGGCGTGCACGACGATGCGCAGCCCGGCGGCCTGGACCACCTCGCCGTCGCGCAGGGGCGCGCCACCGTGGCAGTGCGCCGGGTCCGCGGCGCGCACCGGCGCCCCGGTCCGCTCCCGCAGCCCGGGAGCCCCGGCCGTGTGGTCGGCGTGGCGGTGCGTGACGAGCACGAGCTCGACCGGCCCGGCCGCCGCCAGCGCGTCGAGGTGCGCGGCGTCGTCGGGCCCCGGGTCCACGACGACGCACGTCGCCGACCCGGGCGCCCGGAGCACGTACGAGCGCGTGCCGTCGAGCGTCATCGGGCCCGGGTTGTCGGCGCGCAGCACCGCGGCAAGCCGGGTGACGGGCGTGGGCGCGGTCATCTCGGGTCTCAGGCGCGGTGGCGCAGGACCGTCGGGCGGCCCTCGTCGTCCCACTGCGAGAAGCGGGCGTCGACCAGCGGGCCGACGAGGTCGTACGTCTCCCAGGTGTCGGGCACGCGGTACACGTCCTCGGGCTCGCCGTCGCCCGGGCTCACCGCGTCGACATAGTCCTCCAGGTAGAGGCCGCCGCCGTCCTCGTCCTCCTCGTCGCCCGCGTAGTACGCGCTCGCGAACGCCGCGCCGACGGCGTCGAGGTCCTCGTCGACGAGCCTGCCGTCGCACACGTCGAGCACGAACGCGCCGGGCGTGGCCGTCCGGTCGCGCAGCGCGGCGAGCTCGTCCGCGGCGTCCTCGGCGAGCTCCTCGGAGACGTGCCCGCCAAGCACCGCCCACGCGAGGAACATGCCGATGTGCGTCGCGCCCGCCTCGGGGCCGGCCTCCGGCGGGTACCCCTCGCCCTCGGAGTGCCAGGACGCGTCGTCGTACTTCGTCGTCATGCGCGCGACGCTACCGCCTCCCGCCGACCACGACATGAGGGTCGATATCCCGCGGATCACGACCCTCATGTCGTGTTCGACCGCGTGCCAGGTCGTGTTCGGCAGCGAGGCGGGTGGATGGCCCGACGGGCGGTCGGCGGGTCAGGCCGTCGGGGCGCCCGCGAGGGCGGCCGCGAGGAGCTCGAGCGTGCGGGTGCGGCCCGGGGTGGAGTCGAGCGGCTCGTCGGCGCGCGACGCCGCGACCGGCACGATCATCACCTCGTCGACCCCGTGGCGCTCGGCGAGCCGACGGACCTCGGCCGCGGCGTCGTCGGGCGTCCCGACGGCCCAGCGGCGCAGGCTGTCCTCGACCATCTGCCCGGCCGCACCGTCGAGGGGCGCCGCCAGGGCCTCCTCCACGGTCTCCAGCGCGGTGAGCGGCTGGCCGGTGCGCAGCCGCGACATCATGCGCGCCTGCGGGAGCGCGCGGGCACGCGCCTCGTCCTCCGTCTCCGCCACGACGGCGTTGAGCGTGAGGAACGTGCGCGGCTCGGGGAACGCCTCGCTCGGGCGGTAGCCCTCGCGGTAGAGCGCGAGGATCTCGTCGACGCCCTGGCCGGAGAAGTGGTTCGCGAACACGTACGGGAGCCCGAGCTCGGCCGCGAGGCGCGCGGAGTAGTCGCTCGACCCGAGCAGCCAGACGGTCGGTGCGCCGTCGGCGGCCGGGGTCGCGTGCACGTCGTACACCTGGCCGCTCGTGAGGCGCAAGGTCGCGCCCTCGGGGCTCATGAGCGCGAGGATGTCCGTCACGTGCTGGGGGAACCGGTCGACGTCGGCCGTCGGGCCGGTGATCCGCAGGAGCTGCGTGACGACGGGGTCGGAGCCCGGCGCCCGGCCGATGCCGAGGTCGACCCGGCCGGGGGCGATCGCCTCGAGCGCCGCGAACTGCTCCGCGACGACGAGCGGCGCGTGGTTGGGGAGCATCACCCCGCCCGAGCCGACCCGGATGCGGTCGGTGACCGACGCCGCCGCGGCGATCATGACGGGCGGCGTCGACGCCGCGACCGCGGGCATGTTGTGGTGCTCGGCGAACCAGTAGCGCTCGTACCCGAGCCGGTCCGCGAGGCGGACCAGGTCGAGCGACGCCCGCACCGCCTGGGTGCTGGACTGGCCCGAGCGGACGGGCACGAGGTCGAGGACGGACAGGCGGGGGGTCTGGGTGCTCACCCTCGTGCCAACCGGCGACCCCCGAGCCTCATTCCCCGTGAGTGCCGCGGCACGTCTGCCAGGATGGTCGCCATGGACGTCCCCTCGATGATCATGGGCGCCGCGATCGCGTCCGTCGCCTGGATCGTGCTCGTGCCGTGGGGCCGGCTGAAGGAGCTGCGAGAGCGGGATCAGGCGGAGCGCGCGGAGGACTGACCGCCCGGAAGCGGCGTCCGCAGCCCGCTCGCCCGGTGGACCGGGCTCGTGACCGCCGTGCGGACCGCGTCCTCGGAGCCGACGACGCGCACGAACGACTGCGCGCGCGTCACCGCCGTGTAGAGCAGCTCGCGCGTGAGCAGCGGCGACGTCGCGGGCGGCAGCACGAGCGTCACGCGGTCGAACTGGCTGCCCTGCGCGCGGTGGACCGTCATGGCGTGCACGGTCTCCACCGGCGGGAGGCGGTGCGTCCGCACGCGCAGCGGTGCCCGCGGGTCGCCGAACACGGCGACGACGCCGGCGCCCCCGGGCTCGGCGACGAGCACGCCGGTGTCGCCGTTGTAGAGACCCACCTCGGCGTCGTTCGTCGTGACCAGCAGCGGCCGGCCCGCGACCCACGGGGAGTCGGTCGCGTGGTGGCCCGTGGCCTCCTCGACCCACGCCTCGACCTGCGCCGCCCACCGGCCCCGACCGGCGGGGCCGCGCCGGTGGGCGACCATGACGCGGTGCCGGGCGAGGGCGTCGAGCGCTGCGGGCGCGTCACCCGCGCGGGCCGCCTCGACCAGCAGCGTGCCCGCGGCTACGGCGTCCGCGCGGACGGTGGCCAGCACGGCATCGTCGGGCGTGTCGTCGGGGGTCTCGAGGAACTGGACGCTCCCGTGCCCGGCCCGCAGGAGCGCGAGCGTCGCCTCCGCGTCTCCCGCCCGGATCGCCGCCGCGAGCGGCAGGATCTCGGAGTCGCGGTCCTGGCGGTGGACGGTGCGCAGCCGCACGACGCCGTTGCCCAGGACCGCGCGGTCGTCCACCTCGCCGACGGCGGGCGGCGCGGAGTCGGCGAGCGCGACGGCGGCCGTCGCGACCACGACGGCCGCCGTCGCGGGCGGGGCGACCGGCTCGCGGTGCACGAGGTCTCCGAGCACGGCCCCGGCCTCGACGGACGCGAGCTGGTCGGGGTCGCCGACGAGCACGAGCCGCGCGTCCGGCCGCAGCGCCTCGAGCAGCCGCGCCATGAGCGGCAGGGCGACCATCGAGGTCTCGTCCACGACCACCACGTCGTGCGGCAGGTGGTGGTGCGCGTCGTGCCGGAACCGGGTGCTGCTGCCGGGCCGGTAGCCGAGCAGGCGGTGCAGCGTCGTCGCGACGGGCGCGCCGACCCGCTCGCGGTCGACCGGGTCCGGGAAACCGGCGACGACCTCGCGCACCGCCTCCTGCAGGCGCGCGGCCGCCTTGCCCGTGGGCGCGGCGAGCGCCACGCGCAGCGCGGTGCCGGGAACCGGGTCCGTTCCCGCTGCGAGAGCGGTGCCCGCGGCGGGCGTCGTCCCTCCGACGACCGGAGGTACGGGGGAGGACGCGGCGCCGGACGTGGTGCCGGCGGACGACGAGGTCGGGAGCGCGGCGTCGTGCAGGACGGCGAGCAGGCGCGCGACAGTCGTCGTCTTGCCCGTCCCCGGGCCGCCCGTGAGGACGGTGAGCCGGCGCGTCGCGGCGTGCGCGGCGGCGAGGCGCTGCCGGGTGTCGTCCGCCGCGGGGAAGAGGCGGGCGAGGGCCGCGCCGAGGCGGTCGGGGTCCACGGGCAGGTCGTCCGCGGCGAGCCGGCCGTCCACGTCGTGGCGCACCGCGAGCTCGTCGCGCCAGTAGCGGTCGAGATACAGGGCGCCGCCCACCCAGCGCGCGGGGCGGTCGTCCGGCCCGTCGACGCCCACCGCGACGAGCGGGCTGCGCGCGACCGCGGCCGCCCACGCGGTGCGGTCCGGCCAGGGCAGGTCCGTGGCGTCGGTGCGCGCCGCCTCCTCGTCCTCGGGCAGCTCGAGCGACCCCAGGTCGTCGAGGCGCACGCACACCGACCCGCTGCGCACCGCGCGCACGGCGAGCGCGACCGCGAGCAGCACCTGGTCGTCGTGCTCGCCCGTGAGCCGGCCGAGCCGGAGCGCGACGCGCAGGTCGGCCGCGGAGACGACGTGCGCGGCGTTGAACGTGGCGAGCCACGCGGGCACCCCGACGGCGAGGCGCGGGTCGCCCTCGTCCACGAGGGGAGCCACGGGCGCGGCGGGCGCCGTCGTGCCGGGAGGGGTCGTGGTCATGCGCGACCTCCGTCGAGCAGGGCGGACAGGGCGACGACGAGCCCCGGCGGGGGCGTCCAGGCGACGACGCCGTACGGCGCGCCGTCGGGACCGGTCGGGGTGTCGGGGCCGGCCATGCCGCGCACGAACAGGTACGCGCCGCCCGCGAGGTCGCGCTCGGGGTCGTAGTCGCGCACGCGCCAGCGCAGGTACCGGTGCAGCGCGACGAGGTACAGCACGAGCTGCAGGGGGTAGTGCGAGGCGAGCATCGCGTCGCGCGTCGCGTCCGGGTGGTAGTCGCCGACGGCGAGCGGCACCCCGGGCGGGCCGACCCGGTTCGTCTTGTAGTCGACGACGAGGTAGCGCCGGCGGCCCGCGGGGTCGGGACGACCGTCCGGCCCCGCGACGGGAACCCGCAGCACCGCGTCGATCGAGCCCGTGAGGTACCCCCGCAGCGGGACGCCGCCGCCCGCCGCTCCGCTCGTCCCGGTGCCGTCCGCCTCGTCGGCGAGCGCCGCGAGCAGGTCGGGGTAGCGGGCGAACGCGTCGTCGGCGGGCAGGTGGGCGCGCAGGACGTCGGCGAGGTCGCGCAGCGTCCCGGGCGTGACGCCCTCGGTCTCGTCCCCGCCCGCGAGCGGGAGCTCGAACTCGAGCTCGGGCAGGCGGTCGCGCGGGTCGACGTCGGCGAGCGTGAGCCCGCCCGCGATCGGCCCGAGCGGGGTGCGCAGCGACAGGCCCAGCGCCGCCGCGAGCGACACCGGCTCCACCCCGGGCACGCGGACCGTCGCCGCCTGCGCGCACCGGGCGCGGACCTCGGCGTCGAGGTCGTCCGCGGCCGTGTCGACGTACTCGAGGATCTCGTGCACCAGGGTGCCGAACGCGGTGCCGCCGGGCTGCCCCTCGTAGGGCGACGGGACGTCGGCGCCGGGGCGGGTGGCCGGCACGACGGCGTGCGCGGTGCCGGTCCCGTCGTCGTCCGGCGTCTCCTCCGGCTCGTCCTGGACACCGGGGTCCTCGGGCTCGCTCTCGATCCCGCCGACCGGACCGTGGTGTGCGGCCGCGGTGAGGGCCGAGTACGACGCGCGCCGCCACTCGCGGTCGGGCAGGTGCGTCGCGGCGGCGAGGGCGAGGTCGGACCCGGCGCGCGCGCCGGGCGACCAGCGCTCGCCCTTCGGCCGGGCGTCGACCTGCTCGACGACGACCGTCCCGCCCGAGCGCGCGGCGAGCGCCTCGAACGCGGACCGGACGGCGTCGTCGCGCATCGCGTCGGGCCGGGCGTGGCGGCCGGGCTCGCCGCCGAGCATCCGGTCCGCGAGGAGCAGCCGCGTGAGCGGCCCGGACCCGGTGCTGCGCTTGGTCGGCGTCCAGTGCACGACCACCTGGTGCCGGGCGCGCGTGAGGGCGACGTACAGCAGCCGCAGGTCCTCGCCCAGCTCCTCGTCGCGCCAGCGCGCCTTGGCGTCCACGAACCCGGGGGAGCCGACACCGCCCAGGTGCAGGACGCGCTGCCCGTGGTCGTCGTGGAACGCGAACAGCTCCTGGTCGTCCGACTCGAACCGCTCCCAGCCGAACGGGACGTACACGACGCCGAACTCCAGGCCCTTCGCCGCGTGCACCGTGACGACCTGGACGGCGGCGGCGTCCGTCTCGAGGCGCCGGGTGCGCTCGTCGGTGAAGACGGTGCCGACCTCGGCGATCCGGGCGCGCAGCCACGCCGTGAGCGCGGCCGTGCCGAGCCCGTCGGTGACGGCGGCCTCGTGGAGCGCCTGCGTGACGTGGCGCAGGTCGGTGAGGTAGCGCTCGCCGTCGACCCGCGCCATGACCCGCGCGGTCGCGCCTCCCCGGGCCGCGACCTCCGCGACCGCGGCCACGCCGCGGTCCGCGAGCAGGCGTGCCCAGGTCCGGACGGTGTCACCGAGCACGTCGTGGTCGGCGTCGTCGGCGGTCGCGAGCCGCTGCGCGTCCCAGCCGACGAAGGGGGTGAGGGCGAGCGCTGTCGCGCGGCGGTGCAGACCGGGCTGCTCCAGCGCGGCGAGCAGGGTGAGCCAGTCCTGGGCCGCCGCCGAGCCGAACACGCTCGACGGCCCCGACACGACCGCGGGCACGCCGAGCACGACGAGCGCGGAGCGCACCGCCTCGGCCTGCGCGTTCGTCCGGGTGAGCACCGCGACGTCGCGCGGCTCCAGCGGTCGCCACCGCCCCGTGCCGGTGCCCACGCCGTCGTCGCCCGCCGCGCCGAGGGCGTCGTCGCGCACGCGGTCGCCGCCGCCGTCGGCGGTCCCCAGCCGCCTCGCGACGTCGGCCGCGACGTCCCGGGCCAGCAGGCTGCGCGCGTCGGGCGCCGACGGCGCCGACGACCCGCCGAGGCGGTAGGCACGCCGCGTGACCTGCCGCAGCCGCACCGGCGCGCCGCCGGAGAAGCGCGGCTCGGGGTGCGCCGCGTCGACCGGGCGCACGACGATGCGCGGGTCGCCGAGCGCCGTCTCGCCCAGCAGCGCGTGCAGGCCCGCGAGGAGCGGTCCGTCGCTGCGCCAGCTCCTGCTGAGCGTCGCCGTCTCCGTCGCGTCCTCGACCGCGCGCAGGTACGTCACGACGTCCGCGCCGCGGAACGCGTAGATCGCCTGCTTGGGATCGCCGATCAGCACGAGCGTGCGGCACTCCTCGGGGTGCCCGTGGAACGCCGTCCGCAGGATCTCCCACTGCTCGGGGTCGGTGTCCTGGAACTCGTCCACCATGACGACGCGGAACCGCGACCGGACCCGCCGGGCCGCCGTCGCGCCGTGCTCGGGGTCGGTCAGGGCGCGGCGCAGCAGCACGAGCAGGTCGTCGTAGTCGAGCAGGTGCATCGCGCGCTTGCGCGCCTCCACCTCGCGACGGGCCGCGACCGCGACCTCGTACCGCGCCGCCGCCACCGACCCCGCGGCCGCGTCCGCCGGCGCGACCACCGCCCCGTGGTCGCTCACCGCCGCCCGGGCGACGTCGCGCACGTCGCGCGGCGAGAGGATCGGCTCCGGCTCGTCGGCGAACCGCCGCACGTACAGGTCGTCCGTGACCTCCTCGACGAGGTCCGCGACGTCCGGCAGGAAGCTCGTCGTGAGGTCGACGTCCGCCGCCGTCCCCAGCGCGGTGAGCATCTGCTGGCAGAAGCCGTGCGTCGTCGTGATGGTCGCCGCGTCGAGCTGGGACAGCGCGACGCGCAGGCGCTCGCGGCGGCGGTCGAGCTCGTCGTCGTCGACCGCGGCGAGGAACGCGACGAGGGGGTCCGGGTCGTCGGCGGGGGCGGGCCCGCGCAGCGCCCGCTCGGTCGCGACGAGGCGCTCGCGGACGCGGTCGCGCAGCTCCGAGGTCGCGGCGCGGCCGAAGGTCACGAGCATGATCTCCGGCAGGGCCGCCACGCCCTCGGCGACGTAGCGCGTCGTGAGGGTCGCGATCGTGTGGGTCTTGCCCGTGCCGGCGCTCGCCTCGAGCACGACCGTCCCGCTCGGCAGGTCGCCGAACGGGTCGAAGCGCCGGGGCGCGCCGCTCGTCCCCGGCGTGCCGGCGTACGGGGTGGTGCCGTCGGCCGTGGTCCGGGACGTCGCGCCGTTCACCGGGCACCTCGCAGCTCGTTCTCCAGCAGGGGCTCCCACACGCGGCGCGCGAGCGCGCCGAGGCGGGTCGGGTCGTCGGGGAAGCGGCCCAGGTCGGCCGTGGTGGCGAGCCCCGCGACGTCGGGGAGGGCCGGGTCCTGCCCCCACGCGAGGACGACGTACGGGTCCTTGCGCTCGAAGCCCTTGTTCCACGCCCAGCCCGCGCGCATCAGGGCGTCGCGCGCGTCACTCGTGCTCCGCTCCTCGGCGTAGCGCAGCGACACCTCGGGCAGCAGCGGCAACGGCTCGCGCGCCGCCTCGTCGCGCAGCGCCACGAGGTCGGCGAGGACCCGGGACGCCGTCTCGCGGTCCGGCGGGGTGAGGGTGGACCACGCGACGCCGGGACCGCGGGACGCGCGACCGATCGCGACGGCGTCCCACGGGCGGCCCGGGTCGCTCGCCGTGAGCGCGAGCGCCTGGACCCAGGCGCGCAGCCGGTGCTTGGGACCGAGCCGCGAGTACTCGGTGCGCACGACCCGCGCGCCGTGCACGCCCGGCACGCTCCCGACGAGGGTGCGGCCGTCGGGCAGCAGCGCGCGGACGTCGACCGTCTCCGCGGAGCTCAGCACGTCCTGGCTCACCGGGCGACCCGCGGCGACGTCCGCCTCGCGCGCGGCCTCCACCGCGGCGACGCGCAGCGGGCCGACGGACCGGACCACCTCCTGCAGCGCCGAGCGGCCCAGCTCGCGCGGAGGCACCTGGCCCCGGCGCCACTCGGCCTGCATCGCCCGGTTCGGGTCGACGCCGGCGAGCGCGGCGCGGAGCACGCGGTCGCCCACGCCCCAGCCCGCGAGGCCGGTGAGCGCGAGCGGGAGGCGGTCCTCGACGTCGTCCTCCTCCAGCACGAGCCCCACGTCGAGCGTGTGCTGCGCGAACCAGCGCGGCGCGTTCTCCAGCAGGCGGACCAGGTCATCGAGCTCGACGTCGGCCGTCGCGCCCGACGGCCCCGGCACCTCGCCGGGGCCCGTGGCGTCGGCGGGCAGGTCGAGGGGCGCGCCGACGAGCGCGCCGACCGGTCGGCGCTCGCCGTGCAGGGCGCGGGCCCCGGCCAGGGCAGCGTCGTCGTGGCTGAACGGGGCGGGCGCGCCCCGTGCGTCCAGGGCGCCCAGAGCGCCCGGGGTGAAGTTGCGCTCGTCCACGGTCTGCAGCGGGTGCTGCACGACGACGTGCTCGCGCACCGGACGCCCGTCGGGAGTCCGCGCCGCGCGGTCGAGCGCGTCGAGCAGCTCCGCGACGGGGACCGCGGGCGGGCGGGCGGCGCCGGTGCGCTCGTCGGCGCCCGTGTGCACGACGACGAGGTGGTCGCCCGCCGCCGCGACGGCGTCGAGGAAGATCTGCCGGTCCTCGCTGCGCGCGTCGCGCTCGCCGATCTCCGGGTTCCGCGCGAGCAGGTCGTCGCCCGCGGGAGCGGCGGTGCGGGGGAAGACGCCGTCGTCGAGGCCCAGGAGGCAGACGACCCGGTGCGGCACCGAGCGCATCGGCTCGAGCGAGCAGACGGTGAGCGCGCCCGTGCGGAACCCGGCACGGGTCGGACGGCCCGCGAGACGGTCGTCGAGCAGCGCGCGCACGTCCGCGAGCCGCAGCGCGACCCCGCCGTGCGCCGCCCCCGCCGCGCGGACGTCGCCCAGCACGCGGCGCGCGGAGCCGATCTGCCACGCCTCCGTGGGCGGCGCCTCGGCGAGCAGCGTGAGCGCGCGGTCGAGCGCGTCGAGCCAGTGCGCGAGCGGGTGCACCCCGTCGAGCGCGCGCAGCGTCTCCGTCAGCCGTGCGACGAGCTCCGCGAGGCGGCCCGCGAGGTCCACGTCGGTCGAGCCGACGTCGTCCAGCGGCAGCGCCGGCCCGACGAACCGCGCGTCCTCGTCCGCCATCGCCGCGCCGAGCAGGAGCCGGTCGAGCGCCGCGTCCCAGGTGCCCTGGCGGACGCTCTCGTTGATGTCGAATCGCGCTCGGCGCGCGCCGTCCTCGCCCCAGTGCACGCCCGCCTCGACGGCCCACTGGCGCAGGCGGTCCACGTCGTCGTCGGAGAACCGGAACCGGCGGCGGACCGGCGCGCTCGCTGCGAGGTCGAGCACCTCCGACGCCGTGACGCGGCCGTCCGCGAGGCGCAGCAGGGTGGCGAGCAGCGCGAGCACGGGGTTCGTCGTCCCGGCGCCGCGGTCGGCGAGGCTCACGCGCAGGCGCTGGCCCGGGTGCGCGTCGTCGCCGAGCTCGGGGACCGCGCCGAACGTCGCCGTGACGAGGGGGGCGAACGTCTCGACGTCGGGGCACAGCACGATGACGTCGCGCGCCTGGAGCGTCGGGTCGGCGGAGAACAGGCCGACCAGCGTCTCGCGCAGGACCTCGACCTGGCGGGCGCGGCCGTGGCACGCGAGCACCTGCACGGACCGGTCCGCCGGGTGCAGCACGTGCGCGCCGTCGGGCTCGTCGGTCCGCAGCGCGGACTGCAGCGCGCCGAGCAGCGTCGGCGGGGTCGGCGCGGCCGCGTGGTGCGTCTCGACCGGCGCGCTCCCCGCGAGCCGGAGCTGTAGCTCGACCGCGTCGCGGCCGGTCGACGCGAGGAACGGGTGCCGCGCGAGCGTCGGCAGGTCCGCACGGCGTCGGGTGCCCGCGTCGTCCGGACGGTCGTCCGGGGCGGCGTCGAGGCTCGCGGCGGGACCGCCGTCGAACGCCGCGACCTTCTCCCACAGCGCGGGCGACGGGTGCACGAGCCACAGGTGGACGTCGCGGTGCTCGGCGAGCGCGTGCAGCACGCGCAGCTCGTCCTCCGGGAGCCGCGTCGGGCCGAACACGGACAGCCGCGGCGGGAGGTCGACGGCCGCAGGGTCCGCGCGCAGCGCCGCGACCGCGTCCTCGACGCGACGTGCGGGGTCCGTGGCCGGGACGCGGTCGACGAGGCGGCGCCACAGCTCGGGCTGCCAGGCGAGGTCGTCCGGGGTGTCGCCGGTCTTCGGCGATGGGGCCGACCACGCGAGCACGACCTCGGGCCGCTGCCGCGCGTAGTCGACGAGCAGGTCCGCGAGCCGGCGCGCGAGCGTCAGACGTCGTCCCCGGCGTACCTCGTCGCCCGGGTCGCCGACGTAGCGCGCGAGCGGTGCCGCCCAGGGCTCGGCGAGGTGCGCGTCGAGCACCTCGAGCACCGACCAGGCGAGGCGCTCGGGGCGCCACGGGTCGTCGTCGGGGTCGAGGTCCGTGAGGTCCGCGACGACCTGCTCCACGAGCCGGCGCGGCCCGCGGAAGTCCACGTTCGCGCAGATGCCCGACGTCTCGCCCGCGCCCAGGTGGTGCGAGAGCCGCTGCGCGAGCCACCGCTCCACCCCGCGCGTCGGGACGGCCACGACGTCCGGCGTGAACGGGTCCTCCGGCGCCTCGGCGAGCACGGCGGCGAGCGGCGCCACGAGCGCCTCGGCACGCTCGGAGCGGTGCACGTGCAGCAAGAGGACCCCTGTCGGTGGTGTCGGACCGGTCGTCGCGCCCCGCTGGTCGGCCGAGCGCTACGAGGAATCTACGAGGTGCGTCCCACACCGTCGAACCGCCGTCCACAGACGGTGCCAGGCACTACGGTGCCGTCCTGGGTGAACGTGCCGACTGACGCACGCCCGACCGAGAGACGCACCTCGGAGTGCGTCGCTCGCTCGGACGTGCGTCACTCGACGGCCGGGTCAGCGCGCCGCGCGACGAACACCCACTCGCGGCCCGGGCGGTCGGGGGCGTCGCGGACGTCAACCACCTCGAACCCGCAGGCGACGAGCGACGCCTCGACCTCGTCGCGCTCGCGGAAGCGCAGGGTCGAGTCGGAGTGCAGCGTGGTGCCGTCGGGCAGCACGGTCGTGTCGTGGAAGGACACGAACGGGAGCGACACGTCGGTGAGGTCGGTCCAGGACTCGACCCGCCCGACGTCGGGCACGTCCACGCGCACGGTCGTCGCCTCGCGGACCCAGCCCTCCCAGGCCCGGCGCGCGGGGTCGCGCGTCTCGAAGACCAGCCACCCGCCCGGGACCAGCGCGTCGCGGACGCCGCGCAGCGTCGCGGTCCACGCGTCGTCGGTGAGGAACACCTGCGCGACGTTGGCCGTCATCGTCGCGAGGTCGACCCGGAGCGGGGGGAGCGTCGTCGCGTCGCCGTGCAGCCAGCGCACGCGGTCGGCACCCGGCTTGGAGCGCGCGACGTCGAGCGACGCGCCCGCCGGGTCCACGCCGACCACCTCGATCCCGCGCCGCGCCAGGAGGCACGCGAACGTCCCGGTGCCGCACCCGACGTCGAGCACGCGCCGCGCGCGGAGCTCGTCGACGATCGCCGCGTAGGCGTCGAGGTCGGAGCGGTCCGGGTCGAGCGGGTCGTAGAGGGCGGCGAGGCGGGCGTCGTCGAAGATCGCGTCGGGCACCCCCCGACGCTACGGAGGCCCGCACGGCCGGTCCACACCATTCCCGAGCGCGCCGAGCCGACCATGCGCCTGCTGCCCGCCGAGCATGTGGCCGTGGCCCGTGCCGACACGGGCCACGACAGCATGGTCGGAGCGAGGGCCGTCAGGCGTCGAGCGCCTGCTCCACGTCCTCGATGACGTCGAGCGGGTCCTCCAGGCCCACCGACAGGCGCACGGTCGTCTCCGCGATCCCGACGGCGGCGCGGCCCTCGGGGCCGAGCTTGCGGTGCGTCGTGGTGGCGGGGTGCGTGATGAGCGACTTCGCGTCGCCGAGGTTGTTGGAGATGTCGACGACCTGCAGCGCGTCGAGGAACGTGAACGCGCGCTTCTTCGCGGTCTCGGGGTCGGTGCCCTCGGGGACGGCGAGGTCGAACGTCACGACCGTGCCCCCGCCGCTCTGCTGCGACCGCGCGAGCTCCTGCTGCGGGTGCGACGGGAGGAGCGGGTAGCGCACGCGGCCCACGCCGGGGAGCTGCTCGAGCGCCTCCGCGACCTGGGTCGCCGCGGCGTTCTGCGCCGCGACGCGCACCGGCAGGGTCTCCAGGCCCTTGAGCAGCACCCACGCGTTGAACGCGGAGAGCGACGGGCCGGTGTTGCGGAGGAACGTCTGCACGGGGCCGCGGACGTATTCCTCGGTCCCGAGGATCGCCCCGCCGAGCACGCGGCCCTGCCCGTCGATGTGCTTGGTCGCCGAGTACACGACGACGTCCGCGCCGAGCTCGAGCGGCTTCTGCAGCAGCGGGGTCGCGAAGACGTTGTCGAGCACGACGACCGCGCCCGCGGCGTGCGCGAGCTCGCTCACGCGCCGCGCGTCGACGATGTCCTGCATCGGGTTGGACGGTGTCTCGAAGAACACGACGTCCGCCGGGGTCGCCAGCGCCTCCTCCCACTGGGAGAGCACGTGCCCGTCGACGTAGTCGGTCCGCACGCCCCACTTGGCGAAGATCTCGTCGAAGATGACGATGCTCGACCCGAACAGCGCGCGCGCCGCGACGATCCGCGAGCCCGAGCCCACGAGCGCGGCGAGCGACGTGAACACCGCGGACATGCCGGACGCCGTCGCGTAGCACGCCTCCGCGCCCTCCAGGAGGCGCAGGCGCTCCTCGAACGCGTGCACCGTGGGGTTGCCGTAGCGCGAGTAGACGAACCGGTCGATCTCGCCCTTGAACGCGGCCTCCGCGTCGGACGCGCGGTCGTACGTGTACCCCTGCGTGAGGAACAGCGCCTCGGACGTCTCCTGGAACTCCGTACGGTGGTGCCCGCCGCGCACGGCGAGCGTCGCGGCGCGCGCGCTTGCGGGCAGGGGCTTGCGGCCCGAGCCGCCGGGGACGGGCTGCGCGGCGCTCACCGGGCGGCCTCGTCGTAGGTCGTGGTGGGCAGGCCGCGGACCTTCCAGCCCTCGACGTCGCGCAGGCCCGAGAAGCCCTGGGCGCCCTCGAAGCCCTCGAGCACGTTGTACGACGGCCCGAGCCCGGCGGCCGTGGCCGCGCGCGCCGCGCCGATCGAGCGCTGGCCCGAGCGGCACAGGAACACGACCGGACGCTCGTCGCCGGGCGCCAGGCCGGCCTCGACGAGCTGGTCCACGAAGCGGGGGTTGGGACCGGCCGGGGTCACCCACTCGTCGAACACGACGTCGCGGCCGAGGTCCGTGGCGTCGGGCACGCCGATCGTGCGCCACTCGCCCTCGGTGCGGACGTCGACGAGCACCGCGCGCTCGTCGCTCGTCAGCAGGTCCCACGCCTGCTGCGGGGTGATGTCGCCGGCGTAGCCGACCGCGGGTCGGGCGTCGGGTACGGCCGACGTCTGCTGGGACTGGTCGCTCATGAGTCCTCCTCCATCGATCGTGGCAGTAGCACCCTGCGCCCGGCCGCCTCGCGACGGACCGGGGGGTTGCTGCGGCGTCGACGTGCCACGTCACTCGGCCGCTCCGGATGGTTGGCACGGATCGTACGCCACGCGTCCGACGCGCGGAACGCTTGTCTCGGCGAGCGGCCCCGAGCGGGGTGCCCGACGTCGGACGGTCACGCTAGCGTGGCCGCGCGCCCGGGCAGGGGTCCCGGGGGACAGGGCGACGGGCAGGGGGGAACCGGATGCGGACCGGCCGGGGACGGGTGCTGGGTGCGGTCGTGGTGGCGGGCGTCGTCGCCGCGGGCGCCTGGCTGTGGGTGGCGACCGGCGACGAGGAGCCGCCGCCGCGCGTGGCGAGCGTCCGTCTCGTGGAGGACGACGCCCTCGACGCCGACGGGAGCGCACGCATCGTCCTGGTCGAGCCGGACGTCGGCTCCGCGCCGCCGCCATCGCCCGGGTCGGTGCCCGCCGACGTGGCGACCGGGGGCGAGCCGGTCGACCTCGCGGAGCTCGCCGTCGGCGGCTACGAGGGGTGGTGGAGCGGCGACGGCGACGGCGCCGCCTGCGACGCGTTCGCCGACGCCCACCCCGAGGTGGTCCTGGTGAGCACGCGGTCGGGGGAGCCCGTCGAGGCGTTCGTGAACGGGACGAGGCTCCAGGGCGTCCCATACGGCGCGCTCGGAGATCCCGCGGAGTGGCCGCCCGACTCCGTCGTCGTGCTCGACGCGCGGACCGGCGAGGTGCTCGACGCGTTCGAGGTCGACGAGTCCGGCTGGCGCCTCGACCTGCCCGTGAGCTGTGTTCCGCCATCCGAGACGCCTTGACCACCGGTTGACACGCCCGGGCCGCCGCGCACATGCTGGACGCAGGTCATGAGTGCCAGCGTGAAACCCCGGTTTGCTGGCCGGCAACCCTCCTCTCGCGGCGGGGTGCCCCGGGTGACGACCAGGCCGCACGCCGACCGGCGCGTGGCAAGCGCGGGGATCACCGTCCCCGGACTGCCCTCGGAGGACTGTGCCATGACCGCTCTCGCCGACGTCTCGTGTCCGACCGACCTCCCGACGGCACCTGACCTCGCGGCGGTCGCCGACGCGCCCGCGCTCCTGCCCGTCGTCGGCGGGGACACGCTCGTCCCTCTCGTCGACGGCCGCAGCGTCCCGTACGCGAACCTCGACGTCGCGGCGTCGGCCCCGGCGCTGCGCTCCGTCGCGGACCGCGTGACCGAGGTGCTGCCGCTCTACGCGAGCGTGCACCGCGGCGCCGGGTACCTGTCGCAGGTCTCGACCGCGCTCTACGAGGCGTCGCGCCGCACGATCGGCGCCTTCGTCGGCGCGCGCGCCGACGACGTCACCGTCGTCACGCGCAACACGACCGACTCGCTCAACCTGCTCGCGGGCTGCGTCCCGGCGAACGCGGACGGGACGCCCGGGCGCGTGCTCGTCCTCGACGTCGAGCACCACGCGAACCTGCTGCCGTGGCAGCGCGCGGGCGGCGCGACGGTCCTCGCCGGCGGCGCGTCCGTCGCGGAGACGCTGTCCGGCCTGCGCACCGAGCTCGCGCGCTTCCCGTACGCGCTCGTCGCCGTGACCGGCGCGTCGAACGTCACGGGCGAGTCGATGCCCGTCGCGGACGTCGTGCGGGTCGCGCACGACGCCGGGGCGCGCGTCGTCCTCGACGGCGCCCAGCTCGTCCCGCACCGCGGGTTCTCCCTCGCGGACTCCGGGGTCGACTACGTCGCGTTCTCCGGCCACAAGACGTACGCGCCGTTCGGCGCGGGCGCGCTCGTGGGCCGTCGCGACTGGCTCGACTCGGGCACGCCGTACCTCGCCGGGGGCGGCGCGGTGCGGCAGGTCGCCATCACCGGCACGCAGTGGCAGACGGCGCCCGCGCGCCACGAGGCCGGGTCGCCGAACGTCGTGGGCGCCGCCGCGCTCGCGGCCGCGTGCGACGCGCTCGCGGCGCTCGACCCGGCCGACCTCCACGCCCACGAGGCGACGCTCCGCGCCGCGCTCGTCGCGGGCCTCGAGGCGGTCCCGGGCGTGCGCGTCGTGCGGGTCTGGGAGGACGCCGTCGACCCGGTCGGCGTCGTCACGTTCTCCGTCGACGGTCACGACCCGGGCCTGGTCGCCGCGTACCTCTCCGCCGAGCACGGCATCGGCGTGCGCGACGGTCGCTTCTGCGCCCACCCGCTGCTCGCACGCCTCGGGTACGACGTGGGCGCGATCCGCGCGTCCGTCGGCGTCGGGACGACGGGTGCGGATGTCGTCCGGCTCGTCGAGGCCGTGCGGTCGTACGTGGAGCACGGTCCCGCGACGCGGTACGAGGTCGTCGACGGCTGCTGGGCCGTCGCCGACGACCCGCGCCCGGTACCGGCGGGCTCGGGCCTGGAGGGCCTCTTCGCCACCGCCGCGGCGGGCTTCCTCGCCGACGCCGCGGGGTGCGGCCCCGCCGCATGACCGCGAGATAGCGACCTCCCGCCGAGGTAGCGACGTGCAGCCCTGTCGAGGCACCGGAGGTCGCTACCTCGGCCGGGCGTCGCTCTCTCGCGGGCGCTCGGGCGTCCGTTCACCAGGCCGTCGACGAGCGTTGTCCACCGTGTTGCCGGAGCCTCTTGGCGGCGTCGTCCGCGTGTGCTCTGATATGCGCTGTGCTGCACGACGTCGTCCTCTCGGGGCACGGATTCCGCCTGGAACCGCTGGCCCTGGAGCACGCTGAGACACTGGCCGGCCTCGTCGACGAGGCGATGTGGTCAGGCATGAGCATCCCCATGCCCTTCGGGGTCGCGGGGATGGCCGAGCTGGTGGCCGCGACGCGCGCCGCGCCCGACCTGACGGGCTTCGTCGTGCGCGCGACCGGCCCCGACGGGGCCCCGGGCGACGTGCTCGGCAGCACGGCGTTCCGCGACCTGTCGCTCGTCGACCGCCGGGTCGAGGTCGGCCGGACGTTCTACGCCCGCTCGACGTGGGGGAGCCTCGTCAACCCCGTGACCAAGTGGCTGTTGCTGCGGCACGCGTTCGAGACGTGGGACGTGCACCGCGTCGGCTTCCGCGTCGACACGCGCAACACGCGCTCGCTCGGGGCCATGCGCCGGCTCGGGGCGTACGAGGAGGGCGTCATGCGCGGCCACCGCACCGCGCCGGACGGGACGCGCGCCGACTCCGTGATGTTCTCGATCCTCGCGCCCGAGTGGCCCACCGTCGAGGTCGGCCTCCTGGAGCGGATCAACGCCCCGCGCGTCGTGCCCGTGCTCGCCCCGGCGCACCCGGTGGTCCCGCTGCCGCTCGCCGCGTCGTAGGTCCGTCGCCGGACGCCCGGGCCGGACGGCCGTACCGGGACTGCGCGGACCCGGGACGCCGCGAGGGCCCCGCCGGAGCGGAGCCCTCGCGAGCAGATCAGGGGCAGGGACTAACGGTCGAACGCGTCCTTGACGTCGTCGCCCGCCTGCTTGACGTCGGCCTTCGCCTGGTCCTTCTTGCCCTCGGCCTCGAGCCGCTCGTTGTCCGTGAGCTTGCCCGCGCCCTCCTTGAGCTTGCCACCCGCCTCCTCGGCGGCGTGCTTGGCCTTGTCTCCGAGTCCCATGAGTGCTCCTCTCGTCGGTACTCGTCGACCGTAGGCACGGCCCCGCTCGCTCGCACGCGGTCGGGCACCCAGGGTGTGGTGGGATGTGCGGGTGCAGCACGAGACCACCCTCGAAGGCTTCGGCGTCCGCCTCGTCCCGCTCGACGACAGCCACGCTCCCGCGCTCGGCGCGCTCGTCGACGACGGTATCTGGGCCGGTATGTCCAGCCGCGTGCCGAGCGGGACGGACGCGATGACCCGGTACGTCCGCGACGCCGTCGCCGCCCCCGGCCGGCTCGCGTTCGCGGTCGTCGGCTCGGGGTCGAGTGCCGCGTCGGACGGCGCGCCCGACGGCGCCGACGTCGTCCGCGGGTCGACGTCCCTCTACGAGTGGGTTCCCTCCCAGGGCCGGATCGAGCTCGGCTCGACGTTCTACGCGCGCGAGTGGTGGGGCGGCGTGACGAACCCGGCGTGCAAGTACCTGCTGCTGCGGCACGCGTTCGAGGACCTCGGCGTCGCACGCGTCGCGCTGCGGGCCGACGCGCGCAACAGCCGCTCGATCGGGGCGATCCGGCGCCTGGGTGCGGTGCCCGAGGGCGTGCTCCGCAGCCACCGCGTCGCGCCCGACGGGTCGCGCCAGGACACCGCCTACTTCTCGATCCTCCTCGACGAGTGGCCGACCGTCCGCGACGGCCTGCTCACGCGCCTCGACGCGCTCGCGGGCGCCGCGCCGACGGAGCCTGTGGACAACGGTTCGGGGCGGCCCGTGCGCCGCTAGCGTGCGACGCGCCCCGGGCATCGGGGCCGTCGACGAAGGGGGCCGCACGCCATGTACCACGAACCGCCCGAGCCCGTCTGGGACTGGCAGAAGAGGCAGCGACCGCGGCCACGCGCCCCACGGGTGCGCGCCGATCTGCCGCCCACTCCGTGGTCGGTCGACCGCGCCGGGACCGTCACCGTGTACTTCGGGCTCGCCGTGCTCGCGTGCTCGGGGGTGTCCTTCGCGATGCTCCTCGTGACCTCGCTCCTCGGTTCCGCGTGGGACCAGCCGTCGCCGGACGGCGTGCTCTGGCTCGTCCTGGGAGTCGGCGCGCTCGCCGTCGTGCGGATGGTGCTGGGCGGGATGGTGACGAGCGCCTGGAGCGTCCGATGGCTGCTCGTCGGTACCGGCGCCCTCAGCGGCGCCATGAGCCTCGGCGCCCTCGTGGGGAGCCTGCTGCTGGTCCCCGTCGCGAGCTCGTACTGGTTCGCCGTCCTGCCCGGGACCCTGTGCGCGGCGGCGGTCGACATCGCGTCGGTGCGCGTCGCGCTGAGGAGTGACGTGCGGGACCACGCCCGGGACGTCCGGCAGGCGCGCCGGTCGGCCCGGGCGGCGACGCGACTCGTCAGGAGCGGGGCGTGACCCGCCCCGAGAGGTGCGACCGGCCCTTGCCGTCCCACGCCTGGTAGACGACGCCGGTCGTCGGGTCGCCCGCGCCGTCGGGCACGGTGGACGGGACCTGCCCGACGGCGTCCCGCACCGCGGCGGGCACGTCGCCCGCGGGACGCAGGGCGACGTCGACCGTGCTCGGCAGCAGGACGGGCTTGGCGAACGTGACCGTCCAGTCGTACGCGTCGCCGCGGCGCGGTCCCGCCTCGGCGAGCGCCCGCGCGGCGGTGTACATCCCGTGCGCGATGGCGCGCGGGAACCCGAACGCCTTGGCGCCGAGCGCCGACGTGTGGATCGGGTTGCGGTCGCCGGAGACGGCCGCGTACGCGCGGCCCGTCCCTGCGCCGAGCGCCCAGCGCGCTGTCGGGAGCGGGGCGACGAACCCCTCGGTGCCCGACGCGGCCTCGGCGTCCTCGTCCGCCGGGCCGCCCGGGAGCGTGACGCCCTTCGCGAGGTACGTCGAGACGCCGCGGTACGCGAGCGTCGTCGCCGGCAGGCCGCTCCCCGCCGCGCGCTCGTCGTCGGTGCGCTCGACGGAGACCTCGGTGACGAGGTCCACCTGGACCCCGCGCCGGTGCGGCCGCAGCCGCTCGGCCCAGGCGCGCACCTCGAGCGTGTCCCCGAGCCGCACCGGGCGCAGCACGGACACCGAGTTCGCCAGGTGCACCATGCCGAGCAGCGGCAGCGGGAAGTCGGTCCGGACCATGACGGCCGTCGCGAGGGGGAAGCCCAGCACGTGCAGGTACCCGGCAGGCAGCCCCTCGGAGGGCGCCTCGCCCACGAGGCGCGCGTACCGCGCGAGGTGCGCGGCGCTGCCCACGTGGCCGGGTGCGGCGGCGTCGCCCGTCGGCACGCCTGCGACGCGGTACGTGACGTCGGGCAGCGCGAGGTCGCGTCGGCCGCCGCCACCGGGGAGGCGGTGCGCCGCCGCGATCCGGCCGGACGCCGCGAGCCCGCGCACGTACAGCCCGCCGAGGCCCGGGATCGCGGGCAGCGTCTCGACGCGCGCGGGCGCGGTTCCGGCAGGAGCGGCTGCGGCGCCGTCGGGCGACGTGGGCGCGGCGGTCACCGGCCCACCACGTTCTGCCCGCACACGCGCAGCACCTGCCCGTTGACGCCCGCGGCCCCGGGCGACGCGAGGAACGCGATCGCCTCGGCCACGTCCACGGGCTGGCCGCCCTGCTGGAGCGACGCGACGCGGCGCGCGACCTCGCGCTGGACGAACGGGATCGACGCGGTCATGTCCGTCTCGATGAATCCGGGCGCGACGGCGTTCGCCGTGCCGCCGGGCCCGCCTGGCGCCGCGAGCAGGCGCGCGAACGCGCGCGTGTGCCCGATGACGCCTGCCTTCGAGAACGCGTAGTTCGCCTGGCCGCGGTTGCCGGCGATGCCGCTCGTCGACGCGAGCGACACGATGCGCGGCGCGGAGGAGAACCCGTTCGCGCCGAGCAGGTACTCCGTGATGCGGAGCTGCGCGGCGAGGTTCACCGCGACCACGGCGTCCCACTTGTCCGCGGACATGTTGGCGAGCAGCTTGTCGCGCAAGATCCCGGCGTTGTGCACGAGGACGTCGAGCCCGCCGTGCCGCGCGCGGGCGTGCTCGAGGATGCGCGCGCCCGCGTCGTCGGCGGTCACGTCGAGCTGCAGCGCCGTGCCCTTGATCTCGTTCGCGACCTTCGCGAGCGCCTCGCCCGCCGCGGGCACGTCGACCACGACGACCTTCGCGCCGTCGCGCGCGAGCGTCCGGGCGACCTGCGCGCCGATCCCGCGCGCCGCGCCGGTCACGACGGCGACCTTGCCGGCGAGCGGCTGGTCGAGGCTCGGGCCCTGGACCGGGCCGGCGCCCGTCGCACCTGCCGAGGCAGAGCCCTGGTCCGCCGAGGGAGAGCCCTGGTCGCGCGGGGCAGCGCCCAGGTCTGACGGCGTGCTCGCGCCGACGCGGAGGAGCTGGCCGTCGACGAACGCGGACCGGGCGGACAGGAAGAAGCGGAGCGTCGCGAGGACGCTCGGGCTGTCGACGGGGGCGTCGTCGGTGACCTGGATGCCGTTGCCGGTGGCGCCGTAGCGGAGCTCCTTGGCGACGGAGCGCAGGAACCCGTCGACACCTTCGCGGGCGGCGGCCAGCTCGGGGGAGTCGGTGTCCGCGGGGGCGCGCGAGATCGTCACGACGCGGCCGTTGGACGCGAGGCGGCGCAGCGTCGCGGAGAGCGCCATGACGGGCGCGGACGCGTCCTCGGGGCGTTCGATCCCGGTGAGCACGACGACGACCGCGCCCCAGCGGGTCGTGTCGTCCGGGGTCTGGCGGACGTCGAGGTCCCAGGCGAGCAGGGCCTCGGCGACGCGGTCGGCGTCGTCGCGCACGCCGGGCGTGCCGCCCAGCACGAGCACGGGCCCGACGGTGAGCGGGTCGCCCGCACGGAAGCGGCGCAGGACCGCGGGGCGCGGGAGGCCGAGCTTCTTGGCGAGCGTCTTCGTGAAGCCGGAGTTGACGGCCTGGACGTAGGAGTCGGTCACGGTGGTTCCTCTCGGGTCGTCGGAGCCGTCAGGCGGGGGCGTCGGTCGCGGGGTCGGCGGTGGGAACGGACTCGAGGATCGCGGCGACGCCGAGGCCTCCCGCGGCGCACACGGAGATCAGCGCCCGCGCGGGCGCGCCGGTCTCGGCGGTCTTCGCGGCGAGGAGCTTGGCCGCCGTCGCGACGATGCGGCCGCCGGTCGCGGCGAACGGGTGGCCCGCGGCGAGCGAGGACCCGTTGACGTTGAGGCGCGAGCGGTCGATCGACCCGAGCGCGCCGTCGAGCCCGAGCTCGGTGCGGCAGTACTCGTCGTCCTCCCAGGCCGTGAGCGTCGCGAGGACCGTGGAGGCGAACGCCTCGTGGATCTCGTACAGGTCGAAGTCGCCGAGCGTGAGCCCGTTGCGGGCGAGCAGGCGCGGGACGGCGTGCGCGGGGGCCATGAGCAGGCCCTCGTGGCCGTGCACGAAGTCGACGGCGGCGGTCTCGGCGTCGACGACGCGCGCGAGGAGCGGCAGGTCGCGCTCGCGTGCCCAGTCGGCCGAGGCGAGGAGGACGGTCGACGCGCCGTCGGTCAGCGGCGTCGAGTTGCCCGCGGTCATGGTCGGCTCGGCGCCGTCGGAACTGCCCGCGAGGCGCTTGCCGTACACCGGCTTGAGCGCGGCGAGCTTCTCGAGCGACGAGTCGGTGCGCAGGTTGTCGTCGCGCACGAGCCCGCGGAACGGGGTGACGAGGTCGTCGAAGAAGCCGGCGTCCCATGCGGCCGCGAGGTGCTCGTGGCTCGCGAGCGCGAGCTCGTCCTGCGCCTCGCGCTCGATGCCCCAGCGCGCCGTCGTGATCGCCTGGTGCTCGCCCATCGACAGGCCGGTGCGCGGCTCGTCCGTCGCGGGCGTGAGGGGCGCGAGGTCGGCGGGGCGGACCTTGGCGAACGCCTTCACGCGCTGGCCGAGCGTCTTGGCGTGGCTCGCCTCCAGCAGCGCCCGGCGCAGTCCCTCGCTCACGGCGATCGGGGCGTCGGACACGGTGTCGGAGCCGCCCGCGACGCCCGACTCGACCTGACCGAGGCGGATCTTGTTCGCGACGGCGATCGTCGCCTCGAGGCCGGTCGCGCACGCCTGCTGGAGGTCGTACGCGGGGGTCTCGGGGGAGAGGGACGAGCCGAGCACGGACTCGCGGACGAGGTTGAAGTCGCGCGAGTGCTTGAGCACCGCGCCGCCGACGACCTCCCCGAGCCGCTCGCCCTGGAGGCCGAACCGCGCGACGAGGCCCTCGAGCGCGGCCGTGAACATCTCCTGGTTGCTCGCGGACGAGTACTTCTTGCCGGCGCGGGCGAACGGGATGCGGTTCCCGCCCACGACCCAGGCGTCGCGGGGGGCGCCCGGGGTGCTGGTCGCCGGAACGTTCTCGGGGGCCTGCTCGGGGGTCTGGCGGGGGCTGGTGCGGTTGGCCACTGTGCCTCACTTCCTGTCCGTGCTCGCTGCGCTGCGTCGGTCCGGCCCGGGGAAGGGCCTCTGTACGAGTTCGACGGCGATGCCGCAGTCGACGCCGCGCGGAGGCGAGGGAGAGGGCCGGCTGGTGTCCAATACCAAGAGTACCTGATACTCTCGGTTTCGTGAGTCGGGTCACAGGGCGGCGCCCTGCCCCGACGCGGTGCCGGAGGACCAGGCACCGACGACATCGAGGTCGGGCGCAACGGAGGGCGACGTGAACACAGGTGCCGACGCGCGAGCGGCCACCCGAGGGCGGGTGCAGCCGGGCGCGGCGGTGGACGGCCGGTCGACCCGCTGGGACGAGCACCGGGCGGCGCGCCGCGCGGAGCTCATCCGGGCGGCGAGTAAGGCCGTGCACCGCGGAGGTCCCGGGGTCTCCATGGACGAGATCGCGGCGGCGTCGGGGACGTCGAAGTCGATCATCTACCGCTACTTCGACGACAAGACGGGCCTGCAGGTCGCGCTCGGCTCCGCCGTCGTGGGACAGATGCACGACGCGCTGACCCAGGCCGCCGAGTCGGCCGAGACGCCCAAGCGTGCGCTGCGCGCGATGGTCGGCGTCTACCTCGAGATGATCGAGAGCTCGCCCAACGTCTACTACTTCGTCACGCGGACGAGCGCCGTCGCGGGGACCGAGGAGCCCGCGGCGCAGCTCGCCGCGAGCGGGCTCACCAACGGGACGGCCGGCGCGAGCCGAGCGCCCCTCGCCGCGTTCCTCGACTCGGTGATCGAGCTGGTCGCCGAGCCGTTCGCGCGCGTCACCGACGTCTCTCCCGCCGACGCCGCGGCCTGGGCCGCGGGCGCCGTCGGGTTCGTGCGGGGCGCCGGGGAGTGGTGGCTCGGCCACCGCGACCGGGCTGACGTCCCCGACCGCGAGCAGCTCACCGAGCGCGTCGCCGCCTGGCTCTGGGCCGGGCCCGTCGGCGTCCTCTCCCACAACCCGGGCACCCCCCGCTCCCACGACGACCGGCGCACGTCGCCCGCGACCCGTCGCGACGGCGTCCGCCTCGTCACCGGCCACCCTGAGCACCCGGCGACCGCCTCAGAACTCAAGGAGATCCCATGACCGCCACGTCCGACCGTCCCGCCCTCGCGCAGCGCGCGTCGACCACGGGTGACGCGAGCGCGACGTCGCAGGGCGACGCCCGCGTCGACGTCGCCTCCCTCGAGAAGCTCCTGCTCGGCCGGTGGGCCGACCTGCGCGCGACGGCGCGCGCCACCGCGGGCGAGGAGGCGTTCCAGCGCATCGAGGGCCTGACCCTGCACGAGCACCGCGAGCGCGTGCTGGAGCAGATGCGACTGCTCGTCGGCAAGGGGCAGGTCTGGCGCGGCTACCCCGAGCGCCTCGGCGGCGCGGACGACGCGGGCGGCAACCTCGCCGGGTTCGAGGAGCTCGTCGCGGCCGACCCGTCGCTCCAGATCAAGGCGGGCGTGCAGTGGGGCCTGTTCGGTGCGGCGATCCTGCACCTCGGCACGCCCGAGCAGCAGGACCGCCTCCTCCCGGGCGCCATGGACCTCTCGGTGCCCGGCGCGTTCGCGATGACGGAGATCGGCCACGGGTCCGACGTCGCGAGCATCGGCACCACGGCGACCTACGACCCGGAGACCGAGGAGTTCGTCGTCCACACGCCGTTCCGCGGGGCGTGGAAGGAGTTCCTCGGCAACGCGGGGGTGCACGGCGTCGCGGCGGTCGTGTTCGCGCAGCTGATCACGAAGAACGTCAACCACGGCGTGCACGCGTTCTACGTGCCGATCCGCGACACCACGGGCGAGCGCGACGAGCTCGGCCGTCTGCCGTTCCTGCCCGGCGTGGGCGGCGAGGACGACGGCCAGAAGGGTGGGCTCAACGGGATCGACAACGGCCGCCTGCACTTCGACCACGTGCGGATCCCGCGCACCGACCTGCTCGCGCGCTACGGCTCGGTCGACGCGGACGGCACGTACTCCAGCCCGATCGAGAGCCCGGGCCGCCGGTTCTTCACCATGCTCGGCTCGCTCGTCCAGGGCCGCGTGTCGCTCGACGGCGCCGCCGTGACCGCCTCGAAGCTCGGCCTCGCGATCGCCGTGAAGTACGCGAACGAGCGCCGTCAGTTCACGGGGGCGAGCGCGACCGAGGAGGTCGTGCTCCTCGACTACGGCACGCACAAGCGCCGCCTCATCGTGCCGATCGCGGAGACGTACGCCGCGCACTTCGCGCACGACCGCCTGCTCGACCTGTTCCATTCGGTGTTCTCGGGCGAGGAGGACACCCCGGAGCAGCGCGAGGACCTCGAGACGACGGCCGCCGCACTCAAGGCGACGAGCACGCGGTTCGCGCTCGACGTGCTCCAGGAGACGCGCGAGGCGTGCGGCGGTGCGGGGTTCATCACGGCCAACCGCATCACGAGCCTGCGCGCGGACCTCGACGTCTACGCGACGTTCGAGGGCGACAACACCGTCCTGCTCCAGCTCGTCGCCAAGCGGCTGCTCGCCGACTACGGCAAGCAGTTCAAGGGCATCACCCCGGGCCAGATGGCGCGGGTCGTCGTCGAGCGCGCGGGCGACATGGCACTGCACCGCACGCCGCTCAAGCGTGCGGCCCAGGCGCTCGCGGACGTCGGCGACCCGCGTCGCGCCGCGGGCCACCTGCGCGACCCCGAGACGCAGCGCGCGCTGCTCACCGACCGGGTCGAGACGATGGTCGCCGACGTGGCCCAGGCACTGCGCCCCGCGCAGAAGGCCGACCCCGAGACAGCGACGAACCTGTTCAACGCCCACCAGGTCGAGCTCGTCGAGGCCGCCCGCGCCCACGCGGAGCTGCTGCGGTGGGAGGCGTTCACGCAGGCGCTCGAGACGATCGAGGACGCCGGCACGCGCGAGGTCCTCACGACCGTGCGCGACCTGTTCGGCCTGAGCCTCGTCGAGCGCCACCTCGCGTGGTACCTGCTCAACGGCCGTCTCTCGACGCAGCGCGCCCGGACGGTCACGAGCTACCTGGACCGCCTCATCGACCGCCTTCGCCCGCACGCTCAGGACCTCGTCGACGCGTGGGGGTACGGCCCCGAGCACCTGCGCGCGACGATCGCGACCGGCATCGAGAAGGAGCGCCAGGACGAGGCGCGCGACTACTACCGCCGCCTGCGCGCGAGCGGTGACGAGCCGCGCAGCGAGAAGTCGCTCCGCAAGGCCGCGAAGGGCGGCCCGAAGGCCCGCTGACCGCACCCGCAGAACGACCGACGGGCTGCCGGCCCGTCCCCGGAACGTCCTCGGCACAGCAGCGGAGCGGTACCGCCGCCGAGGGTCAGGCCCGGGCGGCACGACGTCCACCAGCCGTCGTGCCGCCCGGGCCGTTGCCGTCCCGTCCGGTCGAGGGCCGCCGAGCACGAGGTTGCTGTCGTTCTGAGGGCCAGAACGACACGAACCTCGTGGTCGACCGCGCGCGACGTCGTGCTCGGCGCGGCACGGGCGCTGCCCGTCAGGTCGGGTTGCAGCGCGCGGCCATCGTGGCGAGCAGCCCGACGTCGGGCCGCCACCGCTCGAGGTTCCACGTCGCCTTGTCCGGGGCGCCGACGGCGTGGCACACGAGCTGGTCGTGCATCGTCGGGGTGTCGGCCTCCGGCTCGGCCGCGACCACCTGCGCCCACACGAGCTCCTGACCCGCCCGGCCCGCGGCGCGCGCCCACGCTGTCGCGTCGACGGCGAGCGACCGCCCGCCCTCGCGCTCGCCCCAGTCGGTGCTCCGCACCGCCTGCGTAGCGAGCGTCACGACGACGTCCCAGGCCGCGGGCGGCTCGGCGCCGGTCGCGCCCGCGGCGTCGGTAGCGCCAGTCCCGCCCGCGTCGTCCGCGGGGGTCTGCGGAAGACTGCTCGTCTCGTCGGGACCGGACGAGGCGTCCGGCGCGGTGCCCGACGGCGTCCCGGTCGCGGGCGCGAGCGTCACCTCCGCGCGGTGGGCGTCCAGCAGCACGACTCGCACACCGGGAGCGTCGGGTGCGGTCGGTCCGGCCGCGTCGTCGGCGTCCGTCCCGTCGGCGGCCGTCGTGCCCACGTCCCGGTTCGCGGCGTCAAGACTGACGTCTCGCGGAACATCGCCCTGCGGAGAGTCGCCCTGCGGAGCGTCGCCGTGCGCAGTGCCGCCGGGCGCGACGTCGCCGTGCGGACCGACGACGCGGGGGGCGTCGAGCCCCCCGACGGGCGTGCCGGCGTCGTCCAGGACGGTCAGGGTGCCGTCCGGGTGGCGCACGAGCGACCCGGCCTCGACCGAGACCAGAGCCGGCGCGTCGGTGAGCACGAGCGCGACGTTCGACGTGCCCTCGTCGCCTGCCGAGACCGCCGCTGCCGGAGCACCGCCGTCCGCCGCGGTGGAGGCGAGCACCGGCGCCGCGATCTCGACCGTCGCTGGGCCCACGGGCACCCGCACGACCTCGGGCGCCGCGGTCCTGTCGCCACCGGCCTCTGCCGTGCCGTCGTCGCCCGGCTGGCCGCGCGTGCCGTCCGCCCGGGTCGCCGAGACCGTGCCGGGGCTCGGTGAGGACGTGCCGTCGTCGGGCGTGCACCCGGCGAGGACGACGAGCGCGAGGACGCCGGTGGCGAGCGCCCGCGTCGTCGCACGGGGGCGGCGCCGCGCACCGGCACGGCGGGGCCGGGTCACGACGGCACGGGAAGCAGGCCCGCCCAGCGCCGGCCGAGGTCGACGAGCCCCACGCGCCGGAGCGCATCGACCTCGTCGGGCGTGAACCAGCCGACGTCGTCGGTCGACTCGTCCTCCTCGACGCGCAGCCCGCCGCCCACCACGTGGGCGCGGTAGACGATCCGGATCGCGTGGAGCGACCGGTCGCGGTCCTCGGCGCGCAGCCGGTCCTCGGCGTCGATCACGATGCTGTCGACGCCGAGCAGGCCGTCGAGCTCGACGTCGTAGCCGGTCTCCTCGCGCACCTCGCGGACGGCCGCGGCCTCCGGGTGCTCGCCGGGGTCGATGCCGCCGCCGGGCAGGGTCCACCCGTCGCGGCCTCCCTCGCTCCAGTGGGGGAGGAGCATCCTCCCGTCCTCACGGACGATCACGGCGTAGGCGGCGACGCGGATCTGCATGGACCCATCATGCGCGACGACCGTCGTCGAGCCCTGCGTCGGCGGCGACCAGGCGGGTCCGCCGCGCCGAGCATGCGAGGCCGTCCGCCCCGACGGCCGTACGGTCGACGACCGGCCTGCCCGGTCGGCGGGAAGGGGACTCTTGCGCGAACAACCGATGTCGAATACTCTGAATCAAGTATTCGGAGGTGAGCAATGTCCCGTCGTCCCGTGTCCAACCCGCTCGCGCTCGCCGTGCTCGCGAGCCTCGCCGAGCGACCGATGTACCCGTACGAGATCACGACGACCCTGCGCGAGCGGGGCAAGGACGACAGCATCCGGCTCAACTTCGGCTCGCTGTACTCCGTCATCAAGTCGCTCGAGAAGCACGGCTTCATCACGCCGTCACACTCGGAGCGCGAGGGCAACCGGCCCGAGCGCGTCGTCTACGAGATCACGGAGGCGGGCAAGGTCGAGGCGGCCGCGTGGCTGCGCGAGCTGCTCGCCGTGCCGTCCAAGGAGTACCCGGACGTCGAGGCGGGGCTGTCGCTCATCGCGATGCTCTCGCCCGAGGAGGTCGCGGCGCTCCTGCGCGCGCGCCTCGCGTCGCTCGACAACGAGATCCGCACGCGCGACGCCGGGCTCACCGGCGCCGCGGCGGCGGGGCTGCCGGAGATCTTCCTCGTCGAGGCCGACTACCGGCTGGCCATGCTGCGCGCGGAGCGCACGTGGATCGACCGGTTCGCCGCACGCCTGGAGACGGGCGCGGTCGGCGGCCAGGACGGCTGGGCCGAGATGGCGCGCCTGCGCGCCGCGGGCGCCTCGCCCGAGGAGATCGAGGAGGTCGTGCGCCGCCACCTGCCCGCCGACCCCACCCCCTGAGACCACCGGCGCACGCCCGACCGGGCGCGTGCCGGACGGAGAAAGAGTGGTGGCCCGGATGCGCCAACATCCGGACCACCGAGCCCGAGTCGTCCCGCCGGAACCGACAGAACTGCTGCGTCAACAGTCACCCAGGGCCCTCCCATGCTAGCCGCGCGGGAGGGGCCACCCCCGGCGAGACGGCTCCCGACACAAGGAGCCTCATCGTGCCCCCCACCACCCGCGCGCGGGAGACGGCGATCGACGCCGTCGACCTGCGCAAGACCTACCCGGGCGGCCGCGGCCGCCCGCCCGTGCACGCGCTCGACGGCCTGTCGTTCGCCGTGCCCGCGGGCACCGTGTTCGCGCTGCTCGGCCCCAACGGGGCGGGCAAGTCGACGACGGCCAAGATCCTCACGACGCTCAGCCGCGCGGACTCCGGCACGGCGACCGTGGCGGGGATCGACGTCGCGCGGCAGCCCGAGCGCGTGCGGCGCGCGATCGGCTACGTCGCGCAGAAGCCCGTGACCGACCCCACGGACACCGGGCGCGAGAACCTCGTCCTCGCGGGCCGGCTCCAGGGCCTCGGCGCGCGCGCCGCTCGCGTCCGGGCGACCGAGCTGCTCGACCGGTTCTCCCTCGCGGACGCGGCCGACCGCCTCGTGAAGACGTACAGCGGCGGCATGGCGCGCAAGCTCGATGTCGCGATGGGGATCGTGCACCGGCCCCAGGTGCTGTTCCTCGACGAGCCGACGACCGGCCTGGACCCGGAGGCGCGCGCCGAGATGTGGGCCGAGATCGAGCGCATGACGGCGCGCGAGAGCATGACGATCCTCCTCACCACGCACTACCTGGAGGAGGCTGACCGCCTCGCCGCGAACCTCGCGATCGTCGACCACGGCCGCGTCGCCGTCGCGGGCACCCCCGACGCGCTGAAGGACGAGCTGCGCGGCGACGGGATCGTCGTCGAGCTCGCCCCCGCGGCGCTCGGAGCGGGGAGCGGCGGGCCCGACTGCGGCGCCGCCCTCGCGAGCCGCGTCACCGCCGCGGTGCGCGCGTGCGCGGGAGTCCGCGACGTGCACGTCGAGGGCCGCACCCTGCGCGCCCGGGCCGACTCGGGCGCCGTCGCGCTGCCCGCCGTCCTCACCGCGCTCGACGCCGCGGGGCTCCCCGTCGCGTCGGCGACGCTCGCGCGCCCGAGCCTCGACGACGTGTACCTGCGGCACACGGGCCGCACGTTCACGGCGGCCCAGTCCTCCGCGCCGCGCTCGGACGGGGCGCCCGGGGACGACCCCGGGTCCCGCGCCGGGGCGACCGCCGAGGAGGTGGCGGCATGACCGCCGTCGTGCACACCGGGCTGCTCACCGCCCGGGCGCTGCGCCAGGGCGCGCGCATCCCCGTGTTCATGGCCATGAACCTCGTGCAGCCGATGATCTGGCTGCTGCTGTTCGGCCAGCTCTTCCGGTCCGTCGTCGAGATCCCCGGGTTCTCCACGGGCGGGACGTACCTGGAGTTCATCACGCCGGGCGTCGTCATGATGACGGCGATGTTCGGCGCCGCGTGGGCCGGCACCTCGTACGTGCAGGACATGGACCGCGGCGTCATGGACCGCTTCCTCACGTCGCCGGCGTCGCGCGGCGCGCTCATGGCGTCGACGATGATCTACCAGGCCGTCATCGCGGTCGGGCAGGCGCTCGTCGTGCTCGCCGTCGCGTGGCTGTGCGGGGCGCGGTTCGGCAGCACGCCCGGCGAGACGACGCTCGGCGTCCTCGCGCTGCTGCTCGCCGTCGTGCTGCTCACGGCCCTCTTCTCGGCCCTGAGCAACGCCATGGCCCTGCTCACCGGGCAGCAGGAGGCGCTCATCGGCATCTCGCAGCTCATCACGCTGCCGCTCATGTTCCTGTCGTCCGCCGTGATGGACACGCGGCTGTCCGCGGACTGGGTGGCCGACGTCGCGCGGTACAACCCGTTCGACTGGGCCGTCGTCGCGGGGCGCGAGGCGCTCGCCGCGTCGCCCGACTGGGGCGTGGTGTGGGGCCGTCTCGGGCTGCTCGCGCTCGCGGCGGTCGTCATGGGCTGGCTCGCGACGCAGGCGTTCCGCACCCGCCAGCGCTCGGCCTGACGCCGCGCACGACGTCCGCCCGAGGCCTACGCCCCCGGGCGGACGTCGTCGCTCAGCGGGACCTGCCGTCGTCGTCGGAGTCGTCCGTGACCTCGTCCTCGAGGCGGGACACGTCGGAGAACGCGATCTGGCGGTGCCGCACCGAGCGGTTGTACAGCCATGTGACGAACGAGAGCAGGACCCCCAGGCCGACGAGCGCGCCCGCGATGACGTACTGCTCCTGCTGCTCGGCGCTGCGCGCCCACGGGCCGGCGAGGTACGCGCACGTGAGCGCACCGAGGACCGCGAGCCAGGTGCGGGTGCGGAAGTGCTGGTGGTCCACGCGGTCGCGGCGCAGCACGAGGAGCGCGATGTTGACGATCGTGAACACGACGAGCAGGAGCAGCGACGTCGTCCCGCCGAGCAGCGCGATCGCGTTGGTGCCCGACTCGGTCCCCGACTGCCGCACCACGTAGACGATGAGCGCGAAGGCGATGGCCGTCGTCACGAGGATCGAGACCCACGGCGTGCGGCGGAACGGGTGCACCTGGCCGAACGCGCGCGGCAGCACGCCCTGGTTCGCCATGCCGTAGAGCAGGCGCGACGCCATGAGCATGTTGATGAGCGCCGAGTTCGCGACGGCGAACATGCCGATGAACGGGAAGATCGTGTCGAACGGCAGGTTCGGCGCGCCGGCCGCGACGACCTGCGTGAGCGCGGAGCCCTTCGAGTCGTCCACGAGGTCGCCGACGGGGACGAGCGCGACGGCGGTGATCGCGACGAGCACGTAGATCGCGCCCGTGATCGACAGCCCGGTGAGCATCATGCGGGGGAAGTCGCGCACCGGGTTCTTGCACTCCTCGGCCATGTTCACGGAGTCCTCGAACCCGACCATGGCGAAGAACGCGAGCGTCGTCGCGGCGGTCACGGCGAGGAACACGCTCTTGTCGTCCGCGCTCTCGAACACGACGACGCGCGAGAAGTCGGCCCGCCCCTGCGTCGTCGCCCACAGCCCCACGAAGATCACCAGCAGCAGGCCGGACAGCTCGACGAGCGACAGCACGACGTTCGCCCGGACGCTCTCGCCGACGCCGCGGAAGTTGACGAGCGCGACGAGGGCCATGAAGCCGAGCGCGATGAGGAGCCGACCGTCGCCGCCCGTCGGGAGGGCCAGGCCGAAGCCGTCGGAGACGAACCCGGCGAACGCGTTGGACGCCGTCGACGCCGACGTGATGCCCGAGCTCATGACCATGAACGCGACCACGAACGTCAGCAGGTGGATGCCGAACGCCTTGTGCGTGTAGAGCGCGGCCCCGGCGGCGCTGGGATACTTGGTGACGAGCTCGAGGTAGGAGAAGGCGGTGATCGTCGCGACGACGAACGCGAGCAGGAACGGCAGCCACGCCGCGCCGCCGACCTCGCCCGCGACCTGACCCGTGAGCGCGTACACGCCCGTGCCGAGGATGTCCCCGACGATAAACAGGAGCAGCAGCCGCGGCCCCATGACGCGCTTGAGCTCCGGCTGCTGCCGTTCCTCCGTGCGACCCGCGGTCTGGCTCATGAGAGGCTCCCTCGCGTCTCGGACGTCCCCGGACCTCCATGGAACCCCCGGTCGCCGCGTCCTGTCAGCGCGAACGCGCGCGTGTCGCCTCCGGGCCGCCGAACCCGGGGTCGCTCCCCAGGTCGGCCGGCGGGTGGGGAGCGACCCCGGGCTCGGCGGACGTCGGGCGTGCGCGCGGGGCGTGACGCGGACGTCGGCGCAGCACGCCCGTCGTCGTCGCGACGCCCAGCAGGAGCACGACGCCGCCCAGCAGCTCGGCCGCGTTCGGCACCTCGTCGAGCACGACCCACGCGGCGAGCATCCCGACCGGTGGCACGAGCATCGTGAACGGCACCACCGCCGACGCCGGGTACCGGGTCAGCAGCGTGTTCCAGATCCCGTAGCCCACGAGGCTCGCGAGCCACGCGGTGTACAGGGTCGACAGGACGGGCGCGAGCGTGAGGTGCGTGAGCGCGTGCCCGACGGCGTCCGGCCCGTCAAGCACGAGCGACAGGCCCAGCATGGGGAGGGGCACGACGAGCGCCGACCACACGGTCATCGACAGCCCCTCCAGCCCGGGCCGCGAGGGAGCGTCCCGGCCCGCCGAGGTAGAGCCCTGGTCGCGCGAGGTAGAGCCCTGGTCGGCCGAGGTAGAGCCCTGGTCGGCCGAGGTAGAGCCCTGGTCGCGGCGGCTCCCGGCGCGTCGGGCGACCACGTTGCCCACCGCCCACGACGCCGCGGCGGCGAGCGTCACGACGAACGCGAGCGCCGGCGTCGACGCGCTCCGGCCGACGCCGACGACGACGAGCCCGGCGGCGCCGACCAGCACGCCGAGGAGCTGGGCGCGCGTCGGGACCTCGCGCAGCGCGGCGGCGGCGAACAGCACGGTGAGCACGACCTGCGCCTGGAGCACGAGCGACGCGAGCCCCGCGGGCATGCCGAGCGCGAGCGCGGTGTAGAGGAGGCCGAACTGGCCGAGGCTCATGAACGTGCCGACGAGCAGCACGTCGCGCCACCGCGCGCGGGGCCGTGGGACGAGGAAGATCGCGGGGACGAGCACGACGAGGAAGCGCAGGGCGACGAACAGCGTCGGCGGCACGTCGCCGAGGCCGATGTCGATGACGACGAAGTTCACGCCCCACAGCACGGCGACGAGGACGGCGAGGAGGGACGAGCGCAGGGGCATGGGTACGAGGGTGCGGTGCCGCACCGTGCACGTCCAGCGCACGATTCTGCACGGTTCTCGGTGCGTTTGGTGCAGGGTCGTCGCGGGGTCACGGGGTCACGGGGTCACGGGGTCACGGCACGGGGCAGGCCGCCCGCGCCGACGCGTGCCGGTGCACGCGTCCGACGACGACCGCACCGAGCGCGGCGACCGCCGCCGCGAGGCCGTGGGGGGTCGTCTCGGCGAGCCAGGCGGCGAGCAGGACGGTGAGCGCGCCGACGGCGGCGCACGGCCCGCAGCCGGCGGCCGTCCGCCAGGTCTCGCCGCGGCGCGGGACGAACGTCGCGAGCGTGCTCGCGCCGACCACGGCGGCGACCAGCACGACCGCGGTCCAGCCGGGGGCGCCGAGCGGGTCCCAGCCGCCGCCGGCCGCGACCAGCAGCGCGCCGACGGGCAGGGTGAGGACCGCGGTGGTGACGGTGCGACGCAGGTCGGGTCGCCGGTCCGGTGCGTGCTCGTCAGGGACGGTGTCGTGGGCGGTCTGAGTCATGGCGGGCGCCTCCTGTCGAATACCCCTCGGGGTATTATTGCCCGGACCGTCGTCAGGAATCGAACCGGGAGGTGGGCCGTGCGGCTCGACGGTGGCACCGTGCGCAGGGCGGGAACCGCGCTGCGGGGCTGGGACGCCACGCGCTGGGCGGCTGCCGCGCTGGCCACGGTGCTGGTGGCGCTGCTCGTCGGGGTGCCCACGGTGCTCGTGCCCAACCCCTGGTTCGGCCGGGAGATCCCGGTCCAGCCCTGGAACTACCCGGTGTGGGCCGTGACGGCGGTGCTGTCCGGCCTGCTCGTCGCCACCTACGTGCGCCCGACGGCGCGGGGCGGGGCACGCGGTGCCGCAGCCGCCGACGGCGACGAGAGCCGGACGTCCGACGACGAGCCCGGTCCCGCGCGCGCGTCCGCCTGGGGCACCACGGGCGCGGTCGCCGCGTGGTTCGCCGTCGGGTGCCCGGTGTGCAACAAGCTCGCGCTGCTCGCCCTCGGGTACGGCGGAGCGCTGACGTGGTTCGCCCCGGCGCAGCCCGTCCTCGCCGCGCTCGCGCTCGTGCTGAGCGCCTGGGCGCTCGTCGCCCGGCTCGGGAACGAGGTCGCGTGCTCCCTGCCACGCCGCGCTACCGTGGCGCGGTGAGCCCCGCACCCGTCCGCGCGACCGCCGTCCGGCCCCCGGGCGCGCGGTGATCGACCTCGCCGCCGTCGACGCGCTCATCGCCGTCGAGCGCACCGGGAGCGTCCACGCGGCCGCGCGCGACCTCGGGTACACGCCGTCCGCCGTCTCGCAGCAGGTCAAGCGCCTGGAGCGCGACCTCGGCGCACGCCTGCTCGACCGCGAGGGGCGCGGCGTCGTCCTCACGGCCGCCGGCCGGCGCGTGGTCGAGGAGGGGCGCACGCTGCGCGAGCACGTCGAGTCGCTCCGCGCGCGCCTGCACGACGCCGGCGCCCGCCCCACGGGGACCGTGCTCCTCGGGTCGTTCTCGACGGCGGTGCGCGGCGTCGTCGCGCCCCTCGTCGCGCGGGTGCGGGACGACGTCCCGGACCTGCGGCTCGTCGTCGAGGAGTCCGAGCCGTGGGACGCGGTCGCGGCCGTCGCGGCGGGGACGCTCGACCTCGCGCTCGTGCACCACTGGGAGGGCGTCGGCCTCGCGCTGCCCCCGAGCCTGCGCAGCGAGGAGCTCTTCCGCGACGAGGCCGACGTGCTCGTGCACGCGTCGAGCCCGCTCGCCGGGCGTCCCGCCCTCACGCCCGCCGACCTGCTCGACGAGACGTGGGTCTGCACGCCCGACGGCACCATCTGCTACGAGTGGTTCTGCCACATGTTCGCGCGCGAGCCGCGCGTCCCGCGCATCGACTTCCGGTGCCTCGAGTTCGCGTCGCAGGTCGAGGTCGTGGCGCAGGGCCTCGCCGTCGCGCTCGTACCGCGGCTCGGCCGCGGCCCGCTGCCCGCCGACGTCGTCGCGGTGCCCGTGCGCGAGCCCGTCCCGACCCGCCCGGTGACCGTCGTCTGGCGCGCCACCATGACCGAGGCCCCGGCGGTCCGCTACCTGCGCGAACGTCTGCGCGCCGTCGCGCCCTGACCCGGCGCCGAGCCGGGGAACGCTCCTCACCCTCGGCCGTGCGTCGGGAGAGACCCCGGGTTCGGCGGCATCCAGGGAGGATGCGTCCGCCGCCGGAACTCCGTGGGCGCGTGGTCCGTTGAGGTCGGCGAGCGCGTCCGCGCCGCACCCGTCCGACGAAGGGGCCCGATGACCGAGCACGAGCCGACCCGGCGGTCCGCCGACCCGCGCGCCGTGGCCATCGCCGGCCTGGCGACCGTCGCCTGGTACGCCGTGCCCGACGTCGTCCGGCCGCGCTGGGCCCGCGCGCTCGCCAAGACCGTGGTCGCGACGGCGGGCGCCGTGCTCACGGTGACCTTGACGACGGAGGGTCGCGAGGCGCGCGAGGGCGTCCGGTCGCTGCGCGACGCCGTCCGGGCGCCCGGCGACGCCGGCGACCTCGTCGCGGCGGCGAGCACCGGGACGGCCGGCGGGCCCGGGGCCGAGCTGGCGGACGGCGCCGCGCGCGAGGACAACACGTACGCGCCGGACCGCGACGAGCCGACACCGGTGCCGCCCGGGGTCGTCGCGGCAGGGGCGGTCGGAGGCGTCGCGCTCGCGACGACGCTCGCCGTCGCCGGGGAGAAGTGGGTCTACCGCCGTGGGGAGCGGCTGCGCGCGCGGGGCGTGCGCCTGCCGCACACGCGCGTCGGGCTCGCCCTCGGCGCGCTCGCCGTGGCGCTCGCGGCGGCGGAGCCGCTCCTGTGGAACGCTGAGGACCACTGAGGCAGCGACCCGGGCCGGCCCGCCGGCGAGAGGTCGTGCACCGTGCGGCCTCGCGGACCGGGAGGGGCCGACCGTGATCGGGTTCGGGCTGGCGCTCGCGGGGGTCGCCGCGGCGATCCACGTGTACATCTTCGTCATGGAGTCGCTCACCTGGACGAGCGCGCGCACGCGCGCGACGTTCGGCACGTCGCGCGAGGAGGCGGAGGCGACGAAGGAGCTCGCGTTCAACCAGGGGTTCTACAACCTGTTCCTCGCGGTGCTCGTCGTGCTCGGCATCGTCCTGTACGCGACGGACCGGCAGGACGTGGGGCTCACGCTCGTCGTCGCGGGCGCCGGGTCGATGGTCGCCGCCGGGCTCGTCCTGATCCTCTCGTCGCCATCGAAGGCGCGCGCCGCGCTGGTGCAGCTCGTCCCGCCGCTGCTCGGGGTCGTCGGGGTCGTCGTCGGCCTCGTCGCCTGACGGCCCCCGACCGGAGGGCGGACGGGGCCACGACGCCCGGCGACCCGCCGGTAGACTGGGCCCCGCGCCGTCGTGCGCTCCCCGCATCAGCGCCCACCCGAGGGAAACGATGACCGCCCCCGCACCCCAGGCTTCCGCACGCCCCGCGCTCGACACCGTCGAGCACGCCGCCGCCACCCCCGACGAGGTCCAGCCGTACGCCGAGCTCGGCCTCAAGCCCGACGAGTACCAGCGCATCCGCGACATCCTGGGGCGCCGCCCCACGGCCGCGGAGCTCGCGATGTACTCGGTCATGTGGTCCGAGCACTGCTCGTACAAGTCGTCCAAGGTCCACCTGTCGAAGTTCGGCGCGGCGACCACGGACGAGATGAAGAAGCACCTGCTCGTCGGCATCGGCGAGAACGCGGGCGTCGTCGACATCGGTGACGGCTGGGCCGTGACGTTCAAGGTCGAGTCGCACAACCACCCGTCGTTCGTCGAGCCCTACCAGGGCGCCGCGACGGGCGTCGGCGGCATCGTGCGCGACATCATCTCGATGGGCGCGCGCCCCGTCGCCGTCATGGACCAGCTCCGCTTCGGCGCCGTCGACCACCCGGACACGGCGCGCGTCGTGCACGGCGTCGTGAGCGGCGTCGGCGGGTACGGCAACAGCCTCGGCCTGCCGAACATCGGCGGCGAGCTCGTCTTCGACTCCTCGTACCAGGGCAACCCCCTCGTCAACGCGCTGTGCCTCGGCGTGCTGCGCCACGAGGACATCCACCTCGCCAACGCCTCGGGCGTCGGCAACAAGGTCGTGCTGTTCGGCGCCCGCACGGGCGGCGACGGCATCGGCGGCGCCTCGATCCTCGCCTCGGAGACGTTCGAGGACGGCGTGCCCGCCAAGCGCCCGAGCGTCCAGGTGGGCGACCCCTTCATGGAGAAGGTCCTCATCGAGTGCTGCCTCGAGCTCTACGCGGCGCAGGTCGTCGAGGGCATCCAGGACCTCGGCGCCGCCGGCATCTCCTGCGCGACGTCGGAGCTCGCCTCCAACGGCGACGGCGGCATGCACGTGTGGCTCGACGACGTCCTGCTGCGCGACCCCACGCTCAACGCGGGCGAGATCCTCATGTCCGAGTCGCAGGAGCGCATGATGGCGGTCGTCGCGCCGGACAAGCTCGACGAGTTCCTCGCCATCACCGCCAAGTGGGACGTCGAGACCGCCGTCATCGGCGAGGTCAACGACTCCGGCCGCCTGACGATCGACCACCACGGTGAGCGCATCGTCGACGTCGACCCCCGGACGGTCGCGCACGAGGGCCCGGTCTACCACCGCCCGTACGCGCGCCCGTCGTGGCAGGACGGGCTCAATGCCCGCACCGTGGACGCCGACGCGCTCGCCCGCCCCGAGACCGGCGACGAGCTCCGCGCGACGGCCCTGCGCCTCCTCGCGTCGCCGAACCTCGCGTCCAAGGAGTGGGTGACGAACCAGTATGACCGGTTCGTCCAGGGCAACACCGCGCTCGCGCAGCCCGACGACTCGGGGGTCATCCGCGTCGACGAGAGCACGGGCCTCGGCGTCGCGCTCGCGACGGACGCGAACGGCCGCTACGGCAAGCTCGACCCGCGCACGGGCGCCCGCCTGGCGCTCGCCGAGGCGTACCGCAACGTCGCGACGACGGGCGCACGCCCCCTCGCGGTGACCGACTGCCTCAACTTCGGCTCGCCCGAGGACCCGGACTCCATGTGGCAGCTCGTCGAGGCGATCGAGGGTCTCGCGGACGCGTGCCGCGAGCTCGGCGTGCCGGTGACGGGCGGCAACGTGTCGCTCTACAACGGGACCGGCGAGCCCGGCCAGATCGACTCGTCGATCCACCCGACCCCGGTCGTGGGCGTGCTCGGCGTGCTCGACGACGTCGCGCACGCGACGCCGTCGGGCTGGCGCGAGACGGGCGAGAGCATCTACCTGCTCGGCACGACGCGCCCCGAGCTCGACGGGTCGGCCTGGGCCGACGTCGAGCACGGCCACCTGGGCGGCGTGCCCCCGCAGGTCGACCTCGCGGCGGAGAAGGCGCTCGCCGGCGTGCTCGTCAACGCGAGCCGTGACGACCTCGTCTCCGCCGCGCACGACCTCTCCGAGGGCGGGCTCGTCCAGGCGCTCCTCGAGGCGTCGCTGCGCTTCGGCGTCGGCGCCACGGTGTCGCTCGACGCGCTCACCGAGCGCGACGGCGTCACCCTGTTCGAGGCGCTCTTCTCCGAGTCGACGGCGCGCGCGCTCGTCGCGGTGCCGCGCGGCGAGGAGTCCAAGCTCGTCGACGCGTGCGTCGCGCGCGGCGTCCCCGTGCTGAAGATCGGCGAGACGGGCACCGAGCCCGGCGCCGCCGCCGAGTCGGGCGAGGCGCTCGACGTCGCGGGCCTGTTCACCGTCCCGCTCAGCGAGGCGGACGCGGCCTTCCGCGGCACGCTCCCGGCCATCTTCGGCTGACACCCCGCACCACCGACGCCCCGGTCACCGCCCAGGTGGCCGGGGCGTCGTCGTCCCGCCGGCCCCTTCGCCCGGGCGGCGCCCGCCGAGAACGAGGTTGCGCGCGGTCGACCACGGGTTTGCTGTCGGCAAGCGCCCGATCACGACAGCAACGTCGTGTTCGGCGGGAGCGAGCGACGTCGTGGGCGGGTTTGGTGGAGGTCGGCGGCCTCGGCGGTGCGGCGGGTCGCGGGGCCGGGCGCGACGGTGTCAGAGTCCGGGCATGACCACGGCGACCACGAGCCTCCCGCCCGCGCGCGTCACCGCCCGACGGCGGCCGGGCGGTCCGGTGCTCACGGTGCTGCTCTCCGTCGGGTCGCTGGTGGTCGTCCTGCTCACGCTCGTGCGCGCGGTCCCGTACGACGCGGTGACGCCGTTCGCGCAGGTCGTCGGGTTCACGCCGTTCGTCGCGGCGGCTGCCGTCGTCGGCGTCGTGGTCACGCTCGTCGCGCGCCGGTGGATCCTCGCGGCGCTGCTCGCCGTCTGCGTCGCCGCGCAGGCGGTGTGGCTCGTGCCGGCGTTCGTGCCCGGTCCGGCGCCGCTCGACGACGTGGCGTCGCTGCGCGTGATGGGCGCCAACGCGTGGCTCGGGTCGGCGGACGCGGAGGCGCTGGTCGACCTCGTCCGCGAGCAGGACGTCCAGGTGCTCGCGGTGCTGGAGCTGACGACCGGGCTGCGCGAGCGCCTCGTCGCGGCGGGCATCGAGGACGTGCTCCCGTACAGCGCGGACGCGAAGGTCGGGTCCGGGGCGCTCGGCAGCGGGCTGTGGAGCGCGTTGCCCCTCCGCGACGTGGACCTCGAGCCGTTCTCGAACGACGCGATGCCGTCCGCGACGGTCGAGGTCGACGGGGTGCCGGTGCGGGTCACCGCCGTGCACCCGATCCCGCCGATCCCGGAGTACGTGCGGGTCTGGGGCGAGGAGACCGCCGCGCTCGCCGAGCGCGCGGCCGCGGACCCGCTCCCGCAGGTGCTCGTCGGCGACTTCAACGCGACCCACGACCACGCGACGTTCCGCCGGCTGCTGGGCGACCGGTTCCACGACGCGTCGCGCGCGTCGGGAAGCGGTCTCGACCTGTCGTGGTCTCCGCGCCCGGGCACCGTCCCGCCGGTCCTGAACCTCGACCACGTGGTGACGGACCGCGAGAACGTCGTGACCGACGTCGCCTCCCTGCCCGTGCCCGGCAGCGACCACCGCGCGATCGTCGCGACGGTCCACGTGCCCCGCCCCTGACGCCGAACCCGGGGTTCCGCGCCACCCAGCAGACTCGGTGACGCGGAACCCCGGGTTCGGCGCCGGGCGGGGTCAGCCGCGCGCGGGCTCCGGGGCGTCGACGGAGGTCTCGTGGTGCGGGTGGCGGCGTTCCAGGGCGGCGCCCTCGACGTCGACGTCGGGCAGGATGCGGTCGAGCCAGCGCGGGAGCCACCACGCCTTGTCGCCCACGAGGTGCATGAGCGCCGGGACGAGCAGCATCCGCACGACGAACGCGTCGACCAGCACGCCGAACGCGAGCGCGAACCCGATGGGCCGGATCATCGCGCTGTGCGAGAAGACGAACCCGCCGAAGACGGAGATCATGATGATCGCCGCCGCGGTCACGACGGACCGGCCCGCGCGCAGACCCTGGGTGATCGCGACGCGCGCCGGGGCGCCGTGCGCGTACGCCTCGCGCATCCCCGAGCCGAGGAAGAGCTGGTAGTCCATCGCGAGGCCGAACAGGATGCCGACGAGGATCGTGGGGAGGAAGTTGAGGATCGGTCCCGGCGTCTCGACGCCGAACACCCCCGACAGCCAGCCCCACTGGTAGATCGCGACGACGCCGCCGAGCGCGGCGAAGTAGGACAGGATGAACCCGAGCGTCGCGACGACCGGCACGAAGACCGACCGGAACACCAGCACGAGGATCACGAGCGACAGTCCCACGACGACCGCGAGGTAGATCGGCAGCGCCTGCGCGAGCTTGTCGGAGATGTCGATGTTGCCGCTGGCCGAGCCGGCGACGCCCAGCGTCACGTCCCCGTCGAGCGGCTCGAGCGCGCGCAGGTCGTGCACGAGCGCCTCGGTGGACTCGCTCGTCGGGCCCTCGGCGGGGATCACCTGGAACGCGGCGACCGTGCGGTCCTCGGAGGTCCCGATCGGGGCGACCGCGACGACGTCGTCCAGCGCGAAGAGCTCCTCGGCGACGCGCACCTGGTACTCCAGCGCCTCCGCCTCCGTGGGCTCGCCCGGGAGGTCGGCGACGACGAGCAGCGGGCCGTTCGTGCCCTCGCCGAACCGCTCGGCGATCGTCGAGTACGCGCGGTACTGGGTGGAGTCGTGCGCCTCCGACGACCCGTCGGGCAGGTTGGTGCGCAGGTCGAGCGCGGGGAGGGCGATCACCCCGAGCGCCACGACGGCGAGCAGCGCCGTGCCCACCGCGCGCAGCGTCGACATCGGGCGAGCGGGCTTCGCCGCCCCCGCGGTGGTGCCCGACGGCGCGGGGCCGGCCGCGGCGTCGGTCTCGCCCGGAGCCCCGGCCGCCTCCGTCCCGGCGAGCGCGGCGCGCTCGCGACGGCTGAGGATGCGCGTCCCGATCATGCTCAGCAGCGCGGGCGTGAGGGTGACGGCGATGAGCACGGCGATCGCGACGCACAGCGCGCCGACGGTCCCCATGAGGCCGAGGAACGGGATGCCGGTGACGTTGAGCGCGAGGAGCGCGATGAGCACCGTGGCGCCCGCGAACACGACGGCGTTGCCCGACGTGCCGTTCGCGAGCGCGATCGACTCCTGCACGTCGTCGCCCTGCTTGAGCTGGCGGCGATGGCGGTTGACGATGAACAGCGAGTAGTCGATCCCGACCGCGAGGCCGAGCATGAGGCCGAGCACGGGGGTCACGGACGACATCTCGACGACGCCCGACAGCGACATCGCCGCGAGCGCGCCGATCCCGACGCCGATGAGCGCCGTGAGGATCGGCAGCCCCGCGCCGACGAGCGTGCCCAGCATGACGATCAGCACGATCGCCGCGACGACGAGGCCGATCGCCTCGCCGACCCCGAAGACCTGGGGGACGCCCTGCGTGATGTCGGACGAGAAGTCCGTCTGGACGCCGTCGACCGGGTCGTCGGTGAAGACCGCGACGAGGTCGTCCTTGGTCTGCTGCTCGATGCTCATGTTCGGCTCGGTGAACGCGACGCTCGCGACGGCGGCGCTCCCGTCCTCGGACACCATGCGGATCTCCGACGCCATCTCGAGGAGCGGTGCGGAGAGCTCGAGCTGCGCGGACTGCTCCTCGAGCGTCGTGCTCTGGTCCTCCAGCGCGGTCACCTGCTTGTCGAGCGCCGCGGCCTGGGCGTCGAGCTCGGCGCGCCCGGCGTCGAGCTCGGCCTGCTGCGCGTCGAGCTGGGTCGCCACCTGGTCGAGCGCGCCCGCGGCCTCGGCCTGCGCGCGCGCCGCGTCGAGCTGAGCCTGGCCCTGGTCGAGCTGGGTCCGCGCGGCGTCGATCTGCTCCTGGCCCGCGGCGAGCTGGGCGCGACCGGCCTCGATCTGCGTGCGCCCGGCCTCGATCTGGGTGCGGCCGTCCTCGATCTGCTGACGCTGGTCCGCCAGCTCGGCCTGCGTGGCGAACGGGTCGACGGCCGTCTCGACGCCGTCGACGCCCTCCGCCGCGGCGAGGCGGTCGGAGATCTCCGCCTCCTGCTCGGGCGTGAACGCGGCGCCGTCCTCCGTGACGAAGACGACGGTGCCGCTCCCGCCGGAGGCCTCCGGGAGCGCCGTCTGCAGGCGCTCGGTCACCTCGGCGGTCGGGGTGCCGGGGATGGAGAAACTGCTCGCGAGCGAGCCGCCGAACGCGACGAACGCCGCCCCGGCCAGCACGAGCACCGCGAGCCACGCGGCGAGGACGGTCCGCGCGCGGCGCGCGCTGGCGCGGCCGAGGCGGTAGAGGAGTTCAGCCATGAGGATCCTTCGGTGGGAGTCCGGGGACGGTCCGGTCGGCGGTCCGGTGAGCGGTGCGGCGTGCGGGCCGGGTGGTGGTCGGTGGGAGAGGAGGGCGGCGTCAGGCGGGGAGCGCCCAGCCCGCGCGCACGCGTTCGACGAGGTGGTCGAGGAGGTCCGCCCAGACGCGGCGCGAGGCGTCGTCGTCGGCGGCGCCGGTCTCGGCCCACCAGCGTCGCTGGATCACCAGGACCCCGGCCATGAGCGCGCCCACGAGCATCTCGATCTCGAGCGGGTCGACGTCGGGGTGCCGCCGCGTGGTCTCGGCGACCAGGCGCTCGGCGAGGTGGGTGAACGTGCGCACGACCATCGTCGTGACGCGCGGGGTGGGCTCTGTCGCGGTGCCGCCGAGGGCGCGCGTGAGGTAGGACATCGGGCCGACGAGGTCGGTGCCGCGGAGCGCCGCGGTGAGGTCGTCGAGCGGGGTCGTGCGGTCGGTGCCGGGGTCGGCAGCGTTCGCCCCGAGCGCGTCGACCACGGTGCCCAGCACGTCCTCGCACACCTCGACCACCACGTCGTCGAGCGACGCGAAGTGGTTGAAGATCGTGCGCCGCGCAACGTCGGCGCGGGCCGCGAGCTCGTCGACGGTGAACCGGGCGCCGCCGTTCTCCTCCATGAGCGACGCCGCCGCGTCGACGATCGCCCGGCGGTGCCGTGCGCGCAGCGCGGCGCGGCGGTCGGTGGAGGAGCCGGTCGCGGAGCCGGGCGCGGTGCCCGTCGTCGGGTCGGTCACGGGCGCGCCCGACGGGTCGGTCGTGGAGGGGGGAGGCACCTCCCGACACTAAGTGCATCGATGCACTGGGTGCAAGCAGCGTCCTCGGGCGGAAGAAAGTTGACCGATCAAGTCCAGTATGTGGGAAGGTCTCCTCGGTGCGTTGACACCCCGCGACGGACGCTCGTAGGTTCCCGCGCAACCGAGGTCGTCGTACCCCGGTCGCAGGACACGGTCATGAGCCCCGACGGCGAGCCCCGGCTCGTCGGGCGCCACCCCTCCCGCGCGGTGGGTGCACCAGGTGAGGACCAGGTCCCGCGCCGCGCGGACCACGCGCGGTGCGGGGCGACGACGAGGAGCCCGGCGACGGGCACGAAGGAGACAGACGATGGACCGGCGGGAGTCGAGCACCGCGGTGAGCACCCCGCTGACCGCCGCGCACGCCTCGACGTGCCCCTGTCCGCCCGCGGGCGCCTCTGTCGCGCGCGCACTCGGGACCGCGAGTCCCGCGCGCGCCACCTGTTGTCGCTGACGACGAACCGCCACCGAAGAGGCCCGCGCGCCCCGCGCGTGGCCCGTCGCCCCCGGCTTCCCCCGCCCCGTCCTGCCACCCCACGGCGGAGCAGCCCTGGCCACCTCCGCACCCCGCCGCGCCCTGAGCGCCGTCGGCGCTCCACCGACGACGCCGTCGGCACTGCGCTGACAGCACCGAGAACGGAACCTCGCGATGTCCGACCCCCGCCCCGCCCGCACGCTCCACCTCGGCGTCGACCTCACCGACGCCGGTGCGCACCCCGCCGCGTGGCGGACCGTGGGCTCCCAGGCCCAGCGGCTCTTCGACGGGAAGCGCCTCGTCGAGCTCGTCGCCACCGCCCAGCGCGGCCTGCTCGACCTCGTCACGCTCGACGACGCCTTCACGCTCCGGCCGAGCCGCGACGGTTCCGTCCGGGGCCGGCTCGACGCGGCGCTCGTCGCCTCCCGCCTCGCGCCCCGCAGCGCGGGGATCGGCCTCGTCCCGACCGTGACGACGACGCACACCGAGCCGTCCCACGTGTCCACCGCGATCGCGACGATCGACCACGTGAGCTCCGGACGCGCCGGCTGGCAGGTCGGATGGTCCACCACGCCGGCGGAGGCCGCGGCGTCCGGGCCCGACGGCGCGCAGGACGAGCCCGGCGCCGTCGCGAAGGCGGGCGCGGCCGTCGAGGTCGTCACGCGGCTGTGGGACTCGTGGGGGGACGACGCGGAGACCCGCGACGTCGCGACCGGCCGGCCCGGTGATCGCGAGCAGCTCCGCCACGTCGACCACGGGGGCATCCGGTTCGCGGTCGCGGGGCCGTCCAGCACGCCGCGGCCGCCACAGGGCCGGCCGCCCGTCGTCGTGCGGGCGAGCACGCCCGCGTCGCTGGACCTCGCGGCCCGCCGCGCGGACGTGGTCCGGGTGCGGGCGGCGACGCTGGACGAGGCCGTCGCCCGGCGGGCGCAGGTGCGCGCCGCCGCGGCAGACGCGGGGCGCGACCCCGACGCCCTGCGGGTCCTCGTGGACGCGTACGTGGTCATCGGCGACACGCGTGCGAGCGCCCAGGCGCGCCTCGACCTGATCGAGGACCTCGAGGGCGTCTCGTGGGACACCGACTCCCTCACGCACGTCGGCACGGCGCGCGACCTCGCGGTCACGGCCGAGGAGTGGGTGCACGCCGGCGCGGCAGACGGCTTCCTCCTGCGCCCGTCGTCCCTGAGCACCGACCTCGACGCGATCGTCGGCCGGGTCGTGCGCCTCCTGCAGGGGGCCGGCCTGTTCCGCACGGCCTACCCCGGGCCGACGCTGCGCGACACGCTCGGTCTCTCCGGACGAGCATCCCGGCACGTCGCGGTCGCCTGACCGAGCCCGTCGGCGCAGGCCGTGCGGCCCGGGCCTCGTGCGACCACGACGCCCGGGCCGACGGGCTCGTCAGGCCTCGCGGTTCTCCGAGGAGAGGAACCACGCCTGCTTCTCCAGGTCGGCGATGATCTCGTGCAGGATGTCGGCGGTCGTGGGGTCCTCGGCGTCGACGCCGTCGTGCACCTCGCGCACGACCTCGACGGTCTGGGCGATGCGCTCGACGATCGCGTCGACCGTGTCGCCGACGGACACGAGGCCGGCCGGGTACGGCGAGAGGTCGGTCGTCGTCGCGACGGTCTCGGTCCGGCCGTCGGGCACGACCTGGAGTGCGCGCATGCGCTCCGCGACGGTGTCGCTGTGCTCGCGCGCGACGTCCACGACGTCGTCGAGCTGGAGGTGCAGGTCGCGGAACCCGCGGCCCGTGACGTTCCAGTGGGCCTGCTTGCCCTGGACGTGCAGGTCGACGAGCGCGACGAGCACGCGCTGCAGGTGGGCGCGGAGCGTCTCCGACGCCTCGAAGCGGGCGGTGGCGCGGTGGATGGTGGGTGCGGACATGGTGCTCCTCGCTCTCTCGGGGGTCTCCCGGAACGTGCGGCGGTCACCCGGCTTCCGTCGGTGCCGTCCTCGTGACTCGTTCTCTTGAACGATTCCAGACTAGGCAGGATTCCCCGTCCCCGCCAGCAAGGACAGGCGTGCCTGACCTGCGTCGACACGGGCCGGCGGTTCCCGTCGCGAGGGTGCGCGTCACGTTCTCTCGCCAGGTGAGAGGACCCGCCGCAGCCCTTGCCGGACGGCGCCCGGAATGGTCCGCTGGCGTCATGACCGACGACCTCACCCCTGCCGCCCCGCACCTCCTTCCCCAGCGCACGCTCGGTGCGGGGGACGCCGCCCTCACCGTCGCGGCCGTCGGGTTCGGCGGCATGTCCGTGACGGACGCGTACGGCCCCGCGGACGCCACCGAGGCGGAGGCCGTGCTGCGCCGCGCGCTCGAGCTCGGCGTGACGCTGATCGACACCGCCGACGTCTACGGGCACGGCCGCAACGAGGAGCTGATCGGCCGGGTCCTCGGGGCGCACCGCGACCAGATCGTCCTCGCGTCGAAGTTCGGGCTCCCGCCCGCGGGCGGGCACCCGGACGGTCGGCGGGTCGACGGCCGCCCCGCATACGTGCGCGCGGCGGTCGACGCGAGCCTGCGCCGCCTCGGCACGGACCGGCTCGACCTGTACTACCTGCACCGCGTCGACCCGCAGGTCCCGATCGAGGACACGGTCGGTGCGCTCGCGGGCCTCGTGGAGGCCGGGAAGGTCCGCGGCATCGGCCTCTCGGAGCCGTCCGCCGCGACGGTGCGCCGCGCCCACGCGGTGCACCCGGTGACGGCCGTGCAGAGCGAGTACTCCCTGTGGACGCGCGACCCGGAGGACGAGGTGCTGCCCGTGCTGCGCGAGCTCGGCGTCGGGTTCGTGCCCTTCTCACCCCTGGGCCGCGGCATCCTCACCGGCACCGTGGACGCGCCCGAGGGCTTCGCCGCGGACGACGTGCGCCGCGCCCACGCCCGGTACGCCGGCGAGGCGTTCGAGCACAACCGCGGCCTCGTGCGCACCCTCGAGCAGCTCGCCGCGGAGCGCGGCGTCACGACGGCGCAGCTCGCTCTCGCCTGGCTGCTCGCCCAGGGCGAGGACGTCGTCCCGATCCCGGGCACGAAGCGCCTCGCCTACCTCGAGCAGAACGTCGCCGCGGCCTCGATCGGGCTCACCCCGGACGACGTCGCGGCGATCGGCGCCGCCATCCCGCGCGGGGCGGTGCAGGGCGTGCGGCACCCGCAGGCGGACCTTCTCGCCGGCTGACCCGGTCAGCCCGGCAGCGTCGCGGCTCCCGGGCCGGCGGGCGCGGCGTCGGGCGCGCGTCGCCGCGCCCGGACGCCGACGAGCGCCAGGGCCAGCTGCGCGACCCAGAGCACGAGGGCCGCGGGCACCACGACGGCGCTCGCGAGCTCGGCCGCGTGATACCCGGGCGGGTCGGGACGTCCAGCGGGACCGGCTGGGTGTACGTCAGGAGGAAGCCGGCGGGGACCGTCACGACCCACAGCGCGACGGTCACGACGGCGTCGGGGAGCGGGACGTCGTCGGCGGTCCGTACGCGCCCCACCCACGTCCCCAGCAGGGGCGGGAGCGCGAGCAGGCCGGCGACCGGGACCGCCGCGACGACGAACCCCGCCATGAGCAGGCCGCCGCCCGCGGCGACGGCTCCGGCCACGAGGCACAGCGGGAGCACGAGCGCCGCCCAGAGCCGGCCGCCGAACGCGACCTTCCGCAGCCGTCGTGCCGTGTGCATGCGTGGCCCCTGTCGTCCTGGCGCGCGTCGGTGCGTGCGGTTGCTGTCGTCGGCATCGTACGGGGGCCTCGACGACGCGGACAGGGGGCCCGGGACCCATGGCTCGCGACGCCGTGCGGACCTACGATGGAAGGGTCCTGTGGGTTCCCCCGCACAGAGGTCGGCTCCGATGTCGTGGCTGCTGATGGTCTGGTGCGCGACGGCGTGCACGGCCGCCGCCGCGTGGTGGGTGCTGCGCCGCGCAGGTCGCCCTCCGAGCCACCGGACGACCAGCCGGCCGCACCTGCTGCGGCGCCGTCCGCCGCCCCCCGACCCGCTCGCGACGCTCGCGCTCCAGGTGCGGCTGAGCGAGCTCGCGGCGGAGATGCGGCGCATCGAGGCGGACCCGGAGGTCTTCGCCCGCGCCCACCACTACCTCGCGGTCCAGGGCGCCTACGACGCGCTGCTCCGGGAGGCGTGCCGGCTCACCGGGCTCTCGGTCGAGGACGCCCCGCTGCGGGCCGGGTTCCGCACGGGCGACGACGAGCGCTTCCGCGAGGAGCTCGAGCTCAGCGCGCGCGGCTGGAGCTGGTGACCGGTCCACCCGTGCGGGGCGGCGCGGGACGGGCGAGGGGCCCGACGGCGGTGCGTCCGCCGTCGGGCACCTCGCCCGTGGTGCCTGCCGCTCGCGGTCAGAGCGCCGAGTGGTCCCCGATCCGGTGGTAGGCGCGGTCGTGGTAGACGAGGGGCGACGGCGCGCCGGCCGCCCCGGGCCGGGTGCCACCGCCCGCGCCGACGCTCGACGCGAGCGCGCGCAGCGAGACGAGGTAGGAGTCGCCGACGGGCGTGCGCTGCACGACGCGGCCCCGGACCCAGGAGAGCGCGCCGTCGACCACGGGCTCGCCGGTGGCGAGGCGGGACCAGCCGCCGTCGGCGAACCGGTCGATGCCGCTCGTGGCGAACCGGGCCGAGACGTCGTCCTGGTGGTCGGCGAGGAAGCTCACCGCGAGCGTCCGGGCGGCCGAGACCGCGGGCCACGACGACGACGTCGCCGCGAGCGAGAACGCGAGGAGCGGCGGCGCGGCCGAGACGGAGATGACCGACGTCGCGGTGAACCCCACGAGGCGGCCGTCGTGCTCGAGCGCGATCACGGCGACCCCTGCGGGGTGCCCGCGGAACACGGCCTTGTACTCGTCGGGGGAGAGCTGCGGCTCGTCCTGCTCCGCGAGGAGCGCCTCCAGGTGGGTGAGCCCGGCGGTCATCGGGCCACCCCCGCGAACGCGTCGGCGACGGCCTGGTCGGCGGCCGGCGGGTCGCCGCTGTCCACACCGGGGAGCGGCGTCGCGGCGCGGCGCAGCGCGGCGCCCTCGCGGGCGAGCCACGCGTCCACGACGGGGTCGAGGTCGGCGAGCTGCGCCTCGGTGACCGTGAGCGAGCGGGTCGGGACGACCGCCCCGAGCTCGACGAGCACCGGGCGCAGGTGCACCTCGCCGACGAGCGCGTGGGCGGGGCTGCCGGACACGACGAGCGGCACGACGACGACGCCCGCGAGCCCGTCCGGGCCGTAGAGGTCGAGGAACGCCTTGAGGAGCCCGGTGTACGAGGCCTTGTAGACCGGGGTCGCCACGACGGCGACGGTCGCCGCGGCCAGCCGGTCGCGCGCGGCGTCCGCGCCGGGGTGCTCGGCGGCGAGGACCTCGCCGCCGAGCGTCGCGAGGTCGATCGTCGCGACGTCGGTCGTGCCGAGGAGGGCCGCGACGCGGTGCGCCACGGCCTCGGCGGCGCCCAGCGTGCGCGAGCCGGGTCGGGGGTTGCCGGAGACGGCGAGGACCGTCGGGGAGGGGGAGCGGTGGGTCATGTGCACCTCGCAGTAGTCGTCGATCACGCTTGCCGTGCGGCCGTCCCCGCGGGTGCGGGGCTGGTCGCGCACGGCCGGGTCATCTCCCGGAGCACCCCGCCGTGACAGGGGGTTGCCGACCAGCGAGCCGGGGCTTGGCGCTGGTGCTCGTGACCTGGGGACGGGTATAGCAACGCCTCGCGGTAAACCGCACCAGATCGATCAGGTTTCTCGGTGGATGGACGGTTGTGTCGTCCGCGGGTGCTTCCGGCGGGCCCAGGACGGGCCCGGGGGTGCGGCCCAGGCCTCCTGCCGAGCCCGCGCGCGACCTCTCCGGGTGCGCAGGGAGTGAGACGGCCGTACGGGAACTTCTGGCACAGGCGTACCGTCAGCAGGAGTTTCCGCCCAGACGAGGAGTGCCCATGGACAGTCGACTGCAGTCCGTCTACGACGAGGTCCTGCGTCGCAACCCCGGCGAGGCCGAGTTCCACCAGGCCGTGCGCGAGGTCTTCGACTCGCTCGGCCCCGTGCTGCGCAAGCACCCGCGCTACGTCGAGGCAGCCGTCCTCGAGCGCGTCTGCGAGCCCGAGCGCCAGATCATCTTCCGGGTCCCGTGGGTGGACGACACGGGCCGCGTGCAGATCAACCGCGGCTTCCGGGTCGAGTTCAACTCCGCGCTCGGCCCGTACAAGGGCGGCCTGCGGTTCCACCCGTCGGTCTACCTCGGGATCGTGAAGTTCCTCGGCTTCGAGCAGATCTTCAAGAACTCGCTCACCGGCATGCCGATCGGCGGCGGCAAGGGCGGGTCGGACTTCGACCCCCGCGGCCGCTCCGACGGCGAGGTCATGCGGTTCTGCCAGTCGTTCATGACCGAGCTGTACCGGCACATCGGCGAGAACACCGACGTCCCGGCCGGCGACATCGGCGTGGGCGGACGCGAGATCGGGTACCTGTTCGGGCAGTACAAGCGCATCACGAACCGCTACGAGTCCGGCGTCCTCACGGGCAAGGGCATCTCGTGGGGCGGGTCCCTCGTGCGCACGGAGGCGACGGGCTACGGCACCGTGCTCTTCGCGCAGAGCATGCTGGCGACGCGCGGACAGGACCTCGACGGCCGCCGCGTCGTCGTCTCCGGCTCGGGCAACGTCGCGATCTACGCGACCGCCAAGGCGCAGCAGCTCGGCGCGAACGTCGTCGCCTTCTCCGACTCCTCCGGCTACGTCGTCGACGAGGCGGGCGTGGACCTCGACCTGCTGCGCCAGATCAAGGAGGTCGAGCGCGGCCGCGTCGCCGACTACGCGGCCCGTCGCCCCGGGGCGCGCGTCGTCACCGACGGCTCCATCTGGGACGTGCCGTGCGACGTCGCGCTGCCGTGCGCGACGCAGAACGAGCTCGACGAGAGCGCGGCGAAGCAGCTCGTCGCGAACGGCGTCGTCGCGGTCGCCGAGGGCGCCAACATGCCGACGACGCCCTCCGCCGTCGCGCTCCTGCAGGAGGCGGGCGTGCTCTTCGCGCCGGGCAAGGCCGCGAACGCCGGCGGCGTCGCGACCTCGGCGCTCGAGATGCAGCAGAACGCGTCGCGCGACGCGTGGTCGTTCGAGTACACGGAGGAGCGGCTCGCGCAGATCATGGCGGGCATCCACGACCGGTGCGTCGAGACGGCCGACGAGTACGGCGCGCCCGGCAACTACGTGCTGGGCGCCAACGTCGCGGGCTTCACCAAGGTGGCGGACGCGATCCTCGCGCTCGGCGTCATCTGACCGTCGTCTACCCTGGCCGACGGCCGCCGTCGCGCACAGCGCGCGACGCGACGGCCGCCGGACCGGACGACGGGAGAACGCAGTGACGACCACCGACCCCGAGGGGCCCGCCGCGCGCGTGGCCCGCGACGTCGTGCTCGAGCTCGCGGTGCAGGACCCGGACGGCGTCCGGGTGGCCGCCGCCGCGGGCGCCCGGCGCGTCGAGCTGTGCGTCGGCCTGGGCGCGACGGGCGGGCTCACGCCGAGCGCCGGCCTCGTGGAGGCGGCCGTCGCGGCCGCCGCCGACGCCGCGACCGGTGCGGCGGCCGTGGAGGTGCACGTCCTCGTGCGCCCGCGCCCGGGCGGGTTCGTCCTCTCGGCGACGGACCTCGACGTGCAGGTCCGCGACGTCCGGGCCGCGGTCGCGGCGGGAGCCTCGGGGGTCGTGGTCGGGGCGCTGACCCCGGACGGCGCCGTGGACGCCCCTGCCGTGCGCGCCCTCGTCGAGGCCGCCGACGGTCGCGAGGTGACGTTCCACCGCGCGGTCGACGTCGTGGCCGACCCGCTCGTGGCCCTCGACGCGCTCGCCGGCGCGGGCGTGGTGCGCGTGCTCACGTCGGGCGGCGCCCCCCGCAGCATCGACGGCGTCGAGCGCCTGCGCGCCATGTCGGCGCACGCCCGCGGCCCGCTGGGCGGCCGCGTCCAGGTCATGGCCGGTGGGGGAGTGCGACCCCAGGACGTCGGCGCTCTCGTGGCCGTCGGCGTGGACGCCGTGCACCTCTCCGCGAAGCGCGTCGTCGCGGACGACGCCGGACCGGGGGGCGGCGGCGACGCCGGCTACGAGGTCACGGACCCCGAGGTCGCCGCGGCCGCGCGCGCGGCGCTCGACGCCACGCGCTAGCGGCACCTCGCCCTGCTCGCCCCCGCGCCCCCGGCGCGCGCGAGCTGTTCACGGCACCACGCCCGACGGCCGGCCCCCGCCCACGCGGGGGTCGGCCGCCTTGTTCCGGGCGGGCCGTCCGCGGCTCATATCTCAGTTAGGTAACTTTCCTGTCGTATTAGCCAGCGACCCCGGATCGATTAGTTAGTGTTCCTGCCACACGCCTCCGGGCGCACGACGAACGACGCGACGACGCGTCGTCCACGCGAAAGGACCGATGATGATTCGAAGCACGGCGCGCAAGCGTCTGCTCACGGCGGTTGCGCTCGTGACCGGCGTGACCCTCATGGCGACGGGCTGCTCCGGCTCCGGGAACGGCGACGGCGACGAGACCGCCGACGGTGGGCGCACGCTCAACGTGTGGGCCGGTACGCAGACGCCGATCGTCGCGAACTTCAACCCGTACTCGCCGAACCCGCTGCACGCGGCCAACGGCGCGATCTACGAGCCGCTCTTCTACTACAACAAGGCGCAGGCCGGCCCGCCGGAGCCCCGCCTCGGCGAGTCATTCGAGTGGTCGGAGGACGGCACCGAGCTCACGGTGAAGCTCCGTGAGGGCGTCAAGTGGACCGACGGCGAGGACTTCGACGCCGACGACGTGGTCTTCTCCCAGACCAACGAGGCCGCCAAGCGCGACTTCGTGATCTCGGTCGAGGCCGTCGACCCGTACACCGTGAAGTGGACGTTCGACTCGCCGCAGTTCACGTCCGAGGTCCAGATCCTCGGCACGTCGCTCGTCGTGCCGGAGCACATCTGGTCCGAGGTCGACGACCTCGTGACGTTCGCCAACGAGGACCCGGTCGGCACCGGCCCGTTCAAGGCCGACGCGGTCACCGAGGCGGCCTACACGGTCGTCGCGAACGAGGACTACTGGGACGGCGCGCCCAAGGTCAAGAAGGTCCGCTACCTCGGCATCGACGCGAACCAGAGCGCCGAGGACCTCATGACCACGGGCAAGGTCGACTGGACGGCCATGTTCGTGGCCGACCCCGACCGCATCACCGCGGACGGCCGCCTGAGCATGATCAACACGCCGCAGGACCCGACGACGATCTACACGTGCGTGTCGGTCGACCTCGGCTGCGCCGGGCCGCAGACCGACGTCGCGGTGCGCCAGGCGATCAACCTCGCGATGGACCGCACGGAGATCAACGAGAAGGCGTTCGCCGGCCTCGCCGCGACCGCGTCCCCGACGTTCGCGCTGCTCGGCCGCGACGACCGCTGGATCTCGCCCGACGTCGAGGCGGAGAGCCCGCAGACGGCCGACGCCGCGGCGGCGTCGCAGGTCCTCGAGGACGCCGGCTACACCAAGGGTGCGGACGGCATCTACGAGAAGGACGGCCAGAAGGTCGAGATGACCCTCATCACGGTCGACGGCTGGAACGACTACAACGCCGTCGGTGACCTGCTCGTCGAGCAGGCGAAGGCTGCCGGCATCTCGATCGTCCACAACAAGGTCACGCAGCAGGAGATGTCCGACGCGCGCGTCGCGGGCACCTACCAGCTCATGGTCGGCGGCATCACCGGCCCGTCGCTGGACGACCCGTTCAGCATCTACCGCCAGTGGATGACGACGGACTACACGCGTCCGGTCGGCGAGGTCATGGAGTCCGGCCTCTTCAACTACGTGCGCTACACCAACCCGAAGGTCGACGCCGCGGTCGAGGCGGCCGCCTCGACGAACGACGAGGCCGCGAAGCAGGAGCAGTACGCGGTCATCCAGGAGGAGATCGTCCGCGACCTGCCCTACATCCCGGTCGTCGTGAACGCCTCGCAGACGTTCATGGACACGAAGGACTTCACGGGCTGGCCGACGGAGGACGACCTCTACGCCTTCCCGCCGTCGTGGAGCACGGTCTCGCTGGGCGTCGTGCTCTCGAAGCTCGAGCCGACGAGCTGATGCGACCGCGCCGAGGAGGAGGAACGGGGAACGAGGGACACGCATCATGAGGTACTACGCACGACGGATCACGTTCTACGTGATCACCCTCTGGGCAGCGGTCTCGCTGAACTTCCTCATCCCGAAGCTCATGCCTGGTGACCCCAAGCAGATCTTCATCGACAAGTTCCTGCGCAAGGGCGGCGAGCTGACGCCCCAGATGCAGAACAGCATCGACCTCCTCTTCGGCGCGGACGGCGACGCCTCCCTGTGGGACCAGTACGTGGACTACTGGGGGCGCCTGTTCCAGGGAGATCTCGGGATCTCCATCACCTATTACCCCCAGCCCGTCACCGAGCTGATCGGCCAGGCGCTGCACTGGACGGTCGGGCTCGTGGGACTCGCGACGATCATCTCGTTCGTCCTGGGTGTCGGGCTGGGGGCGTGGGCCGGCTGGAAGCGCGGCACGTGGGTGGACAGCATCATCCCCGCGTCGACGCTCCTCCAGGCGGTGCCCTACTTCTGGCTCGCTCTCATCCTCGTCTCGGTCTTCTCCGTCTCGACCGGGTGGTTCCCGCGGATCGGCAGCTACGACATCTTCGGCTTCGACAACGGCCCGGAGTGGTCGTGGGCGTTCGTCGGCAGCGTGATCTACCACGGCTTCCTGCCCGCGCTGACGATCGTGCTCTCGTCCGTCGGCGGCTGGCTGCTCGGGATGCGCAACATGATGGTGTCCACGCTGTCCGAGGACTACGTCACGACGGCCGAGGCCAAGGGTCTGCGCCGGATGCGCGTCGCGATCACGTACGCGACCCGCAACGCCGCGCTCCCGTCGTTCGCCGGGTTCGGCGTCGCGCTGGGGTTCGTCGTGGCCGGGTCGGTGGTCATGGAACAGGTGTTCAGCTACCCGGGCCTGGGCAAGCTCCTGTTCAACGCGGTCCAGGCGAGCGACTTCGCGCTCATGCAGGGCACGTTCCTCGTGATCACGCTCGCCGTGCTCGCCGCGAACTTCCTCATGGACATCATCTACGGATTCATCGACCCGAGGGCGCGCGCCAATGTCTGACAACATCCGCGACACGGAGATCGTGACCCCCGCCGCCGACGCGGCACCCGTGGCCACGGTCGTGGCCGACGGCCTCGCGCCGGCGACGACGACCGAGGGGATCGTCCCGGACGTGCGGGACGTCCCCGCGGCGCTCGACCAGGACGCACCGGCCGCGCCCGCACGCCGGGGCCTGCGCGCGATGCTCCCGCGCCGGTCCGGCAAGCTCACCGCCGGGATCGTCCTCGTGGTCGGCATCCTGCTGTTCACGTTCGTCGCGCCGTTCTTCACGCAGGACCCGCGCTCGACGGCGAACGCGCGGTTCCTGCCGCCGAGCACCGAGCACCTGCTCGGCACCAACCACATCGGGAACGACATCTTCGCCCAGGTGGCGTACGGCGGGCAGGGCTCGCTCATGGTCGGCCTCGTCGCCGGGGCGATCGCGCTCGTGCTGTCGATCGTGTTCGGCATCGTCGCGGGGTACCGCGGGCGGTTCACCGACGAGGCGCTCTCGCTCGTCACCAACATCATGCTCGTCATCCCGGGTCTGCCGCTGATCATCGTCATCTCGGCGTACCTGCAGACGCGGTCGCTCATCATCGTCGCGGTGATCCTCGGGCTGACGGCCTGGCCGGGTGCGGCGATCGTGCTCCGGATGCAGGCCAAGTCGCTGCGGGCCCGCGACTACGTGTCCGCGGCGCGCGTCGCGGGGGAGAAGACGCCGCGGATCATCCTCGTGGAGATCTTCCCCAACCTCCTGCCGCTCCTCACGGCGCAGTTCCTCGGCGCGGTGCTCCTCGCGATCCTCGCCGAGGCGGGGCTGTCGTTCCTCGGGCTCGGCCCCTCGGGCTCGATCACGTGGGGCACGATCCTCAACCAGGCGAGCGCCAACAACGCACTGAGCCTCGGCATGTGGTGGTGGTTCGTCCCGCCGGGCCTGCTCATCGCCCTCTTCGGCTGCGGGCTCGCGCTCATCAACTTCAGCCTGGACGAGATCATCAACCCCCGCCTGCGCCTGGGCCCGGCCGCGGTCAAGAGCGTGCGCAAGGCCCGCAAGGCCGGCCTCGCCGTGGACGCGGACCCTGCCGGCACCGGGCCGGACACCGCCGACGGCGCCGACCCTGACGCCACCGACCCTGACGCCACCGACCCTGACGCCACCGACCCTGACGGCACCGACCCTGACGGCACGGACACCGACACCGACGACGCGAAGGAGACGGTGGGCGCATGACCGCCACGACCACGGCCGCCGAGCCGCTCACCAGCGCGCGCCACGCCGCGTACCTCGTCGGCAAGGACCCGGTGCTCACCGCGCGGCACGTCTCCATCGACTACGAGGTCGAGCCGGTCGTCCACGCCGTGAAGGACGTCTCCCTCACGCTGCACCGCGGCGAGATCCTCGGTCTCGCCGGCGAGTCGGGCTGCGGCAAGACGACGCTCGCGTACGGGATCAACCGCCTCCTCAAGCCCCCGGCCCTCCTCACGTCCGGGTCGGTGACGTTCCACGACCAGGGCGGCGACGACGTCGACGTCGTCGCGCTCTCCGGGGACGCGCTGCGCGCCTTCCGGTGGGACAAGGTCTCCATGGTGTTCCAGGGCGCGATGAACTCGCTCAACCCGGTCATCAGCGTGCGCGACCAGCTCGGGGACGTGCTCAAGACCCACCGTCCGGAGATGTCGCGGAAGGAGCGGGCGACCCGGTCCGCGGAGCTCCTCGAGCTCGTGGGCGTCGACCCGCTGCGCCTCGACAGCTACGCGCACGAGCTGTCCGGCGGCATGCGCCAGCGCGTCATGATCGCGATGGCGCTCGCGCTCAACCCGCAGGTCATGATCATGGACGAGCCGACGACGGCGCTCGACGTCCTGGTCCAGCGCGGGATCCTGCGAGAGATCATGCGGCTGCGCGAGCAGCTCGGGTTCGCCGTCGTGTTCATCACGCACGACCTCCCGCTCCTGCTGGAGATCAGCGACCGCATCGCGGTGATGCTGCGCGGCGAGATCGTCGAGATCGACACGGCGGAGTCGATCTTCGAGGGCGCCCAGCACCCGTACACGCGGCGCCTGCTGGGCTCGTTCCCGAGCCTCACGGGCGACCGCGGCTCGTTCGTCCGCACGGGCGAGGGCACCGGAGAGAGCCAGGAAGGACCGCACGCATGAGCACCCTCGAGGTCCGCAACCTGGTCAAGGACTTCTCGATCCGCAAGGGGCTGCGCCGCACGCGCCTGCGTGCGGTGAACGACGTGTCGTTCACCCTGGAGCCGGGCAAGACGATCGCGGTCGTCGGGGAGTCCGGCTCGGGCAAGTCGACCGTGGCGCGCATGATCGCCCAGCTCGAGACGCCGACGTCGGGCGAGATCCTGCTGGACGGCACCCCGTCGGCGACCCGTGGCCGGGGCCTCGACGCCTACCGGCACGACGTGCAGATGGTGTTCCAGGACCCGTTCGCCTCGCTCAACCCGTTCCACACGGTGGGCCACCACCTCGAGCGGCCGCTGCGCCTGCACAAGGTCGCCCGCGGTCGGCAGGCGCTCGACGCGCGGGTCCACGAGCTCCTCGAGCGTGTGAACCTCACGCCGGCGCCCGTGTTCGCGGCCAAGCAGCCGCACGAGATGTCGGGCGGGCAGCGCCAGCGCGTCGCGATCGCCCGGGCCCTCGCGCCGGGCGCGCGCTTCCTCGTGGCGGACGAGCCGGTGTCGATGCTCGACGTGTCGATCCGTCTCGGGGTGCTCAACCTGCTCGCGCGCCTGCAGCGGGAGGAGAACCTCGGTGTCCTCTACATCACGCACGACCTCGCGACCGCGCGGCACTTCAGCGACGAGATCCTCGTGATGTTCCGGGGGAACGTCGTCGAGCGCGGGCCGTCGGACCGGGTGATCCTCGACCCCCAGCACGACTACACGAAGCTGCTCCTGGGCGCCGCGCCCGAGCCCCAGAACCACGGGAAGCTCCGCGAGGAGGTGCGTCGCGAGCTCGCGGCGGCCGCGGCGGGCTCGGGCGACGACGCCGCGCGCGACCGGTTCGGGACGCGCGGGATGTGAGACCGGCGCACCCGCCGCCCGCTCGATCCGGGCGGCGGGTGCTGCCTCCAGCCGTACGCGTCGGTGGTGACGCGTACCCGTCGCGCGGGCCAGGTCTGTCGGACGCCCTGGCCCGCGCGCCCTCTGCGGCAGAGCCGCCGCCTCCCGCCGGGAGGCCGTGGTGGCCCGGGAGACGGTCGGGCGGGAGACGCTCGGGCGCCGGGTGGGTAGGGTCGGCCTCGTGCCCGCCCGTCACCTGCGCCTGGTGCGCCCCGCCGAGTCCCCCGCGCCGACGCCCCCCGTGGACCCGGTCCTCACCGTGACCGGCGCGCTCGCGGCGCTGCGCCGTGAGATGGAGGTCCCGGAGTCGTTCCCCGCCGCGGTGCTCACCGAGGCGGAGGCGGTCGTCCGGGACGGCGACGCCGTCGTCGGTGACGGCCGCGTCGACCTGCGCGACGTCCCGTTCGTGACGATCGACCCGCCCGGGTCGATGGACCTCGACCAGGCGCTCCACCTCGAGCGCGCGGGGGACGACCCGGCGGGTCCCGCGGGTGCGGCGTTCGTCGTGCACTACGCCATCGCGGACGTCGGCGCGTTCGTCGCGCCGGGCGGGGCGATCGACGCCGAGGTGCACGATCGCGGGACGACGCTCTACGCGCCCGACGGCCGCACCCCGCTCCACCCCGCCGTGCTCTCCGAGGGCGCGGCGAGCCTCCTGCCGGACCAGGAGTGCCCCGCGGCGGCGTGGCGCGTCGTGCTCGACGCGCGCGGCGAGATCCTCGACGCGACCGTGCGCCGCGCCGTCGTGCGGTCGACGCGACGCCTCACCTACGACGAGGCCCAGGCCGCGATCGACGCGGGCGGTGCGCAGGACGCGGGGGGTGCCGCGCTCCTGCTGCTCCGCGAGGTGGGCGAGCTGCGGCTCGCGCTCGAGCGCGAGCGCGGGGGAGTGTCGCTCGAGGTCCCGGAGCAGGAGATCGTCACGCGCGACGACGGCTCGTTCGGCCTCGAGTTCCGCTCGACCCTCCCGGCGGAGGGCTGGAACGCCCAGATCTCGCTCCTCACGGGCATCGCGGCGGCGCGCCTCATGCGCGCGGGCGGCGTCGGCGTCTTCCGTGCGCTGCCCGAGGCCGACCCGCGCGACCTCGCGCGCCTGCGCCGCACGGCGCGCGCGCTCGGCATCGACTGGCCGCGCGAGACGGCGTACGCCGACCTCGTGCCGACCCTGGACTCGCGCGTCCCGCGCCACGCGGCCTTCCTCAACGAGGCGACGTCGCTCTTCCGCGGCGCGTCGTACGAGGCGTTCGGGGGGACGGGGCAGGAGCCCGGCGTGCCCGACGACGCCGCGCACGCCGCGATCGGCGCCGAGTACGCGCACGTCACCGCGCCGCTGCGCCGGCTCGTCGACCGCTACGGCACGGAGGTGTGCCTCGCGCTGTGCGCGGGCGAGGAGGTGCCGCGCTGGGTGCTCGACGCGCTGCCCGGGCTGCCGCGCACGATGGCGCGGACGGGCCAGCGCGCGGCCTCGTACGAGCGCGCGATCGTCGACGTCGTCGAGGCGGCGCTGCTGAGCGGGCGCGAGGGGGAGGAGTTCGACGGCGTGGTCGTCGACGTCGAGGACGACCGCGAGCGCGGCCGGCGTCTCGAGCGGGAGGGCGGCGACGCCTCGGGTGCGCGGCGCGGCCAGGTCGTGCTCGCCGACCCCGCGGTCCGGGCTCCGGTCGAGGGCGCGGACCTCCCGCTCGGCGACCCGGTCCGCGCGACGCTGCGCGAGGCGTCGGTGGAGGGCCGTCGCGTCCGGTTCACCGTCGGCTGAGGTCGCGCGGGGCGTCCTAGGCTGGCCTCGTGCCCGCCCGACGACGTACCGACCCTGCCGCCGGCCGCCTCGCCCTGGCGGCGTGGCGCGACGACCCCGCCGACCGCACGGCCGTGACGACCGCGGTGCGGTTCACGCTCGAGGAGCTCGCGGACGTCGCACCCGGGCACACCGTGGAGGTGCGGGTGCCCCCGGCCGGCGCGGTCCAGGCGGTGGAGGGCCCCCGGCACACCCGGGGGACGCCGCCCAACGTCGTGGAGACCGACCCGCAGACGTGGCTCGGCCTCGTGACCGGCGCGCTCACGTGGGCGGACGCCGTCGCCGACGGCCGTGTCCGCGCGTCGGGCGAGCGGTCCGACATCTCGTGGCTCCTCCCGCTCCAGGCGGCCCGCCCGCGCTGAGCCCGACGCGCGTCCGGGCCGGCGTGTTACTGGTGCGTAACGTTCTCGGCCCCAGGTCTGGCGGCGGGGCACGCGGAGGGCTAGCGTCCGATGATGATCGGCCGCCGTCCGCGCGGGCGCTCGCAGCACGACGACGTGCGGCGACGTTCTCGCGGCGGTGACGTGGCAGCAACCGTCCGTTCATCCAGGTGGGGTGCGATGTCCTGCGGAGGCAGGGCGTCGACCCGTCCCGAGTCGTGGACTCGATCGATGGACGCGCGACTGCTGCCCGGCCGTCCGCACGAGATGAAGGAGTCAGCGTGACCGACCACCAGCACCTGCGGCGACGGAGGGTGGTGGCGGGCACGTTGACCGTGGCGCTCGCCGTGCCGCTCTCCGTCGCGGCGGCCACCGCCGCGAGCGCGGCGCCCGACGGGTCGGGCCTCGTCATCAACGAGGCCTACCTCAGCGGGGGCAGCGCCAACGCCCCCTACACCCACAAGTTCGTCGAGCTGTACAACCCCACGCAGGCGGCGATCGACCTCTCCGGCATGTCGCTCCAGTACCGCTCGGCGACGGGGACGGGCGCCTTCACCGGCGTCACGCCGCTGACCGGCACCGTCGCGCCCGGAGGCTACTTCCTCGTGCAGGGCGGCTCCAACGGCTCGAACGGCGCGGAGCTGCCGACGCCGGACGCGACCGGGGGCCTCAACCCGTCGGGCACGACGGGCACCCTCGCGCTCGTGCGCTCCACCTCGGCGGTCACGCTGCCCGCGGGGAACGCCGCGGGTGCCGCGAACGTCGTGGACCTCGTCGGGTACGGGACGTCGAACACGTTCGAGACCGCCATGAGCCCCGCGCCGTCGGCCAACAACGTGCCGGCGTCGATCAACCGCACCGGCTTCGCGGACACGGACGACAACAGCAAGGACTTCTCGCTCTCCAGCACCGTCACCCCGCAGAACAGCGGCGACGACGGCGGTGGCCCCGGCCCCGAGCCCGGCGAGGTCGTCCCGATCGCGGAGATCCAGGGCACCGGTGCGGCGAGCCCGCTCGTCGGCCAGACCGTCACGACGCGCGGCGTCGTCACCGCCACCTACCCCACGGGCGGCTACGACGGCTTCTACCTGCAGACCGAGGGCACGGGCGGCGAACTCGACGCCTCGCACGCGGCGTCGGACGCGATCTTCGTCTACTCCAAGGCCGGTGCCGCGGCCGTGCAGGTCGGCGACCACGTCGAGGTCACGGGCGCGGTCTCCGAGTACTTCACGCTGACCCAGATCACTCCCGCCGCGGGCGGCTGGACGGTCCTCGACGAGGCGGCCGAGGCGGTCAAGCCCGCGAACGTCGCGTTCCCCGCGACCGACGCCGCGCGCGAGGTGCTCGAGGGCATGCTCGTGCAGCCCGCGGGCGACTACGTCGTCGCGGACAACTACGACACGAACTTCTACGGCTCGTTCCTGCTCGCCGCGGGCACGGACCCGTTCGTCCAGCCGACGTCGGCCGGGCGTCCGGGCAGCGCGGAGGCCGCGGCTGCGGTCACGGACCGCGCGGCACGGGCGGTCGTCCTCGACGACGGCGCGACGACGAACTTCAACAACACGGCGAACAAGGGCATCCCGCTCCCGTACCTCACGGGCGGGGCGCCGGCGCGCGTCGGGGCGGGCGTGTCCTTCACGACGCCCGTCGTCCTCGACTACCGGTTCGACGCGTGGACGTTCCAGCCGCTGACGCAGCTCACCGCCGGTGACGGCGGGAACGCCGCCACGGTGCAGCCGGCCGCGTTCGCGAACACGCGCGAGGACGCCCCGGCCGAGGTCGGGGGCGACCTGTCGGTCGCGACGTTCAACGTGCTCAACTACTTCACGACGACCGGCGACCAGCTCACGGGCTGCACCTACTACACGGACCGCGCCGGCAACCCCATCACGGTCAACCGTGGCTGCGACGCCCGGGGCGCGGCGAACGCCGAGAACCTCGAGCGCCAGGAGACCAAGATCGTCGCGGCGATCGACGCGCTCGACGCCGACGTCGTCGCGCTCATGGAGATCGAGAACTCGACGCCGTTCGGCAAGGACCGCGACCAGGCGCTCTCCGACCTCGTCGACGCGCTCAACGAGTCCGCGGGCGGGGACGAGTGGGCGTTCGTCCCGTCGCCGGCCGCGCTGCCGGACGACGAGGACGTGATCCGGCTCGCGTACATCTACCAGGTGGACGCGGCCGAGCCGGTCGGGGACTCGCGGATCCTGCTCGACGACGCGGCGTTCGTCAACGCGCGCGAGCCGCTCGCGCAGGTGTTCCAGCCGGTCGGCGGGATCAGCGAGGGTGACGACGCGGCGAGCGACGACGTGCTCGTCGTCGCGAACCACTTCAAGTCGAAGGGCTCCGGCACTCCCGTGCTGCCCGGCGACGAGGACTCGGGCGACGGCCAGGGCGCCTTCAACGCGTCGCGCGTCGCGCAGGCGACGGCGCTCGTCGGCTTCGCGGAGGACGTCGCGGCGGACGCGGGCACGGACAAGATCCTGCTCGCGGGCGACTTCAACTCGTACTCGCAGGAGGACCCGCTCGAGGTCCTCAAGGACGCGGGCTACACGGACCTCGGCGAGACGACCGGCGAGCACACGTACCTGTTCGACGGGTACGTCGGCTCGCTCGACCACGTGTTCGCCTCGGCGGGCGCGGCCAGCGCCGTCACCGGCACGGACGTGTGGAACATCAACTCCGTCGAGCCCATCGCCAACGAGTACAGCCGGTACAACTACAACGCGTCGATCCTCTACGACACGACGCCGTTCCGGTCCTCCGACCACGACCCGGTCCTCGTCGGCCTCCAGCTCGGCGACGCCGCGCCGGGCACGACGCAGCTCGACCTGCTGGCGATCAACGACTTCCACGGTCGGATCGACGCCAACACCGTGAAGTTCGCGGGCACGATCGAGCAGCTGCGCGCGGCGAACCCCGACGGGACGGCCTTCGTCTCGGCGGGCGACAACATCGGCGCGTCCCTGTTCGCGTCGGCGCTCCAGCAGGACCAGCCGACGATCGACGTGCTGAACGCGCTCGACCTCGCGGCCTCCGCCGTCGGCAACCACGAGTTCGACCAGGGCTTCGCGGACCTCACGGGCCGTGTCAGCGACGAGGCCGACTGGGCCTACCTGGGCGCGAACGTGTACGACAAGGGCACGACCAACCCGGCCCTGCCGGAGTACCAGGTGGTCGAGATCGACGGGCTCGACGTCGGCTTCGTGGGCGTCGTGACCGAGGAGACCCCGACGCTCGTCACGCCGTCGGGCATCGCGGACCTCGACTTCGGGGACCCGGTCGAGGCGCTCAACCGCGTCACCGCCCAGCTCCAGGACGGCGACCCGGCGAACGGCGAGGCCGACGTGGTCGTGGGCCTCGTCCACGAGGGTGCGTCCGCGGGCACGCCCGACGGCGCGACGCTCGAGGAGGAGGTCGCCGCGGGCGGCGCCTTCGCGGACATCGTCAACGAGACCGACGCGCGCGTCGCGGCGATCTTCACGGGCCACACCCACAAGCAGTACGCGTGGGACGCGCCCGTCCCGGGCGCCCCGGGCAAGACCCGCCCGATCGTCCAGACCGGCAACTACGGCGAGTTCATCGGGCACGTGTCGCTCACCGTGGACACCGCGACCCACGAGGTCACGGCGTACACGGCGCAGAACGTCGCGCGCACGACGACGGACGACGCGACGCTCGTCGCGACGTACCCGCGCGTCGCGGCGGTCAAGACGATCGTCGACGCGGCGCTCAAGCAGGCCGACATCATCGGCGCGCAGCCGGTGGGCGAGGTCACGGCGGACATCACGACCGCGTTCGCGGGCGGCTCGTACACCGGCCCCGGCGGGACGTACGTGGGCCCCGGTCCGAACCCGACGTCCGGTCGTGACGACCGCGCGTCGGAGTCGACGCTCGGCAACCTCGTCGCCGACTCGCTCCTCGCGACGCTGTCCGACCCGGCTCGCGGCGGTGCGGACATCGGCGTGGTCAACCCGGGCGGGCTCCGCAGCGAGCTCTTCCACAACGGCGACGGCGTCATCACCTACGCCGAGGCCAACGCGGTGCTGCCGTTCGTCAACAACCTGTGGACCGTGACCCTCACGGGCGCGCAGGTCGTCGAGATGCTGGAGCAGCAGTGGCAGACGAACCCGGACGGCACGCGCCCGTCGCGCCCGTACCTCGCCCTGGGGCTCTCGGACAACGTGTCGTGGACGGCGGCCACCGCCGACGCGAACGCGACCCCGGGGAGCAACGTCTCGTCGGTGACGATCGACGGTGAGCCGATCGACCTCGCGGGCGAGTACCGCGTGGCGACGTTCTCCTTCCTCGCGACCGGCGGCGACAACTTCCGGGTCTTCACGGACGGCACCGACCCGCGCGACTCCGGTCTGGTCGACCGGGACGCGTGGATCGCGTACCTGCAGCAGAGCTCGCCGGTGTCGCCGTCGTTCGACCGCTCACGCGTCGTGGTCGACGGCCTCCCCGGCCCGGTGGCCGCGGGCTCCGCGGTGAGCGTCGGGCTCTCCGGCCTGAACCTCACGTCGCTCGGGTCGCCGGCGAACACCTCGGTGGACGGCTACCTCGTCGCCGGGGACGCCACGTTCGACCCGGCGAACCCGGGCACCCCGGCGGGCACCGCCACGGTGACGGACGGGGCGGCGACGCTGACGGCGACGGTCCCGGCCGACGCCGCGGCGGGCGACTACGACCTCTGGGTCGTGGCGTCGCCGAGCGGCACGACCGCCCGGATCCCGGTCACGGTCGAGGCCGCGGCCCCGACCGTGGCGCTCGAGAACGTCGAGGCCTCCGCTCGCTGCATGGGCAAGTTCGTCCACGTCGCGGTCCGGGCGACCAACGGCGAGGACGTCCCGGTCGAGGTCGTCGTCGAGACGCCGTACGGCTCCAAGCGGTTCCCGAACCTCCAGCCGGGCAAGAACGCGTACCAGTCGTTCAACACTCGGGCCACGTCGGTCGAGGGCGGGACGGTGACCTTCACCGCCACGCTCGACGGCGTGACGCAGGAGTACGAGGTCCCGTTCGAGGGCCAGACCTGCGGCTGACGGTTCGCTGACGCCGTGCGGCGCCGCCGACGAGGCGGCGCCGCGCCCCGCGACCCGGGTCCCGTCCGACGGGCCCGGGTCGCGGTGCGTCGGGGCCCGACGGGCGCGACGTCCCGAGCCCGCGCCCACGCCCGGGGGCGCGCGGAGCTCTCAGCAACCGCGGGTAGGGTCGTGGTCGTGAGCTCCGAGCAGTCCCCCGTTCCCGACGCCGACGCCCCCGACGGGTCGGCCGTGCCCGACTCTGCGCGTGGCACGGCGTCCGACGCAGCGCCCGACACCGAGCCTGACTCCGAGCCCGACGCGGCGCCGTCGACGCCCCGCGCGTCCGCAGGTGCCGAGGACGCCGTGCCCGCGGGCGCGGCCGGGGCGGGCCGCGCCGAGCGCGAGGCAGGGGAGGAGACCGAGGCGTCGGACGAGGTCGAGATCGAGACCGTCGTGGACCCGACGACCGTCCGCCGCGCACCGCGCTACGGGGCGTTCTTCACCGTCGGCGTGGTGCTGGGCACCGTGCTCGGCCTCGGCATCGGCGGCGCCTGGCTGCAGTCGCCCGCCGCCGCGCCGGTCTTCAAGCCGGGCGTGTACTTCACCGTCATCGTCGTCACGTGCGCCGCGCTCGGCGCGGCCGTCGCGGGCCTGTGGGCGGTCCTCGCGGACCGGCGGAGCCTGCGCGGACGCCGCTGACCCGACCCGGTCACCCGGTGCCGGTGCACCGGTGCGGTGCCGAGCGCAAGGTGCCGAGCGACAAGTGCTGGGTGCGAGCGTCAGCCGGGCCCGTCGTCGCCCACGTGCCAGCGCTCGCGCACGAGGGCGCGGTGGCGTGCCGACCGGGTCGTGCCGACCACCACGACGCACAGCGCCGCGAGGGTCACGACGACCAGGGCCGCCGCCGTGGCGGTGAACGGCACCCCCTCGACGAGGAGCCCCACGCCACCGCCCGCCAGACCGGCGAGGACGGACGGCGCGAGCAGCCCGGAGCCCGCCAGGAGCACCAGGGCGAGCGTCGTGGAGGCCGACCAGGGCGACAGGAGCTCCCGGACGACGTCGTCGGCGGGCGGCGCGGACGGCTCGGGGGAGCGCAGGAGCGCGAGCCCCGCGCGACGGCGCCGTCCCTGCCGCGACACCGGGAGCAGGAGCCACGTCGTGCCGAGGAGCAGCGCCGTCCCGACCAGCGCACCGCCCACGCCGACGAGGACGTCGATCGACACCTCGCCCACCGGCCCGTAGTACCGGTCCGGACCGAACTTGCGCGGATGCCGCATCCACAGGCCGACGAGAAAAAGGACGACGCCGACCAGGCCGGCGCCGCCCAGGACGGCGGCTGCGAGGTCGTCCCGACGCGCGCGCCGGCCGTCGCGCGGAGCGGGGGCTGACGGGCCGAGCGCGGCGCGTCGACGGCGCTCGGCACCCTCGGCGAGGCGCACCTCGTTCGGCCCCCACGTCGTGCGCACGGCGTCCTGCCAAGCGGCCCAGCGCACGCGCAGCCCCCGCAGGAGCAGCAGGCCGGTCGCGGCCGCGCACCCGACGACGGCGGAGACCGCGAGGGTGGGCGTGCGCTCGACGTCGTCACGGTCCATCGCGAGGAGCCCGACCGTCCCGGCGAGGAGCGCCAGCACGAGGAGCGTCCACGCGAGCCCGGCGAGCGCCCCCGGCGGGCTCGACCCGGCGACGCGCCGCCGCACCGAGTGCGGCGGGACGTCGGTGCGGGGGCGGCCCTCGCGCAGCAGGGCGCGGACGACGGCGAGCGTCGCCCCGGCGTGCGCCGGCACGAACGCCAGCACGGCGAGCGCGAGGGTCAGGACCCACCAGCCGATCGTCGAGCGCAGGACCTCGTCGGCCTCGTGCCGCCCGCCCGTGACGAGCTCACCCCCGACGAGCCCGAGCCCGAGCAGCACGAGGAAGCCGAGGACCGTGCCGGTGAGGAACGCCCCGCACGCCGCCGCGATCCCGTCGAGCCGGGCCGGGCCGGCGGCGGCCTGGACCTCCACGAACCGGTAGGCCGCCCGGTCGCGGCGGTGCCGCGCCCGGTCGCCACGGTCCCGGCCCTCGCGGTCCCGGTCGCCGCGGTTCCGGGCGGAGCGGTCGACGCGGGAGGGAGCCACGCGGGCAGGATAGCGAGCGGCTCTCGGCTCCTGGGCAGGCAGGCGGGCAGGTGGCGTCGGGTCGGTGCCCGGTCAGCCGGGGACCGACGCGCCGACGGGTCGGGGAGCGGCGGACGTCGGCGCGCCCTCGGCCGGGGCGAGCCGCACGGCGACGCCCGGCACGAGACCCAGCGTCCGCGCCTCGGCCCGGGTCACGACGACGGACACCACCTCGTCCGCGGTGGCGACCTCGGCACGCACCTCGAAGCCCACGCGCGTCGTGCGGGTCACGACACCCGGCACCGAGCCGCCCGGGCGCGACGGCGCTGCATCGTCGGGGACGCCGTCGGTGGTGGCGTCGCCGGTGCCGTCCGGGTCGCCGTCGCGCAGCACCTCGACGTGGACGTCGTGGGGGCGCACGAGGACGCCGCCGAGCCGGGTCACCGGGCCGAGGAAGCCCATGACGAAGTCGTTCGCGGGGCGGTCGTAGAGGTCGTCCGGTGTGCCGACCTGCTCGATGCGGCCCTCGTTGACGACGACGATCTCGTCCGCGACCTCCAGCGCCTCCTCCTGGTCGTGCGTGACGAACACCGTGGTCACGGGGATCTCGTCGTGCAGGCGGCGCAGCCAGTCGCGCAGCTCCTTGCGGACCTTGGCGTCGAGCGCGCCGAAGGGCTCGTCGAGCAGCAGGACGCTCGGCCGGATCGCGAGGGCGCGCGCGAGCGCCATGCGCTGGCGCTGGCCACCGGAGAGCTGCGACGGCAGCCGGTGCGCGAAGCTCTCGAGGTGCACGAGGCGCAGCAGCTCGTCGACGCGCTCGGCGATCTCGGCCTTCGGCGTGCGCCGGATCTCGAGCCCGAACGCGACGTTCCGTGCGACGCTCAGGTGCTTGAAGGCCGCGTAGTGCTGGAAGACGAAGCCCACGTTGCGGCGTCGGGCCGGCAGGTTCGTCGCGTCGCGGCCCTCGATCTCGATCTCGCCGGAGTCGGGCACCTCGAGCCCGGCGACGACGCGCAGGAGCGTCGACTTGCCGCCGCCGCTCGGGCCGAGCAGCGCGGTGAGGCGGCCGGTCGGGACGGACACGGAGACGTCGTCGAGCGCGACGAAGTCGCCGAAGGTCTTGCGGACGTTGCGGATCTCGATGCTCATGCGTCGGCCTCCGTGGGTGCGGCAGGGCGGTCAGAGGTGCGGTCGGGGGCGCGGGCTGCGGACCTGCCGGTCGGCGGGTCGTCGGAGCGGAGGAAGGTGACCGCGACGATGCACGCGACGGACACGGACGCGAGCAGGAACGCGACGGCGTAGGCCGTGCCCTGCTCGAAGTCCTGGTAGCGCTGCTCGACGAGGAGCGTGGACGTCTGGGTGCGGCCCTCGAAGTTGCCGGACACGACCTTGACGGCACCGAACTCGCCGAGCGCCCGGGCGAGCGTGAGCACGACGCCGTAGACGACCGCCCACTTGATCGCGGGCAGGGTGATGCGCCGGAAGGTCTGGAACCAGCTCGCCCCGAGGCTCGTCGCGGCGAGCTCCTCGTCCGTGCCGAGCTCCGTGAGGACGGGTACGACCTCCCGGATGACGAGCGGGAGGCACACGAACGCCGTCGCGAGGACGATGCCCGGCGGCGCGAAGATCACCTGGAGCCCGGCGTCCTCGAGCGCTCCACCGAACCAGCCGTTCTTGCCGTACACGAGGACGAGCGAGAGCCCGACGACGATCGGCGAGACCGAGAGCGGGAGGTCGAGCAGGGCGTTGAGGAGCGCCTTGCCCGGGAAGTCGTACCGCACGATGAGCATCGAGATCCCGACGCCGAAGACCGTGTTGATGAGCACGACCTGGACCGCGACCGCGGCGGTGAGCTGGAGGGCGAAGACGACGGACGGGTCGGACAGGGCCCGCTGGAACGTCTCGAGCCCGTCTGCGAACGCGCCGCGCACGACGAGCGAGACCGGCCAGCCCACGAGCAGCACGAGGTAGACGACCACGACGGCGCGCAGCGTGCGGCGCACCCAGGGGGAGCTATCCACGGCGGGCCACCCTGCGCTGGAGGAGCTGGATCGTCGCGATGACGAGGAGGGACACGAGCAGGAGCACCGACGCGACGGCCGCGGCCTGCTCGGGCTGCCCGTTCTCCAGGTAGCTGAGGATGCGGACCGAGCCGACCTCCGTGCGCATCGGCAGGTTCCCGGAGAGCAGGACGAGCGCGCCGTACTCGCTGATCGCGCGGGCGAACGACAGCGCCGCGCCCGCGGTGATCGCCGGGGCGAGCGCGGGGAGGATCACGCGACGGAAGGTCGTGAGCCGGGTAGCGCCGAGCGACGCGGCCGCCTCCTCGACGTCGCGGTCGAGCTCGGCGAGCACGGGCTGCACGCTGCGGACCACGAAGGGGAGGGTGACGAAGAGGAAGGCGAGGAAGACGGCGGCACGCGTGTTGGCGACGTCCACCCCGAGCGGCCCCGACGGCCCGTACAGCGCGAGCAGCACGAGACCGGCCACGATCGTCGGGAGCGCGAACGGGATGTCGATGAGGACCTCGAGGAGCCGCTTTCCGGGGAACCGGTCGCGCACGAGGACCCACGCGACGAGCGTGCCCATGACGACGTTCACTGCGGTGACGGCGAGCGCCTGGGTGACCGTGAGGGTCAACGCCGCCGCCGTCTGCGGCTGCGTGACCGCCGCGAAGAAGGCCGGCCACCCGCCGGCGGACGTCTCGACGAGCACCGCGACGAGGGGGATGAGCGCGAGCGCCGAGAACCACACGAGCGCCACCCCGAGCCCGAGGCCCGAGGCCGCGGTGAGTCGGTAGGGGCCGTTGGGCGCTCGGCGTGCCCGGCGGACCCGGCGCGGCCGCGACGCGGCCGGAGCCGGGCGACGCTCGCGCGCCGCCCGGCCCGGTCGTTCAGCGAGGGTCGAGGACACGGGTCACTGCTTCCCGGTCTCGGCCTGGATCTTCGTCACGAGGCCCTCGTCGCCGAAGAACTTGTCGTTCGTGGCCGACCAGCCGCCGAAGTCGTCGGCGATGGTGAGGAGCGTCGGGACGGTCGGGAACGGGTCGCTCGGGTCGTTGGCGCCCTCGACCTCGAAGTCGACGTCCCCGGTCAGGGGACGGAAGCCCACGTGCGCGAACGCCTCCTGGCCCTCGGGCGTGAGCACGAAGTCGAGGTAGCTCTGGGCCTTGGGGTCGGCGTCGACCGTCACCGCGGCCGGGTTCTCGATGAGGAGCGTCTGGTCCGGGACCACGTAGTCGAACGTCTCGCCGTTCTGCCGCGCGAGGATCGCCTCGTTCTCGTAGGACAGCAGGACGTCGCCGGTGCCGGACGTGAAGGCGGTCGTCGCGTCGCGGCCGCTGCCCGGGAGCGCGACGGCGTTGGTGAAGAACTTCCGCAGGTACTCGGTCGCGTCCTCCTCCGAGCCGCCGTTCGCGATGACGCTGCCCCAGCCGGCGAGGATGTTCCAGCGGGCCGAGCCCGACGAGCCGGGGTTCGGGGTGACGATCTCGACGCCGGGCTGGACGATGTCCTCCCAGCTCTGGATGTTCTTCGGGTTGCCCTCGCGCACCACGAGCACGACGACGGACTGGCTGACGATGCCCTGGTGATCGCCCGCGTTCCAGTCCTCGGCGACGAGGCCCGCGTCGACGAGGCGCGTGACGTCGCCCTCGAGCGAGAAGTGCACGTAGTCGGCCGCCAGGCCGTCGGCGACGGCGCGGCTCTGGTCGCCGGAGGCGCCGTACGACGTCTCCCAGGTGACGCCCTGGCCGTCCTCGGTCTCGCCCCACAGCTCCTGCGCGGCGTCGTTGCCCGCCTTCGGCACGGCGAAGCCGACGAGAGAGAGCGTGGTGGGCTCGACGTCGGAGCCCCCGTCGCCGCTCGCGTCGCCTCCGCCCGACCCGTCGACGGCGGTCGGCGCGCAGGCGGTGAGGACCAGGGCGGTGGCTGCCGCGGCAGCCGCGAGGGTGATCGTCGTCCGGAGGCGTCGCATGGTGTCGTCCTTCGTCGGGGTCCCGGGAGACCGGGAGCGGGTGGTCGAGCGGGGGTGGAGCAGGGGGTGGAGCAGGGGGTGGAGCGTGAGGTCGATCGGGTGATCGAGCCGCGGGGCAGCCGGCGTGATACTGGACTGCTGCGGTCGAGTAAGTCGAGATTCAAGCGTGGCGTTCCCACCCAGCGGAACCCCTGCCCGACAGGTGGGACGACGTAACGCCACCGTGAACGACGGCCCGCGCGGCGCCGCGGGGCGTGCGCCGCCCCGGTCGTCCGCGTGACCTCGCGCTTCGGTCCGGACGCGTCCGCTGTGGGACACTGAGGTACGTGGCCCCCCGCGGAGATGGACTTCTCAACCACGACCTCATGCCCGGCGAGAAAGGCCCCCAGGACGCCTGCGGCGTCTTCGGTGTCTGGGCGCCCGGCGAAGAGGTCGCCAAGCTCGCCTACTTTGGGCTGTACGCGTTGCAGCACCGAGGCCAGGAGTCGGCCGGCATCGCCACCAGCAACGGTGAGCAGATCCTGGTCTACAAGGACATGGGGCTCGTCTCCCAGGTGTTCGACGAGACGGCCCTCAACGCCCTGACGGGGCACATCGCCGTCGGGCACTGCCGGTACTCGACCACGGGCGGCGTGACGTGGGAGAACGCGCAGCCGACGCTCGGCGCCACCGCGTCCGGGACCGTCGCGCTCGGGCACAACGGCAACCTCACCAACTCGGCCGAGCTCGTGAACCTGGTGGCCGAGCGGTACGGGAACCAGCGCCGCGGCGAGCTCGCGCGCGGCAACACCACGGACACCGCGCTCGTCACCGCGCTCTTCGCGGGCGACGCCGACCACACGCTCGAGGCCACCGCGCTCGAGGTCCTTCCCCGCCTCCGCGGCGCGTTCTCCCTCGTCTTCATGGACGAGCGCACCCTCTACGCCGCGCGCGACCCGCAGGGCGTGCGCCCGCTCGTCCTCGGCCGGCTCGAGCGCGGCTGGGTCGTGGCGAGCGAGACGCCGGCGCTCGACATCGTCGGCGCGTCGTTCGTGCGCGAGGTCGAGCCGGGCGAGCTCATCGCGATCGACGCCGACGGCCTGCGCTCGCAGCGCTTCGCGCCCGCCGAGCGTGCGGGCTGCGTCTTCGAGTACGTCTACCTCGCGCGCCCCGACACGTCGATCAACGGCCGTTCCGTGCACGCCGCCCGGGTCGAGATGGGCCGACAGCTCGCGCGCGAGCACTCCGTCGACGCCGACCTCGTCATCCCCGTCCCCGAGTCCGGCACGCCCGCCGCGGTGGGCTACGCCGCCGAGTCGGGCATCCCGTTCGGGCAGGGGCTGACCAAGAACGCCTACGTGGGGCGCACGTTCATCCAGCCGTCGGACACGCTGCGCCAGCTCGGCATCCGGCTCAAGCTCAACCCGCTGCGCGACGTCATCCGGGGCAAGCGCCTCGTCGTCGTGGACGACTCGATCGTGCGCGGCAACACGCAGCGCGCGCTCATCCGCATGCTGCGCGAGGCCGGGGCGGCCGAGGTGCACGTGCGCATCAGCTCCCCGCCCGTGAAGTGGCCGTGCTTCTACGGCATCGACTTCGCGTCGCGCGCCGAGCTCATCGCCAACGGCCTCTCGTCCGACGAGGTGGGGAAGTCGCTCGGAGCGGACAGTCTGGGCTACATCTCGACCGAGGGCATGATCTCGGCGACCGAGCAGCCGTCGTCGCAGCTCTGCACCGCGTGCTTCACCGGGAGGTACCCCATCGAGCTGCCGCCGGACGACCAGCTCGGCAAGCACCTCCTCGAGCAGGCCGAGCTCCCGCTCGGCGCGCCCGAGGACGGGCTGCGCAGCCTGTCGGTGACCGCCGGCGGGGCCGGCGCGCTGCAGCACCCGTGAGCTCAGCCCCGCATCCGACCCGAGACCACCAGCACCACCGGCGCGTGCGCCGCGAGACCTCCTTGGAGCCGACACCGTGACTGCCGACTCGCCCCAGACGGGCCTCACCTATGCCGCCGCGGGCGTCGACACCGAGGCCGGTGACAAGGCCGTCGAGCTCATGAAGGACGCCGTGCGGCGCACCCACGGGCCACAGGTCCTCGGCGGCGTCGGCGGCTTCGCGGGGCTCTACGACTTCTCCGAGGTCGCGACCTACCGCCGCCCCCTGCTCGCGACGTCGACCGACGGCGTGGGCACCAAGGTCGCCATCGCCCAGGCGCTCGACGTCCACGACACGATCGGGTTCGACCTCGTCGGCATGGTCGTGGACGACATCGTCGTGGTGGGTGCCAAGCCCCTGTTCATGACGGACTACATCGCGTGCGGCAAGGTCGTGCCCGAGCGCATCGCGGGCATCGTCCGTGGCATCGCGGCGGCCTGCGAGGTCGCGGGCACCGCCCTCGTGGGCGGGGAGACCGCCGAGCACCCGGGCCTGCTCGGCCCGGACGAGTACGACGTCGCCGGCGCGGCGACGGGCGTCGTCGAGGCCGACGGGCTGCTCGGACCCGAGCGGGTGCGGGAGGGCGACGTCCTCGTCGCGATGGCCTCGTCGGGCCTGCACTCGAACGGGTACTCGCTCGTGCGCGCCGTGCTCAAGCACGCGGGCTGGGGCCTCGAGCGACACGTCGACGAGCTGGGTCGCACGGTCGGCGAGGAGCTCCTGGAGCCCACGCGCGTGTACGCGAGCGACTGCCTCGCGCTGGCCGCCGACGACGCCGCGCAGGTCCACGCGTTCACGCACGTCACGGGCGGGGGGCTCGCCGCGAACCTCGCGCGCGTCCTGCCCGCCGGGCTCGTCGGGGTCGTGGACCGCGCGAGCTGGGACGTCCCGCCCGTCTTCCGCCTCGTGCGCGAGCTGGGCGGCGTGCCGCGCGGCGACCTCGAGAACACGCTCAACCTCGGCGTCGGCATGGTCGCGGTGGTCGGCGCGGACGGCGTCGACGCCGCGCTCGCCCGCTGCGCCGCGCTCGGCGTGCCCGCGTGGGTGCTCGGCACGGTCGAGGCCTTCGACCCGGCGGCGGCCTCCGACGTCGCGGACGGCGACCTCGTCGCCGGCACCAAGGGCGTCCAGGCGGGCGCCGTGCGTCTCGTCGGCGACTACCGCGCCTGATCTCTCCGTGGTCCCCGGGCGGGTCCGGCACGTGCCGACCCCCTCGGGGGCGGCTCCCGCTGCCCCGGGACGACGACGTCGGGCGACGAGGACGTCAGAGCGCTCGAGACCGACTACGCGTGGGTACCGATCGCGAACGACGACCGCGCCGTCGCCTGCGGTGGGCAGACGACGGCGCAGTCGTGGTCGAGATGCTTCCGCGCGAGAGGTGGCGGAGAGAAAGGTGGTCGACGACCGTCAGCGGTCGTCGGACCAGTCGTTGTAGCGCTGGTCGTAGCGCTCGAGGTCGTCCGACGACTCGGCGCCGAAGCGCGAGTCCGTCACGACATCCGTGTGGCTGTGACCGGTGAGCTCTTGCTCGAGCGCACTGTAGTTCGTCTCGGGGCTGTAGTACTTCAGCGCGCGAGCGACCTTGGTCTGCTTTGCCTTCTGACGGCCGCGGCCCATGGCTCCGACCCCCTCAACGTAGAAGCGGGGCGGCTACGTGCTCAGACGTGCGGCCCCGGGGTGTAGTTTCGTCTGTTCAGGGTCCAACGGTACATGCTCAGGGCCTATTCCATCCACTCAGAAGACCGTGACGGGCCGCGGACGTGCCTACCGTCACACAGTCTCCACGAGCGGAGGAGCGGGCCCGCGTCGGAGGAGGCGCGGCGCCTGGCCGAGGAGCGCGCCCCGCACGGCTCGTAAGCCGCACGAGCGCCTATCCGGCCGTTCCGACCATAGAGCGCCTAATTCACCCGTCCGTCAAGTCGCCCGAAATCCGCATGCTGCGACAATGGAGGGTACTGGCGTCGTGCTGTCGTCGTGATCCGGGGTATCTGCCGGACCAGCGCGTACCAGGAGGAGGTGTCGTGATGTCCATGCACGGAGAGTCCGAGGTTCTGCTCACGCCCGCCGAGGTCGCCAGCCTGTTCCGCGTCGATCCCAAGACGGTCACCCGGTGGGCGAAGGCGGGCAAGCTCTCGTCGATCCGCACGCTCGGTGGGCACCGCCGCTACCGCGAGTCCGAGGTCCGGGCGCTGCTCGGCGCCGCCAGCGAGCCGGCGGAGGGCACCGACAAGTCCTGAGCCGTCCTCGCGCCGAGCCGCCGGCACGGCCGGCGCGACGGACACGGCACGTGCGGCGGCTCGGCCAGAAGGGTGTGCGGGAGGCGCTCTAGGAGCGCCGCCGCAGGACCGCCGCGGCGATCAGCGCGGCACCCGCGACGACGGCACCCAGCAGCAGCTTGACGTTGCGCGAGCGGTCGAGGTCCTCCTCCGGCAGCCCGCCGCCCGTGAGGAACGCTCCCGTGTCCGAGGCCGCCTGCTTCGCCTGCTGCGCCGCAGCCTTTGCCTGGACGCGCGGGTCCAGGCGCGTCGTGAGCTCGTCGATCGTCCCTGCGAGCTCGGCGCGCGTGCGCGCGATCTCGTCCTCGAGCTGGGACTGGGACAGCGGGGGCACCTCGGCCCCGTCGGTTCCGCTCACGGGCGCAGTCCTTCCTTGATGGTCGCGACGTCTTCCTTGATGCTGTCGACCGCCCCGGTCGGGGTCGGGGGGACGCCGCGCTGGAGCTGCTTGACGCCGACGAACGCGAGCGTACCGGCGACGAGCACCAGCACCAGGCCGACGATCAGCGCGGCGAGCCACAGCGGCATCACGGTCGCGAGCCCCTCCATGGCGGAGTGGAAGAGGAAGCCCAGCCCGTAGAGGACGAGCACCCCGCCCACGACGAGCAGGCCGATACCGATGCCGGCGTGCTTGGCCTTCGTCGTCAGCTCGGCCTTCGCGAGCGCGATCTCGGACCGGACGAGGCGGGTCGCCTGCTCGGACAGCCGCTCGACGAGCTGCCCGACCGTCGGCTTCTGCTCCTCGGGCGGGATGCGCCCGTCGATCCAGTCGCTCATCTCTCCGCCTTTCCGCAGGTGACCCCACCACTCAACCGGCACCCGGGGCGGTGCGCAACTTCCCGCGGACCCGTGGTGCGCAGGAACCGGGCGGCCGCACGGCGTTGCCGCCCGGACGAGAAAGACCCCCGCCCGGATCCCGGGCGGGGGTCTCTTCGGTGGCTCCGACCGGCGTCGATCCGGTGACCTTTCGATTTTCAGTCGAACGCTCTACCAACTGAGCTACAGAGCCATGGGGGAAGAGCCCGGCCGGCCGATGCCGACCGGGCTCTTCGCCTCACGCGACCCTGACGGGACTTGAACCCGCGACCTCCGCCGTGACAGGGCGGCGCGCTAACCAACTGCGCTACAGGGCCTTGCTGTTCTTCGCGAGACACACCTTAACACCAGGGGACCCGGTGATTTTCACCAGTGAACCTGGTGGTGTGGTGGCCCGCTTTCGAACCGAGAGGATCGTACCGTACCGATGAGCCGATCCGTAAATCCGCTGGTGGACACCGGTCCCGGTGCGATCTCGCGTACCCCCAACGGGATTCGAACCCGTGCTACCGCCGTGAAAGGGCGGGGTCCTAGGCCGCTAGACGATGGGGGCTCAGGAACGTGCGCCAGTGTACAGCGGCGGGACCGCGACCTCCTGGTCGACTCCTCGGCCGGGTCTGCCGCCAGCCGGTGTCGCGGGACGGTGTCGCGGGACGGTGTCGCAGGGCGGTTTCGCAGGGCGGTGCCGCGGGCAGGGGAGGATGGTCGTGTGGTGGAGATGACGCGGGCCGAGTTCGAGGACGCCGTGCGCGACGGGCTGGACCTCGTCCCGGCGGACCTGGCGGCGCAGATGGACAACGTGGTGGTGCTCGTCGAGGACGACGCGCCCGCCGACGACCCCGACCTCCTCGGTCTCTACGAGGGGGTGCCGCTCACGGAGCGCGACCACATGTGGGCGGCGGGGGCGCTGCCCGACCGCATCACGATCTTCCGCAACCCCACCCTCGCGATCTGCGAGACGCGCGAGGACGTGGTCGAGGAGGTCGCGGTCACGGTCGTCCACGAGATCGCGCACCACTTCGGCATCGACGACGACCGTCTGCACGAGCTCGGCTGGGACTGAGGTCGCGCGGCGTGCGGTCGCCGATCGCTACCATCGGGTGGTGACGACGAGCGCCGCGAGCGACCCCCGGCACGACGGCGCGCACGACCACGAGGCGGTCGCGCGACTGCTCCATGCGCTCGCGGACCCGAGCCGGCTGGCCATCGTCCACCTGCTCACCGGCGCGGAGCGGCGTGTCGTCGACCTCACGCGCGAGCTGGGGCTCGCGCAGTCCACGGTCTCCGCGCACCTGACCACCCTGCGCGACGTCGGGGTCGTGGCGGTCCGCCGCGAGGGGCGCTCGTCCTGGTACCGGCTCGTGCGGCCCGAGGTGGCGCACCTGCTCGCCGACGCGGAGCACGTCGCGCTCGCTCCCTGACCCCGCGCGGTGACGCGCCTCACGGCGCAGCAGGCCTGGTATTCATCGCCGAACATCGATATCATCGGTATTCAACGATGAATGGAGGGTTCATGGGAGCCGGACACGACCACGGCGCGGGGGGTGCCGCGCCCGACCACCGCGCGCGGCTCGCGGTCGCCTTCGGGATCACCGCGACGATCCTCGTCGCGCAGGCCGTCGGCGCGGTCCTCACGGGGAGCCTCGCGCTCCTCACGGACACGGCGCACATGCTCACCGACGCGACGGGGCTGGCCGTGGCGCTCGTCGCGGCGTCGCTCGTGCTGCGGCCCGCGACCAAGCGCCGCACCTGGGGCTTCCGCCGCGTCGAGGTGCTCGCGGCCCTCGCGCAGGCGGCGCTCCTCCTCGCGGTCGGCGCGTACGCCGTCGTCGAGGGCGTCCGGCGGCTGTTCTCGCCGCCGGAGGTCCCCTCGTCCGAGCTGCTGGTCTTCGGGATCGTCGGCCTCGTCGGCAACGTCGTCGCGATCGCCGTCCTCGCGTCCGGGCGCCGCGCGAACCTCAACCTGCGCGCGGCGTTCCTGGAGGTCGTCAACGACGCCCTGGGGTCGGTCGGGGTGATCGTGGCCGCCGTCGTCATCGCGACGACCGGCTACCAGCAGGCCGACGCGATCGCCGGCCTGTTCATCGCGCTCCTCATCGTCCCGCGCGCCTTCCGCCTCCTGCGCGAGGCGACCGCCGTCCTCATGGAGTTCACGCCGGAGGGGCTGGACCTCGACGACGTCCGGGCGCACATCCTCTCGCTCGACCACGTCGAGGACGTGCACGACCTCCACGCGTCGACCGTCGCGACGGGTCTGCCGACCATCTCCGCGCACGTCGTCGTCGACGCCGCGTGCTTCCGGGACGGGCACGCGCTCGAGATCACGGAGCGCGTCCGTGCGTGCGTCGCGCACCACTTCCCGGTCTCCGTCGAGCACTCGACCTTCCAGCTCGAGACGGCGGCCCTGCGCGACCGCGAGGCCCACGACCACGCGTAGGAGCGCGCGGCGGGGGAGCGGGGCGGCCCCACTAGGGTGGGTGCCATGACGATCCTCGTGACCGGCGGAGCCGGGTACATCGGCGCGCACGTGGTGCGCCTCCTGCAGGAGCGCGGCGAGAAGGTGGTCGTGGTCGACGACCTCAGCACCGGTCGCGCGGACCGCGTCGGCGACGCGACGCTCGTCGAGGTCGACGTCGCGTCCCCGGAGGCCGTGGACGTGCTGACGCGTGCCCTCACCGAGCACGACGTCCGCGCGGTGGTCCACTTCGCGGCGCGCAAGCAGGTCGGCGAGTCGGTGGAGAAGCCTGCCTGGTACTACCAGCAGAACGTCGGCGGGTTCACCAACCTCGTCACCGCGATGCAGGCGGCCGGCGTCGACCGCCTCGTGTTCTCGTCCTCCGCGGCGACCTACGGGATGCCGTCGGTCTCGCTCGTCGAGGAGAAGCTGCACGCCGAGCCGATCAACCCCTACGGCGAGACCAAGCTCGTCGGCGAGTGGCTGGGCCGCGCGGCCGGCCGCGCGTGGGGCCTGCGGTTCGTCGCGCTGCGCTACTTCAACGTCGCCGGCGCGGGCTGGCCGGACCTCGGCGACCCTGCGGTGCTCAACCTCGTCCCCATGGTGCTCGACCGTCTGGAGCGCGGCGAGCAGCCCAAGATCTTCGGCGACGACTACCCGACGCCGGACGGCACGTGCATCCGTGACTACATCCACGTCCTGGACCTCGCGCACGCGCACCTCGCGGCGCTCGGGTACCTCGACGTCGAGGAGCGCCCCTTCGACGTGTTCAACGTCGGGACGGGGCAGGGGTCGTCGGTGCGCGAGGTGATCGACGAGATCGGGCGCGTGAGCGGGCTCGACGTCACGCCGGAGGTCCTGCCGCGGCGCGCGGGCGACCCGCCGCAGCTCGTCGGCGACCCGCGCCGGATCAACGAGCTCTTCGGCTGGACGGCGACGAACGGCCTGCCCGAGATCATCTCGTCGGCGTGGGAGGCCTGGCAGGCGGGCCCGCGGCGCATCGAGGTCGGGGCGGTCGGCGGGGCGGAGGGCGCTCCCGAGGTGTGAGTCCGCGCATCTCGTGCGACCCTGCATTCCTCAGCATGCTGAGGAATGACCGGGGAGGTGCCCCGGCGACGGGAGACGGGACCACCTGTGCGCGACGAGAGCGACCCGGCACGGCTGTACGACCTGACCGCCGCGCGCACGAGCCGGGTCGTGCTCGCGTCCTACTCGACCTCGTTCGGGCTGGGCGCGCGCCTGCTCGACGCGCCGACGCGTGACGGGATCGACGCCGTCTACGGTCTCGTGCGCATCGCCGACGAGGTCGTGGACACGCGCCGCGGCGACGGCGCGGCGGACCTCCTCGACGAGCTGGAGGCCGAGGTGGCGCGCGCGCTCGACCGCGGGTGGTCGACCAACCTCGTCGTGCACTCCTTCGCGCTGACCGCCCGCCGGTGCGGCGTCGGCCACGACGAGGTCGACCCCTTCTTCGCGTCGATGCGCACGGACCTCACGGTGCGCGTGCACGACCGCGAGAGCTACGAGCGGTACGTGTACGGCTCGGCGGAGGTCGTCGGCCTCATGTGCCTCGCGGTCTTCCTCAACGCGCGCCGTCGCCCCGGCGAGCCCCTGCGGGTCGCCGACCCGGTCCTCGTCCGCGGGGCGCGCGCGCTCGGCGCCGCGTTCCAGAAGATCAACTTCCTGCGCGACCTGCGCACCGACCACGACGAGCTCGGACGTGCCTACCTGCCCGGCGTCGTCCCGGGCCGCCTGCGCCGTCGCGACGTCGAGGCCTTCTGCCGGGAGGTCGAGGAGGACCTCGCGGCGGCGCGCGCGGCATTGCCGGGCCTCCCGGTGCGCCCCCGCGTCGCGGTCGCCGCGACGGTCGCCGTGTACGAGCGGCTGCTCGCCCGGCTCGCGGCGACGCCGCCCGAGGACATCCTGCGGGCCCGCGTGCGCGTCCCCGACCCGGTGAAGGTCGCGCTCGCCGCCCGCGCCGCGGGTGGTCAGCTCCTCGGGCAGATGGCGTCGGGCCGACCCGCGCGCCCGCGGAAGGTGCTCGCGTGAGGGCACCGCGCGTCGTCGTCGTCGGGGGCGGGATCTCGGGGCTCGCCACCGCGGCGCTCCTGGCGCGCGGGGGCGCGGCCGTCACGCTGCTGGAGCGTCACGCGGACCTGGGCGGCCGGGCGGGCACGCTCGAGCTGGACGGGTTCCGCTTCGACACCGGGCCGTCCTGGTACTTCATGCCGGAGGTGGTCGAGCACTTCTTCGCGCTCCTGGGCGCGCGCGTCGAGGACCACCTCGACCTCGTGCCGCTCGACCCTGCCTACCGCGTGTTCTTCGAGCCCGACGGCCCGGGGGGTGCGTCGTCCACGTTCGAGCTCTCGGCGAGCCCGGGCGTGAACCGCGCCCGGTTCGACGCGATCGAGCCCGGTGCCGGGAACCGCATGGCGGCGTACGCGGCCGACGCGACCGAGGCGTACGGCCTCGCGCTCGACCACTTCCTCTACACCACGTTCGAGCGGCCCGACCGCGCGCTCGCCCCGGAGGTGCTGCGTCGGCTCCCGCGCCTCGCCGCGCTGCTGCGCGAGCCGCTCGCCGACCGGGCCGCGCGCGCCGTGGAGGACCCTCGGCTGCGCCAGCTCCTGGGGTACCACGCCGTCTTCCTGGGGTCCTCGCCCTACCGCGCGCCCGCGCTGTACTCCCTCATGAGCCACCTCGACCTCGTCGACGGCGTGCGGTACCCGCGCGGCGGGATGCACACGCTGATCGAGGCCGTGGTGCGGCTCGCGCGCGCGGAGGGCGTCGAGCTCCGGACCGGTGCGGACGTCGCCGGGATCGAGGTGGTCCCCGGTGCCCGACGCCGCGGTCGCGTCACGGGCGTCCGCCTCGCCTCGGGCGAGCTCGTCGAGGCGGACCTCGTCGTGTCGGCCGCCGACCGGCACCACACGGAGACCGCGCTCCTCGAGCCGCGGTGGGCGGACCTGCCCGCCGCGTCGTGGGAGGGCAAGGGACCGGGGATCTCGGCGCTGCTCGTGCTCGCCGGGGTACGGGGCGAGCTGCCCGAGCTCGCGCACCACTCCCTCTTCTTCACGCGCGACTGGCCCGCGAACTTCGACGCCGTGCTCGGCACCGACCGGCGCAGCGACCCCGCGGGGCTGCGCGTCCCCGACCCCGCGTCCCTCTACGTGTCGCGCACCTCCGCGACCGACGGGCCGTCGTCGGGCGCGCCCGCGGCCCCGCCGGGGCACGAGAACATCTTCCTCCTCGTCCCGTTCCCCGCCGACCCGGCGCTCGGCGCCGACGCCGCGTCGCGCCGCACGCTCGACGCGCTCGCGGACCGCTACCTCGCCCAGGTCGGCCGGTGGGCGGGCGTCGCGGACCTCCCTGGCCGGGTCGTCACGCGGCGCGTGCTCGGGCCCGCCCACTTCGCGACCGAGCTCTCGTCGTGGCGCGGCGGCGCCCTCGGCATGGAGCACACGCTCCGACAGTCCGCCCTGTGGCGGCCCGGTACCGCGTCCCGCCGTGTCGACGGGCTCTACCACGCCGGAGGTGGCACGATCCCGGGCGTGGGACTGCCGATGTGCCTCATCAGCGCCGAGCTCGTCGCGAAGCGCCTGCTCGGCGAGACGTCGGCGCGCCCGCTGCCGACGCCGCTGCGCCCCGGCTACCTCGCGGCGAGCCGACGGCCCGAGCGGGTCCGGCCGTCGGGTGCGCGACCGGTCGAGGTCCGCCGGTGACGGGTCTGGTCTACCTCGGGGCGCTCGCGGTCTCGCTCGGTGGCCTCGCCGTGCTCGACCGGCGCTTCCGCCTCGCGTTCTGGGTGGACCCGCGCCGCGCAGCGCTCACGGTGGGGCTCGGCGTCGTGGGGTTCCTCCTCTGGGACGCCGCGGGGCTCGTGCTCGGCATCTTCGCGCGCGGAGAGAGCCCGTGGATGACGGGGCTCCTGCTCGCGCCCGACCTCCCCGTCGAGGAGGCGGTCTTCCTGACGCTGCTGTGCTACACCGCGCTGCTGGTCTGGCGCGGCGCCGAGCGCGTGCTCGCCGCGCGACGGAGCCGGGCGGAGGGCGACGCGTGACGAACCTCGTGCTCAACGTCATCGTCCTGACGGCGCTCGTCGCCGTGTCGTGGCGCGTGCTGCGGCGCCTGCGGCCCCGCCCGCTCGTGGTGACGGCCGTCGTGCTGTGCGTGCTCACGCTCGTGTTCGACACGCTCATGATCGCGGCCGACCTCTACGTCTACGACCCGGGCAAGATCCTCGGCGTCTACCTCTGGGGCGCGCCGCTCGAGGACTTCGCCTACGCGCTCGCCGCCGCGCTGGCCATGCCGGTGCTGTGGACGGCGCTCGGGACGCGGGGCCGCGCCGCCGGCGACCGCGCCGTGGGCGGTCGGACCGCCGACGGGCGACCGGACGAGGACGCCCGGTGAAGGACGTGCTCGCCGCGTCGCGGCCCTTCTCGTGGATCAACACCGCCTACCCGTTCGCCGCGGGCTACCTCGTCGCGACGGGGGGCCGGGTCGACCTCGCGCTCGTCGTCGGGACCCTGTACTTCCTGGTGCCCTACAACCTGCTCATGTACGGCGTGAACGACGTCTTCGACTACGCGAGCGACCTGCGCAACCCGCGCAAGGGCGGGATCGAGGGGGCGCTCGCGGACCCCGCGACCGCGCGCGCGACGCACCGGCGCATCCTGCGCGCGTGCGTCGCGACCAACGTGCCGTTCCTCGTCGCCCTCGTGCTCCTCGGCGACCCGCTCGCCGGGCTGGTCCTCGCGCTCGTCGTGCTCGGCGTGGTGGCGTACTCCGCGCCGGGCCTGCGCTTCAAGGAGCGCCCGTTCCTCGACTCGTTCACGTCGGCGATGCACTTCGTCGGGCCGCTGCTGTACGCGCTCGTCCTCGTGGGCGCGGACCTGTCGGCGCGCTCGGTGTGGCCCGTGCTCGTGGGCTTCGTCCTGTGGGGGATGGCGTCGCACGCGTTCGGCGCCGTGCAGGACGTCCGGGCGGACCGGGAGGGCGGCATCGCGTCCGTCGCGACGGCGGTCGGGGCGCACGCGACCGTGCTCGGCGCCGCCGTGGCGTACGTCGCCGCCGCCGCCGTCCTCGCGGTCCTGCCGTGGCCCGGCGTCCTCGCCGCGCTCCTGCCGCTCCCGTACGCCGCCAACGTGCTGCGGTTCCGCGACGTGCGCGACGACGACTGCGAGCGCGCGAACGCCGGGTGGCGCACGTTCCTGTGGCTCAACCTCGTCACGGGCTTCCTCGTGACGATGCTGCTCGTCGCGACCGCGCTCGCCTGACGGGGACGACGACGGCCCCGGTCCGCGAGTTCGTCGCGGCGCCGGGGCCGTGGTCGGGGGAGCGGAACCTCAGGAGAGGTCGCCGTACTCCCAGTGCCAGGGCTCGTTCTTCGAGCCGCCGGCGCGGGCCCACTCGGGGTTGTCCCAGCCGTAGGCCGGCGCGTTGGCGCGCATCCACTCGTACTGCGCGGTGCCGTACCCCTGGATGCCGCCGCCCAGGTCGAGCGCGAGCGCCCAGCCGTGGTTCGACATGCCGGGGGGTGCGGCGAAGTAGCCGCGCGACGCCTTGACCGCGACCTGCGACGCGTAGGAGCGGTAGGAGTCCGTCACGGAGAGGTTCACGCCGAACGTCTCGACGAACTTCTGGTTGAGCGCCTCGATCTGGTGGGCGGCGTCGCAGCGGAGCTGCTCGCCCGGCGCGAACGACAGGTCGCACAGGGCGCTCGCGGGGATCTGCCCGTTGCCGAAGCCCGCGGTGGAGGCGGCCCACTGGTCGAGCTGGGCAGCGATCTCCTCGGCCGACGGCGGACCGGGCACCACCTGGACGGTCACGCCCGAGCCGGCCGCGTCGAGCAGCGTGGAGAGCTCGGCCGTCAGCGCGGCGATCTCCTCGGTGGAGCCCGCGGGCACGGGCGCCTCGGCGGCGTCGGCCGTGGCGTCCGTCGTCGTCCCGGTCGTGAGGTCGGGCGACGCGGTCGCCGACTCGGCGGCCGCCGCGTCCTCCTCGGGGGACTCGGTCGAGGCGTCGGCGCTCGCGGCGGCGTCGGCCGCCTCGGCGGTCGCGGCCTCGCCGGACGGCGCTCCCGGCTGCTCGGCCAGGTCCGGCACGGCCGCATCGAGCGTCGGGAAGGCCGTGAGGTCGTCGAGGGACGTGCGGGCCGAGGACCGGCTCGCACGGTCCGAGCCGCGCCCGACGAGGCCGGGCACGCTCGCGTCGAGGGTGTCGGCCGCGGTCAGCAGCGCATCGCCCTCGGTGTCGTCCGCGGTGTCGTCCTCGGCGGCGCTGCCGGCCCCCGTGTCGCCCGCGGCGGCGGCGAGGCCGGAGCCGGCCAGCGCGGGCAGGCCGGCGAACGCGGCCGCGCCGCCGGTCGAGGACGCGGTGACGGCCGTGCTGAGCCGGGCGCGCGCGTCCTCGATCTGGGCGAGCTGCTCGGGGGTGAGCCCGGCGGCGCCCTCCCCGGTGAGGAACTGGGCACGCACGAGGGCGTCGCTCGCGGCGTCGACGGTGGCGGGGTCGGCCGCGGCCGCCCCCAGGGCCGTGGCTGCCGTGCCGGCAGCGGTGGTGACGGACGGCGTCGTGGCCTGCGCGGCGGACGCGGACGCGGTCGACGACGACGCGGGGCCGTCGGCGAAGGCGGCCGCGGCGGTGCTCGCGGTGAGCGCGACGGCCGCCACGGCGGCACCGGTCCCGAGGGTGCGGCGACGGCCGGGCACGACCCGGGCCGCGCCGTGCGCGCCGCGGCGCGCGGCGGAGGCGAGGGCTGCGGGGAGCGAGGCCCGGCTCGCGGTGTGGCGGCCCATCTAGCGCGCCTCGCCGGGAGCGGCGGGGCGCGCGCCGGTGGTGCTGGTCGTGTGCGGTGCGGTCTTGTGGTGCTGTGCAGTGGTCAAGCGAACGATCCGATCATCGGGCCGTGGTCGCGGGCGGTCGAACGCGGAAGCGCTCCCATCCCTGGTGCACCTGCGCAGGACGGAGCGCTGGGTGACCACGACGGCGTGCGGTCGGGGCGGGACGCGTGCGCCCTCTCACCACGACGCCGGCTGGTCTGGTCGCAGGGGTGGACCACGGAGACCGGTCGGCTGTTCCATCTTCAACTAGACGCATGTCCAGCGGGACCCTCTGACGGGGGGAAGCCTCGGGAATGGGGTGCCGACCGTGTGGTCAGGATGTGAAGAGGGTACGTGTCACCCGTCCCGCGTCCCGCGTGACCGCCGACCCGACCAGGGTGCCGAGCGCGATCCCGAACACCGCGACGACCGCGTTCGCGATCTCCTGGGCCGCCTCCGGGCCGCCGTTCACCAGGTCGGAGAGGCCCAGCAGGCTGAGCGCCCCGGGCACGAGGAGCCAGAACGCCGGGAGCGTCGTGACGGCGGCGGGCGGTCCGTGCGGCGTCCGCTCGACGAGCTCGGCGAGCGGCGCGATGACGAGGGCGCCCACGAACCCCGCGAGCGGGGCGGCGGCGAGCGCCCCGGCGAGCTGGGCGGCGTACGCGCCGAGCAGGACGAGCAGCACCCAGGGGAGCGAGCCCCGCGGCGACGACGCGAAGTACATCTGCCCGAGCCCGACGGCGAGGATCCCCACCCACGGCGCCCACCACCCGAGCTGGTCCGCCGCGGGGGCGGCGACGAGCGGGCCCGCGACGGCGGCCCCCGCGACGACGCCGAACACGAGCAGCAGGAGCTGCGCGACCCCGTAGACGAGCCGGCTCGCGCCGGCGACGATCTGGTTGCTCGTCAGCTCGATCGCGGCGACCGTGAGCACCGAGCCGGGCAGGAACGACACGAGGGGCGGCACGAGCACGCTGAGCGGGTCGTCGCCCAGCCAGGGGTGGACGACGTCGACCGCCAGGAGCGTCACGACGAACGCCGCGACGACGGGCAGGGCGGTGGCGAGCGTCGGCCACCGCGTCCCGAGCCAGCGCAGGGCGCCGACGAGGACCCCGAGCGCGAGGTAGACCGGCAGGAGCCGCGCGGTGGGGTTGAGCACGAGGCCGAACCCGACCGTGAGCAGCCCATGGCCCACGATCGTGAGCACCGCGCCGAAGCGCGGCGGGCGCTCGACGATCGCGCGCAGCTCGGCCCGGGCGTCGGCGAGGGGGACGTCGGTCGTGCGCAGGCGCCGCACGAGGGTCGTGAGGGCCCCGATCTGGTCGAGGTTGAGGCCGCTGGCGGCGGCGCCGGCGAAGTCGGCGACCGTGCCGCCCGCCGTGCTGACGCGGACGAAGACACCCGTGGGGAGGACGAGCGTGCCCACGGTGGACGCGCCCGAGCGTCGCGCGACGGCCTCCAGGTCGTCCTCGACGTCGGTCACGGAGCGTCCGGAGTCGAGCAGCGCCGTCCCCAGCTCTCGCAGGAGGGGGACGAGGTCGGGGGACACCTCGGGCGGCTCGGGCTCGACGACCGCGGCCGGCGGCTCGTCGCCCAGCGCGCGCAGCACGCGGCGCACGACGGACGGGGCGCGTCGCACGTCGTCGAGCCAGCTCGCCCTGCGCCGGCGGGTCAGGGCGGGTCCTCGGTGCTCGCGGCGACGAGCGCGAGCAGGGCCCGCGCGTACGCGTCGGCGGCGTCCGCCGCGGCGAACGTGCCGAGGTCGTCGAGCACCTCGGTGCGGACGACGTACCCGGCGTCCGACCGTTCGAGCGCGCGGAAGGTGCCCCCGAGCAGCTCCCGGAGCTGCTCCTCGAGCGGGTGCCACAGCGCGTCCTCGAGCGCGACCGAGTCGAGCGCCCACTCGGTCGTCCCGTTGAAGCCGAGCACGACGCCGGTGTCGAACTCGTGCGGCTCGATCGTCATGTCGCTCACGGTGAAGACGTCGCCGTCGCCGCCCGTGGCCAGGAGCCGGAAGCGGTCGCCCGACGCCGGCGACCACCGCACGCCCGCGTCGCGCAGCGCGAGCGCGAGCTCCCACGAGATCATGCCTGCCACGGTAGGCCCGGCCCGCACGCCCCGCACGAGCGACGGCCCGGAGGTGACCGCCGGGCGCCCTGCCTAGCCTGAGGTGATGGACACCGAGCTGGAGAACACGACCGACGTGCTCGTCACGCTGGGCGCGGTCGCGGCGGGAATCGTCGTCGCGTTCGTCCTGGGGACCGTGATCTCCGCCGTCGTGCGCCGGGCCGGCCGGCGCAGCGAGCTCGCGCGCGACCTCTCGCGTCGGCTGCGCCGGCCGGACCGCGCCGTCCTCACCGTCGTCGCGGTGTGGGTCGCGGTCCGACTGACGACCGACGCCGCGACGCCCTGGCGCCCGGCGGTCGAGCACCTCCTGCTCATCGCGCTCATCCTGGCCGGTGCGTGGTGGGTGGGCGCCATCGCGTTCGTGCTCGAGGACTCCGCGCTGCAGCGCTACCGCATGGACACCGCGGACAACCGGCACGCGCGCCGCGTCCGGACGCAGATCACGGTGCTGCGCCGGCTCACCGTGGCGGTGATCGTGGTGTGCGCGGTCGCGGGCATCCTGCTCACGTTCCCCGCCGCGCGCGCCGCCGGGGCGAGCCTGCTCGCGTCGGCGGGGCTCATCTCGATCGTCGCGGGCCTCGCCGCGCAGACGTCGCTCGCGAACGTGTTCGCGGGCATGCAGATCGCGTTCACCGACGCGATCCGCGTCGACGACGTCGTGGTGCTCGAGGGCGAGTGGGGGCGGATCGAGGAGATCACCATGACGTACGTCGTGGTGCACCTCTGGGACGACCGCCGCCTCATCATGCCGTCCACCTACTTCACGACGACGCCGTTCCAGAACTGGACCCGCCGCGCCGCCGACCTGCTGGGCACGGTCGAGCTCGACCTCGACTTCGAGGTGCCGGTCGGGCCGATGCGGGCCGAGCTGCGGCGTCTCCTCGCGCTCACCGACCTGTGGGACGAGCGCGTCGGCATCCTGCAGGTGACCGACGCCGTCGGGGGGCTCGTGCGGGTCCGCGCCCTCGTGAGCGCGCGCGACGCGCCGACGCTGTTCGACCTGCGGTGCTTCGTCCGGGAGGGCCTGGTCGACTGGCTGCAGCGCGCCGCCCCGCAGGGGCTGCCCCGCACGCGGCTCGAGCGCGCCGCGGACGCCGTCGACCTCCTGCCGGAGGAGCCGGGCGAGCCCGCGGCGGACGGCGAGCGGCCCGACGGGACCGGGACGGACGGCGACGGGGTCCCCGTGGCGCCGGCGCGACCGCCGCGCCTCCCCGCGGACCGCGGGTCGCGGAGGGCCGACGCGCCCGTGGTCCTCGGGACGATCCGGCGCGCGGGGCAGGGCGCCGGCGCGGTGCCGAGCGAGGACCCGACGCGGCTCGTCGGGGTCGTGCCCGGTCCGGCGGGACGCCCGGACGAGCGGGACCTCGACGACCGCGCCGGTCACGACCGCGCCGGTCACGACCGGGCCGGTCACGACGACGAGGTGCCGGGCGGGACCCGGCCGCTGCCCGCCGTCGGGCAGCACGCGCACGACGACGCGACGCCCGAGGCCGCGGAGTCCGCCTTCTTCAGCGGGACGCCCGAGGGAGAGGAGCGGTCGCGCGCGTTCGCGGGACCGGGCCAGGACGTCATCGACGAGCGCGAGCGCACGGCCGAGCACGGCGCCGTGCCGGACCACGGCGCGCCTGACGACGCGCCCGACGAGGCGCATGACGAGGCGCATGACGAGGCGCATGACGAGGCGATGCCGCGCGACCCCGTCGACGACGGGGACGGCGTCCGCGAGGCCGACGACCGCCGACCCGGGACCTGAGGACCGGACCCGGACGCGTCCCCGGCGCGGCCGACGACGAGCGGATCAGGTCAGGCCGGGGACCTCGACCGTCACGTCGGCGTACGGTGCGACGAGGAGGGTCGCGGTCGCCCAGCCCCGTGTCAGCAGACCGGTGTCGGAGTCGGGCTCGGAGTGCCGCTCCGTGCCGGAGTACTGGAGCACCAGGTGCCGGTCGCCGTCCTCGTGGATGTTCGCCTGGACGAGCCCGAACGTCGCGAGCGGCGCCTGCCGCAGCCCGCGCAGCCGGTCCGGCGGGACGTCGGGGACGTTGACGTTGAGCGTGCGCCGGTCGAGCGGCACGTCCCGCGACGCGGGGTCGTCCATCCACGCGAGCACGTGGTCGGTGACGAGGCGCGCGGTGTCCCAGTGCTGCGGCTCCGCCGCGTCCACCGAGACGGCGAGCGACCGGATCCCGTGCGTCATCGCGGACAGCGCCGCGCCGACCGTCCCGGAGTGCAGGATCGCGTTGCCGGTGTTGGCGCCCTTGTTCGCCCCCGAGAGCAGGAGGTCCGGCCGGGGGCCGAACCCGCCGTAGGCGGCGACGAAGGCGATGAGCGCGGGGGCGGCGCGCACGGCGTAGGAGGTCACGTCGTCGGGCAGGCCCGGCGCGCGGCGCGGCTCGACGGCGAGCCGCCCGTCGCGCTCGGCGCCGAGCAGGGACGCGCTGGCGCCCGACGACTCGCGGGCGGGGGCCGCGACGACGACCTCGTAGCCGGCGTCGAGCGCCGCCCCGGCGAGCACCGCCAGGCCGGGGGAGTCGATCCCGTCGTCGTTCGTCACGAGGGCGCGCACGGTGGTTCTCCTCTGCCGTCGGGGGTCGGGGGTCGGGGTCGGGTGTCGGGGGTAGTCCCCGTCGGGTTCAGGTGCGCGCCTCGCGCACCGTGATGCGGCGCGCGAGGCGCTCGATCTGGTCGCGGCGGCCCGTGCCGAGACCGCGCCGCGTGACGTTGAGCGCCCCCGCCGCGGCACCGAGGCGCACGGCGTCCGGGAGCTCGAGGCCGCGGCCCAGCCCGACGGCGATGCCCGCCGTCATGGAGTCGCCCGCGCCGCGGTGGTCGACGGTCGTGATGCGCGGCGTGCGCACGGTGTACGTGTGCTCGCGCGTCACGAGCAGCGAGGGGTCGTGCGCGCGCGACACGACGACCGCGCGCGGCCCGGCGTCGACCATGCCGCGCGCGGCGGCGAGCAGGGCCGCCTCGGTGTCGTCGTCGGCGAACCCGCCGTCGACCATCTCCTCGTGGCTGATCTTGAGCACCGCGCCGGGCGCGTCGGCCACGGCGCGCGCCTGCTCCCCGGAGAGGTCGGCGACCACCTGGCGCTCCGAGGCGTGCAGGTCGCGCGCGAGCCGCCCGAAGAACGACGCCGGGACCCCGACCGCGGTCTCCGACCCGGTGAGGATGGTCACCGCGGCGTCGAGCCCGGACACGAGCACCGTCCCGTAGAGGTCGTCGACCTCGTGCCGGTTCAGCGGGAACGGGTCCATGGTCACGACCTCCTCCCGGTGCCCGCTGCGGCGGTCGTGGACGTACGCGCCGTTGCCGCCGGTCGTCGTCGCGCGCAGGTCGAGGTGCTCGGCGCGCGCGAGGTGCGCCGCGACCGTGCCCGTCTCCCCGCCGAACGGCCCGCACACCACGACCTGCGCGCCGAGCGAGTACGCCATGCGCGCGAGCCACAGCCCCTGGCCGCCGGGGTGGACGTGCACCTCGGGCGAGGTCTCGTACGGCCCGGCAGGCTCGATCTCCACGGTGAGCAGCGGCGTCAGCGCGAGCACGCACACGGCCGGGGCGCGTGCGGGTACCGGGCCGGGCGGTTCGGGCGGGGTGGGGAGCGGACCGGGCGAGGGCGTCGGGGTGGCGCTCATCCGTCCACGCTAGGGGCGCGGCGCCAGGCTCACCCGTCGAGGGTCCTCGAACCGGGCGTCGAGCCAGCCGGCGAGCCGGTCCGGCCGGTCGGTCATGATGCCGTCGACGCCCTGCACGAGGAGGTCGTCCCACTCGTCCGTCGTGTTCGCGGTCCACACGTGCACCCGCAGCCCTGCGCCGTGGAGCGTGCCCACGAGTCCCGGCTCGTGCGCGAGGAGCGCGACCTCCGGGTTGCAGGCCACGACCCCCAGGTCCGCGCACACCTCGACGAGCTCGGCGAGGCTGTCCGGGTGCAGCGCGAGCAGCAGCGCGCGGTCGAGGTGCCCCGCGGCGTCGCGCAGCGCGGCGACCGTCGGGGGCCAGAACGACTGGACGAGCACCCGGTCCGCGAGCCCGGCGTCGTCGACCTGCTTGGTCACGAGCAGGACGTCCTCGACCGACCAGACGCCCTTGAGCTCGACGAGGAGCCCGACACCCGGGTGCGCGACGGCGAACCGCGCGACCTCCGCGAACGTCGGGACGCGCTGGCCCGCGAACGCGCGCGAGAACGACGACCCGGCGTCGAGCGCGCGCACCTCGGCCAGCGTGAGCCCGTCCACGCGCCCGGTCCCGTCCGTCGTCTCGTCCACGACGTCGTCGTGCAGCACGACGACCTGCCGGTCCGCCGTGAGGTGCACGTCGAGCTCGATCGCGTCGGAGCCCGCGCGCGCCGCGGCCTCGAACGCCGCGAGCGTGTTCTGCGGCGCGACGGACGAGTTGCCGCGGTGGCCCACGACGAGCGGGCGGCCCCCGCGGCCCGCGGCGGGCTGGAGCAGGCGGGCGCGGTGCGCCGTCGTGCGCTGCTCCGGGTGACGGCCAGCGGCGGTGGAGGGCATGGGCCCAGTCTCGCGCGCGACCCGCGCAGCCGTCCTGCCGGGCCCGCCGCCGGGCGGACCGTTCCGCGAACGTTCACCCGGCGTGCGACCGTCAGCGGCGTCGGCCCGTGAGCGCGAGGAGGTGGGTGAGGTCGTCGGCGCCGTCGTCGACGTCGAGCGGACCGCGGAACAGCGGGCCCGGTTCGAGGAACGTCGAGCGCGCCTCCGCGTAGTGCAGCGCCCACGCGACCAGGGCGGGCTCGCCGGTCTCGTCCGCCCCGACGGCGCGGGCGAGGTCCCACGCGTGCACCACGAGGTCGAACGTCATCTGGGCGCAGTACTCCGCGCCGGACTCGTCGCCGTAGGACAGGTGCACCCGGCGGTCCAGGGCGTCGGGCGCGAGGAACGCCTCGCGGGCCTCGACGGACGCGTCGACCCACCGGTCGACCGGGTCGTCGCCGAGCACGTCACCCTCGAAGACGGTGCCCACGTCCTCGATCCAGCGCCCGGCGAGCAGTTCGGGCGCCCAGAGCTGCTCGGCCGTGAGGTGGTTGACGAGGTCGCGCACCGTCCAGTCGGCGTCCGGGGTGCGCAGCGCCCACTGGTCGTCGCGCAGCGGGCGGACGAGCGCGTCGAACGCGCCGATCGCGTCGCCGTGGGCGGCGAGGACGTCCATGCCGAACCTCCCGGGGGCCTCGTGAGCCTCCACCGTGGCACGCCGCGCCGCGCGCCGCAGGTCGAGCGCGGCGCGCCGGCGAGCACGGGTCGAGCGCGGCCCGCGGCCCCCGGGGACGGTGGGGGCCGCGGGCCGCCGTCTCACACCGACACGACGATCTTCACGTGGTCGTCCTTGTGGTCGATGAGCTCGCGGTACCCCTTCTCCACGACGTCCTCGACGGCGATGCGGCTCGTCACGAACGGGGCGAGGTCGACCTTGCCCTCCTGCACGAGCCGGATGACCGCGGGGTGGTCGTCCGCGTACCCGATGGCGCCCTTGATGGTCAGCTCGCGCAGCAGGACCGTCATGACGTCGAGCGTCGGCGGCGCGGAGAACAGCGCCACGATCTGGAGCGTCCCGCCCGCCTTGAGCGCGTGCGTCAGGGTGTCGAGCACCGGCTGCGCGCCCGAGCACTCGATCGCGACGTCCGCGCCGCGGCCGTCGGTGAGCTCGAGCACGCGCGCGGCGACGTCGACCTCGCGCGGGTCGAGCACGACGTCGGCCACGCCCGTCTCCAGCGCCTTGGCCTTGCGCGCCCCGCTCACCTCGGTGACGACCGCGCGCGCCCCGATAGCGTGCAGCACGGCGCACGTGAGCAGGCCGATCGGCCCCGCCCCGCCGACGAGGACAGTGTCGCCCGCCTGCGCCCCGGACAGCCGGACGCCGTGGTACGCGACCGCGAGCGGCTCGATCAGCGCGGCCTGGTCCAGCGGGACGTCGCCCACCGGGTGCACCCAGCGGCGCTCGACCACGATGTGCTCGGACAGTCCGCCGCCACGCCCGGAGATCCCGATGAACCCCATCTTCACGCACGCGTTGTAGAGGCCGTCGCGGCACGGCGGGCACTCGCCGCACACCATGAACGGCTCGACCACCACGGCGTCCCCGACCGCGAGCCCGTCGACGCCCTCGCCGAGCTCCTCGACCACGCCGGAGAACTCGTGCCCGAACACGACGGGCAGCGTCTCGCCCGACAGCGGGTGCGGCTCGGTCTCCGACGGCGCGGGCGGGAACGGGCCCTCGAGATACAGGTGCAGGTCGGACCCGCAGATGCCCGTCCACGCAGGCCGGATCTTCACGGTCCCCGGCCTGGTCTCGGGCTCCGGGACGTCCTCGATCCGGAGGTCTTCCTTGCCGTGGTACCGCGCCGCCTTCATCGTCCTCACCTCGTCCGTCGGGCCGCGCGCACCGGTCGGTGCGCGGCGGGCGGTCCCGGACCGGTCCTCGGTGAACCCTCGGCGGGCCGTGGCGACCGACCGCACCTCCACGGTAGGCCGAGGTCCTTCCCCCACGCCGCGCCGAAGGTCCTCACCGGCGGGGCCGGTCGTCGTCGGCGCTCGTCCGGGGGGGCGGAGCGAGGTGCGGAGGCAGGCGCCGGAGCGCGGTGCCGCGGGAGCCGCCGCGATACTGGAGCCCGTGACCACGACCCGCACCCGCGCACACCGGCCCGCCCCCGAGCCTCGTGGGAGCCTCGCGTGATCGACCGCTGGACGTGGCCGGCGTACGTCGGCGTGATCGGCGGCGCGCTCCTCTTCGCCGCGTTCCTCGTGCCCGCCCTCGCGTGGCAGTCGCGCCGGTACGGCGGGCTCAGCGGCCGCCGCCTGGTCGGGGCCGCGGCCGTCGCCGTCTACGGGGTGGCCCTCGTCGCGTACACGCTCCTGCCGCTGCCGAGCGGGGATCTCGCCGAGTGGTGCGCCCGGTACGGCGTCGCGGGGGCGGAGCTCGTGCCGTTCCACTCCCTGGCCGACATCCGGCGCGACACCGCGGGCCTCGGCCCCGGCGCGACCCTGCGCAGCGCGGCCGTGCTCCAGGTCGTGTTCAACGTCGTGCTCTTCGTCCCGTGGGGACTGCTCGTGCGGCGCTACCTGGGGCGCGGCGTCGTCGTCGCGACCCTGTCCGGCCTCGCCGCGTCGCTGCTCATCGAGACCACGCAGTACACGGGGATCTTCGGGATCATCCCGTGCTCGTACCGCGTCGCCGACGTCGACGACGTGCTGACCAACACGCTCGGCGCGCTCCTCGGGGCGCTCGCGGCCCCGCTCCTGCTGCGGTGGATGCCGCGCGCCGCGGAGCTCGAGGCGCGCCGGGGCGAGGCGCGGCCCGTCACGGTGTGGCGTCGCTGGCTGGGGATGCTGCTCGACGCGCTGCTCGTCACCGCGCTCGGGGTGGTGCTGCAGGTCGGCTACCGCACGGTGCTCCTCCTGCTCGGGCGTCCGCTGCCCGACGGGACGGACTGGCCGCAGTGGCTGCTCGGCACCCTGGTCCCGTTCGCGCTCGTGTTCGTCGTGCCGACGTTCCTCGGCAGCGGCGCGTCCTGGGGGCAGCGGACCGTGTGGCTCGCGCCGCGGTGGGCGGGCCGGCCCGGCACGACGGCGCAGCGCGTCGCCCGCGCGGCCGCGGGGGGCGCGCTGTGGGGAGCGCTGGGCCTGCTCGCCGAGCTGCCGACGGACGTCCCGGCGGCGCTCGCGGTAGTGGGCGACGTGGCCGCGCCGGTCGCGTGGCTGTTCGCCGTGGTGTCGGTCGTCGCGGTCCCGTTCACGCGCGGACGACGCGGGCTCTCCGGCGCGGTGACCGGGGCAGAGGTCGTCGACGCGCGGGAGACGGCGCTCAGTCCTGCGTGAGGAGCCCCACGACCAGGGCGATCGCGCCCCAGATCACGAGGCCGCCGCCGACCGCGATCGCGATCCCGTTCGCCCCGGTGGAACCGGCTCGGCGCGCGCCGCGGGCGGCCGTCGCGGCGATCGCGAGGCCGGACACGACGAGCACAGCCCCTGCCACGATCCAGAACATCGCGAACACCGTCCCATACGTCCCCTGTGCTCCGCATCGTGGACGGGCGTCCAGGACGGCCGGACCGGGGAGCGCTCACGCGCGTGCGCCCCGGCAACCAGCGGGTTCTCCGGTCCGGGGCCTTCACGGAGAGCGAACACGCGTCGTCGACGCGGACCGAGACGTGAGACGGGTTGCACCGGGGCGGCACCACGCCGCACGGTGTGCGGGTGCACCCTCCTGCCGCTCCGCCGGTCCGTCGGCCGGTCCGTCGCGTCCTCTTCCCAGGGCGCCACCACGTCGTCACGCGCTACCAGGTCGACTACCTCCGGGCGCTGCGCGCCGGGCTCGTCCGCGACCTCGACGGGCGCCGCGTCCGGTGCGCCCCGGACGTCGAGGTCGTGTGGGTCGTCACGTCCGCGAACCACGCGGGCACCCGCCGCAACCCGCTGCCGGGACACCGGCGCGAGGCGCTCGTCGAGAACGTGACGACGCGCGAGGGGCTCGCGTCCGTCGTCGTGCCGGTGCCCGACGTCGCGCCCGACGACCGGTTCGCGCACCTCGTCGTCACGAGCGTCGCGACCGCGACCGGCGTCGCGCCCGACCCCGCCGACACCGTCGTCGCGTGCTCGACGCCGGCGCTCGTGGAGGCGTACCGCGCCCTCGGCTACCGCGTCGCGGGCGTGGAGCTCGACGCCGCCGAGCCGGGCGGGGAGCTCCCCGCCCGGCCGTGGGACGTCGTCGAGCAGATCGCCGCGGGGGACGAGAGCTGGCGGGAGGTCGCGCACCCGGCCGTCCCGGAGTTCTACGCGCGCTACCGGTTCGTCGAGGACGTGCGGCGGATCTTCGCCGACCCCGTCGTCTCGGGCGACGGCGACCTCACCTCGACGCGGGACTACCGCACCTACGCCGCCGCGTTCGAGGACGCGTCCGCGCGCAAGTGGGCCCAGGTGGCGCCCCACGTGCGGCCCGGGCGGATCGTCGACATCGGCTGCGCGACCGGCGGCCTCCTGGAGCACGTCGCGCGCGAACCGCGCCTGCACGAGTCGGACCTGTTCGGGGTCGACGTCGCGCGGCACCTCGTCGCCGAGGCCGAGCACAAGAAGGCCCAGGGCGCGTTCGCGAACCCGCACGTGTGGTTCGTGCAGGCCAACATCCTCGACCGGTCCGTGATGCCCGACGCGACCGTCGACACGACCCTCACGATCGCCCTCACGCACGAGGTCTCGTCGTACGGGGACGGCGTGCGCGACGTCGAGACGTTCGCGCGCCGCGTCCACGCCCACACCCGGCCCGGCGGGGTGTGGATCAACTCCGACGTGTGCGGCCCCGCCGAGCCGGACCGCGTCGTCGTGCTCACCCTGCGGACCGACGACGGCGCAGCGGCCGCCGGGGACGGGCCCGGCGGGGCGCGGGCCGACCTCGACGGCCTCGCGCGCGCGGACGTCGCCGCGTGGGTCGGCGCGCTGTCCACCGACGCGCGCCTGGTCCAGTTCGCGCACGACTTCCCGCGCCTGTCGGGCGCCGCGTTCGCGCCCGCGCGGCTGGGCCCCGGGTCGTGGCGGCTCACGCTGCGCGAGGCGATGGAGTTCCTGACCCGCAAGGACTACGTCGACAACTGGCTGTCCGAGTGCCACGAGCGGTTCTGCGACCTCAGCGGCCCGCGGTGGGCGGACCTGCTCGCGGACGCCGGCTTCGAGCTCGAGCCGGGCAGCGGGGCGTGGCGCAACGAGTGGGTCGTCGAGCACGCCCTCGCGCCCGTCGCCGCGCTGCACGACGCCGCGACCGGCGAGCCCGTCGACTGGCCCGACACCCACGTCCTCACCGTCGCCCGCCGCCCCGAGCTCGCCTGACCAGGGCCCCGAGACCCGACCCTGCCGGGGTAGAGCCCTGGTGCGGCGAGGTAGAGCCCTGGTTCGCCGAGGTAGAGCCCTGGTCGTGACCACGTCTCTACCTCGCGTGACCGGGGCTCTCCCTCGGGAGATCGGGGCGGTGGCGTCGTACGCTCGGAGGCGTGCTCCTCGACGCCCGCACGCTGCGCGGCCTCCAGGACGGGACGGTGACGCTGGCGTTCCGCCGCTGGACGACGCCGCGCGTGAAGGTGGGGACGCTCCAGCGCACGCGGGTCGGGGTCGTCGAGGTGACGTCGGTCGAGCGCGTGCCGACCGGCGCGGACGGCGCGCCGCTCGTGTCCGACGACGAGGCGCGCCTCGCGGGGATGGCCTCCCCGGAGCGCGTGCTCGCCCGGGGCGCCGCGCGCGAGGGCGACCTCTACCGCGTGGGCATCCGGCTCGCGGGCCCCGACCCGCGCGTCGCGCTGCGCGAGGACGCCGACCTGGACGCGGCCGCCGTCGAGCAGATCCGCGCGGCACTGGACCGCAAGGACCGCGCCGCCGCGGCGCCGTGGACCCGGCAGTACCTGGAGCTGGTCGCGGCGAACGAGGGGGTCGTCGCGCGCGAGCTCGCCGCCGGCCTCGGGATGGCGCGCGACGACTTCAAGGTGCGCGTGCGCCGTCTCAAGGAGCTCGGCCTCACCGAGAGCCTGGACGTCGGCTACCGCCTCTCCCCGCGCGGCCGGGCCTACCTCGACGCGACGGCGACGGACGCATGACGCACCCACGAGCTGTCAGCACGTGCTCGCGCCCCGCCGCGACGACGCACTGACAACTCGCGGGCGCCTCACGTCGTCAGCGATCGGTCGCGCCCCGCCGCGACGACGTGCTGACAGGTTCGACGGGCTCGCCGATCGCCGGGAGCCCGTCGATGCTCTCGGCGTTGCGGTCGCGCCAGTACGTGTCGAAGTACCCCGGCGTACGGCGCTCCTGCGCGCGGTCGAGGACGTCGCGGTCCTCGACGAACTCCATGTGCGGCACCGACCACCCGCACGAGTCGGAGACGCGCTCGACATCGACGACGACGATCCCACGCTGCCCGAGCTCGCGCTCCTTGGCGAACTCGGGGCGCAGCGCGTCGAATTCGGGCGTGCCCACCTCGACGTACCGGCCGCGGCCGTGGAGCCGGACGATGTTCGGCGGCCCGGAGAACGCGCAGAACATCACGACGATGCGGCCGTTCTCCCGCAGGTGCGCGGGAGCCTCCGCGCCCGACCCGGTGTAGTCGAGGTAGGCGACGCGGTGCGGCGAGAGCACGGCGAACGTGTCCGCCATGCCCTTGGGCGAGACGTTGACGTGGCCGTCCGCCGCGAGCGGGGCGGTACCGACGAAGAACACCGGCTGCGCGAGGACGAACGCCGCCAGCCGGTCGGTGATCTCTGCGTGCACGGTGCCCATGGGGCGAGTCTGGCACCGGCGTCGGAGGGCGTCGGTAGCGTCCGGTGGATGAGCACACCGACGGCACCTGACCACGACCCCAAGGCGACGCTGCAGCGGTACTTGAGCAGGGAGCGCGACGCGCTGCTCGCCAAGGCGGAAGGGCTGAGCGAGTACGACGTCCGCCGTCCGCTCACGCGCACCGGCACGAACGTCCTGGGCCTGGTGAAGCACGTGGGCACCGTGCAGCTCGGCTACCTGCACGAGGCGTTCGGCGGCACGCACGACTTGGAGCTGCCCTGGTTCGCCGACGACGCGGAGGTGAACGCCGACATGTGGGCCACGGCGGACGAGAGCCGGGAGGAGATCCTGGAGCTCTTCCGCCGGTCGTCGGAGCTGTGCGACGCGACCGTGGCGTCGCTCGAGCTCGACGCGCCCGGGCACGTCCCGTGGTGGCGCCCGGCGAACCGCGACGTCACGCTCCACCAGGTGCTCGTGCACGTGCTCGCGGAGGTGGCGCACCACGCGGGCCACGCGGACATCGTGCGGGAGCTCGTCGACGGCGCGGCGGGGGACGGCCGCGGCAACCTGCCTGCGCTCGACGACGACGAGTGGGCGGCCTACCGGGAGCGGCTCGAGGCGTCCGCCGTCGAGGCTGCGCGGCGCGCGGGCGAGCGCCCCTGACCGCGAGATCGACCCGCGCGTCGCCAGATCGACCTCCGGAGGGTCGATCTCGGCCGCTCGGGTCGACCTCGGCGCCGGGGCGAACGGCAGCCGTACGAGCGGAACGGTCAGGCGCGATCGAGCAGGACCGCGACCTCGTAGTGCGACGTCTGCGGGAACATGTCGAGCACCCGGGCGGCGCGCGGGCGCAGCGACGGCATGAGCGCGAGGTCGCGCGCGAGCGACGTCGCGTTGCAGCTCGAGTAGACGACGTGCCCGACGCCGGACTCCTCGAGCCACGTGCTGAGCGTCTCCCCGATGCCGCGTCGCGGCGGGTTGACGACGACGAGGTCGGGCACGTCCTGCCGGGACAGCGCAAACGCCGTCGCGTCCTGGGCGAGGAACGTCGTGCGGTCGAGGCCCGCGTCGCGCGCGGTGAGCCGCGCGCTCGCGACGGCCTCGGCGCTCGTCTCGACGCCGACGACGTCGCGGCCCGGCCCTGCGACGTGCAGCGCGAACCCGCCCACCCCGCAGTAGAGGTCCCAGACCGTGGCGGGCGCGGCGTCGTCCACCCACTCGCGCCCCTGGCGGTAGAGCGCGGCGGCGACGTCGGTGTTGGTCTGGAAGAAGCTCTGCGGGCGCAGGTGCAGGTCGATCCCGTTGACGCGCATGCGCAGCGTCTCTGCGTCCGTGAGGAGGATCTCCGTCTCGCCCTCGACCACGGCCTTGTGCTCCGGGTGGAGGTTCACCGAGACGACGCGGAGCGAGGGGAGCGCGGCGAGCAGGCTCGGCAGGTGCTTGCGGATGCGGGGCAACGACTCGGTGGAGCGCAGGACGAACCGCGCCATGAGGTCGCCGTCGGGGGAGAGCGTGACGAGCACGTACTTGAGCTCGCCGCGGCGGGCGCGCACGTCGTAGGGGACGAGCCGTGCGTGGGTCACGAACTCCGCGAACGCGGGGAACGACGCCTGGAGCGCAGGCGGGTAGAGCGGGCAGTCGGTGAGGTCGACGCCGCCGCCCTCGCCGAGGATGCCGAGCACGGGGGCGTCGGACGTGCCGGTGACGACCATCTTCGCCTTGTTGCGGAAGGCCGACTCCGCGGACTCGACCGTGGGCAGCCAGGTCAGGTCGGGCGCGAGCGGCGCGAGCAGGTCGGCGCAGTGCTCCTGCTTGCCGGTGAGCTGCGCCGGGTATGCCAGCTCGAGGAGGCTGCACGACCGGCACCGGCCGGCGTCGTAGTGGTGGCACTGCACTCGTTCGAGTCTAGGCGCCGGCCCGGTCCTGAGCCGCGATCCCCCGGACGGCACTGGGGGAGCGCTCCCTGGCGTCGCCGGCTGCGGTCCGCTACGGTCGTGGCAGCGCTCCCACACCGGTGTGGGACGGCGCTGTCGCCGGGCCGGTCCGGCGAGTGCGGTGACGACGAAGTAACCGAACAAGGAGCAGATCCGGCATGAATCTCGACAGGCGGAGAAGAAGCAGACGAGCGTGGGCCGCGCTGTGCGCGGCGGTCCTCGCGGTGAGCGGGGCGGTCGTCGGTACGGCGGCCCCCGCGAGCGCGGTCCCGGCGACCATCCCGCTCACGATCACCAACGACTCGGGCAAGGGGCCGATCTACCTGTACGTCCTCGGCGAGCGCGACGGCGTCGCCGGCTGGGCGGACGCGGGCGGCACGTTCCACCCGTGGCCCGGCGGGGTCGGTCCAGTGCCCGTCCCGGCACCCGACGCGTCGATCGCGGGCCCCGGCCCCGGCCAGTCCGTGACGATCCAGCTCCCCAAGCTGTCCGGGCGCGTCTACTACTCGTACGGCCAGAAGATGACGTTCCAGATCGTGCTCGACGGGCGCCTCGTCCAGCCCGCGGTCCAGAACGACTCCGACCCCAACCGGAACATCCTCTTCAACTGGACGGAGTACACGCTCAACGACGGCGGGCTGTGGATCAACAGCACGCAGGTGGACCACTGGTCCGCGCCGTACCAGGTGGGCGTCGAGCGCGCCGACGGGCAGGTCCTCAGCACGGGCATGCTCAAGCCGAACGGCTACGAAGCGTTCTACACGGCGCTCGAGAGTGCAGGGTGGGGCGGGCTCGTGCAGCGCGCGCCCGACGGGAGCCGGCTGCGCGCGCTCAACCCGTCGCACGGGATCGACGTCGGCAAGATCTCCTCGGCCTCGATCGACTCGTACGTCACCGAGGTCTGGAACTCCTACCGCACGCGCGACATGGTCGTCACGCCGTTCTCCCACGAGCCCGGGACGCAGTTCCGCGGGCGGGTCGACGGCGACTGGTTCCGCTTCCGCAACGGGTCCGGGGCTGAGGTGGCGGCCTTCAAGAAGCCCGACGCGTCGAGCGTGTACGGGTGCCACAAGGACCTCCAGGCGCCGAACGACCACGTCGTCGGGCCCATCGCCCGCACGCTGTGCGCCGCACTCATCCGCACGACGGCGCTGACCAACCCGAACCAGCCCGACACGAGCAACGCCGGCTTCTACCAGGACCCCCGGACCAACGTCTACGCCAAGCTCGCGCACCAGCAGATGGCGAACGGCAGGGCGTACGCGTTCGCGTTCGACGACGTCGGCGCGCACGAGTCGCTCGTCCACGACGGCAACCCGACCGCCGCGTACATCAAGCTCGACCCGTTCACGGGCACCGCGACGCCCATCGGCGACAGCGGGGGCGGCACCGAGGAGCCGAACCCCGGCGGCGGGCTGCCGACCGGCACCGGGACGATCCGCGCCGACACCGCGCTGTGCCTCGACGTCCCCTGGGCCGACCCGACCGACACCAACCAGGTCCAGCTCGCGACGTGCAGCGGCAACGCGGCGCAGCAGTGGACGCGCGGGTCCGACGGGACGGTGCGGGCGCTGGGCAAGTGCCTCGACGTCGCGCGCAGCGGGACCGCGGACGGCACCGTCGTCTGGATCTACACGTGCAACGGCACGGGCGCCCAGAAGTGGGTCTACGACGCCGGCACCCAGGCGTTGCGCAACCCGCAGTCCGGCAAGTGCCTCGACGCCCAGGGTGGGGCGCCGCTCCACGACGGCCAGAAGGTCCAGCTCTGGACCTGCAACCAGAGCGCGGCCCAGCGCTGGTCGTTCTGACGCCGCCCGGTCCCTGACCCGGCAGCACGCCCGGTGCCCGACGCCGCCCGCTCGCGGGACGTCGTCGGGCACCGGTGCGCGGGGCACGGCCAGGGCGACCCGCGCGGCGTCCGCGGGGCGTCAGGCCGGCTTGGTCGCCTTGCCGTCGAGCCACAGGGTGTCGGACTCGTCGCGGTGCGAGCCGTCGGTCCCCACGTGCTTCGACGAGATCTGCGGGCCCTTGGTGATGACGTGCACGATCGCCATGCCGTAGCCCCGACCGAGCCCGTAGTCGTCCTTGAGCCACTCGAGGATCGGCGTCGCCTTCGTGGACTCGTCGAACCCGCGCTCGTGCGCCAGGTCGACGAGCTGGCGCGGGGTGAGGCCGGTCTTGACCTCGACCGCGTCGAGATAGGCCTGGAAGGACATGCGTGCTCCTCGTCGTCGGGGGCGGGCCGCTCGACCCGCCGGTGAACCTACCGACGGTCACCCACACGCGGACTCATCGGTCCGGTCGACGCGTCCTCCGCGCGGGGCGCGGTGGACGGTTGCCCGACCGCAGCACGTCCGACACGGCGTTCTCCACCAGGACGGGGACGAAGTCGCGCACGTGCGCGGTCTGGTAGCGCCCAAGCTCCGCGAGTACCTGGTCGCGGACGTCGTCCACCGGCACCTCCGGGAAACGCGCACTGATCCGCTCGACCACGACGTCGATCTCGCGGTCCTCGTCCTCCATCGCCATGACCCGACGTTCCGGCCCCACGGCGCGGCGCACAACCAACGGCGGATGAACAGACGGCGCACGCGCCGCACCGCACGGCACCCGGGCGGCGGTCCTCGGCCTGACGCACGTGACCGTGGCGCCTCGCGACGTCACCGACGAGCAGCGGTCGCTGAGCGCGACGGGCCCGTCCTCGCACTCACGGAGCGTGCGCTCGCAGGTCAGAAGGTGGGCCCCGTGGGGCTCGAACCCACAACCTACGGATTAAAAGTCCGCAGCTCTGCCAATTGAGCTAGAGGCCCTGGACGCCGTCGGCGCCCAGGCACAGGCTACCCGCGTGCCTGGGTCGGCAGTTCGCGTCGAGTTCGGCAGCTCCGGTCGAGATCGGCAACCGGGATCGCCGATCTCGGCAGGAGCTGCCGACCTCGGTGTAACGAGCGCGCGGGCGCGGACCCTACGCGCGTCGTCGGGCGCTGTCACGCCCGGTCTTGCTCCGTGAGAAATTCGGTGAGAATCGGGCGATTCGCTTGCGAGCGGCGAGCGTTCTTGTTTCGGTGGAGTGGACCGAGGAGCCCGCGGGAGGGTGCACCGACGGCAGGTCACGCCAGCCAGGCGTGGGCCGCACGGACGTGTCCCGCAGGGCTCCGCCCGGCGACGAGAGGAGCTCTCGTGCTCACCCTGACCGACAACGCCCGTACCGCTGTCCACGACTTGCAGACCCAGGCCGGTGTCCCGGAGGGAGGCGGCCTGCGGATCGCCGAGTCCGCTGATCAGGCGGGGAGCTTCGAGCTCGCGCTCGTGCCTGGCCCGCAGCCTGACGACACGGTCGTCGAGGACGGTGAGGCGAAGGTATTCGTGGAGTCTGCCACGGCCCCGACCCTCGCGAACCTCACGCTCGACACGGACCCGAACGCGCAGGGCCCGGCGTTCGTCCTGACTCCTCAGGGCTGACCCCACCAGTTCTCCCGGCGCCCGCGCCGGACGATCTCGACGACGCGTCCTCCTCCTCCAGGTGCGTCTCTGGTCGCACGACGGGCCGTCCGCTCCGGCGGGCGGCCCGTCGTCGTGTCGGCGGTTGTATCAAGACCTCGCACGACTGCTCCCTCCCTGACGTGGTTGTCCCGATCAACCGAACCCGGCCACCGGGCCGGGAGCAAGGGGGAGAACGATGACGTCCAGGACCACGACCACCACCCTCACTCTTCTCGCCGCGCTCGGCGTGGCGGCGCTCGCCGCCGGCTGCGGTGCGGCGCCCGCGCCGGACGCGGAGCCCGCGACGGACGGGCCGACGGCGCGCGCGGCGCACGACTCCGCAGCACCGCCCGCGGAGCAGCACCTCGTCGTCGCCCCCGGGACCGAGGTCGACCTGGATGGGGAGACGGTCGAGCCGACTACCCACGTGGTCGGCTCCGAGATCGCGTGGGACGGCGACCGGGTCGCGTTCCTCTCGGGCGCGACGCTCGTCGACGGCGACGTCGACCCCGCGTCGTGCGCGGACCGGGTCGCCGGCCTCGAGGCGGCCGCGGGGGATACCCGGGACGTGCCGGGGAGCTCGCTGCCCGCGGCGCTGCTCGACGACGGCGCGCAGGTCTGTGTGCGGACGGACGAGGGGACCGTGCTCCACGTCGAGCTGCGCGGGCCGGACGTGCGCGACGAGCTCCAGGTCAGCGTGCGGGCCCAGCTCCCGCGCTGACGGAAGCCGCCCGGGGGACGGGGCTCAGGCCGCCGGCCCTACGATCCACGACCCGCCGAGCACGGCGGCGCCCAGCGTGACGACGAGGAACACCCCGACCCAGAACAGCCCGGGCACGTGCGTGAGGCGCGCGAGGATGTCGGCGTCGGAGGTCGCCGCCCGTCCGCGCGCCCGCTCGCTCTGCAGCTCGAGCACCGGCCGGACCGCGCCGAGCAGCAGGAACCACGTGACGGCGTAGGCGACGGCGCTCTGCACGTCGGGCGTCGCCCACCACGACACGCCGACGAGGGCGGCGCCCGTGACGAGCACGGACCACAGCCCGAACCAGTTGCGGATCTGCAGCAGCATGAGGGCGAGCAGCACGACGAGCAGCCACAGCAGCCCGACGGCGTAGCCCTGGCGCAGGAGCGCGGCGGCCCCGAGCCCGATGAGGCCCGGGCCGACGTACCCCAGGAACGCGGTGAGGATCATGCCGAACCCGCGCGGCCGGCCCGACGACACGGTGAGGCCGGAGGTGTCGGAGTGCAGCCGGATGCCCGACAGGCGGCGCCCCGTGAGCAGCGCGGCGAGGGCGTGCGCCGCCTCGTGCGCGATCGTCACGACGTGCCGCGCGACGCGCCAGACGGGGGTCACGAGCACGACGGCCAGCGCGAGCGCGCCCATCGCGACGACGACGGCGGTCGCCGGGGGAGGGACGGGCGTCGTCGCGGCCTGCCACACCTGCCCGACGACGTCCCCCACGGAGGAGGCGACGTCGCCGCCCGCGGTGGTGCCGCCGTCGGACAGCACGGCTCGGGCTACGGCGAGGGAGGGCGTCGGCGCGTGCACGCGCGCCATTCCACCACAGACGGCTCGGAGCCCGCCGAGAACGACTCCGCGCGCGGTCGAGCACGACATGGCGGTCGCGAAGACGCCGATGACGTCCTCCATGTCGTGTTCGGCGGCGGACCCGGCGCGTGCCACCGGCGACGAGACGCACCTCACCCGTGCCGCGGCGTCGGGCATGAGACACTGGAGGTTCGAGGGCAGCGCGATCCCGCGCGCCCCGCGTCGTGGAGATCCCCCCGGATTGCGTGCGGCGGACCCCGACCTTGAGCCCCGAGAGGCCCATCACCTGTGACTTCCTTTGCCGATTTCGGCCTGCCCACCCCTGTCGTGCGCGAGCTCTCGCGCCAGGGCATCGACTCCCCGTTCCCGATCCAGACCGCCACGCTGCCCGACTCGCTGAAGGGCCGTGACGTCCTCGGCCGCGGCCGCACGGGCTCCGGCAAGACGCTCGCGTTCTCGCTGCCGACCGTCTCGCGCCTGTCGTGGGCCAAGTCGTCGCGCCAGCCGCGTCGCCCCCGCGCGCTCGTGCTGTGCCCGACGCGCGAGCTCGCCAACCAGATCAACGCCACGATGGAGCCGGTCGCCAAGGCGCTCGGCCTCGTGACGACGACGATCTTCGGCGGCGTCGCGCAGTCGCGCCAGGTCGCCGCGCTCGACAAGGGCGTGGACATCGTCATCGCGTGCCCTGGCCGCCTCGAGGACCTCCTCAACCAGCGCCTGCTCACGCTCGACGCCATCGAGATCACCGTGCTCGACGAGGCCGACCACATGGCCGACCTCGGGTTCCTGCCCGGCGTGAAGCGCATCATGGACAAGACCCCCAAGCAGGGTCAGCGCATGCTGTTCTCCGCGACGCTCGACAACGGCGTGGACCAGCTCGTCAAGCGCTACCTCAGCAACCCGGTGCGCCACTCGGTGGACGACGCCGCGGCGGCGCCCCCGCAGATGACGCACCACATCCTCGCGGTGCGCGACGCGGACGCGAAGAAGCAGATCGTGCACGAGCTCGCGTCCGGCACGGGCCGCCGCGTGCTCTTCATGCGCACCAAGCACCAGGCGAAGAAGCTCGCGAAGCAGCTCACCGCGAACGGCGTCCCGGCCGTCGACCTGCACGGCAACCTCGGCCAGGGCGCGCGCGAGCGCAACCTCGAGGCGTTCTCCTCGGGCGCGGTCAAGGTGCTCGTCGCGACGGACATCGCGGCGCGCGGCATCCACGTGGACGACGTCGAGCTCGTCGTGCACGTCGACCCGCCGGCCGAGCACAAGGCGTACCTGCACCGCTCGGGCCGCACCGCCCGTGCCGGGTCGGAGGGCGTCGTCGTCACCGTCATGCTCCCCGAGCAGCGCGGCGACGTGCGCGACCTGACGCGCAAGGCGAAGATCACGGCCCAGCCGAAGCCCGTCGCCCCCGGCGACGCGACGATCAAGGGCCTCGTCGGCGAGGTCGCGGAGTACGTGCGCCCGGCGGACATCACCCCGCCGCAGACGCAGGCGAAGCGCGGCACCACGTCCACCAACGGCGGGTCGCGCGCGTCGCGCCGCAACCGCGGCGGCCAGGGCGGCGGTCGTCCCGCGGCCCAGGGCGCCGGCCAGGGCACGACGACGCAGCGCGGCCAGGGCGGCCAGCGCGCGTCGGGTGCGGGTCGCCCCGAGGGCGGCGGCCGGGAGGCCCGAGCCACGTCGGGCACCGGGAACGGCTCGACGGGCCAGTCCGCAGGTCGCCGCCGCGGCGGCCGTGGCCGCGCGCAGCGCCCGGCCGGCGGTTCGAGCACGGTCTACTCGACGTCCAGCCCGCGCTGACTCGTCACCCACCCGGTTGTGGGCATGAGATGGGCCCGGTCTTCTCGTCGAGACCGGGCCCATTTCATGCCCACAGCGGAGGGGGGGCGGTGGGGAACACGGGGCCGTGCGGCATGGTTGGGATGGTCGGAGGTGGATCATGACCAGCCAGACCCACGAGAACCAGCCCTACGAGGTCGTCAAGACCGACGACGAGTGGCGCGCCGAGCTGTCACCGCAGGAGTTCGCCGTGCTGCGGCAGGCGGGGACGGAGCGCGCCTGGACGGGCGAGCTGCTCGACGAGAAGCGCGTCGGCGTCTACGCGTGTCGGGCGTGCGGCAACGAGCTGTTCCGCTCGGACACCAAATTCGACTCGCACTGCGGGTGGCCGAGCTTCTTCAGCCCGCTCGCGGGCGACCGCGTCGAGCTCCTCACCGACCGCAGCCTCGGCATGGTGCGCACGGAGGTGCGTTGCGCGCGCTGCGGGTCGCACCTGGGCCACGTGTTCGACGACGCTCCCCAGACCCCGACGGGCGACCGGTTCTGCATGAACTCGGTCAGCCTGACGTTCGAGGCCGGCCAGCAGTAGCCGACCGGGCGCCGAGCCACGTGTCGACCGCGCACGCGATCCCGACGCCCACCAGATAGCAGACCAGGTCCCGCACCGCGAACGTGCTGCCCAGCAGCCACGCCGCGGGCGGGACCACGTCGTTCACGGCCGCGGCCAGGCCCGTCGCCTGCAGCGCCTCCACCGCCCAGCACCAGCCGAGCGCGACGGCGCCCGCGACGACGGGGCGCACGCGCGCGAGCACGAGGACCACCAGGACGTACGTCGCGACGGCGTACAGGACGTCACCGCCGACGTCACCCCACGGGTCGGGCACGCGCGTCGCGACGACGAGCCCCGCGAGCACGACCAGACCGAGCGCGAGGGCGACGAGGAGCCGACGCCGTCGCCGGGGTCGCGAGGGAGCGGGCGCGACGAGGCCGCGTGCCGGACGGACGCCGTCGGGCACGGTCACGCCGCGGGGGTGCGGGCCGTCACCGGTTCGCGGACCAGCGCACGACGTCCTCGGAGTAGCGGTGCAGGAGCGTCGCGAGCGTCGCGACGTCGCGTCGGTCCCAGCCCTCCAGCGCCTCGGTGATCGAGGTGACCCGGCCGCTGTGCGCGGCGTGGAGCCGCGTCTCGCCGTCGGGCGTGAGCGTGATGAGCTGCCCGCGCGAGTCGTCGGGGTCGACCTCGCGCGCGACGAGGCCCAGGGCGTGGAGGCGGCTGAGCTGGCGCGAGATCGTCGCCCGCCCGACGCCGAAGTGCGCGGCGAGCTCCGAGCCCCGGACGCCCGGGTGGTCGGCGATGTGGGCGAGCAGCGGGTAGGCGCTCGCCTCGAGGTCCGGGTGGATCCGGCGTGCCATGGCGGTTGCCGCCGCCCCGCCACGGCGCAGCAGGACCCGCAGCTCGCGTTCGAGGTCGACGTACGCGACGTCCGGCTCGGTGGCGCGCTCGGCGTCGGGAACGGTGCGGGCTGGGGCGGTGTCGGCGGGCACACGCCCATCATGACGCCCGGTGCGGCACGAGGTCACGTTCGTCCGGAAAACCTCACCCGCTGGACGGGCGACCATCACGCCGAGCGCAAGGAACATGCGGCCTCGAACCGTTTCGAGACCGCATGTTCACTGCACTCGGCGCGCGGGGCGGGTCAGCGGGGCGAGCGTGCCGCCCGCTCGTCGTCGATCACGCCCGCGGGCTCGAAGGCCTCGAGGAGCGTCGACTCCGTCTCCTCGGCGAGGGTCACGCGGCCCGGGGTCGCGTCGACCGGGGCCTCGCTGCCGGCGAGGGCCGCCTCCTTCTCGAGGCGCTCCTGCAGGCCGGTCTTCGTGCCGAGCGGCACCTCCTTGAGGAACGACACGGCGATCAGCGCGATCAGCGCGAGCGGCACCGCGACGAGGAAGATCTCGGCGATGCCGTCGCCGTAGGACTTCTCGACGAGGTCCTTGATCGGCGCCGGCAGGGTCGAGACGTCGGGCACGGCGTTGCCGCCGCCCATCGAGTCGGCCGGGATGCCGAGCTTCGTCAGGCCGTCCTGGATCGACGTCGTGACCTTGGTCGCGAGCACCGCGCCCAGCACGGACACGCCGATCGCGCCGCCGAGGCTGCGGAAGAACGCGACGGTCGAGGTGCCGGCACCCATCTCGTCGACGTCGAGCGTGTTCTGCACGGCCAGCACGAGGTTCTGCATGAGCATGCCCATGCTGACGCCGAGGAAGAACAGGTAGACGCTGATGAGCGTGAAGCTCGTGTGGTAGTCGATCGTCGACAGGGCGAACAGCGACGCCACGAGGACCGCGCCACCCGTGACCATGAAGGCCTTGTAGCGGCCGTACCGCGTGATGAGCTGGCCGAACAGGGTCGACGCGACGAACGTGCCGATGATCATCGGGACCGTCAGGAGGCCCGACTCGGTCGGGGTCTTGCCGCGCGCCACCTGCATGTACTGGCTGAGGAACACGGCGGTCCCGAACATCGCGACGCCCACGGCGACCGAGGCGACGACCGCGAGGACGAACGTGCGGTTCTTGAAGAGGTGCAGCGGGATGAGCGGCTCGGGGGTCACGCGCTCGACGAGCACGGCACCGACGAGCGCGAGGACCGCGCCGCCGACCATGGCGAACGTCTGCCACGAGAGCCACTCGAAGTTCTGCCCGGCGAACGTCACCCACAGCAGGAGCGAGGACACGCCGGCGCTGATGAGGATCGCGCCCCAGTAGTCGATGCGCACGACGCGGCGCGCGACCTTCGGCAGGTGCAGGGTGCGCTGGAGCACGATGATCGCGGCGATCGCGAACGGCAGGCCGACGAAGAAGTTGAGGCGCCAGCTCACGGCGTCGGTGAGGACGCCGCCGAGGAGCGGTCCGCCGATCTGGCTCACGGCCATGATGCCGCCCATGAGGCCCATGAACTTGCCGCGCTCGCGCGGCGAGATGATGTCCGTGATGAGCACGGTGGCCAGAGCCATGAGGCCACCGGCGCCGATGCCCTGGAACGCGCGGAGCGCGATGAGCGTCCCGACGTTCTGCGACAGGCCGGCGAGCGCGGAGGAGACGACCGCGACGACGAGCGCGACCTGGATGAGGACCTTGCGGTTGGTGAGGTCGGCGAGCTTGCCCCAGATCGGGGTCGAGATCGTCATGGCGAGCAGGGTCGACGTGACGACCCAGGTGTACGACGACTGCGAGCCGTCGAGGTCGCTGACGATCTTGGGGAGCGAGCTCGAGACGATCGAGCTCGCGAGGATCGCGACGAACATGCCGAGGAGGATCCCGGAGAGGGACTCCATGACCTCGCGACGGGTCATGGACTCGGCGCCGCCGGGCGGGGCGGTGCGTGCTGGGGTGGTGCTGGTCATGAGGCGCTGAGGTTCCTTGCTCACGGGGCCGTGTCGGAGGGCCGGCGTGTCGTGGGGCGGTGTCAGGTGGTCTGGTGGCCGGTCCGCGCGGCGGCGCGGTCGGCGGTCGGGGGACGTGCCCGACGGCGGTGGTGCCGCCGGGCGCCGTCGGTCACCCGGTCGTACGGGGTGCGGCGTGGCCGGCGACGACCGCGGACGCCACGCGCTCGATCTGGCGCGTGGCCTCGACGATCTCCTCGTCGCGCCACTCGGCGAACGTCGTGGCGGCGAGGGCGTCGATGTGCTCGTACGCCCGCAGGACGAGCCCGCGCCCCGCGTCGGTGAGCTCGACGGTCCGGGCGCGCCGGTCGTCGTCGTCCACGGTGCGGCGGACGAGGCCCTCGTCGACCAGGTGGCTCACCTGGCGGCTGGCCACGGAGAGGTCGACGCGGAGCTTCGCGGCGACGTCCCCGAGCTGGACGGGGCCGCACCGCTGGAGCATGCGGAGCAGACCGAACGACGAGCGCGGGATGTCGAGGTCCCGCGCGATGCGGACGGCCGACTCGCGCTGGGCGCGGGCCAGCTCGTCGAGCGCGCGGATGAGGCCCGCCGCGGGCGACGGGTCGGGTGCGAGCTCAGGGTCCGCGGTGGTCGCGGCGGGGGTGACGACGGGCACGGGCACTCCTTGGTTGCTGCAGGCAAGCATACGCCTCGCAGTTGCTTTCAGCAACCATTGTGCGGAGCAAGGAATTCCCGGCGGGCTCGCGGGCTTCGGAGACGGCCGAACCCGGGGTCGGTCCTCACCCGGCGTGTGCCGTGAGGAGCGACCCCGGGTTCGGCAGGAGGACTCAGTGCGCCGTGCGGCCCACGCGCTCGTCGCCCATGTCCTCGAGCTCGATGCCCTTGGTCTCCGGGACCTTGCTGAACACGAAGACGAACGACAGCGCCGCGAAGACCGCGTACATGAGATAGGGGATCGAGGCGCCGAACGCCGACAGCATCGGCGGGAACGTCAGGGTGATCGCGAAGTTCGCGAGCCACTGCGCCATGGCCGCGACGCCGAGCGCGGCCGCGCGGATGCGGTTCGGGAACATCTCGCCCAGAAGCACCCAGACGAGCGGCCCCCACGACGCCCCGAAGAACACGACGAACGCGTTCGCCGCGACGAGGGCGATGGGTCCCCACGGGTCCGGCAGCGTGATGTTGTCGCCGCTCCCGCTGGACTGCGTGAAGGCGAGCGCCATGATGCCGAGCGACAACGTCATGCCCGCCGAGCCGATGAGCAGGATCGGACGACGGCCCACCTTGTCCACGAGCGCGATCGCGATGAACGTCACCGCGACGTTCGTCACCGACGTGATCGTCGAGACGAGGAACGACTGGCTCTCGTCGAACCCGACCGCCTGCCACAGCGTCGTCGAGTAGTAGAAGATCACGTTGATCCCGACGAACTGCTGGAACACCGACAGCAGGATGCCGACCCACACGATCGGCTTGAGCCCGAACGTCGAACCCTTGAGCGTCCCCTCCTGGGCGTTCTTCTCGTCGACCGCGATCGAGCGGTGGATCTGCGCGATGCGGTCGTCGACGTCCTCGTCCGGGCCGAGGACGGACTCCAGCACGGCGCGCGCCTCGTCGTCGCGACCCTTCGCCACCAGGTAGCGCGGCGACTCGGGGATGCGCATCGCGAGGATGCCGTAGACCGCCGCCGGGATCACGCAGACGAGGAACATCCACCGCCACGCCTCCCACCCGAACCACAGCTCGTTGGAGGCGCCGCCCGCCGTCTCCGCGAGGAGCTGGTCGGACAGCAGCGCCGCGAAGATGCCGACCGTGATCGCGAGCTGCTGCAGCGACCCCATGCGACCGCGCAGCCGCGCCGGCGCGATCTCCGCGATGTACGCCGGGGCGATGACGGACGCGATGCCGATGCCGACACCCGCCATGAAGCGCCAGATCGCGAGGTCGAACGCCGACCACGCGATCGCGGACAGGATCGAGGAGGCGAAGAACAGGACCGCGCCGAACACCATGACGCGCGTGCGGCCCCAGCGGTCGGCCAGCCGGCCGCCCGACCACGCCCCGAGCGCGCAGCCGAGGAGCGCGATCGCGACGACGAGCCCCGTGACCGCCGAGTCGAGGTCGAACTGACCCTCGATCGCCGCGACGGCGCCGTTGATGACCGAGCTGTCGAAGCCGAAGAGGAACCCGCCGACGGCGGCGGCGACGGCCAGACCGATCGCCTTCCGGTGCGCGCTGCGTGCGCTCACGGTCGCGTGACCTGCTGCGTCGCTGCTCGACATCTCGTCCTCCGCTCCGTCCCGGAGCCGGTCGAGGCCCCTCTCGTCACTGTAGGGCGGGGTGCTTTCGGCGGCGCGGTGAACGGGTCCCCGCCCCCGCGGGGCCTCGCCCGGCGCGGGTCGGCGGCCGTCGCGCGACGCCCGCCCGGTGCGACCGGGCCGCCGCCGGGTGGACACTGGGCGCGTGCCCGACGACGTCCCCGCCACCCCCGCAGACCGGCCCGACCCGGGTCGGGCCGACCGCACGCAACGACCCCGCCGCCCGGCGATGCTCGACCCGCGCGACGCCGACGAGCTCCCCGGCGAGCTCGACCCCGCGCTGCGCGACCAGGTCGCGCACACGACCGCGCACGCGATCGTCCACCGTGCGCGCGACACCGAGGACCCGGAGGTCGTCGAGCGACTGGTCCACCTCGTGGAGACCGAGGGGCTCGACGTCGTCGCCGGCCTGTGGTCCGACGCCGCCCCGAACTCCCTGCCGGGCGCGCTCTGGCGCCTCTACGTGCTGCGCGAGTGGGTCCGCCGCGACCCGCAGACGGTGACGCTGCGGTACCGCCTCGGGGTCGACGCCGCCCCCGTCCACGAGGCCATCGCCGGCGTCCCCCGGCCACCCGGCCCCCAGGACGTGCGCGACCTCGTCGACGCCGTGCTCTCCGGCGTGTTCACCGGCGACCTCGCCGTCGCGCTCGAACGGGCCGGGTCGTTCTGCCGCATCCTCGCCACCGGCGCCGCGTTCGACGCCGACGCGCGCGAGGTCGCCGACCCCGACGGCGCGCTCCGCACGACCCGAGGCGCCGGGTCGCTCCTCCGCACCGCGCAGGAGCTCGAGCACGCCGCCGAGCTCTGGCGCGCCGACCGCCTCGACTGAGCCAGCTGGGGCGGAGGGTGCGGGATCCGGGGGTGGTGCGCACGTCGGGGGGCGGGGTTCTCGCGGAGCGCGAACACGGGGTCGGCGAGGTACCTCGGGGGCCGGTCGGCACGTACGATGGTTCACGACGCCGGGCCGCGGTAGCCCCGGGCTCCACACTCAGCCGCTACGAGCGGCCACGCGCCGAGAGGCGCTCCCGGTCCGGCGTCGCCAACTTCTCCCGCCTTCCCCGCCCGCGTCGTCGCGCACGGGACGGGTGGACGCCCCGGCGAGGACGCCGGGCGCGGGCTGTGAGCGTCCTGAGGATCCGGGACCTTCGCCCCGACGATTCCAGCATCGCTCCGCGCGTCGGCTACATTTGACGAGAGTTCGACGTGCGTTCATCCAGAGATCATCCGACCCGAGATCGTGACCACCCCGGCCGACCGGCCTGTCCGGCGGCCGAGCGGCCCTTGTGGCCGACGCCAGCTCAGCCCCTACCCCGCGTCCCTTCCGGAGCCTCCCGTGCGCCTGCGCCTGACACCGCGCGACACCTCGTTCTTCGACCTTCTCGCCGCCTCGGCGCAGCACCTGGTCACAGGGTCCACGCTCCTCGCGGAGCTGCTGGGCGCGGACCGCCCGACGCGCAAGCAGCTCGCGAAGCAGCTCAGCGAGACGGAGCACCTCGCGGACGACGCGACGCACTCGATCATGCGGCGGCTCAACCAGACGTTCGTCACGCCGTTCGACCGGGACGACATCTACGCCCTGGCATCGGCGCTCGACGACTGCATGGACTACATGGAGGAGGCGGCCGACCTCATCGTCCTCTACAAGGTGGACGAGCTCCCGGCCCGCGTGTCCGAGCAGGTCCAGGTGCTCCAGCGCGCGTCGGAGCTCACGGCCGAGGCGATGCCGCGCCTGCGCTCCATGGACGACCTCCCCGAGTACTGGGTCGAGGTCAACCGCCTGGAGAACCAGGCGGACAAGGTCCACCGCAAGCTGCTCGCCGAGCTGTTCGACGACGTGTCCGACCCGGTCCTCCTCATGAAGCTCAAGGAGATCGTCGAGGTCCTCGAGCAGGCGGCCGACGCCTTCGAGAAGGTCGCGAACACGGTCGAGACCATCGCCCTCAAGGAGTCCTGAGCCCCGTGGAGGCAGTGCTCGTCGTCGTCGTCGTGGCGTTCGCCCTGGCGTTCGACTACACCAACGGGTTCCACGACGCCGCGAACGCCATCGCGACCTCGGTCTCGACCAGGGCCCTCACGCCGCGCGCGGCGCTCCTCATGGCGGCGGTGTTCAACCTCATCGGCGCCCTGCTGGGCACGGCCGTCGCGCAGACCATCGCCGAGGACATCGTCGCGGTCAACGACGTCCCACCCCATCAAGGTCTCGTGATCGTGCTGTGCGGCCTCGTCGGCGCGATCACGTGGAACCTCATCACGTGGTGGCTGGGGCTGCCGTCGTCCTCGACGCACGCGATCATCGGCGGCCTCGCGGGCGTCGGGATCGCGTCCGGCATCACGGTCCACTGGGACGCGATCCTCGACAAGGTCGTGCTGCCCATGGTCTTCTCGCCGCTCATCGGCTTCGGCCTCGCGTTCGCGCTCATGGTGCTGCTGCTGTGGGTGTTCCGGAACGCGGCGCCCGCCCGGGCGTTCCGTCGCTTCCGCATCGCGCAGACGGCGTCGGCTGCAGCGATGGCCCTGGGCCACGGCCTCCAGGACGCGCAGAAGACGATGGGCGTCATCGTGCTCGCGCTCGTCGCGGGTGGGTTCCAGGACGACAACACGATCCCGCTGTGGGTCAAGCTCTCCGCGGCGACCGCGATCTCGCTCGGCACCTACGCCGGCGGCTGGCGCATCATGCGCACGCTCGGCCGCAAGATCATCGAGCTCGACCCGGCGCGCGGCTTCGTCGCCGAGTCGGTCTCCGCGGTCGTGCTGTACGCCAACGCGTTCATCTTCCACGCGCCCGTCTCGACGACGCACACCATCACCTCGGCGATCATGGGCGTCGGCGCGACCAAGCGACTGTCCGCGGTCCGCTGGGGCGTCGCCAAGAACATCGGCGTCGCGTGGGTCCTCACCATCCCGGCGGCCGCGCTCGTCGCCGCCGTCGTCTACTGGATCCTCAGCCCGATCCTGCTCTGACCCTGCTTGCGCAGGACGCGACGCGCGGCCCGGGCGGGCGACCTCTGGGTCACCCGCCCGGGCCGCGCGTCCGTGCGGTCGGGGGCGGTCAGTGCAGCGGCGGGGCGACCTTCTCCGCCGCGACGACGCGCGGGCCACGGGGCGTGCGAGCCACGTGGGCGACGATCATCTCGCCCGGCTCGAGGAACGGGTCGTGCGTCGGCAGGGCGTTCGCGACGGGCCGCCGCGAGTGCTGGCCGAGCACGTCGAGCACGGTGGGCAGCACGGGCCGGTGCGTGCACAGCACCGATGACCGCTCAGCCTCGAGGAGCTCGCGGACGGTCCGCGCGACGCGCGCGGGGGAGCGCTCGTGCTGCGCCTCCGTGAGGTGGTCGATGCTCACGGTCTCCAGCCCGGACGCACCGGCGTAGGGCGCGATGGTCTGCGCGCACCGGTCCCAGCGGCTCGTCACGACGGTCTCGACCCCGTACGCCGCGAGCACGGGCACCAGTGCGACGGCCTGGGCGTGCCCCGCGGGGGTGAGCGGCCGGTCCTGCTCGTCGCCGTGCCACGCCGAGCGCGCGACGGCCTTGCCGTGCCGCGCGATGACGACGACGTGCGTCGCCAGCCGGCCCTCCTCGCGCTCGCGCACGAGCGCCTCCAGCGGGGCGCGGTCGGCCTGTCGCGTGAGGCGCTGCGCGGCGTCGTCGGCCGAGAGCCACGCCGCGCGGTCGATCTCCTGGGGAGAGACCGGCGGGACGGGGGCGCGCGCGGCGAGCGCACCGGCGTCGGACCGCCGCGACGCCCTGCGCGCGGCCCAGTAGTGCACGCGCTTCACGCGACCCTCGGGCGTGAGGTACTGCAGGCCCGGCAGGGGGACGCCCAGCACGACCGGCTTGCCCGTCTCCTCGGCGACCTCGCGCGCCGCGGCGGCCTGGAAGGTCTCGCCGGGGTCGAGCTTGCCCTTGGGCCACGACCAGTCGTCGTAGCGGGGCCGGTGGACGAGGCGGACCTGCAGGTTATCGTCGCGCACGCGCCACACGAGGGCCCCGGCGGACTCGATGACCGGGGCGTGCGAGACGTGCGTCGGGCCGAGGGCGTCCACGAGGGGCAGACCGCTGCGCAGGGCGGGGGAGGGCACACCCATCCGCTACCGCCTCCCGACGAGCCGGCGGCGCTGTCGCTGCACGAGGCTCGCCTGGAGGTCGACGAGAGGCGTGCCGTCGGGACCCGACTCCGGCCGGTGCCACGTGCCGTCGGCGTCGAGGTGCCACGACGCGGTGCGCTCGGACATCGACGCGTCGAGCAGGTCGAGCAGCTCGATGACCTGGTCGGGGTCCGTGATGCGCACGAGCGCCTCGACGCGGCGGTCGAGGTTGCGGTGCATGAGGTCGGCGGACCCGATGAACACCTCGGGTCCGCTGTCCGGTCCCTCGCCGATCGCGGGGCCCGCGGAGTTCGCGAACGCGTAGATGCGCGAGTGCTCGAGGAACCGGCCGAGGATCGAGCGCACCCGGATGTTCTCGCTGAGGCCGGGGACGCCGGGACGCACGGCGCAGATGCCCCGCACGACGAGGTCGACCTTCACCCCCGCCTGCGACGCGCGGTACAGCGCGTCGAGCGTCGTCTCGTCGACGACGGAGTTGACCTTGATCTTCACCCACGCCTCGTGGCCCTCGCGCGCGGCGCTCGCCTCGCGGTCGATCCGCTCGACCAGGCCGGAGCGGACGGTGCGGGGCGCGACGAGCAGGCGGTGGAACCGCGACTGCGGCGCGTACCCGGAGAGCTGGTTGAACAGGCGCGTGAGGTCCTGCCCGACGTCGGGGTCGCACGTGAGCAGGCCGTGGTCGGTGTACAGGCGCGCGGTCTTGGGGTGGTAGTTGCCGGTCCCGACGTGGCAGTAGCGGCGCAGGCCGTCCGACTCCTGGCGCACGACGAGCGAGAGCTTGCAGTGCGTCTTGAGCCCGACGATCCCGTACACGACGTGCACGCCCGCCTGCTCGAGCTTGCGCGCCCAGGAGATGTTGGCCTGCTCGTCGAACCGGGCCTTGATCTCGACGAGGGCGAGCACCTGCTTGCCCCCCTCGGCGGCGTCGATGAGCGCGTCGACGATCGGCGAGTCGCCCGACGTCCGGTACAGGGTCTGCTTGATCGCGAGGACCGCCGGGTCCGCCGCCGCCTGCTCGAGGAACGTCTGCACCGACGTCGAGAACGAGTCGTACGGGTGGTGCAGCAGGACGTCGCGCTCGCGGATCGCGGCGAACACGTCCGTCGGGGACGAGCTCTCCACCTCGGCGAGGAGCCGGTGCGTCGTCGGGACGAACGGCGGGAAGTGCAGGTCCGCACGGTCGAGGTCCGCGATGAGGTTGAGCCCGGTGAGGTCGAGCGGCTCGGGCAGCTCGTACACCTCCTCCTCGACGACGCCGAGCTCGCGCACGAGCAGCGCGCGGATGCGCGGGCTGATGCCGGGCGTGAGCTCGAGCCGCACGGGCGGGCCGAACCGCCGGCGCAGGAGCTCCTTCTCCATCGCCTGGAGCAGGTTCTCGGCGTCGTCCTCCTCGACCTCCACGTCCTCGTTGCGCGTGACGCGGAACAGGTGGTGCTCGCGCACCTCCATGCCCGGGAAGAGGTGGTCGAGGTGCTGGGCGATGACCTCCTCGATCGGCACGAACGACGTCGGCCCGCGGTCCGGGGCGGCGGTCTGCGACGTCGGCGCGCTCGGGCGCCCGCGCGCGTCCACGGCGATGAACCGCGGCAGCAGCGGCGGCACCTTGACCCGGGCGAAGTGCTCCTTGCCCGTGGTCGGGTTGGCCACGACGACCGCCAGGTTGAGCGACAGTCCCGAGATGTACGGGAACGGGTGCGCCGGGTCGACGGCGAGCGGCGTGAGCACGGGGAAGATCTGCTTGCGGAAGAACTTGTGCAGGCGCTCCTGCTCGCGCGTCTCGAGCTCGTCCCAGTGCACGAGCGTGATGCCCTCGGCGGCGAGCGCGGGCTGCACGTCGTCCGCGAACACGCGCGCGTGGCGCGCCATGAGCTCGTGCGCGCGCTCGCTGATCGCGTCGAGCACCTGGCGGGGCGACAGGCCCGACGCCGCGGTGACCGCGATGCCCGTCGCCATGCGGCGCTTGAGGCCCGCGACGCGCACCATGAAGAACTCGTCCAGGTTGGACGCGAAGATCGCGAGGAACCGGACGCGCTCCAGGAGCGGCTGGCTCGGGTCCTCCGCGAGCTCGAGCACGCGCTGGTTGAACGCGAGCCAGCTCAGCTCGCGGTCGGCGAACCGGTCGTCGGGCAGCGGACCGAGGTCGAGCTCCGCACCCACCTGCCCGATCTCCGGCTCCTCCGCGATGTGCTCGGCGATGTGCGCGGCGAGGTCCGGGTCGAGCGTGCGCTGCGTGGACGTGTCGGTCATGGGTTCATGGTGGCACCAGTTGGTGAACGGTGCGTGACACGGGTCACCGCGCGGTCGGGCGCGCGTACTGCACGTGCACCGCGCGCCGCGTGAAGCCCGCGCGCTCGTACGTGCGGACGGCGGGCACGTTGTCGCCGTCCACGTAGAGGACCGCGGTCGTGGCACCCCGGTCGGCGAGGTGCGCGAGCCCGACGGCGGTCAGCAGTCGGCCGAGCCCCTCGCCCTGGGCGGTCGGGACGACCCCGACGACGTAGATCTCGCCTTCGCGCGCGCCGTCGGGCTGGCCGGTCGGGACCTTGGTCCAGACGAACCCGACGAGCCCGGGCGCCCCGTCGCCGGGGGCCGGGTCGCGCTCGAGGAGCAGGAGGCCGGCGGCGTCGAACCAGTCCTCGCGCATCCGTGCGCGCAGGTCGTCGACCGTGAGCCGGCCCTGCTCCGGGTGGTGCGCGAACGCCGCCGCGTTGGCCGCGACCCACGCGTCGTCGTCGTCCCCGGGCACGAACGCGCGCAGCCGCAGGCCGTCGGGGACGGCGGGGCGCTCCTGCGGTCCGGCGAGCGGCCGTTCGAGGACGAGCAGCTCGCGCACGACGTCGTACCCCGCCCGCGCGGCGAGGCCGCGGGCCGCGGGGAGGTCGCCGTGGGCCCAGACACGCAGCGGAGGGCGCTGCGCGCGGGCGGGCTCGCCGTCGGACTCCGCGCCGGGGTGCGGCTGGCCGTCGTGGTCGGTGTCGTGGTCGCTCGGCCGCGGCTCGGCCGCGCGGTCGGCCGCGCTGCCGAGCAGGTGGAACCCGAGCCCGTGCCGCCGGTGCTCGGGCCGGACCACGAGCTCGGCGCTCGGCGCCTCGCCGCGCTTGTCCACCTGCGCGTACCCCGCGAGCTCGCCCGCGCGCCACGTGAGGAGGTGCACGACGTCGTCCGTCGCCTCGCGTAGGTTGAGCAGCGGCTGCTCGGAGAGGGGCGCGACGCCGTCCGCGCTCTCGGCCGCTGCGGCGAGCTCGTGGACCTGCGTGATCTCGACGTCGTCGATGAGCGGCCCGGTGTGCCAGAGGATCGCGGTCTCCACCGCCCCATCTTGCCCCCGGCGCCCGCGCCGTGCCGAACCCGACGTTGCTCGTCGTCGAGCACGACATGGAGGTCGCCATCGGCTCGATAACGCCCCTCATGTCGTGTTCGGCACATTGCTGGGTGGTGGGGAAGGTTCGGCTGGACCCGGTCGTTGAGGGGGGCGTGAGCTCGGTGACGGACGTGCGGGAGACGGTGGGCACGGGTGCGGGGGGCGCCGGTGGCCCGTGGGGCGCCGTGCGCGACGTCGTGGTCGTCGGGGCCGGGCAGGCGGGGCTCTCCGCCGCGTACCACCTGCGGCGCGCCGGGCTCGACCCGCTCGTGCTCGACGGCGGTCGTGGACCCGGGGGCGCATGGCAGGAGCGCTGGGACTCGCTGACCATGGCGGAGACGCACGGCGTGCACGACCTCCCGGGCGTCCCGCTCCCGGCCGGCGACCCCGCGGAGCGCGCGAACGTCGCGGTGCCGCGCTACTACGCGGCGTACGAGCGCGAGAACGACCTGCGCGTCGTGCGCCCGGTCGCGGTCGACGACGTGTCCCAGGACCCCGACGACCCCGCCCTGCTGCGTGTTCGCGCGACGGCCGGCACCGGGCCGGACGCGCGCGGGCTCACCGTGCGGACGCGCACGCTCGTCAACGCGACGGGTACGTGGACCCGGCCGTTCTGGCCCCGCTACCCGGGCATGGAGGCGTTCCGCGGCCGCCAGCTCCACACGCACGACTTCCGGTCCGCCGAGGACTTCGCCGGGCAGCACGTCGTGGTCGTGGGCGGCGGGGCGTCGGCGACGCAGCTCCTGCTCCAGATCGCCCCGCACGCGTCCGGTACCACGTGGGTCACGCGCCGCGAGCCGGTGTGGGTCGAGGAGGAGTTCTCGCCCGAGCTCGGTCGCGCCGCGGTCGCGCGCGTGGCCGAGCGGACGTCCGCGGGTCTTCCGCCGGGGAGCGTCGTCTCCGTCACCGGTCTCCCGCTCTCCCCGCGCTACCGCGCGGGGATCGCGAGCGGGGTGCTGCGGCGCCGGCCCATGTTCGACCGGGTGACGGCGTCGGGCGTCGAGTGGGCCCCGGGCGCGAACGACGACGGCCTGCTGTTCCAGCCCGCCGACGTCATCCTCTGGGCCACCGGGTTCCGCGCCGCGCTCGACCACCTCGCGCCGCTCGGCCTGCGCGCGCCCGGCGGCGGGATCGTCCTCGACGGCACGACGGCGGCCCGCGACCCCCGCGTGCAGCTCGTCGGGTACGGGCCCAGCGCGTCGACGATCGGCGCGAACCGGGCCGGCCGCGAGGCCGCGCGCGGGGTCTTGCGCGCTCTCGGGACGAGCCCGGGGCGCGGCGACGCGGCAGGATCTCGGCGCCCGGTGGCGGCGTAAGGGCTCGTCAGGGCGGCCCGCCGGGACCTACCGTGCTCCGGTGAGCACCGAGCCGCCCGCCCCCGATCCGTCGACGCCTCCGTCGACCCCGACCTCCGACGTCCGAGACGGCCTCCCCGCGCTCCCGACGCAGCGCCGCACCCTGACAACCCTCGCCGCGACGCAGGTGCTCTCCGGCGTGGGCGTCGCGAGCGGGATCGCGGTCGCCCCGCTCGTCGCGTCCGCGCTGTCGGGGTCGGACGCGATCGCGGGCCTCACGTCGACGTCGGGCGTCGTCGGCGCCGCGCTCGTCGCGCTGCCCCTCGCGCACGTCGCGGGCCAGCGCGGGCGCCGGCCGTCCCTGCTCCTCGGCTTCGGCGTCGCGACGGGCGGGGCGGTCCTCGCGACCGTCGCCGTGCTGGTGGGCTCCTGGCCGCTGCTCGTCGTGGCGATGCTCCTCTTCGGGTCGGGGACCGCGGCCGGGCTCGCGTCGCGCTTCGCCGCGACCGACCTCGCGACGCCCCAGCGGCGGGCGCGCGACCTGTCGGTGGTGGTGTGGGCGACGACGGTCGGCTCCGTCGTCGGTCCGACCCTCGCCGGGCTCGCGGACCGCGTCGCGGGACCCGGCCTGCGCCTGGGCGGCGACGCGCACGCGCAGCACGGCTCGACGGCACCGAGCGCCGCCCCGTTCGTCCTCGCGGCGGTCGCGTTCGCGCTGGCGGCCGCCGTCGTCGTGGTCTGGCTGCGACCCGACCCGCTGCTCGCGTCGCGCGCGACGGCCGACGCGGTGTCCGACGCGGTGTCCGACGCAGGGTCTGGTGCGGCGCCTGGCGCAGGGTTCGGTGCGGTGCCCGGCGCGGCCTCGGGTGCGGCGCCGGGGGGCGGACCGGGCGACGGACCGGGAGACGGCAAGGGATCGTCGTGGCGCGACGGCCTGCGCGCCGGGTGGGCCGTCGTGTCGGCCAGCCCGACGGCGCGCCTCGCCCTCGGCGCGATCGTCCTCAGCCACCTCGTCATGGTCGGGCTCATGTCGATGACGCCCGTCCACATGAACCACGGCGGCGCGACGCTCCAGGTCGTCGGGCTCGTCATCAGCGCGCACATCGCGGGCATGTACGCGCTGAGCCCGGTCGTGGGGTGGCTCGCGGACCGGGTCGGGCACGCGCGCGTCCTCTACGTCGGGGGCGCGCTGCTCCTCGCGGCCGCGGTCGTCGTCGCGGGCGCGCCGGGGGAGGACTCCGCGCGGCTGACGGTCGGCCTCGTGCTCCTGGGGCTCGGCTGGTCGTGCGGGCTCGTCGCCGGGTCGGCGCTGCTCGTTGACGCGACGCCCGGGCCGTCGCGCACGTCCGTGCAGGGGCTCTCCGACCTCGCGATGAACACGGGCGGTGCCGTCGGCGGCATCCTCGCCGGGGCGATCATCGGGTTCTCGTCGTACGGCGCGCTCGCGTGGGGCGCTGCGGCCCTCGTCGTCGTGTGCGCGGTGCTCGCGGCCCCGCTGGCGCGGCGGGCCACCCTGCGCTGACCGAGGCCGAGCTGACGGAGGTCGGGCTGACGGAGGCCGACGAGATCGGCGCTCCCTGTCGAGATCGGCAGTCGCGGCTGCCGATCTCGACAGGGAGTGCCGATGTCGCGGCGCGCCCGGTCAGGGGCGGAGCGCGGCAGGGAGGGTCGTGCGGTCGTCCCGGCGGACGGCGCCGGCCTGCGCCGGGGTGAGGAAGAGCGCACGTGCGAGGTCGGCGCCGCGCGCGTCGGCTCCCCGGAGGTCCGCGCCGAGGAGGTCGACGGCGTCCAGCCGGGCGTCGCGCAGGTCGGCGCCCAGCAGCAGCGCGCCGCGCAGGTCGGACCCGGTGAGGTCGAGCCCGCGGAGGTCGGCGCCGACGAGGTCCGCACCCGGCCGCAGGCGGCGGCGCACGCTGCCGTCCGGCACCCGGTGCCCGACGGCGTGCCCCGGCTTCCCCCGGTCGTGCCCCTCGGCGTGTCCTGCGCCGCGTACCGCCCGCGACCCGGTGCCAACTCCGTCCCGACGGGGAGGACGGCGCGACGCGGCGTGCCGGGCCGTCTCGCGCGCGAGCGCGCTCGCGCGGTCGACCAGCGGCCCGACGTCGCGACGGACGGCGCCGACGTCGAGCGCGAGGAGGTCCGCCGGGGCGAGCTCCGCGAGGGGCGCGGTCCGGTCGAGGGCCCGCCGGGCGTCGTCGTGCACGGGCGCCGCGGCGGGCAGCGTCAGCACCTCGGCGAGGTACCAGAGCAGCTCGTGGAGCTGCGTGACGACGGGGAGCGCCGCGAACGCGTCGCGCGCGGCGGCGGGGTCGTCGCGCCACGTCGCGCCGTCGTGCGCGGACCGGACGGCCGCCGTCACCCGCTGGCCGGCCCCCAGGCAGTCGTACGCGACGCAGCCGGGGAACCCGGACTCGCGCAGCCGCGCGTGGATGCCGCAGCCGAAGTCGTCGCGCAGGTTCGGGCACGGGGCGCCCGCGGGCTTGTCGATCGCGAAGTCGGCGGAGCGCACGAGGTGCAGCCCCACGCAGCACAGGCCGGTGCAGCGCGCGCAGTCGCTGCGCAGGTCGAGCTGCTCGACGAGGAGGGCGCGGCCGTCGGCCGCGGGAACGGGTGGCACGTCCCGACGCTACGCCGTCCGCGGGACGCCGGGCACGGGCATATCGGCCGCCGGGCGCGGGAGGGCGACCGGGTCCGGGGCGACCCGGTCGCCGGCCCGCGTCCGGGTTCAGGGAGCGGTGCAGGCCGCCGTGGGGGCGGTGGTCGGGGCAGCACCCGTCGCGACGAACCCGGCGGTCGTCGTGGCGCCTGCGGCGAGGGTGCCGTTCCACGCGGCGTTCGTCACCCGCTCGCCCGCGGCGGTCACGCCGTGCACGCCGCCCCAGAGCTGTGCGACGGCGGTGCCCGACGGCAGCGCGAACGTCGCCGTCCATCCTGTGACCGCGGTGTCGCCCGCCGTGACGACGAGCTCGCCCTGCCACCCGCCGGGCCACGCGTTCGCGACGCGGACCGTCGCGGAGCACGCCCCGTCGTCCGGAGGGTCGGTCGGGTCCGGCGGGTCCACCGGGCCGTCGCCGTCGAACCACGACGCCTCGACCGCGGTCTCGCGCAGGCCGCCCGGACCGTCGATCACGCGCGTCCCCCACGCGCTCGGCGCCGCGGCGTCGAACCCGAGGACCAGGTCGAGGTACGGGTCGGTGTTGCCGCTCCACGACCACGCGAGCCAGCCGAGGTCGAGGCGGTTCGCCTCCGCGATGACGACGTCCGCGTCGACGTCGCCCTCGGCGCGCTTCCAACCGAACTCGCCGACCATGATCGGCAGCCCGGCGTCCACGAAGTGCTCCAGGTAGTCAGTGACCGCCGCCGCCTGCGCGTACACCCCGTACATGTGGATCGAGAAGATCGTGTTCGCGTCCGGGTCGGCGTCGAACACACCCTGCGCGTCGGCGCGCATGACGTTCGTCCAGTCCTGCCCCCAGTTCGGGGCGTCCACGACGATCGCGTGCTCGTAGCCGATGCCGCGCAGCCGCTGGATCGCGGCCGACGTCTCGGGCGCCCACCGCTGGTTGACCGTCGCGTCGTTGCCGAACGGCTCGTTGCCGATGTTGACGAGCACGAAGTCCTCGGTGCCGGCGAGCGTCGGGTACAGGTCCTCCCAGTAGTCGACCGCCTGGTCGAGGGTCCCGGCGTCGGGCGCGTACTGGTCGCCGTAGCCCGTGGTGTCGTGCACCTCGAGGACGCACACGAGGCGGTTCTCCTCGCACAGGTCGACGACGTGCGCGACGTCCTCGGGGGAGTTGCGCGTCCACTGGTCGCCGCTCGACAGGACGACGCGCACCGTGTTGGCGCCGGACGCCTTGATGTCGGCGAACGACCCCGTGGTGTGCGTGTACCAGGTGTGCGCGTGGTTGACGCCGCGCAGCACGAGGTCCGTGCCGTCGGCCTCGACGACCCTCCCGTCGGCGACGTGGATGCCCGGCGGGGTGTCCGCCTCGGTGCCGGTCTCGGCGGCCGCCGCCGACGGCGCGGTGACGGTCGCGACCGCAACGCCCGCCGCGAGGACCGCGGCCGTCGTGAGCGCGGCGACGATCGGGGCGAGCCGCCCGGACCCGGGGGGTCGGGCGGTGTCGGCGTGGGGCGGGGGGACGGTGCGGCTCATCGGACGACCTCGTCTCTGTCGGCTGCGCACGCCCGGGTCGGCGTGCCCCGACATCGTGGGGTCGGGGCGCCGCCGTCGGCAGGACCTGAACCGATTCAGCGGGTCGCCCCGCCCGCTGAGCACGAGCCTGCCCGCGCACGAGAACGGGGTTGGTGTCGTTCTCCCCGCGAGAACGACACCAACCCCGTGGTCGGCGGAGGCCGGTCAGTCCTCCGAGGACGACGGCTTCTGCAGGCCGGCCGAGATGAGGTCCATCACCGACGAGTCGGCGAGGGTCGTCGCGTCGCCGACGGTGCGGTTCTCCGCGACGTCGCGCAGCAGGCGGCGCATGATCTTGCCGGACCGGGTCTTGGGCAGCTCCGGCACGACGAGGATGCGCTTCGGCTTGGCGATCGGGCCGATCTCCTTCGCCACGTGGTTGCGCAGGTCGGTCTGCACGGCGGCAGCCCCCTCGGCGTCCGCGGCCTTCGCCGCGTGCTCGCCGCGCAGGATGACGAACGCGACGACGGCCTGGCCCGTGAGGTCGTCGCTCGCGCCGACGACCGCGGCCTCTGCGACGATCTCGTTGGACACGAGCGCCGACTCGATCTCGGTCGTCGACAGGCGGTGGCCCGAGACGTTCATGACGTCGTCGACGCGGCCGAGGAGCCAGATGTCGCCGTCCTCGTCCTTCTTGGCGCCGTCGCCCGCGAAGTAGATCCCCGGGAAGCGCGACCAGTAGGTGTCCTTGAAACGCTCGAGGTCGCCCCAGATGCCGCGCAGCATCGACGGCCACGGCTCGGACAGCACGAGGTACCCGCCGCCGCCGTTCGGCACCGAGCGCGCCTCGTCGTCGACGACGTCCGCGACGATGCCCGGGAGCGGCACCTGGGCGGAGCCCGGCTTGGCGGCCGTCACGCCGGGGAGCGGGGAGATCATGATCGTGCCCGTCTCCGTCTGCCACCACGTGTCCACGATGGGCGTGCGGTCGCCGCCGATGACGCGGCGGTACCACATCCACGCCTCGGGGTTGATGGGCTCGCCCACCGAGCCGAGGACGCGCAGCGACGAGAGGTCGAACTTCGCCGGGATCTCCTCGCCCCACTTCATGCACGCGCGGATCGCGGTCGGCGCGGTGTAGAGGATCGAGACCTTGTACTTCTCGACGATCTCCCACCAGCGGCCCTGGTGCGGGGAGTCGGGCGTGCCCTCGTAGATCACCTGGGTCGCGCCGTTGAGCAGCGGCCCGTAGACGACGTAGGAGTGGCCGGTGACCCAGCCGATGTCGGCCGTGCACCAGTAGACGTCGCTCTCGGCCTTGAGGTCGAAGACGTTGCGGTGCGTGTACGCGGACTGCGTCAGGTAGCCGCCGGTCGTGTGGAGGATGCCCTTGGGCTTCCCGGTCGTGCCGGACGTGTAGAGGATGAACAGCGGGTGCTCGGCCTCGACCCAGACGGGCGTGTGGGTCGTGTCGGCCGACTCGAGCGCGTCGTGCCACCACACGTCGCGACCCTCGGTCCAGGCGGTGTCCTGACCCGTGCGGCGCACGACGAGCACGTGCTCGACCGTCGTCGGGTCCGCGCCCTCCTTGGGCGCGAGCGCCTCGTCGACCGCGGGCTTGAGCGCGGAGGCCGCGCCGCGGCGGTACCCGCCGTCGGCCGTGATGACGAGCTTCGCCTCGGCGTCGGCGATGCGGCTGCGCAGGGCGTCGGCGGAGAACCCGCCGAACACGACCGAGTGCGGCGCACCGATCCGCGCGCACGCGAGCATGGCGACGACCGCCTCGACGATCATCGGCAGGTAGATGACGACCCGGTCGCCCGTCTCGACGCCGAGCGCGGCGAGCGCGTTCGCCGCGCGCGACACGTCACGCTGCAGCTCCGCGTACGTGACCGAGCGCGTGTCGCCCGGCTCGCCCTCGAAGTGGATCGCGACCCGGTCGCCCAGGCCTGCCTCGACGTGGCGGTCGACCGCGTTGTACGCGGCGTTGAGCGTGCCGTCCGCGAACCAGCGCGCGACCGGCGCCTGCGACCAGTCGAGCGTCTCCGTGAACGGCGTCCGCCAGGTGACGAGGTCGTTCGCCTGCCGTGCCCAGAACGCGAGCCGGTCGGCCTGCGCCTCCTCGTAGAGCTCGGGCTTCGCGTTCGCCTGCGCGGCGAACTCCGGGCTCGGCGGGAAGCTCCGGGTCTCGTGGAGGAGGTTCTCCAGGCTGGGGGTGGTGTCCGCCGCCGCGGTGGTGGACTCGTTCTCTGGCACGCTGACCTCCGGTGCGCATCGACTCTGGTGCGGCGCCCGTGCGTGGGTCGCCGAGGGAGCGGCGGCGGACGCAGGACGGTCGGACGCCCACGATGGTGGGCCCCGACCTTGGGGAGTCTAGACCCGTTGTCGTGAGCGCGGTCACAGGAGTCCACCATTCGGCGGGACCGCTCGCAAATGCCCGGCACCGGCTGTCGGCGGTGCAGCAGAGGCTGCTCCCGGGTGGGAGCGTCAGCGCGCCCGGCGCTGCCGGACCGCCTCGTACAGCACGACCGTCGTGGCGCTCGCGGCGTTGAGCGAGCTCGCCGAGCCGAGCATCGGGATGCTCACCATGACGTCGCACGCCTCGCGCCACCCGGCGCTGAGGCCGGACGTCTCGTTGCCGGTGAGGACGAGGGTCGGGCCGGTGAGGTCGTGGTCCGCGAGCTCGACGTCGCCGTCCTCGTCCGTCCCGAGCAGGGTCAGGGGGACCCCGGCGGACCGCTGCGCGGCGACCCAGTCGAGGACGTCGCGCCCCGCGGGGACGCGCACGGTCGGCACGGAGAAGATCGAGCCGGTGCTGGCACGCACGGCGCGCGGGTCGTACGGGTCTGCGGCGTGCCCCGCGACGACCAGCCCGCCGCCGCCGAACGCGTCGAGCGAGCGCGCGACGGTCCCGACGTTGCCCGGGCTCGTGGGGCGGTCGAGCACGACGCCGAGGAACGCGGCGTCCTCTCCGGAGGCGCGGCCGCCCACGGTGATCCGCCCCAGGTCGTCGGGCGGCGTCGCGACGACCGCGAGCAGCTCGGGCGCGTCGTCGTCCTTGCCGCCGAGCTCGCGCATGAGCTCCGACGACACCGCGAACCGCCGGGTCCGCACCCGGTCGAGCATCGCGTGGGCCCAGCTCGACAGCGACCGGTCCGCGTCGACGAGCCACGTCCGCACCGTCCAGCCCGACTCGACGGCGAGCGTGATCGGCCGCACCCCCTGGACGAGCGTCTCGCCCGCGCGGTGCCGCTTGGTGCGGTTGGTGAGCAGCGCCTCCCACTGCTGGAACGCGGCGTTGCGGGTGGTGACGCGCTGCACGGGTCAGGCCTCCGGGGTGGTCGGGGTCGGCGAGGCCGACGGGGGCGCTGTCGCGGACGCGACGCGCGGGAGCCCGCCGGTGAGCGCGGCGGGCTCGGTCGCGTCCGCCTCGCGCGCGGCGCGCTCGACCGCGGCGGCGACGAGCGACGTGACCTCGGGGTTGAACACGCTCGGGATGATGTAGGTCGGGTTGAGCTGGTCCTCGTGGATCGCGGACGCCAGGGCGCGCGCCGCGGCGAGCAGCATCCCGTCGGTGATGCGGTGCGACTGCGCGTCGAGGAGGCCGCGGAACACGCCCGGGAACGCGAGGACGTTGTTGATCTGGTTCGCGAAGTCGGAGCGCCCGGTGCCGACGATCGCCGCGTGCCGCGCCGCGTCGTCCGGGTCCACCTCGGGGCGCGGGTTCGCCATCGCGAAGACGATCGCGCCGGGCGCCATGCGCGCGACGTCGTCGCCGGTGAGGACGTCGGGCGCGGACACGCCGATGAAGACGTCCGCGTCGACGACGGCCTCGCGCAGCGTCCCCGTGACGTGGCGCGGGTTGGTGTTGACGGCGGTCCACGCGAGCGACGGCGACAGCCCCGGTCGCGCCGGGTGCACGACGCCCTCGACGTCCGCGACGACGACGTCGTGCGCGCCCGCCGCGAGGAGCAGCTTGAGCACCGCGGTCCCGGCGGCGCCCGCGCCCGACAGGACGATGCGCACGTCGGGCAGCTCCTTGCCGACGACCTTGAGCGCGTTCGTCAGCGCCGCGAGCGCGACGATCGCCGTGCCGTGCTGGTCGTCGTGGAACACCGGGATGTCGAGCTCGGCGCGCAGCCGCGCCTCGATCTCGAAGCAGCGCGGCGCCGAGATGTCCTCGAGGTTGATGCCGGCGAACACGGGCGCGATGGCCTTGACGGTCCGCACGATCTCGTCGACGTCGGTCGTGTCCAGCGCGATCGGGAAGGCGTCGATGTCCGCGAACCGCTTGAACAGCGCGGCCTTGCCCTCCATGACGGGCAGCGAGGCGAGCGGCCCGATGTCGCCCAGCCCGAGCACGGCCGAGCCGTCGGTGACCACCGCGATGGTGTTGCGCTTGATCGTGAGGCGGCGGGCGTCGTCGGGCTTGGCCGCGATGGCCTCGCACACGCGCGCGACGCCGGGCGTGTAGATCATCGACAGGTCGTCGCGGTTGCGGATCGGCACCTTGGACTCGATCTGCAGCTTGCCGCCCAGGTGCAGCAGGAACGTGCGGTCCGAGACGCGGTCCACGACGACGCCCGGCAGCGCGCGCAGCGCCTCGACGATCTGCCCGGCGTGCTCCTCGCCGCGCGTCGCGACCGTGACGTCGACCGTGATGCGCTCGTGGCCCGAGGCCGTGACGTCGAGGGCGGAGACGATCCCGCCCGTGTGCTCGATCGCCGTCGTCAGCTCGCTCACGGCGGTGGGGCGCGCCTCGACCTGCAGGCGGACGGTGATGGAGGAGGAGACACTCGGCGCTGACGTCATGGGCTCCAGTATCGCGCGGCGACCCCGCGCCCGGCACGACGACGGCGCCCCGTCAGGAGCGCCGTCCCGCCAGCATCGCGGCGGCTATCAGGCGTGCAACCGTGTCCGCTGCAACGGCGCGAGGTGGCCGTCGTGGCCGGGTCTCGTCCGGTCAGCGAGTCCCTACGTGGACTTCCTGCGCGTGGGTACCGCCGAGATGCTGTTGTCCCTCCATCACAGCCCGGGCGGGCGGGGAACGCAACCGCGCGCGAGGGACGTGCACACCGTGTTCTACGACCGTTCGAACATGCGTGCGCGGTTGGTCCGGGACGTCCGGATCGCGGCCGCGAGATAGCGATCCCCGGCACTAGGGCGTGTCCGGTGAATCGCGGAGCCAGAGGATGATCGCGGCGATGGTGAGTTCGGAGCGTTAGTAGGCGGCGCGTTTGGTGAAGCGGGTGGCCAGCGCGCGGAACTGCTTGAGCCGGTT